>Ga0335082_10000771_pt1 | contig 33400 bp, 23 predicted proteins | sample Lox_Sample_41_FD_206718 | JGI IMG/M metagenome (GOLD analysis project Ga0335082, IMG submission 206718) | Soil microbial communities from Loxahatchee National Wildlife Refuge, Florida, United States - Lox_Sample_4.1 | ecosystem: Environmental > Terrestrial > Soil > Wetlands | place: USA... | reverse complement strand
TGCGCCAGGCGCCCACCGCTCAGGGCGCCCGGGACATGGAGGCGCTGGCCGTGCTGCTCCCCGCGCTCGCCGACCGCTGCGCCCTCCAGGCGGCGCTGGCCGACGAGGAGCTGGGGAACCTCCCCAGCGCCGGACGTCTGTTCGCCGGCATCCCGGCCGGCTCCCGGGTCTTCGCCGAGGCTCGCTTCGGGCTGGCCCGCGTGCGGCGCCGGGCGGGGGACCTCTCCGGAGCGGCGGAGGCGCTCGCCCCGCTGGCCGGCCTGCCCGCGACGCCGGGCCCCCGGGACCCGGGCGCCGAGGCGCTGCTCCTGCGCGCCGAGATCGCCCGCGCGCGGAAGGATGCTGCTGCCGAGCGCGCCGAGCTGCTCGTGCTCTGGACGCGCCATCCCCGCTCTCCGCTCGCCCACGAGGCGGAGCGCCGGCTCGGCGGGAGGATTCCCGTCGGCGCCCAGGTGGAGCGGGGGGAGATGCTGGTCGACCTGCACCGGAACCCCGATGCGCTCCGGCTCCTGGATCCGCTGCGCATCCCCCTCCCGGATGCCCTCGGCTGCCGGATCCAGCTGGCGCGGGGGCGGGCCCTGCGCAAGGAGCGCCGCCACGGCGAGGTGGAGCGCGTCCTCCAGCCGGTCGTCGCCCGCTGCACCGACCCGGAGGTGCGGGCCCGCGCCCTGTACGTGCTCGGGGCATCCCAGGCGGTGCTCCATCCGGACGCGGCGGTCGTCACCTACGAGACGCTGGCCCGGGAGTTCCCCGCCCACCCGTACGCCGACGACGCCATCTATCTGGCCGCGGACCTCCGCGCGACCGGGGGCGACCTGTCCGGGGCCCTGGAGCGGCTGGAGGCGGTGGCCAGCCGCTATCCGTCGGGCGACTTCGCCGGCGAGGCCCTGTTCAAGATCTTCTGGCTCCGCCACCGGGCGGACGACGACCCGGCCGCGCTGGCGGCGCTCGAGCGCATCGAGGAGCGCTTCGCCACCGCCGCCGAGTCCTATGACCTGGAGCGGGCCCGCTACTGGCGGGCGCGGGTGCTGGACGCGCACGGGGACGGGGCCACCGCCCTCTCGGTGTGGCGGGCGCTGGCCGAGGAGCACCCGGCGACCTACTACGGGCTCCTGGCGCGCATGCGCATCGTCGAGCGCACCCCCGGCGCCGCCGCCGAGCTGTCCCGGGGGAACGCTTCTCCGCCCGCCGCCGGACCGGTGCCGATGGTCGAGGCCGGAGATCTCGGGGTCGACCCCCACTTCCGCGCCGGAGCCCAGCTGCTCTCCCTGGGCTTCGGCGACGCCGCCTCCGAGGAGCTGCTCGCCGTCCGCCGCGAGGACCGCCCCCGGGATGCGGTGCGGGTGCTGGTGGCGGCCATCGCTCGCTCCGGGGACTTCCGCGCCGCGCAGGCGCTCGCCCGCACCGAGCTGCGCTGGGCGCTCTCCGGCCCGGTGACGCCGGAGCTCCGCGACGTGTGGGAGGCGGCCTTTCCGCGGGCCTACCGGGACCTGGTGGAGCGCTTCTGCAAGAGCCCGCGCGTGGACCCGGACCTGCTCCAGGCCCTGATGCGCGAGGAGAGTGCGCTCGACCCACGGGCGCTGTCCTGGGCCGGGGCGGTCGGCCTGACCCAGCTCATGCTCTCCACCGCACAGGCGGTGGCCAAGGACCTGCGCCTCTCCCGTCCCTCCGCCGAGGGGCTCCTCGAGCCGGGCCTCAACATCCAGCTCGGCGCGGCTTACCTCGGGCGCCTCCTGGCGCGCTTCGGGGGCAACGCCGTCTACGCGCTGGCCAGCTACAACGCCGGGGCCTCGGCGGTGGAGCGGTGGCGCTCTTCCCGGACCGGGCTCGAGCTGGACGCCTTCGTCGAGGAGATCCCCCTCAGCGAGACGCGCGGCTACGTGAAGCGCGTGCTGCGCAGCTACAACGCCTACCGGCTCCTCGACGGCCGGCCGCTGCTCACCGCCCTCCGCGAGGACCCGCCGGCGCGGGCGGCCGAGGCGCGGGCCGATCCGGCCCGGACGCGCTGACCCCCGCCGTCCGCCGCCTCGCAGGTTGTTGCGGGGTCGCGGCAGGCACATCACTCGGGCCCTCCTCGAGTACACAGCTCCAACGTGTGAGCGCTCTCCCTGGGGTGGCTGCGCGGAGACAGAGGCAGGAGACCTGTCACCCTTGGGCTCGAGAAAGCTCTGTCGCAACAGCCAGTTAACTCATCGAGGGGTGACAGTTTTCCTGCCTTGGCTGCGAGAGCAGGCCGGGGTCCCTCACCCACCGCAGCTGGCGGTCTTCCGGCACGGGCATGCTTCAGCACCCTGCTAGATTGCCGGCCCGAAGATGGGTGAGAGCTCCGCCAGCGGCCCTCCGGCCGATCGACTTCGAGCGCTGCCCTCGGTGGACGCGGTGCTCGCGCTCCCCGAGGTGGCCGAGGCGCTGGCGGCGCACCCCCGGGCGCGGGTGGTGGAGGCGGTCCGCTCGGCGCTGGCCGCGGCGCGCGCGCGCCTGCGCGGCGGGGAGGCGAGGGGGTTCGACCTGGAGGATGTCCGGCGCGCGCTGGCGGCGCGGGCGCGTCCCGGGCTGCGCCCGGTGCTCAACGCCACCGGGGTGGTGCTCCACACCAACCTCGGCCGGGCGCCGCTGGCCGAGGAGGCTTGTGCCCGGGTGGTGAGCGTGGCGCGCGGCTACTCCAACCTCGAGTTCGACCTCGCCGGGGGGGAGCGGGGCTCGCGCTTCGCGCCGCTGGTCGGTGCGCTGTGCGAGCTGACCGGGGCCGAGGACGCGCTGGTGGTCAACAACTGCGCCGCGGCCACGCTGCTGGCCTTCACCGCCCTGGCCGAGGGACGGGAGGTGGTCGTCTCCCGCGGCGAGCTGGTGGAGATCGGCGGTGGGTTCCGCATCCCGGACGTGATGCGCCAGTCCCACGCCACGCTGGTCGAGGTGGGGACGACCAACCGGACGCGCCGCTCGGACTACGAGCGGGCGCTGGGCGAGCGAACCGCCCTGGTGGCCAAGGTGCACCGGTCGAACTTCGCCCTGGTCGGCTTCACCGAGGAGGTGCCGGTGGCGGAGCTGGCTCCGCTCTGCGCCCCGCGCGGGCTGCCGCTCTTCGTCGACGCCGGGTCCGGGCACCTCCTGCCCCTGGACGTGCCCGGGTTTCCCCGCGAGAGGACGATGCGCGACCACGTCGAGGCCGGTGCCGACCTGGTCGCCTTCTCCGGCGACAAGCTCCTCGGCGGGCCCCAGGCGGGGATCGTGGTCGGCCGCGCGGCGCTGGTGGCGCGGCTGCGGAGCCACCCCCTGCACCGGGCGGTCCGGGTGGACAAGCTCACCGTGGCCGCGCTGGAGGCGACGCTGTCGCTCTACCGGGATGGCCAGGAGGGAGCGGTGCCGGCCCGGGCGCTCCTGGCCCAGGACGGAGAGCTCCTGCGCCGCCGTGCCGGCGTGCTCCGGGAAATGCTCGCCGCCCGCGGAGTGGAGGCCGAGGTGGTGGCCGTGGAGGGGCAGTCCGGGGGCGGCACGCTCCCCCTGGCGCGCATTCCCTCCTCGGCCTGCGCGCTCGCCGGCGACGTGGAGGGCCTCCTCGCCCGCCTGCGGAGCGGGGACCCGCCGGTGGTGGCCCGCATCGGCGAGGACCGCCTCCTGCTCGACGTGCGCTGCATCTCCGAGGAATATCTCCAGCCCCTGGCCGACGCCGTGGCCGCAGCCCTGCACTGACCGACATGCTCAACACCCACGCCCTGGTCCTCAACCGCTCCTTCCACCCGGTCCACGTGACCTCGGTGCGGCGCGCCTTCGGCCTCCTCTACCAGGGGGTGGCCAAGGCGCTGGACGACGAGTACCGGCTCTACGACTTCGAGGACTGGGCCGCCCTCAGCGCGGCCGGCCACGACAGCGTGTCGACCGTGCGGCAGACGCTGCGGGTCCCGCGGGTGGTGGTCCTCTCCGCCTACGACCACCTGCCCAAGGGGAGGGTGCGCTTCAGCCGGGTGAACATCTACGCCCGGGACCGGGACACCTGCCAGTACTGCGGCCGGACGCTGTCCCGGAGCGACCTCAACCTCGACCACGTCGTCCCCCGGGCGCACGGGGGACGGACCACCTGGGAGAACGTGGTCTGCGCGTGTGTCCCGTGCAATCTCCGCAAGGGAGGACGCACGCCGGAGCAGGCGGGGATGACCCTCCTCGCCCGGCCGGCGCGCCCGCGCTGGACCCCGCTTTTCCGCGGCCCGGTGCGGCGCGTGACCTACCGCGAATGGCTTCCCTTCCTCAGCCTGGTCGATGCCAGCTACTGGAACGTCGAGCTGCGCGATGGGTGAGCGAGGGGGGCGGCTGGGCTAGACTGATGGCTCCGGCGGTCGCCGGTCCATCCTCGTGAAGCGCTTCGGGCTGAACAACGTCGTCGACCTGCGCGGCCGTGGCCAGCGGGGTGGCGCCGCGGCGGAAGCAGGTGCGGCTCCGGCGGCGGTCCCCGGCCGGCGCGCCCGGCGCATCCTGGCCTTCGGCGGGGGCAAGGGGGGGATCGGCAAGAGCCTGGTGGCGGCGAACGTGGGCATCGCCCTGGCGCGGAGCGGCCACCGCGTTCTGCTCGTGGATGCCGACCTGGGCGGGGCCAACCTCCACACCTGCATCGGGGTGGCCCAGCCGGCAACCACCCTCTCCGACTTCATGCTCCGCGGGGTGCCCCTGGCCAGGCTGGCCGTGCCCACCGGCATCGACCGACTCCATCTCGTCTCCGGCGCCCAGGACGCCCTCGACGCCGCCAACCCGCGCGCCCAGGTGCGGAGCCGGCTCCTCGAGGAGCTCCGCTCCCAGGACGTCGACTACCTGGTGCTCGACCTGGGAGCGGGCACCGCCGTCCACACCCTGGACCTCTTCCTCCTCGCCGACCATGGCGTGCTGGTGGTCCTGCCCGAGCCGACCTCGGTGGAGAACGCCTACCGCTTCCTCAAGGCCTCGCTCTTCCGCCGCCTCCAGCAGCTGTCGCGAACCCTGGGGGTGGTCCATCTCGCCGAGGGAGCCCTCGGCAGCCGGGACAGCGCCCTGCGCACGCCGGCCGACGTGGTGGCGCACGTGCGGGCCACCGACGGCGCGGCGGCGGACGCCCTGGAGGCCGCGCTGCAGGCCTACCGGGTGAAGCTGGTGGTGAACCAGGTGCGCGCTCCGGCGGACGAGACGGTGGGCCCGGCGGTGGCCTCGGCCTGGAAGAAGTTCTTCGGCCTGGAGATGGACTACCTGGGAGGCATCGCCTACGACGATGCCGCCTGGCGCTCGGTGCGCCACCGAAAGGCGCTGCTCGTGGATGGGCCCGACTCCGAGGCGGCACGCCAGCTCGGCTCGGTGGCCGAGCGGCTCCAGGCGCTGGACCCCCTCTCGTCGCCATGAAGTCCTTCCGCGAACAGACCTACTACGAGCTGCTCGAGGTGCAGCACTCGGCGACGGCGGAGGAGGTGCGCGCGGCGCTGAACCGCGCCCTCGAGCTGTGCGCTCCGGATTCGGTCGCCCTCTACGCCCTGGTCGACGATGGGCAGGCGGAGGCGCTGCGTGGACGGCTCCAAGATGCGGGCCGGGTGCTGCTCGATCCAGCGGCCCGCGCCGGGTACGACCGGATGCTGGGGTTGCTCCCGGCCGAGCTCCTGCCGGACCAGCCGCTCTGGACGGAGGACGAGGACGAGGAGACAGAGGGGGCGAGCGAGCCGGACGAGGCCTCGCCCGCCGTCGCCGGCGGACCCTACTCGCGCACCGAGCCGGCTTCGCTGGAGCGACAGCCGGACGCGTCGCCCGAGGAGGTCGCCCAGAGCTCGCTTCCGCTCGAGGCTCCGCCTGCGCGCTGGCCGTTGCGGTCCCCGGCGGCGCCAGGCCGTGCCCCGGGGCTCCCCGCTCCGCGGCCCAGGCCCGCTTCCGGGGCGCGGGCAGAGGCCCAGGACCCCGCGCCCGCTCCTCCGGTCGCCGCCGCCCCGGCCCCGTCGCGCGAGCCGCCCCCCGTGCCGGCCGCCGAGCGCCCGCGCATGCCCGAGCTTCGCCCCGACGTCGAGTTCAACGGCGAGCTGCTCCGCCAGGTGCGCGAGGCGCGCGGGCTGACCCTGCAGCAGCTCGCCGAGCGGACGCGCATCGGGCGGGCGCATCTGGAGAAGGTGGAGGCGGATCGCTACGCCGATCTGCCCGCCCCGGTGTACCTTCGGGGCATCCTGGTCAGCCTGGCCCGCGAGCTGAAGCTCGACCCGGCCCGGGTGGCCAAGAGCTACATGCTCCTGGCGGAGCGATCCGGCCGCCCGGAGCCCTGACGCGGGAGCGCAAGGAGTCGACGATGACCGACGAAGAGCGAACCAAGGCCCTGCGGCTCGCCCGCGCCATCGCCTCCGACATCTCGCTCTACAACGAGCAGAAGATCGTCAAGGGCATCGAGCAGGACAACCTCTTCGACGTCCTCAAGGAGGAGCTCGACGAGGGCCGGGACCTCTACCGGAGCCGCGTGAGCCAGGAGGTGTTCACCTCCACCAACTTCTTCGAGCGGGCGGTGGTGGACATCATCGTGCGGGGCAAGGCGCACGTGAAGTCGAAGATCTGGTGAGTCGCACTGGGCCGGAGCCGGCGCCTCGAAAACATCGATGCGATCTGGTGGGGTCTGCACTCTTGACGAAGGCGGGGAAGGCGTAGGCCGAAGGCACCTGCATCGTCGCTCGGCGCCACCCACCGCCGCTCAACCCGCCCAGGATTCACCATGGTCGGACCGATGGCCCGGGTCGTGGGTGACTGCAGCGATATCGGGATGTCCTTCACTCGGCGTTCAGCGGTGGCCCGCTGTGTCATCACGCCGAGCGGCTTGACGCTCGGACCGGGTGGCCCTAAGGGACGGTGTCTACGCTCGGGGCGGTGCGCATCCGCCGTCTAGCGGCTGGTCCTGAGAAGACGAAATGGAGGGGGTCACATGCGTTTTCCGCGGGTGTCCGCTGTTTGTCGACGTGGTTCCACCTCGGGCCTGTCGCTGATCCTGGTCCTGCTCATTTGCGGCTCGGCGCTCGCCGCCGGGCACCAACCGACGGCGATCCGTGCGGACAAGGTCAGCGTGGAGGTACTCCCGGACGCCACGGCGCGCTTCGGCTGTGAGCTGCGCCCGTTCGACCTCAGCCGGGGGCTGTTCTGCTACGGCCCGGCCGCGATTCGGGCCGCTTACGGGCTGGACGGGCTCATCGCCGCCGGCAAGGACGGTACTGGGGAGACGATTGTCATCATCGACGCCTTTGGCAGCCCGACCCTGGAGGAGGACCTGGCCGCCTTCGACGCCGTCTTCGGACTTCCCCCGCCGCCCTCCATCCATCAAATCCACATGCCGGGCAGCCCGCCCTTCGACTACCTCAACGGGAACCAGCTCGGCTGGGCGGAGGAGACGAGCCTCGACGTCCAGTGGGCGCACGCAATCGCGCCGGGGGCGAACATCATCGTGGTGGCCGCGGTGGACAACAGCTTCGCTGCCATCCTCGACGCTCAGAACTACGCCATCGACCACAAGCTCGGCCACGTGATGTCGGAGAGCTTCGGCGCTTCGGAGTACGCGCTCATCCAGTCCGGACCGGACGGGGTGCGGGTTCTGCTCGACAACGAGAAGAGCTATCGGCGTGCGCGGCGCGGTCACATTTCGGTGCTCGTCTCCTCAGGAGACGATGGCGTGGCCGGCTCCGATGCCAACGGCAACCTGGCTCCTTTTCCCGTTGCCCACTACCCGGCCTCCTCGCCTCAGGTCACAACCGTCGGTGGCACGAACCTCTTCTTCGGCACCCTCACGAATGCCGACCCCAACGGGACTTACCAGGGGGAGGTGGTGTGGAATGACGGCTTCGGCGCGACAGGGGGCGGGGTGAGCATGTTCTTTAGCGAGCCCCTCTACCAGCGTTTCGGTCTCCGTCCTGGCGTCGAAAAGCCTCTGCATGGACGGCGGGGATACCCGGACGTCGCCTACAACGCAGGCGTCGTCGGCGGTGTCATCGTTCACCTCGGCTTCCTCGGCCCGGCCTTCGGGCCGGGGGCCAACGGTTTCTACATCTTCGGCGGCACGAGTGCCTCGGCGCCCCAGTGGGCCGGCATCACGGCCATCGGAAACCAGATCGGTGGCAAGCCGCTCGGTTTTCTCAACACGCGGGTATACTCGCTGGCAGCGCTCGGCATCCTCCGCGGCCTGACCCACGACGTGACCGTAGGCGATAACAGCTTCGACGGCATTCCCGGTTACAGCGCTGCGTTAGGATGGGATCTAACCACCGGCTGGGGTACCCCGGACTTCGGATCACTGCTCTCGTGGCTCTGCAACGGCCAGGATGACGACGGGAGCTCCGACCCGTAGCCATCGCGCGCTGGGCTCGCAAGAGCCGCGTGGCCGAGATCCCATCGAGAGGAGACCCCGTGGGGCACACGCGCTCGCCGCCGGGTCCACGGGGAGACTCTGCTCGCCGGCCCCATCGCACCGCCGCGGTGGTGCCGGCTGCCTCGCGGGGGGCACGCCTCGACCGGGCCCTGGTCCAGCTCTTTCCCGAGCTGAGCCGGGCACGCCTCCAGGTGCTGGTGCGCAGCGGAGCCGTCCTCGTCGAGGGTAGACGAGCTCGCGTTTCCCTCCGGGTCCGCGGTGGGGAGCAGGTGGATCTCGCGCCCCCACCGCCCGAGCCGGCAACCCTTCAGTCCGAGAACCTGCCGCTGCGCATCCTCTACGAGGACCCGGACCTGGTCGTCCTCGACAAGGCCGCCGGGGTGGTCGTCCATCCGGGGGCCGGCCACGCCCGGGGGACGCTGGTCAACGCGCTCCTCCACCATGTCCCCGACCTGGGCGGCGTGGGCGGGCAGCTCCGCCCGGGACTGGTGCACCGCCTGGACAAGGACACCTCCGGCTGCCTGGTGGTGGCCAAGACCGGCGCCGCGCTGGCCTCGCTCCAGGCGGCGTTCAAGGGTCGCAGCGTGGAGAAGACCTACCTCGCCCTGGTGCACGGACATCCGCCGGCCGAGGGGCGCATCGAGACGTGCTACGGGCGGCATCCGCGCCACCGGATGCGCTTTACCGGGAGGCTTCCCACCGGCAAGCCCGCCCTCACCCTCTACCGGACCCGCGAGCGGCTGCACGGGGCGGCGCTCCTCGAGGTCCAGCTCCTCACCGGCCGCACCCACCAGATCCGGGTCCACCTCGCCGAGGCCGGCCACCCGCTCCTCGGCGATGCGCTCTACGGGAAGCCGGGGAGAGGCGATGCGCGGGTACGGGCGGCCGAGGCGGCGCTCGGGCGCCAGGCGCTCCACGCCTGGAAGCTCGCCTTCCCCCACCCCCGCACCGGACGCCGCCGGGCCTTCCAGGCGCCGGTCCCGCCCGACCTCCGGGCGGCGGTGGCCGCCCTGCGCGAGCGGACCTAGATGCCCCCCAGGGTCATCGGGCCCTGCTGGCGGCGGGGGAGGATCTTCACCGGCTGGATGGCCAGGACCTTCATGAACACCTTGAGCAGGTCGGGGTCGAACTTGTGGCGCAGCTCGGACCACATGAGCATCAGCGCCACCTCCGGGCCGTAGGCCTCGCGGAAGGGACGCTTGCTGGTCAGCGCATCGAAGCTGGAGCAGATGGCGATGACCTTGGCGAACAGCCCGAGCGACGACTTGGGGATGATCATCTGAATGTTGCCCCGCGCGTCGCGCACCGCGGTCCCGAAGTCGCTCTTGTACTCCAGGGTGGCCACCACCCGGTGCAGGGTGGTGCGGGAGAACCCCTTCTCCATGAGGATGGCGCGCACGCTGACCAGCGGCGCCTTGTTCACCAGGGCGCGCTCCTCGGTGGTGAGGCCTCCCTGCTTCTCGGACAGCCCCTCCGGGATGGTGGCCATCCCCGCGTCGTGGAAGAGGGAGATGAAGCCCAGGTCCCGGAGCTGGGACTTGGTCAGCCCGAGCTCGCTGCCGAAGACGATGGAGAGGAGGCAGGTGTTCACCTGGTGGAAGACCAGGTAGTCCTCCTCCCGCCGCATGGTGGTCATCCCCAGGAAGTGGACCTTCTGCTCGAAGCAGATGTCCACGAAGTCCTGGACCAGGCGCACCGCCATCTTGGTGCTCATCGGCTGGCCGCGGCGGACCGACTCCATGTACTTGTTGATGAAGAAGACCGCCCGGCCGTAGACGGTCATGGCGTACTTCTTGCGGTCGACCTTCTGCTCGTCCTCCAGCCGCTCCTTGTCCAGCTTCTCCCTGAGCTTCGACCAGCGGGCGATCTGGATGGAGAAGAGCCGCCGGTCCCCGAGGCCGCCCTCGTCGATGGGGTCGGCGGCCTCCTTGGCGAAGATCCACACGAAGTTCTTCAGCTCCGGCACCTGCACCGGCTTGCCGAGCGAGAAGCCCCCCACGTCCTTGGCCCGGAGCTCGTCGAGCAGGTAGCGCATGTTGTCCACCGCGTTGAGCTCGACCTTGACCAGCATGTTGTTGACGTAGAAGGAGCTCTTGATGCCCATCAGCTCGAAGCGGCCCTCGCGCTGGACGATGGCGTTGAGCGCGTCCTGGAGGCTCATCAGCGGGCGGTCGAACACCGCGTTGTCCGGGTCGTACATCTTCGCGCTGCGGACGAGCATGTAGAGGGTGGAGAGCACCGAGCGGGCAAGGTGCTGGAGCTTCTCCGAGTGCTCGCGGCCGAAGTCGACCAGGTTGTCCGGCTGGCCGTGGGAGATCTTGAGGTGCTCGCTCATGGCTGGTCTCAGGCCGTCGCCGCCGGCGCATCCCCGAACAGCGCCCGGCGCGTCTCGCTCAGCGCCCGGCGCGCCGCGGTGTGCACCTCCGGCGGCTGGGTGCGGTCCTCCACCGCCTGCTGCAGCGCCTTGTAGGACTGGATGGAGAGCACCCCGGCCAGGCCGTGCACGGCGAGCAGCTTCTCGTCCAGGACGCGCCGGCGGTTCCAGAACCGCGGCCGGGTGGCGAGCATCTGCTGCATCAGGGAGAGAGCCGCCGGGAGTCCAGTGCTCCCCAGGGCGGTGTAGAAGGCGGCCCGCTCCTCGGGGGTGCGCTTGCGGAAGTCGGCCTGCCGGATGTGGTGCAGCAATTCCAGGTAGGCCTGGTCGCGGTCGTACTCGGGCAGGAGCCGGGCGGCGAGCATCCGCATCTGCACGTTCTCGTCCTTCAGCGAGGCGGCGATGAGCTTGCGCGACTCGTTGCTCCTGCCCCGGGCGATGATGCTCATCACCTCCAGGCGCACGGCCAGGTTCTTGTGGCGCAGCACCCGGGCGAAGAGCTTGAGCCGGTCGGGCAGCTGCGCCCTTTCCAGAATGTAGACCATGTCGCGGACCACCTGGGGCCGCTCGGAGGAGAGCCGCTCGACGACCTCCGCCGGGCGGGTCTTGGCGAACTCGGCCAGCACGTCACAGAGCAGCACCCGGTGCTCGGGGATCTCCACCGTCTCCAGGACGTTGAGCAGGGTGGGGACCACCGAGGCGTCCAGGGCGAGCAGGTAGCGGGTCACGTCCTGCGGAGAGCGCAGCCGTCCCGTCCGCAGCACGTCCCCGATGCGGGTCAGCCGCTGCTCCTCGCCCATCTTGCCGAGGAAGGTGGCCCGGAGCTCGCGCATGGCCCGCATCTCCGGCCGCTCGGCCATGGCGGCGAACTTGAGGACGATCTGGTTGATGGTGGCGAAGTCCTCCTGGAGGAGGAGGGCATCGAGCAGCTGCAGGAACATCTCCTCCAAGAGCCCGGGGTCGTCGACACCGGTCTCGGCCACCTGGAAGATGCCCGCCACCAGCTTCGGAAAGAGGCGGCTGTTCTCCTCCTCGGCGATGTCCCGCTGCACCTTGGCCTTCAGGGCGTCGGAGGCCGTCTCGCCGGCGATGACCGCGCCGCGGACCTGCTCCACGCCCTCCAGCTTGATCTCCAGGTCCGAGGCCGTCACCCGGGCGAAGCGGAGGAAGTCCTCGGAGTGGCTGCGCAGGCGCAGGTAGAGGTAGGTGATGATCTTGTCCACCTCGACCTGGACCTCGTCGTCTTCGAAGCCGTCGACGTGGAAGCCCTCCACCACCACGTATTCCAGGTGGTCGAGGGGCGACCGCCAGAGCTGGGCCACGGTGTCCTCGCCCTGCTTCTCCACGTCGGAGAGCGCGACCAGGGTGAAGGTCACCAGCTCGTCGAGCCGCAGACCGGGGCGGAAGATGAACTGGCGGATGCCGTCCCGCCAGAACTTGAAGGGGAGGTTGGTCTCCTCCGGGAAGAGGGGCTGCTCGAGGAGGAGGAAGTTCTGCTGCTCCACCTTGAAGAGCAGCGAGCCGTAGGTCTCGGTGTAGACGCGGATCGCGTTGTGGGAGTTCTGGAGGTACTCCCCGTACCGCGCCTCGTTGTGCCGGTACATGCCGATCTGCTTGATGCCCTTGAGGAGATGGAAGGCGAAGGCCTTGGCCAGCTCGAGCCTCTGGCGGTTGCGCTCATCCGCGAGCGGATCCACCGGTGGCGCTGCAGCGGGGTCCTCCGGCCGCGTCTCGGCTGGGGTCGCTTCGGACATCGAGGGGACAGAGTCTAGTCGCTCCCTGCAGGGCTCCCAAGCCAGGGACCTCCCGGGCCCTGGAGGGAGAAGACCTACCCGCCGCGTGCCCCGGCGAGAGCACCGCGCGCCGCGCCGAGCAGCGCCCGCCGCTCGCCGCGCTGGAGGGGCCTCGTGCCGAAGCGTGCCTCGAGGTAGCGCGCCACCGCACGCCGCACCGCCTGGGGCGGTCCCTCCGGCCCGCGCGGCAGGTCCTCCAGCCACTGTCCACGCCGCAACAGACCGCTCCGCACCAGGAGCCGCTCCAGGGCCCGGCCGAGGCGGCCGGCCTCGTCGGTGCGCTGGCGCCGGACGAGCCAGACGAGCAGGACCAGGGCCGAGGCACCGGCCAGCACCGGAGCCAGGGCCTTCGGGGCGCGCAGCGCGGAGCGGAGACCACCGCCGGGCAGCTCGCCCACCCCGCGCAGAAAGGCGACCTGGTCTGCGAGCGAGTAGTCGACGACGCCGCTCAGCCAGTGGACCTCGAGCGACTCGTAGGCGCGGAGCAGCCAGGAGAGCAGCGTGGCGCGGGTGGCGGAGCGATTCTGGGGTGGAGTGGCATCCAGCCGCAGCGCACCACCGGGAACGTCCGCCTCCACCCAGGCATGCGCATCGCCGGCCCGCACCACGTACTGGTCCGCGGCGCGCTCGCCTCCGTAGAAGCCGGTCACCACCCGGGTGGGGATGCCCAGGGTGCGGAGGAGGAGGGCCAGCGCGGTGGCGAAGTCCTCGCAGTGGCCGGCCCGGCGCTCGAAGAGGAAGTCGGCCAGGGGATCGGCCACCGGCCCGGGCAGCTCCAGGGTGTAGCCGTAGCGCTGCTGCAGACCAGTCTCCAGCCGCCGGGCCACCAGGGCGGGATCGGTCGCCCCGGCGGCGAGCTCGCGGGCCAGGGCCGGAATGCGGGGGTCGAGCCCCGGGGGCAGGCCGAGGCGGCGCGCGCGGGCCGCGGCTTCCGGCTCGCCGGTCTCCGCTCCGGCGACGCTGTAGGCGTGGTAGGCGAACCCGCTGCCGGCTCCGTCGAGCCGCACCGACTCGTCGCCCAGGGTGACGAAGGTGGTGCGCACGCTGTAGGCGGGCAGGTGCGTGGTGGCCCCGGAGAACTGCACCGGCCGGTCGAGGGCCACCGCGGTGCGGCTCCCGTAGGCGGGGAGCAGCTCGATGTGCTGGGAGACGACCTGCGCCGCCCCCGGCCCGAGCGCCACCCGCTGGGCCGGCCTGCTCGGCCGCGCCTGGCCCTGCCACTCCATCCCGTCGAAGGCGTCGAAGCGGTAGGCCACCCAGTAGGCGGAGAGCGTCTCCACGCCAGGGTCCGGCTCCAGCTGGGCGCGGAACACGATGCGCGGGTTGGACTTCAGCTCGCCGCTGCCGCCGAGCCGGATCCGGTCTCCCAGCCCCACCACCGGGCTGCCGAAGGACAGCGTGCTGCGCCGGGCGGCCAGGTTCCAGGAGAGGCGCGGGAAGAGCATGAAGATGGCGGCGCCTCCCACCACCGCCACCAGCACCACCGCCGCGCCGGCCCGCGCCGCCGGAGCGCTGCGCGGCTTGGCCCCGACCGGAGCGGTGCGATCCAGCTCCCCGAGGGTGAGGGCCAGGCCGGTGCACACCGTGTAGGCCACCAGGCAGGGGAGGAAGAAGAGGTCGGCGGAGAGGGCGGCGCCGCCGGAGACCATGAGCAGCCCGGCCAGGCTGACCTGCTGGTCCACCGCCGTGGTCGGCTCGGAGAGAAGGCGCTGGGCGGTGAGCAGCGCCGCGCAGGCGCAGGCGGCCACCACCAGGTCCATCCGCCCGGTGGCCACCACCACCCAGAGCACGGTGACGAAGCCGAGGAGGAGCAGGGCGCTCTCGCGGACGTGGCGGGTGAAGGGCCGCACGTCGAGGATGGCCAGGCCGAAGGCCAGCGCGAAGAGCGCCGCCGTCCAGACCGGGACCTGGCCGGAGAGCCCCATGGCCACGAAGGCCGCCGCCGCCCCCACGTCCCGGACGGCAAGGCGAAGACGCCGGGCGCGCTGCTCGGTCATCTCGCCTCCGCGCGCTGGAACCCGGCGCAGGCCAGCACCCGGAGCAGGCGGCGCTCCTGGCGCGGGCCATGGTCTGGAGCGAGATGCTCCGCTCCGGCCTCCAGCCCCACGTCGAATCCGCTGGAGAGGAGCGCGCGCGCCCGGGCGGCCACCTGCTCGCAGCCCCACTCCAGCGCCGGCCCCGGGGAGGAGACGTCGAGGTGGAGCACCACCGAGTGCGTCTCCTCGGCGTCCCGCTCCACTCTCAGGAGATGGCCGCTGTGGGCGCTCTTCAGCCAGTGCACCCGCCGGGCGTCCTCTCCGTCGCGGAGCGGGCGCACGCCGGCGGTGTCCCCGTCGCCGTCGCGGCGGAAGCGGGGCGCCGGCCGGTCTCCGATGCCGCCCGGCCGCGGCGGCTGCACGGCGGGGGCGGACACCCGGCGCGGATAGACGAGCAGCTCGCCGGGGAGGTCGATGAGCCGCCCCTTAGTGAACAGGCCGAGCGGGAAGGTGGTGGTCACCTTGACGCCGGTCAGGGCGTAGGGCCCGCGTCGCGGCGCGGTGAAGCGGGCCCGCACCACCATCTCGCCCCCGGCGACGAGGAGGGGCACCGTGGCCGACCCGGAGAGCTCGGGGTGGGCCTCGGTGAAGGTGAGGGCCAGGGACGTCCCCCGCCGGCGCGACACGCCCCACCGGTAGACGAAGGGCTCGCCGGCATGCGCCGCCTCCGCCCCCAGCCGGCGGAGGTGGAGGCCGCGGAGCGACATCTCGCTCAGGATGCCCGAGGCGACGATGGTCGCCAGCTGGATGCCGAGGACGAGGTAGAGGAGGTTGTTGCCGGTGTTGAGCGCGCCCAGGCCGATGCCCAGGGTGAGGAAGAGGTAGGTCCGGCCGGCGCGCGTCACCCGCAGCGTGCGCGGAGGCCGCAGCCAGCGGCGGAGGGCGGCCAGCGCCGCGCCAAGCCGCCCGGTCATCGGGGCGCGGGCGTGTGCTGGACGAGCTCGGCGAGCAGCTCCGCCGCCTCTTCGCGGGCCGCTGCGCCCTGGGCGCCGCCGGCCAGCGTCACCCGGTGCGCCAGCGCCGGGGCCACCAGCGCGGCCACGTCCCCGGGGGTGACGAAGTCCCGGCCCTCCCAGAGGGCGTGGGCCTTGGCCGCGGCCATGAGCGAGAGCGCGGCCCGGGTGGAGGCTCCACGCTCGAGCTGCGGATGCTCCCGGGTGGCGGTCACCAGCGCCACCGCGTAACCGGCCACCTTCTCGTCGACGTGCGCCTCGGAGGCGCGCGCCTGGAGGCGGAGCACCTGGTCGGCGTCGAGGACGGGGTGGACGGCCTCCAGCGGGTGGCGCAGGCCCCGCGAGACGAGCAGCGCCGCCTCCACCTCCGGCGGAGGGTGGCCGAGGGTGAGGCGCACCAGGAAGCGGTCCAGCTGCGCATCGGGGAGGGGATAGGTGCCGGAGAGGTCGAGCGGATTCTGGGTGGCGACGACCAGGAACGGCCGGGCGAGGACGTGGGTCACCCCGTCCACGGTCACGTGGCCGTGCCCCATCGCCTCCAGCAGCGCCGACTGGGTGCGCGGAGGCGCGCGGTTGAGCTCGTCGGCGAGGACCAGCGAGCGGAAGATGGGACCGGGCCGGAACTGGAAGGTGGCCGTGGCCGCGGAGAAGACCTGCACGCCGGTGACGTCGGCCGGCATGAGATCCGCGGTGAACTGGATGCGGGCGAAGCTCAGCCCCAGCGTCCGCGCCAGCGCCTCGGCCAGCGTCGACTTTCCCACCCCGGGCACGTCCTCGATGAGCAGGTGCCCGCCGGCCACCAGGCAGGTGAGGGCGAGCTCGATCTGCCGCCGCTTGCCGGCCACCACGCCGGAGAGAGTGTCCGCGGCACGGACCAGGGCCGCGTGCGCCGCCGCGGTGGCCAGCGGCGTGGGGAGGGTGACGACCGGAGAGCTCAAGGGACTCCCGCACACTAGCAACCTTCGCCCGCCTCCCGGTCCGCCCGTGCCCGGGGTCTGGCCCGCCCCGGGCGTTGGCGCCGATGTCGTCCCATCTGCCAGGGTCCGGCCGGGGGACGGACCCATGCCCGCACAGGGGTGTGCCGCCCTTGATTTCCGGGGGTTCCCTGGCATATTGCGCCGCTTTCCGCCGGCCCCCCCCCGGGCCGCAGGGAAGCCTCTGGAAGGGATGGCAGCGCGAGCGTGAAGGGACTCATCGGCAAGAAGGTGGGAATGACCCAGGTGTTCACCGAGGACGGCTCGTTCGTCCCGGTGACCGTCATCGATGCCAGCTCGTGCACGGTGGTGGACAAGCGCACCCCGGAGCGGGACCGCTACTCGGCGGTGACCCTCGGCTTCGGCGAGGTCAAGGAGAAGCGGCTCACCCGTCCCCGGGCGGGCCTGTTCAAGAAGGCAGGCATCGCCCCGCGCCGCCACCTCAAGGAGTTCCGCGTCACCCAGGACGAGGCCGCCTCGTTCACCGTCGGAGCCCCGGTGAAGGTCGATCTCTTCGCCAAGGGTGACCGGGTGGACGTCACCGGCATCACCAAGGGTCGCGGCTTCCAGGGGGTGATGAAGCGCTGGAACTTCCGTGGCTTCGGTCAGACCCACGGAACCCACGAGTACCGGCGCCATCCCGGCGCGGTGGGGCAGCGAAAGACCCCGGGACGCGTCTACCCGAACAAGAAGATGCCCGGGCACTACGGAGTGGAGCAGGTCACCACCCAGAACCTGACCGTGGTGGACGTCGACGTGGACCGCGGGCTGATCCTGGTCCAGGGCGCCGTCCCCGGGCACGCCGACGGAGTGGTCTACGTCCGCCCGGCGGTGAAGCCACTGCTCCGCGCCGAGCACGCGCGCGCCCGGAGCAGCAAGAAGTAGACCTCCTGGCGGGGGAGCAGCGCTCAGGCCGAGGCGGCGTCGCGCTTCCGGTCGCGCTCGGCGCGGTACCGGTCGCCCATCGCCAGCTGGCGCTTGCGCAGGCGCACCGACTTCGGCGTCACCTCCACCAGCTCGTCGGGGGCGATCCATTCCAGGGCGCGCTCCAGGGTCATCTCCCGCGGCGGGGTGAGGATGACGTTCTCGTCGCGGCCGGCAGCCCGGATGTTGGTCAGCTTCTTTTCCCGGCAGGCGTTGACGTTCAGGTCCGAGGGATGGGCGTGCTCGCCGATGATCATCCCCTGGTACACGGCCACCCCCGGCCCGACGAAGAGCGTGCCCCGCTCCTGGATGGAGAACAGGGCGTAGGGAACGGTGTCCCCCGACCGGTCGGAGACGATGGCCCCGCTGGTCCGCTTCGGGATGTGGCCGAACCACGGCTCATAGCCGTCGAACTGGGTGGAGAGGATGCCCTCGCCCCGGGTGAGGGTGAGGAACTCGCTGCGGAAGCCGACCAGGCCGCGGGCGGGAATGCGGAACTGGAGCCGCGTCCGCCCCGACCCGAGCGGCGTCATGTCCACCATCCGCCCCTTGCGCGGCCCGAGCCGCTCGGTGAGCGCCCCCACCGCCGTCTCCGGAACGTCCACCACCAGGAGCTCCATCGGCTCGTGCAGCTGCCCGTCCACCTCGCGCGTCACCGGCTCGGGGTTGCTGGCGGTGAGCTCGTAGCCCTCGCGGCGCATGTTCTCGATGATCACCGCCAGCTGGAGCTCTCCCCTTCCCACCACCCGGAAGGCGTCCGGGGCGTCGGTGTCCTCCACGCGGATGGAGACGTTGCGGTAGGCCTCGCGGTAGAGCCGTTCGCGCAGGTTCCGGGAGGTGACGTACTTCCCCTCGCGGCCGGCGAGCGGCCCGTCGTTGACGCGGAAGACCATCATCATCGTCGGCTCGTCGACGGTGATGCGGGGCAGCGCGCGCGGCTGGTCGGGGTCGGCGAGGGTGTCGCCGATGGACACCGCCTCGATGCCGGCCACGCTGACCAGCTCCCCCGGGCCGGCGTCGGCCAGCTCCACCCGCTTCAGCCCCTGGAAGCCGTAGAGCTTGAGCACCTTGCCCGCCTCCACCCGGCCGCCCTCGCGCACCACGGCCACCGCTTGTCCGGAAGCGATGCGCCCGGACGTCACCCGGCCCACCGCCAGGCGCCCGACGTAGTCGTCGTAGTCGAGGTTGGCCACCAGGAGCTGGAGCCGGTCGCCCTGGCCGGCGGGGGGAGGAGGGATGTGCGAAAGGATGGCCTCGAAGAGGGGCTCCAGGCTCACCCCCGGCTCGGCCAGCGAGCGCGACGCCTGGCCGGCCCGGGCCACGGCGTAGAGCACGGGGAAGTCGAGCTGCTCCTCCTCCGCGCCGAGGTCGATGTAGAGCGAGTAGACCTGGTCCAGCACCTCGCGCGGGCGGGCATCCTGGCGATCGATCTTGTTGATCACCAGCACCGTGCGCAGCCCCATGGCCAGCGCCTTGCTGAGCACGAAGCGGGTCTGGGGCAGCGGGCCCTCGGCGGCATCGACCAGGAGGAGGACGCCGTCCACCAGGCGCAGCGCGCGCTCCACCTCGCCCCCGAAGTCGGCGTGGCCCGGGGTGTCGACGATGTTGATGTGGTGGCCGCGGTACTCCACCGCCGTGTTCTTGGCCAGGATGGTGATGCCCTTCTCCCGCTCCAGGGCGTTGGAGTCCATGACCCGCTCCACCAGCGCCTCGTTGGCCCGGAACACGCCCGCCTGGCGGAGCATGTGGTCCACCAGGGTGGTCTTGCCGTGGTCGACGTGGGCGACGAGGGCCACGTTGCGGATCTGGGTGCGGGGAAACATCGGCGGGGTGTCCGGGGAGGGGCGCGCGGCTTGTAGCGTCTCGCCGCTGCCCGGTGCAAGCGTCCCCCCCCACGGAGGGCCGGTCGAGGGGCGGCCAGCTCCGGTCAGGCGGCGGCGGCCTCCAGCGCACCGTGGATGGCGGTGCGGAGGTTCTCCAGGGTGAGCGGCTTGGTGAGGTGGGGGAGCGCCAGGGAGCCGAGGAAGTCCTCGCTCCTCTGGGTGAACGCCCCGCCGGTCATGATCACCATCCGCGCCGCCTGATCCGGCGCCGCCTCGCGCAGGGCGCTGAGCAGCTCCTCGCCGGACATCTCCGGCATCATCAGATCCGAGAGGATGACGTCGAAGCGCTGGCCGGCGTTGACCAGGCCCAGGGCCTCGCGCCCGGAGGTGGCCGTCGAGACCTGGCATTCGCGCCGGAGCAACCGCTGGATGGCGGAGCAGATGAAGGGCTCGTCGTCGACGACCAGGACGCGTACCGTCGGTGCGCGGGCCTCGGCCGGTCCCGCCGTGCGCTGGGCCGAGCCGGCCGGAAGATGCGCTGGAAGGACGACGGAGAAGGTGGAGCCCTTGTGGACCGCCGAGCGGACGGTGATCTCCCCGCCCAGGCCCTTGACGATGCCGTGGCAGATGGCCAGCCCGAGCCCGGCCGCCTCGCCCGCCGGCCGGGTGGTGAAGAAGGGGTCGAAGATGCGGGCCTGGAGCTCGGGGGGGATGCCCCGCCCGGTGTCCGAGACCTCCACCACCACCTTCCGCTCCCGGCGCAGGCAGCGGATGCGGATCTCGTTCTCGGCCGGCGCGCCGTCGGGGACGGCCTGGGCGGCGTTGAGGAGCAGGTTGAGGAACAGTTGACCGAGCCGGCCCTCGCTGCCCAGGACTGGAGGCACCTCCTCCAGCTCGGTCACCACCCGGGCCCTGAGCCGGAGCTCCTTGTCGGCCATCTTCAGGGCGAAGGCCAGGCCCTTGCGCACGTCGACCGGCGCCGCCGCGTCCTCCGTCTCCACCCGGGCGAAGGTCTTGAGGTCCCGGACGATGCTCGAGATGCGCTCGATGCCGGAGCGGGCCTCGTTCACCACCTCCGACATTTCGGCGAAGGCCTCATCGCCGAGCGCCCGGCGGCGCGCCTGGAGCTCGTCCTGCATCCAGACCAGGTTGGCATTGACGAAGGCGAGGGGATTGTTGATCTCGTGCGCCACCCCGGCGGCCAGGGTCCCCACCGCCGCCATCCGGCTGGCCACCATGAGCTGGGCCTGCATGGCGCGGCGATCGCCGACGTCCCGGTGGACGGCCAGCGAGGCCAGGTGGCGGCCCTCGGGGTCCCGCAGCGGCACCACCGTCACCTCGGAGAAGCAGGGGGTCCCGTCCTTGCGGCGGGCGGTGAGCTCGCAGCTCCAGCGTCCGTACCGCTTCAGCGCCGCCTGGAGGGCCGCCGGCCGGAGCTCGTCTCTCTCCAAGCCGAGCACCTCGGGGTAGAGACGGCCCTGGACCTCGGCCTTGGGTTGGCCGAAGAGACGCTCGGCGGAGGTGTTCCAGTCGAGGATGCTCCCCTGGAGGTCGACCAGGACCACGGCGTCGTTCAGGCTCTCGAACATCAGCGCCTGGCGCCGCAGCTCCTGCTCGGCCGCCTTCCGCGCGCTGACGTCCATCACCGTGCCCACCACCCGCTCCGGGACGTCGTCCCCGCTCCGGAGGACGTCGCCGCGCACCGCCACCCAGGTCGACTTGCCCGGGGCGTGGAGGAAGCGGAACTCGGCCTCCAGCTGCCCGCGGCCGGCGATGGCGCGCTCCAGGGCCGAGGTCACCCGGGGCAGATCCTGGCCGTCGACGAAGTCGGCCAGGGGACGGGGAGCCCGGGGGAGCGAGCCCACCGCCGCCCCGACGATGCGCTCCACCGCCTCCGCCCAGGAGACGGCCGAGGAGGGCAGGTCGAGGCTGAAGGTGCCCACCTGGGCCGCGGCCAGCGCCTGGTGCAGCTCCTCGTCGCCGTCGGGGGCCTGCTTCCAGGAGAAGCGCAGCGTGCAGTGGCTCCCCAGCTGGACCTTGTCGCCCTCGGCCAGCCGGGCGCTTCCCTGGAGCCGGGTGCCGTTGTGAAACGTGCCGTTGGTCGAGGTGAGGTCCTCGAGCTCGAAGGCGCCGTCGGGCGCCCGGACGATGCGGGCGTGGCGCCGGGAGACGCCCTCGTCCAGGAGCCGCACCTCGGCCTCCGGGCCGCGCCCGAGCACCGCCTCGGCGGTGGCCAGCCGGAAGATGCGCCCCAGCGTTCCCGGCGTCGACGAGCTGGTGACCACCAGCCACGCCGCGTCCGGGGGCGGAGTCGCCACCAGCGACAGGGAAGTGCTGGCCGGTTTGACGCTCATCCGGAGAGGGGACCGCTCCTCGAGGCGAAGCGTCCAACGTCGATCGACGACCGGTCAAGCAGGCGCGCGCGTCCTGGTGTGCGCCGCTCTCACACGCCTGCGCAGGAAGTCCTCCACCGTGCGTTGCACGCGCTCCGGCACCTCGAGCGGCGTGGTGTGGCTTCCTCCCGCGACGAGGAGGAGCTCCGCCCCGGGGATGGCGAGGGCCATGCGGCGCGACAGCCAGGCGGGGGTGAAGCGATCGCGGTCCCCGGCCACCACCAGGGCGGGGACGTCCACCGCCGGGAGGTGGTCCTCGGCGGAGTGCTGCGAGGCGGCCTGCATGGCGCGTACGAAGAGCCGCGGGTCCATGGAGGTGAGGTGGCGGAAGTACGGCAGCAGGTCCTCGCGCCGGACGAGCCGCGCGTTGACCTCCAGGAGCAGGGCCAGCTCCAGCGCCAGGCCGGAGCGCACCAGGCCGCGGGTGAGGGCGGACACGCCGCGCGGGACGGCGTCCGCCGTCCGCCGGAGCAAGGGCAGGGCCTGACGGAGCAGCGAGGTGTCGTGGAAGGTGTCCAGCGGATGTCCGGGGCTGCCGCAGACGAGGACCAGGCCGAGCAGCCGCTCCCGGTGCCGGCGGTGGGTCTCGAGCGCGACCTGCACGCCCATCGAGTGGCCGATGACCACCGCGCGCTCCAGCCGGGCGGCGTCGAGCACCGCCGCCAGGTGATCGGCCAGGCGCGGGATGCCCAGGGCGTCCGGCTCCTGGGAGGGGAGGGAGTCGCCGTGCCCCGGATAGTGCCAGTGCACCACCCGGTGGCGCGTGGCCAGCGCCGGCCCGAGGTAGCGCCAGATGAAGCCGTCACATCCCAGGCCGTCGCAGAGGATGACCGCCGGGCTGCCCCGTCCGCTGGCCGTCCAGTGAAGCCGGGAGCCATCGGGACGCCTCAGCGGAGAGGCCCTGGGGGCGGCGGGGGAAGTGGGCACGGGACCTCTCGTCCGGAGCCTGCCAGCCGGCCGGGGCGGCCAACAACCCCGGCGCCCCCCCAACGGGGTTTCTCGCCCCGGGGGCGGCCCGGTCCCATATTCTCCACCCGAACCCCGTGATCGCCCACGCCCACGACGACGCTCGCACCGCATCGCCCGGCCGAACCGCGGCCGAGCAGCGCGCCGCGGACCGGCGAAGGATGATCGGCGCGCTGGCCCTGACCATCGGCATCGCCGTCCTCGAGGCGGTGGGCGGATGGTGGACCCACTCCCTGGCCCTGCTCTCGGACGCCGGCCACATGCTCACCGACGTCTCGGCGCTGGTGCTGGCGCTGCTGGCCCTGTGGTTCGCCGGCCGCCCCGCCGATCTCCGGCGGACCTACGGGTACGCCCGGCTGGAGATCCTCAGCGCGCTCCTGAACGGAGTGCTGCTCCTCGGCATCACCACGCTCATCGTCCTGGAGGCCATCTCCCGGCTGCGTGCCCCGCCCGAGGTGCACCTCGGTCCGATGGCGGTGGTGGCGGCCATCGGGTTTCTGGCCAACGTCGGTGCCCTCGCCTTCCTGCACCGGAGCCACACCCTGAATGCCCGGGCGGCCTTCCTGCACGTGGTCGGCGACACGCTGTCCAGCGTCGGCGTGCTCCTCGGCGCGGGGGTGATGGCCGTCACCGGCTGGGCCTGGGTGGACCCGGCCCTGAGCCTGGCCATCGGGGTGGTCATCGTCGTCGGCAGCTGGCGCCTCTTGCGCGACGCGGTGGACGTGCTCCTCGAGGCGGTGCCGGCCCACGTGGACTTGGACGCGGTGCGCGAGCTCCTCGAGGGCGCGGAGGGGGTGGTGGCGGTCCACGACCTGCACGTGTGGAGCCTCTCCAGCGGCCTCTACGCCCTCTCTGCGCATCTGGTGGTGCTCGACCCGATGGTCTGCAACAACGACACCATCCTCTCCGCGGTGAAGCACCAACTGATGGAGCGGTTCGGCATCGACCACACCACCATCCAGATCGAGAGCGAGACCTACGCCCACGCCGGCGAGGTTCACTGACCTCCGCCCCCCCGGGGAGGGAAGGCCGATGCGCATCGTGGGAGGCACGCGGCGGGGGCGGCGGCTCCACGGCCCGCGCTCGCTGCACATCCGCCCGACCGCGGATCGGGTCCGGGAGACGCTGTTCAACGTGCTCGGCCAGCGGCTCGACGGCGGCGAGGTGCTCGACCTCTATGCCGGAACCGGGGCGCTCGGGCTGGAGGCGCTCTCCCGGGGGGCGGCGCGGGCGGTGCTCGTCGACTCCGGCGCCGAGGCCATCGCCCTGTGCCGGAGGAACGCCGCCGATCTCGAGCTTCTCCCCCAGGTCGAAGTCCTGAAGGTCCCGGCGGCCCGGGCGGTGGAGCAGCTGGCCGCCTCCGGTAGGCGATTCTCCATCGTCTTCGCCGATCCGCCCTACCGCGCCCGGGCCGGGACGAGCACCCTGGAGGCGGTGGAGCCCCTCCTCGCCGAGGGGGGCACGCTGGTCCTCGAGCACGACCGGCGGGAATCGCTCCCCGAGGCCTGCGGCCCGCTCGTCCGGCAGGACGAGCGCCGGTTCGGGGACACGCTGGTCAGCGTCTACCGGCGAGCGGCGGCAATTCCTTGACCCCAGTGACCGGGCCCCGGGACACTCGCATCACCGCCCCATGGCCATCGCCATCTATCCCGGTTCGTTCGACCCGCTCACCAACGGGCACCTGAGCATCATCCACCGCGGCCTGAAGCTGTTCGATCGCCTGGTGGTGGCGGTGCTCGACAATCCCAAGAAGTCACCCATGTTCAGCGTGGACGAGCGGCGACAGCTGATCCGCGAGGCGTGCCCCGATCCGCGGGTGGAGGTGGACGACTTCCAGGGTCTGCTCGTGCAGTACACCCGCCGCAAGGGCGTGCATCTGGTCCTGCGCGGGCTCCGGGCGGTCTCCGACTTCGAGTACGAGTTCCAGCTGGCGAACATGAACCGCAAGCTCGACCCGGAATTCGACGCCGTGTTCATGATGACCGGCCAGGACAGCTTCTACATCTCCTCGCAGCTGGTGCGCGAGGTGGCCTCGCTGGGAGGGGACGTGGAGAAGCTGGTGCCTCCCAACGTCTTCCGCAAGCTCCGGGAGCGCTTCCCGGCGCGCTGAGCGGGGGAGGGCAGCTGTCGCCCGGCTTGTCGGCGTCGGACTGCCCGGCTATAGGCGCTCATCGAACGACCATGAAGCTCGCCCGCCGGCTGAACGCCATCAAGCCCTCGCCCACCCTCGCCCTCAATGCCCGGGCCAAGGCCCTCGCCGCAGCCGGCGAGGACGTGGTCGGCCTGGCCGCCGGCGAGCCGGATTTCGACACCCCGGAGCACGTCAAGCGCGCCGCGGTGAAGGCGCTGGAGGAGGGCTTCACCAAGTACACCGCCACCGCCGGGATGCCCGAGCTCCGGGCCGCCATCTGCGACAAGCTCAAGGCGGACAACGGCTTCTCCTACGCGCCGGAGCAGGTGGTGGTGAGCAACGGGGCGAAGCAGTGCCTGTACAACTGCTTCCAGGCGCTGCTCGACGAGGGCGACGAGGTGATCCTCTTCACCCCCGCCTGGATGAGCTACCCGGAGATGGTCGCCCTGGCCGGGGGCACGCCGGTGGCCGTGCCCACGCGGGAGGAGGACGGCTGGGTGCCGGATCCGGAGCGCCTGGCCCGGGCCATCACCCCGCGGACGCGGGCGGTGATCGTGAACAGCCCCTCCAATCCCACCGGGGCCGTGCTCCAGCCCGGAGCGCTCGGGGCGCTGGCCACCGTCCTCGAGCGCCACCCGGACATCGTGGTGGTGACCGACGACATCTACGAGAAGCTGCTCTACACCGGGCGGCCCTTCGTCGACATCCTCAACGTCGCCCCCCAGCTGGCGGACCGGACGCTGGTGGTCAACGGGATGAGCAAGGCGTTCGCCATGACCGGCTGGCGGCTCGGCTACGCCGCCGGTCCCAAGGCGCTGGTGCTGGGGATGGGGCTGGTCCAGGACCAGTCCACCTCCAATGCCTCGAGCATCGCCCAGCGGGCGGCGCTGGCCGCGCTTCGGGGGCCGCAGGACACGGTGGAGGCCATGGCCCGGGAGTTCCAGGCCCGCCGGGACCTCTTCGTGGCCGGGCTCCGGGCCCTGCCCGGGGTGCGCATCCGGCCGCCGGAAGGCGCCTTCTACCTCTTCCCCAGCTTCCACGGGCTCCTCGGCAAGCGGCACCGGGGCAAGACGCTCCAGGGCTCGCAGCAGCTCTCCGAGGTGCTCCTCGACGACTACCGGCTGGCCGCCGTCCCCGGCGAGCCGTTCGGGGGCGAGGGGCACCTGCGGCTGAGCTTCGCCGCCTCGCGCGCCACCATCGAGAAGGGGCTCGGGCGGCTGCGAGACTTCGTCGGCGGGCTGACCTAGCGGGGGCGGGGCCTCCCCGCGTCGCCGGTTCGTGGTACAGGGGCCGGCCGGCGTGCCCAAACGAAGCGACATCCACAAGGTCCTGGTCATCGGGTCCGGGCCGATCATCATCGGCCAGGCCTGCGAGTTCGATTATTCCGGGACCCAGGCCATCAAGGCGCTGCGCGAGGAGGGGGTGCAGGTGGTCCTCCTCAACAGCAATCCGGCCACGGTGATGACCGACCCGGAGTTCGCCGACCGAACCTACGTCGAGCCGATCACCGTCGACGCCGCCGAGCAAATCATCGAGCGCGAGCGCCCGGACGCGCTCCTCCCCACCATGGGAGGCCAGACGGCGCTCAACCTGGCCAAGGCGCTGGCCGAGCAGGGCATCCTCGAGAAATATGGCGTGCGGCTCATCGGAGCCTCGCTCAACGCCATCAACAAGGCGGAGGACCGCCAGCTCTTCAAGGCGGCGATGCAGAAGATCGGCATCCCCCTGCCCAGGAGCGGCTACGCCCAGTCGCTGGACGAGGCGGTGACCGTCGTCCGCGACATCGGCTTTCCGGCCATCATCCGCCCCAGCTTCACCCTGGGCGGCACCGGGGGCGGGGTGGCCTACAACTCCGAGGAGTTCGAGACCATCTGCCTCCAGGGTCTGAAGGCCAGCCCGGTGCACACCCTGCTCATCGAGGAGAGCGTCCTCGGCTGGAAGGAGTACGAGCTGGAGGTGGTCCGGGACACCGCGGACAACGTCATCGTCATCTGCAGCATCGAGAACCTCGACCCGATGGGGGTCCACACCGGGGACAGCATCACCGTGGCCCCCGCCCAGACCCTCACCGACAAGGAGTACCAGCGGCTCCGGCAGGCGGCGCTGGCCATCATCCGGGAGATCGGCGTCGACACCGGGGGGAGCAACATCCAGTTCGGGGTGAATCCGGTGGACGGGCGGATGGTGGTCATCGAGATGAACCCCCGGGTGAGCCGCTCCAGCGCGCTCGCCTCCAAGGCCACCGGCTACCCCATCGCCAAGGTGGCGGCGAAGCTTGCCCTCGGCTACCGGCTGGACGAGCTGCAGAACGACATCACCCGCGACACCCCGGCCTCCTTCGAGCCGACGCTGGACTACGTGGTGGTAAAGGTGCCGCGCTTCAACTTCGAGAAGTTCCCCAGCGCCAACCGGACGCTGAACACCACCATGCGCAGCGTGGGCGAGGTGATGGCCATCGGCCGCACCTTCAAGGAGGCGTTTCTCAAGGCGCTCCGGAGCATGGAGACCAGCCAGCTCAGCTTCGCCCCGCCCGACCTGCCGTCCGACCCGGCGGAACGGGCGCAGGCGCTCCGCGAGGGGGTGCGGGTGCCGCGTCCGGAGCGCCCGGCGATGCTCTTCCAGGCCTTCCGGGAAGGGATGAGCGTGGAGGAGGTGCATGCCCTCTCCGCCATCGACCCCTGGTTCCTCCGCCAGCTGCAGGGCCTGGTGCACGAGGCCTCGGCCCTGGCCCGCTCCGGCGAGCTGGCGCGGGTAGACGACGCCGTCCTGAGGCGGCTCAAGGCCGACGGGCTGTCGGATCGCGTCCTGGCCCAGCTCCTCGGCACCGACGACGCCGCGCTGCGCGTCCACCGGTGGAAGCGCGGGATCCGCCCCGTCTACAAGCGGGTGGACACCTGCGCCGCGGAGTTCGAGGCCTACACCCCCTACCTGTACAGCAGCTACGAGGCGGAGGACGAGGCGCCGGCCACCGACCGGAAGAAGGTCCTCATCCTCGGCTCGGGGCCGATCCGCATCGGCCAGGGCATCGAGTTCGACTACGCCTGCGTGCACGCCGCCTTCGCCCTGCGCGCCGCCGGCTACGAGACGGTGATGGTGAACTGCAACCCGGAGACCGTCTCCACCGACTACGACACCTCGGATCGCCTCTACTTCGAGCCGCTCACCCTGGAGGACGTGCTGGAGATCGCGGCGCGGGAGAAGCCGGTGGGCGCCATCGTCCAGTTCGGCGGCCAGACGCCGCTCCGGCTCTCGGTGCCCCTGGAGAAGGCCGGCCTGCGCATCCTCGGCACCAGCCCCGACGCCATCGACCGGGCCGAGGACCGCGAGCGCTTCAGCCAGCTCATCGAGAAGCTCGGCCTGCACCAGCCGGAGAACGGCGTGGCCCGGAGCGCGGAGGAGGCCTTCCGCACCGCGGAGCGCATCGGCTACCCGCTCATGGTCCGCCCCTCCTACGTGCTCGGCGGGCGCGCCATGGAGGTGGTCTACGACGCCCCCTCGCTGGAGCGCTACATGCGCGAGGCGGTGGCGGCCAGCCCGGAGCATCCGGTGCTCATCGACCGCTTCCTCAAGGACGCCACCGAGGTGGACCTGGACCTGGTGGCCGACGCCACCGGCGACGTGCTGGTGGGGGGCGTGCTCGAGCACATCGAGGAGGCCGGGATCCACTCCGGGGATGCCGCCTGCACCCTGCCGCCGCACTCGCTCTCCCCCGACCTGGTGGAGCGAATGAAGGACTGGGCGATGGCCCTGGCCCGCGAGCTGGGCGTGGTGGGGCTGATGAACGTCCAGTACGCTATCCAGGGGAAGGCACTCTACGTGCTCGAGGTCAACCCGCGCGCCTCGCGCACCGTCCCCTTCATCTCCAAGGCCACCGGCGTCCCGCTGGCCAAGCTCGCCGCCCTGTGCATGATGGGGAAGACGCTTGGAGAGCTGAACCCTCCGCGCGACGTGGAGATGCGCCACGTGGCGGTCAAGGAGTCGGTCTTCCCCTTCGCCCGCTTCTCCAACGTGGACGTCATCCTCGGCCCGGAGATGAAGTCCACCGGCGAGGTGATGGGGCTGGCCCACGATTTCCCCTCCGCCTTCGCCAAGAGCGAGCTGGCCGCCGGCGTCAAGCTCCCCCGCTCGGGGACGGTGTTCATCTCGGTGAAGGACGACGACAAACCGGCGGTGGTGGACCTGGCCAAGCGGCTGCGGGCGTTGGGCTTCTCGCTCTGCGCCACCGGCGGCACCCACCGCTACCTCACCGGCAAGGGCATCCCCAACGAGGCGGTGCGCAAGGTGAAGGAGGGGCGCCCCCACGTGGTGGACCGCATCGTGGACGGGAAGGTGGCCCTGGTGGTGAACACCACCTTCGGCAAGCAGGAGATCGCCGACAGCTTCTCCATCCGGCGGGAGTCGCTGATGCAGGGCGTGCCCTACTACACCACCGTGCAGGCGGCCCGGATGGCGGTGGGAGCGCTCGAGGCGCTGGCCAAGGGGCCATTGCCAGTCACGGCGCTGCAAGACTACCTCGGGCGCTGAGCGGCCCTCAGGGCCGCGGAAGGCGGTGGAGCTCCGCCGCCACGCCGTCCGACGCGCTCAGCTCCAGCGTTCCCCCCGGTGGGAGCCCCGAGGTGGGGAGGAAGGCCCGGCCGCCCCGGAGCCCGAGGGCGAGCGCGGTGCGGCGCTGGCCGACGTGGGTGACCGCCAGGCGCGGGGTGGCCTGGGCGTCCCATTCCACCAGCCACCCGCCTTCCACCGCCTGGACGCGCGGCGCGAAGCGGGGGGAAGGACGCCGCTCGCGCACCACGCGGCCGAGCTCGCGGGCGCCGTCGAGCAGCGAGACCAGCTCGGGGCTCGTCCTGTCCAAGGGCACCACCGCCGAGAAGCGGACGGCGCCGGTGTCGGCCATCTCCGCCCGCCGGGGGACGACCTCCACCGGCCCCCAGGGAGTCTCCACGCGGACCCGCATCCCGCTCGTGCCGCTGGCCAGCGGCGAGGCGGGGGCGGAGACGCGCTGGACGGGCTGGAAGACCACCGCGCCGTTCGGGTCGATGTGCCCGTGGACGAGCAGACCCTCCGTGGCCGGCCGCGCCACGGCGGCCAGCCCGGGGGCGTTGGCCTCGAGAAATTTCTGAGCGATGCCGTAGCTGTAGTCGGACACCCAGGCCGGCGAGCAGTAGGACATGATGTCGAAGCTGGTGACCGGGTTCACCGGCCGCTGGAAGACGAGGTCCCACCCCCAGACGCCGATCTGCGCGTCCGGGTAGGGGTAGTTCGGGTCGGGATTGGCCGCCCCGCCGCAGGGCGCATGGAAGAGGTTGAAGCTGTGGCCCAGCTCGTGGGTCAGCGCCCGCTCGCTGTCGTCGCGGCCGATGGCGGCCGGCACGCCCACCAGGCCGAGCCCGGCCAGGCCGGAGGTGTAGTCCACCCGGGCGTAGCCGTAGTACCAGTCGCTGCTCTGGTCGGTGGTCCGGAGGGCGTCGATCTGGTCGAGGAGCGCCTGCCACCCGGACGGGTCCACCGCGTCCAGCGTGCCGTCGAAGGTGTAGGTGGCCCGGACGCGGGTGGAGATCGCGGACAGGGGCCAGTGGCGCCACACGGTGGTGAACCAGGGGTCGAGGAGGGCGCGCGGCTCCAGCCCGCTCTGCACCACCGGGACGACGGTGAGCGGGAGGAGGGTGGCCTGGCCCACCACCGGGTCGAGGGACACGGTGTTGTTCGTCTCGTCGGACTCGGCCACCGCATCGTCGGCATCGACGCGGGCGTCCACGTGGAGGCCGGGCCGGACCCAGTCGGGCGGGACGATGGCGGTGAAGCTCTGCGAGACGTCGTCGGGGATGGCGGCCTGGGGGAGGGTGGGCGGCCCGGTGAGCTCGAGCGGGTAGCTGCCGCCGTCCCAGGTGGCCTGGCCGCGCACGCTGATCGGGCCCAGCCCGCCGTCGGTGGCCAGGACGTGGATCCGGAGGAGGGCCGGCTTCTGTCCGACCAGCCGGGGCTCGCTGCTGAACACCGTCTGTCCCCACTCCACCTTGGCCACGAAGAGGTCCCCCGCCGCCGGCTCGACATGCACCTCGTCGCTGGCTCGCGCTGCGGCGCCTTCCCCATTCACCACCGTCAGCTGCGGATGGAAGGTCCCCAGCCCGGTGTAGGTGTGCGCAGCGCTCCCGCTCCGCGGGCAGGGGGAGATCTGCTTCGCCGCGGCATCGCCGCCGAAATCGACGCTGCAATGGAGGGGCTCGTCCGGTCCGGCATCCACCACCCAGGCCACGGTGACCGTGAGCGGAGGCGCACCACGCCGGGGGGTGGCAGCGACCGAGACGAGCGAGGGCGCATCCACCTGCCCGTGGCATCCGGAGAGGGCGGCGAGCACGCTCATCGCAGCCAGGGCGGCGCTCCTCCGCGGTCGGTCAGTCACCGCCGCCCTTCCCAGCAAGCTCCGGACCAGCCCTTCGGCCGGCGTCCCGGTGTACGTTGCCGTCCGGCGTGGAGCCGAGAGGAGGGGACTTCTCCACGCGTGGGGGGGACGGTCCCCCACGGGAGAATTGCCGCCGGCGAGCGTCATCTCCTATCTTGCCCCGCCCGTGAGCAACTCCATCCCCGTCACCGCCGCCGGCCTCCGCCGGCTCAAGGCCGAGCTGAAGCAGCTCCAGACCGTGGAGCGCCTGCGCATCTCGAAGGAGATCGAGGTGGCCCGCGGCCACGGTGACCTGCGCGAGAACGCCGAGTACCACGCGGCGAAGGAGAAGCAGTCGCACATCGAGGGACGCATTCTCGACCTCAACGACTGGATCGCGCGTGCCGAGGTGATCGACGTCACCAAGCTGGCGGGGGATCGGGTGGTGTTCGGGGCGACGGTGACGGTGATGGACCAGGAGACGGAGAAGTCGGTCACCTACCGGATCGTCGGGGAGATCGAGGCGGACATCAAGAAGCGGCTCATCTCGGTGAACTCTCCGCTCGCCCGGGCCCTGATCGGAAAGCAGATGGGAGAGCTGGTCACCGTGGTCAGCCCCGGTGGCGGGCGAGAGGTGGAGATCGTCTCGGTGAGCTTCGACGAGGCAGGGGACGGTCCGGACGCCGAGGAGTAGACCCAAACCCCCTCACCCCGAGGGCGATGCGGCCCCGGGGTGGGCGGGGTCCGCTAGGCTGCCCCGCCTCCCGCCATGGCCGGCGCACACCTCGACCGCCTCGCCGCCCCGCTGCGCTTCCTGGCGCAGCAGGACTTCCGCGCCCTGGGCCGCGTGCGCGGGCTCCCCGCGCTCCTCGAGGCCTCCCTGGCCGAGGCCCGGTCCGCGGGGGCGCCGGCGAAGGAGGTGCGGCTTCTGGCGGAGGCCCTCGCCGCCAGTCGCGACCGGTCGCTTCAGGCGCAGGCGGCCGCCCTGCGCCGGCTGGCGGACTACGTGCAGACCGGCCCACCGTCCACCCCGGACGCGCCCCGGCCCGTGCCCGCAGTCGCTTCGCCTCCGACGCGCCGTCGAGCCGGCGGAGCGCTCCCGGCGAGCCGGCGCCGGGGACCGCCCGCGGAGCAGGCCCCCCCGCCGCCGGAGGTCCCCGAGGCGCGCACGCTCTCCATCGCCCCGCGGGACGGCCCGCTCGCCGCTCCGCTGCGAAGGTCTGGCCTGCGCGTCAACCCCCGGCTGCTCTCCGCGCTGGAGAAGAAGGGGCTCATCCGGGTGGGAGACCTGCTCTTCCTCTTGCCCCGCGCCTATGAGGACCGCCGCCGTCTCTCCACCCTGCGCGAGCTCCGTCCGGGTGAGCGGGGCGTGACGGTGGGGACGGTGCGGGCGGCGGGCGAGGTGCCGCTGCGCGCCGGCCGGCGGGTGTTCCGGGCGGTGCTCGCCGACGCCACCGGGAACATCGCGCTCACCTACTTCCAGACCGGGCCGTGGATGAAGGGCCGGTTCCCGCTCGGGGCGCGACTCATCGTCTCCGGCGAGCTGAGGTCCACGCCCGCCGGCCGGGAGATGGTCCACCCCGAGGTGGAGCCGGCCGACGAGACGGGCGGGCCGAGCATCCACTTCGGGCGCATCGTCCCGCTCTACCCGGGCTTCGAGCGGCACGAGCAGCGGCAGGTGCGCTCGCTGGTGCATCGCATCTGCAGCGCCGCGGCGTCGGCGGTGGTCGATCCGCTGCCCGAGCCCCTCCGGCGCCGGCTCGGGCTGCTCCCGCTCGCCACCGCGCTGGAGCGGCTCCACGCCCCGGTGGAGGAGGAGGACTTGGCCGCGCTCGACGAGCACCGGAGCCCGGCTCACCGCCGGCTGGCCTTCGACGAGCTGTTCTTCCTCCACCTCGGGCTCGCCCTCCGCCGCCAGGGGGTGAAGACCAGCCCCGGCATCCGCTTCCAGGTCGACGACGCCCGGCTCGCCCGGGCCCGCGCGCTCTTGCCCTTCCGGCCCACCCGGGCCCAGGAGCGCGCGCTCGCGGAGATCGCCCGGGACATGGCGCGTCCCGAGCCGATGCACCGGCTGCTCCAGGGCGACGTCGGCTCGGGGAAGACGGCGGTGGCGGCGATGGCCGCGGCCCTGGCCATTCAGGACGGCTGGCAGGTGGCGCTCATGGCCCCCACGGAGATCCTCGCCGCGCAGCACCACCGCACCCTGGAAGCGCTGCTTCGCCCTCTCTCGGTCGACGTGGCGCTGATCACCGGCACCGGGACCCTGGGCGAGCGGCGGCGGGCCCGAGCCCGGGTGGCGGGAGGGCGGGCCCAGCTGGCGGT
>Ga0335082_10000769_pt1 | contig 33462 bp, 22 predicted proteins | sample Lox_Sample_41_FD_206718 | JGI IMG/M metagenome (GOLD analysis project Ga0335082, IMG submission 206718) | Soil microbial communities from Loxahatchee National Wildlife Refuge, Florida, United States - Lox_Sample_4.1 | ecosystem: Environmental > Terrestrial > Soil > Wetlands | place: USA... | reverse complement strand
TGAGCATGAGCGCTCTGGCCGCAACCGGCCGATACGATCAGCAGATTCAGCAGGCGGTCAGCGCAAAAATTCATGACGCAAGCCAGCTACAGAACGTGCGTTCCAGTGTTGAGGACGGCATCGTGACCCTGACCGGTACGGTGAACCTCTTCCAGGACAAACTCGGCGCGGCCAAGAAAGTGAAGAAGCTCGCCAACGTCAATGGTGTGCGTAATCAGATCGCAGTCGCGGGTGAAAACGTGTCTGACAACGAACTGCAGCAGAAACTGGCCAAGAAGCTGGCCTATGACCGCGTGGGCTATTTCGACAACGCGTTCAACTACCTGACGATCGGGGTGAAGGACGGCGTCGCCACGGTCGGCGGTGACGTATACAACGACGTGGCGCGCGATTCGGCTCTCGCCATCGTGCAGCGCATGCCGGGTGTCAAGGACGTCGTCAGCGAAGTCAAAGTGCTGCCGACTTCGATTTACGACAACGATCTGCGGATTCGCATGGCGCGCGCGATCTATCGTGACTCGGTACTCGGACGCTATGCCGCCGATCCGGTGGACCCGATCCGCATCGTGGTCGATAACGGACACGTGACGCTGTACGGAACTGTGCAAAGCGAGATGGACAAGAACATCGCCGGCGTAAGGGCTAACGGCGTGTTTGGGGCCTTCAGCGTCGACAACAAGCTTGCGGTGAACTGAGTAGTTGCTTCTCTCTCCCAGGGCGCGGTGCGAGCCGCGCCCCTTTTTTTGACAGTCGAGCACCCGCGCCCGGCCGGCCGATCCTTCAATCATTGAGCGGAGGCCAACTCGAATGAGCAGTGAGAACCGAAAGAAGATTTAGAGTTCTTCTCTGACCTCGACCTGTGACCTCGGACCTGATCGGCTCAGTTCGCTTTACGGTTGTACACCAGCTTCAGGTTGTCGGCCTGCAGGATGCGCTGGATCTGATGCTTGGCATGTACGGCCCAGGGTCCGGCCGTATCGAGTTTGATATAGGCACGCCAGTGTTGCAGGGCCTTTCGTGGCTCGCGGATTTTCTCGTACGCCAGCGCCAGATTGTAATGCGCGTCGGCATAGGTGGGAGCGAGCCGGATCGCTGTCTTGTAGGTGGCGATAGCTTCCTGCACGCGGCCGGTTTCATCGAGCACGTTGCCGAGGTCGAAATACGCCAGCGCATATCGCGGATCGATCTCGATCGCCGACCGGTAGTGCTTCTCCGCGGCGACATATTCCTGCCGGTTGTAATAGAGGGTTCCGAGATTGATGTGGGCGGCGGCGTGATTCGGGTCCATATCCAGAACCTTCAAATAGACAGAGATGGCCTCGTCTTGCGTGCGGGGCTCCTCTTCCAGGGCAATCCCACGCGCGAACAACTCGGCAACGTCGGTGACGACCAACTCCGGGCCAGGCTGGGCCGGACTGGTCACGACTTTATCGGGCGCGGCAAAATCAAACATGAACTGGCCGGCAATCGGCTCCAGTAACCGCCCCTCATGCCGGAATGCAACCCTGCGCCCGCTCTGATACGCGCCCGCCTCAAGCAGGGGGTTCTCCATCCCGGCGACTTGCTTCTGCATCGCTTCCAGCGACTGCCGGATGACCGCGGGCCGCACGCGTTTCGCGCACAGGTCTCGTACCTTTTTTACTTGCAGGAGATCAAAGAATGAATAACCGTCGGACACGGTGACCAACGCCGCCTTCTCCCAGGACTGAAGCTGGCGAGGAGTGATCCGCAAAATACGCAGCAGATCTTCTCGGCTATATCGGTGCACGGCTGTTGAATGCTTCCGCTCTAGATTATCCGGAACTCGCAGGGGGTAACGCAAGTAGCAACCCGGTGGAAAGCTGTGGACAACTAGGCAGAAATAGCACAGAAGTGGTAGATCAAAGTGTGCTCCAGGGAACCGATCATGCCGCAATGGGATCCAAAGATGTCTCGGGATTCCCGCAAGGAGGGTTGATGACAGCGCGCCGCCCGATCTCTGCAATTGTCCTGGCCCTGATGGTTTTCCCGATCACGCTCCTCAACGGTCAAGCCAAGCCCCACGCCAAAGTCATCGCGCTGGCCGGTCAGGCAAAGGAGCAGCCGCTACTCGGCGGACCTCCCGAAACCGTCTCCGTGCGCTCGGGATTCATCACGCTCCAACCACAACAGTCCGTTGGCAAGCACAGCACGGGACAGCACGAGGAAGTGCTGGTCGTGCTCGAAGGGGAAGGGAAGATGCTGTTCGACGATGGTACCGTCCTGGCCATCGCCGCGAATCACGTGCTGTACTGCCCGCCGGAAACCGCCCATGACGTTCTCAACACCGGCAAAGGGTCACTGCGCTACGTCTACATTGTCGCCAGCACGAATTTGAAGTGAGCCTTACTTCAATACGCGACCTTGGTCCATCGGTTGCCGGCAGCCTGGCTCGCCAGCATGGCGTCGACAATGCAGTTGGCACGATATCCGTCATCAAACGTCGCGACCAACGGAGACGCTGCTCCCCTGTCATCCACAATCCCGGCGTAAATATCGCGGAACACATTCGTCAGCGCGGTTCCCCAGCCTTCCTGATGACCTCCGGGAAGGTGCGCGTAGCGGCGAACCGAGGCATCCAGCAGCGCGGGATCCTTCGCCATCACCTGATTCGCGTCGTGGCGATGACCGAGCCATAGCTCGTTCTGCTGCTCCTGATGCCAACGCAGAGACCCCTTGCGCCCGCTGACTTCGATCCATAATCCGTTCTTGTGTCCGGCACAAACTTGTCCCACCGAAAAGCTGCCTTTCACGCCGCCCTCAAACCGCACCAGCACGCTGGCCAGATCTTCGCTCTTGATCTCGACCGCCTCCGTGGACGCGTCGCGCGATGCACCGGTAAAGGTCTCCACCGCCTGCGTCGGACGGTAACGGGTCTGCACGACTGTCGTCAGATCGGCGAGCACCGACTCGATCCTCAACCCGGTCATGTGTTGTGCCAGATCGCACCAGTGCGAACCGATATCACCAAGCGCCGAACTCGTGCCCCCCTTGTCCGGCTCCAGGCGCCACGAATAATCGGTCGGCTCGAGCAGCCAATCCTGCAAATACTCTCCATGCACGAAGTGCGCCGGCCCAAGTTCTCCTTGCGCGATCATGTGCCGCGCCTGCTGCACGCAGGGATTCCCTCGATAATTGAAGATCACCGCGTGAACAATTCCCGCGTCCCGCGCGGCCTGCCACACTTTGCGGGCTTCTGACGAAGTGAGGGCCAGCGGCTTATCACAAACGATATGTTTGCGCCGCGCGATCGCCGCCATGTTGACTGCTGTGTGCAGGTAGTTCGGCGTGGTGTTGTGAACCACCTGCACATTGGGGTCGGCGATGAGTTCGTCATAGCTGCCACAGGCCTTGGGAATTCCGTATTCGGCCGCTTTGCGCTGCGCCGATTCCGGGCTGGACGAAGCGACCGCCACCACATCCACAAAGCCCAGGCGACGCACGGCTTCGACGTGGAGTGATCCCGCAAATCCGACTCCGACAATCCCCATGCCCACGCGACGCATCTTGTCCCTCCGCCGAAAAACACCGCATCTTAGCACGCGGCTGCAGCCGCTTTGGCGGAGAGAGCACGTCAGTTGTAGATCACGGAACGAGGCGCTTGTCCGCGACTAGCGCATTCTCCGGATGAAGAGCGAATGCCGTTCTGATTTGTAGAATCCGATGACGTAGATCGTGGGCTTGCTTTTCGCGGAGTAAATTACCTGCCGAATCCGTAATAGCGGATCGCCGGTCGGGACATTCAGCAGTTGCGCGACGCGTCCCTCAGCCGCCGTGGCGTCCACTTCTTCGTCGGCGTACGCGATTTCGACTCCATATTCGTGCTCTAGGGTGGCAAACAGTGAGGTGCGCGCAAGAGGAGCGTCGACCAGTCCGGAGAATTCGTTGGCGGGTAGGTAGCAGATCTCCAGAGCGAACGGTTCGTCCGACGCGTGACGCACCCGTTCAATTTTCACCATGCGGCTCGCCGTGGGCAGACCGAGCCGCGCCGCGACTTCCTGCTCGTATTCCACAATCTTGGAGAGGATTACTCGGGTCCGCGCGGCCAGCCCGCGGCTGCCCATCTGCTCGGTGTAACTCATCAGCTTGTTGAAGTGGATGCGCGGCGGGGCAATAAAAGTTCCCGCGCCAGGGCGGCGCTCGACCACTCCTTCGCGTTCCAGCACCGCCAGTGCATGCCGGGCCGTCATCAGGCTGACCCCGTGCCGCTTGGCGAGTTCGCGCTCGGAACTCACCGGATCGCCCGGCTTGAGTTGATCGGACTGAATCTGCCGGCGGACTGCCTGCTGAATCTTTACGTAGGCCGGAGTGCCGTTGCGGCGATTTTCTGCCATATCACCTCTGCAAGCAATATAAGGGCGGTCCGCGAAACCGAAAAGTGACTGTATAGTGCTATATAGCTTATGATGAGGCTAAAGTAAAGGACTGCTAGTCCGCTGCTGGGTCCGGCGACGATTTCAAAAAACATACAATGTGGCAACGGTCGGGCACGAATCGATTTGGCTGTACAATCAACCCTAGAAATAAGCACATTTCTATGATTTCCCATATGGAGAGTTCCGCAGATATCGGCTGAAACTCACCAGTGAGCCCGCTTGCTCCTGAAAATTTCCACAGGTCAGGACATTTTTTACTTGACCATCGAATCTGTCTGCTATATAGCATTAAACACCCGAGAAGACGCGTGTGGAAATGTCTCCAGGAGGTTCCGTGATGAGAACAGTGTGGACCCTAACCGTAGCGCTGGCGATCGCTTTGGCCATCGCAACGCCTTTCGCATTCAGTCAGGAAGTCACCGCCAACATTGTGGGCGCAATCACCGATCCCACGGGCGCGCCCATTTCGGGCGCTGACATTACCGTGACCAATACCGAACGCGGCACGGTCTGGAATACCAAGACGAATGAGGCGGGCCAATACAATGTGCTGCGCGTGCCGGTCGGAACCTACACCGTGAAAGTAACGATGTCGGGATTTCAGACCGCGGTGCAGCCAGCCTTCACGCTGGTGCTGAACCAGACCGCCCGCATTGACGTGCAGATGAAGATGGGCCAGGTCTCCGAGACCGTCGAGGTCAGCGGCGCCACCCCAGTCTTGCAGACGCAGACCACCGAAGTCAGCACGCTGATCAATGCCAACACGAATGTCAGTTTGCCGCTAGCGTCGCGTAACTACCTGCAGTTGACGCTGCTCGCGCCGGGCGCCACCAACGTAGACCCCAGCAGCATGAGGCTCCCGCAGAGCATGACGAGTTCCGGCCGTCCCTACATCAACGGGAACCGCGAGCAGGCCAACGAATACCTGGTCGACGGCATTCTGAACAGCGAAGACAAGAACAACGAGGTCGGATACACGCCGAGTATCGACGCGATTCAGGAATTCAACCTCATCACGCAGAACGCGTCCGCCGAGTTCGGCAATTATCAGGGCGGCATTGTCAGCGTGAGCATCAAGTCCGGCACCAATACGTTTCACGGAAACGTGTTCGAATTTTTCCGGAACGACGTGTTTGATGCAGACAAGGCGTTTTCCGGGTTCATACCCGGCGGGCTGTCAAAACCTGAGCTCCGCTACAACCAGTTCGGCGGCACGTTCGGCGGCCCGATCATCAAGAATAAGCTGTTCTTTTTTGCCGATTATCAGGGGCAGCGCCAGGTGCAGGCCGGACCAACCGGCGCACAGTTGTTGACCTCGGAAGCACGCGCCGGAAATTTCAGCCAACTGCCGATTCAGCTTGTCTATCCAGCCGACAGCCCCAATGCCGGCCAGCCGATACCAAACAATGACTTGGCGGCCGCGGGCCTCACAATCAGCCCCGTTGCTGCCAACATATTTGCCTCTAACTTTTACCCATTGCCTCAAACCGACACCCTCGCCGGGAACAACTACTACTTCAAAAGCGGCAACGACCTGAATAACGATCAGGGCGATCTGAAGATCGACTACATCATGTCCGCCAAGGATCACTTTTTCGGTCGCTGGTCGCAGATGGACCTTCGCCACCCCTCCTCGACGGGGTGCCTTTTCTGTAACGCAGGTGCGGGGGAAGGAAGCGACGAACCTGTTCGCAATGCCGTCGTCGACTGGACTCATACGTTCGGATCGAGCCTGTTGAACGAAGCGCGTTTCGGGTTTGGCGCGGTGCGTTACAACGAACGCTATACGCCGACGTCTTCGCTGGGTAACATCAGTGAACAGCTTGGAATTACCGGTGGAAACGCCCAGGCGCCGGGGTTGGTCGAAATCGACATGATCGGCAACGGCCCCGGGGCGGCGCCAAGCCTTGGACTTAGAAACCTGATCCAGGTCTTCCACACGACCCAAGGCCAATTTGAAGACAACCTGATCTTTACCCGCGGTCGCCACCAGATCAAAACCGGCTTCCAATATGTCCGGGAGCGTCAGGATTACATCTACCAGGGCAACAACGGTGCGTTGGGCTTCTTGACCGTCGGTACCCAGACTGGCTCCAGTCTTGCCGACTTCTGGCTGGGCCTGGTGGGCACGGGTGGCGGACAATCGTTGCGAGACACTGGCGGAGTGGTCAGTAACCCCGCTATGCTGCGCGGCAACGTCTTTGGCGCCTACGTCCAGGATGACTGGCGGATCACCCCAACGGTGACCCTGAATCTCGGGTTGCGCTTCGAAGATCACACACCCTTGTATGAAGCCAACGATCGCGCCGTCAACTTCGGACTCATGACCGGCACGATCTACACCCCGAACGGTATCGATGGTTCCACGAGATTCGACAACCAATCGCTACGCAACAACTATCTCGGAATCGGCGACTGGCTGCCCCGAATTGGCGTTGCCTGGGCCCCCGCGAGATTCAATGGCAAGACGGTGGTTCGCGCCGGGTTCGGCATTTCCCAGTTCGTCGAAGGCGGTGGCAGTAACGAGGAGTTGACGCTGAATCTGCCGTTCGGAATCCTGCAACAGTCCGGAGTCGGAACCTTATCGGATGGGTTCGGACCCACGTTGCCGCCTCCGTGCGCAGCCGTCGACATCAATTGCTACAACGGCACCGACACGGGAACGGTGACTGGCCCGCGTCTCCGGATCTACGATCAGAACTTCAAGCCGGCCATGATCGACCAGTGGAACCTGACCATCCAGCAACAGCTCACCAACACGCTGACCTTCCAGATCGGATATGTCGGCCAGCGCGGAGCTCACCTGCTGAACTTCGAGGACATTGCTCAGAGAATGGGACTGAATGCCCAGGGCAAGATTGCGCAGCCGGGCGAGCTCATCGTCAGCCAGGTTGCCGGTCCGTTCCTCGGCGGAGGCTCGGTGCCGTGCGTCCAGACACCGGGAGCCCAATGTGGAACGCCGGGATCACTCTATGCTGCCGATCAGACACCGGTGAACGCGGACGGCGACTTCGCCTGCTGCGGATCGCTGGCTGGAACCAACATGTCCAACGCCGACCAGCAGTACAACGCGCTCCAGGCCGTCCTGCAAAAGCGCATGAGCAATGGCATTGAAGGTCAGCTGGCATACACCTGGTCCAAGTGCATGAGCAACTCTCCCGGATACTTCGGCACCGGCTGGGGCAGCACCAACGCCACCAGTTCCGGCGGTCAACCGGGTTGGGAGAATATCTACAACCCGCGGCGTGAATGGGGACCCTGCTACTACGATCAGACCCACATTCTCACGAGCTATGTCACGTATCAGCTGCCGTTCGGCCGCGGCAAACAGTACGGTCGTGACCTGAACCCGGTCGTCAATGCCGTGATCGGCAACTGGGAGATCGGCGGAATCGTAACCCTGCACAGCGGCAACGCCCTGACCCTGAACGAATTCGGCGGCTGGGGCATCGGTGGCGATACCTCGCACACCGGCGGCATCGAGCCCTTCACGCTGTCAGGACGTCCGAACTGCAGTGGTCCGATCAAGACCGTCGACCAGAGAGTGGCGCCCAGCGGAAACACGCCAGGCTACATTCAGTGGTTCGACACCTCCAACATCAGCGATCCGGCCAACAACACCTTCGGCACCTGCGGCGTTGGCAACGTGCGGGGACCAAGGTATGCCAACGTGGACCTGAGCCTCCACAAGGGCTTCCTGTTCACGGAGACCAAGAAGCTGGAATTCCGCTTCGAGGCGCTCAACGCCTTCAACCATCCAGTGTGGACGTTCCTCGGAGGCCCGGCAGGTGGATCCTTTGATCAAGGCAGTACACAATTAGGACAGATAACCGGCTCCCAGGGAGAGCGCCTGCTCCAATTCGGATTGAAGTTTTCTTTCTGAAGACGAACCTCCCACGCAGCTTGGCAGGCGCTCTTGAGCGCCTGCCTTTTTTCTTTAGCAACGTATCGCCGCAACCGTGAAGGGCATGATGATGTCGGAATATAATCGGGCAATGGCTGCCTTCGCTCGACCGGCCTTCGGTGTCCTGCTCTCATGCTTGTTGCTGCTGGCCGCGTCTCACGGGCAGGCCGCGAAACCCAGTGCCGCTCCGGCAGCGGCTGCACAGACAGAACGAGCGATCAATCTCGCCGAGAGCGGCCACTGCTCCCAGGCGCTCCCGCTGCTGAAGAAGCTCGTCCACCAGACCACGACCAGCGATCTCAAGAAACGCATCGGGCTCGACGGCTTGCGCTGCGCGATGACCAGCAATACTCCCTATGAGGCCCTCGACTTCCTGTCAGTATTGAGCCGCGACTTTCCCCGGGATCCGGAAGTGCTCTACGCCGCCACGCATGCCTACTCCGACCTTTCCATGTCAGCATCGCAGACGCTGGCTCGGGAGGCGCCGTTTTCTTATCAGGTCCACGAATTAAACGCGGAAGCGCTGGAACTGCAGCAGAAGTGGGACGAAGCGGCTGCCGAGTACCAGAAGATTCTGGCGATCAATCCTTTCCTGCCGGGCGCGCACGCGCGCCTGGGCCGTGCTCTATTGTCGAAGCCGCAACCCACTCCCGAAGCTGTGGCGCAAGCGAAAAAAGCCTTCGAACAGGAATTGGAAATCGACCCGCGGAACGCGAGCGCGGAATACGTGCTGGGAGAACTCGCCAAGAATGACAATGACCTGGCGACAGCGATCCGCCATTTTTCCAAGGCGACCAAGCTCGATAGCGAATTTGCCGAGGCCTACCTCGGCCTGGGTACGGCTCTTGCGGCGTCGAAACAGTTTGCCGAAGCCATCCCGCCACTCGAAACCTACGAAAAAATGGCCCCCGACAGCCCCACCGGACACTATCAACTCGCGCTCGCCTACGCCGGAGCGGGCAGGAAAGACGACGCCAACCGCGAGGCCGCATTACAGCGCCAGACGGCCGAGGCCCTGGAAGCCGTCAAGCGGAGAGCGGCGACCGCGATGGAAAAGCAATCCACCACCTCGCCGGCGCCGGAGCAGAAATAACGATGTGGCGTCCCCACCCCCGTGCTAGAAGAGAGTTCCTACGACTGCTGGCTGGAGCCGCCGCCGCGACGTGCGTCCCACGCTTTGCCTCGGCAGTGGACCAGGCTGCTTATCCGTTCTCTGAGATCCCTTCATCGGCCAGCGGGATCACCTGGGTTCACACCTCAGGCAGTTCTCCGGAGAAGTATCTTCCCGAATCCACCGGAGCGGGCTGCGCGTTTCTCGACTACGACAACGACGGCTGGATGGACATCTATCTCGTCAACAGCGGACCCTGTGACTTCTTCACGCCCAGCAAACCCCTGCGCAACGCTCTCTACCGCAACAATCGCGACGGCACCTTCACCGACGTCACCGAAAAAGCCGGCGTGGCAGGCGGTGGCTATGGAATGGGTGTGGCGGTCGGCGACTACAACGCCGACGGGTTCCCCGATCTTTTCCTGACCCAGTACGGTCGCAGCATTCTCTACCGCAACAACGGCGACGGCACCTTCACCGATGTCACGGAGAAGGCCGGGGTCGGCGTGACCGGCTGGGCTTCGAGTGCGGTCTGGTTCGACTATGACAACGACGGCCGCCTCGACCTTTTCGTCTGCCGCTTCGTCGATTTCAGCAAAGAGAAGCATCATCGCTGTGGCGCTCCGGGCATGCCGGCATTGGCGGGACTGAACGAATACTGCTATCCGCGGATCTACACGCCCATGCCAAGCTGGTTGTTCCACAACAATGGCGACGGCACGTTTACCGACGTCAGCCAGAAGGTAGGTCTTGCTGACAATCCCGGCAAATCCTGGGGCGTAGTCGCCACCGACATTAATAACGACGGCTGGATGGATCTCGCCGTCGCCAACGACACCGTAGCCAACTTTCTTTTTGTCAACCGAGCAGGGAAGCGCTTTGAGGAGATCGGATTTACCGCCGGCATCGCTTTCGGCGAGCAGGGCAAAGCGCGCTCAGGCATGGGGATCGATTCGGCCGACGTCAACCAGGACGGCTGGATGGATCTATTTGTCACGAACCTGAACCACGAAATCTATGGCTTCTATCAAAACCGCCACGATGAGTCGTTCGAAGACATTGCCGCTCCCACGGGCGTCGCGAATATCACCAAACTCATGAGCGGGTGGGGGCTCAAGTTCTTCGACTACGACAACGACGGCAACCTCGACCTGATGATTGCCAACGGCCACCCCGACGATCTGATCGAGAAGATCTACTCCAACGTGACCTACCAGGAACCCCTTCTCCTGCTTCAGAACACCGGCAAGGGATTGCACAACGTGAGCGCCGAGAGCGGGCCCGTGTTTGCTAGACACATGGCCGCGCGCGGGCTGGCCATCGGAGACTTTAACAATGATGGAGCGGTTGACGTGCTCATCTCATGCAACGATACCGCCCCGGTGCTTCTGCGCAATGAAATCGGAACTAAAAACCACTGGCTGGGACTTAGTCTGCGCGGAAAGAAATGCAATCCCGACGCCGTCGGAGCGCGTATCACGTATCAGGCAGGCGATTTGAAGCGAAGTGTCATGAAAGTGGGCGGCGGCAGCTATCTCTCTTATCACGATCCTCGCATCGTCCTCGGCCTCGGACAACGAACCAAACTCGATTGGGTGGAGGTGAAGTGGCCCAGTCCGAGCGATGCCATCCAGCGCTTTAGCAACCTTCCTCTGGACCGATATGTTTCAATCACCGAGGGCGAGGCCAACTGGAAGTAGCTTGCTCACTCATCCCTGCAAGAGAGCAAGAGCTTCGTGGGCTGCCCCCAGGACGGGAGCATCTTCATTCAACACCAGGTAGATCGGAATCCGGGCAAGCTCTTTGCTCAGTTTCGCCTTGTCACTGAACACGCGGACAAAAGTCCCATCCTTCATCTTCGGCAGGATTTTCAGCGCGATTCCGCCCGCTACATACACGCCGCCAAATGGAAGCACCCGCAAGGCCATGTTGCCGGCCTCGGCAGCATAGGCCTCGGTCCAGATCTGCAGCGTTTCAACACAGGCGGGACAGGCGTTTTCCAGCGCCTGCCGCGTGATGGTCGACGCGGGATCAACCGCAGGATCGTCGAACCAGGCGTGCTGTACGCCCGGGAAAATGATCTGGTGAATCGCACGAAAGCCCCGGCCCGAGACAACTTCCTCGCTGCAGACCCGCGGCATCCGTTGGCGCAGCGAATGCACCAGCAGCAATTCCCGGTCGTTGCGCGGCGCAAAGTCAGTCAGGCTGGCCTCCGACGGGAAAATGCGGTAGCGTGTCCCGTCCCAGAATAGAAGCGCCTCTCCAAGTCCAGTTCCCGCTGCGATCAGCGCTTTCGGAGCCTGGGCCTGCGGCCCCGCTTGGTTGAGCAGGAGGAGGTCTTCCGCAGAAAGAAAGGGAAGGCTCGACGCGGTGGCCACCAGGTCATTCAAAAGCAGCGTTCTGTTCGCGGCGAGCCCCAGACATTCTGCAAGCGGTCCAATGACCACGGTCCAGGGGAGATTATTGGTGACCACACGATCGCCAACCACCGTCCCTGCGCATCCGAAGGCCGCAGCAGCGACACCTGCGGCAAGCGCCTCCGCAGGAGCCTGTGACAAGAAATGCTGAACCAAGCTGACCGGGGATGCGAAATCCTTGGTCCGGAGCTGAGACCGGAAAGCGGAGGTCAGCGCCGCGCCGGACTCGCGAAAGAGCACGAGAGTCGTTTTCGTGCCGCCAATGTCGCCTGCCAGGATCACAACCGTGAAAGGCTGAACGGATGAAGCCGATGATCGGATTTGAACCGATGACCAGTCGATAAGGTATCACGGTTAAGAACGTTCACGGGTCAAGTTTCGCATGGTTCGCAATGCATTGACTCACCGCAACTGGGCGACCTAACATTGTGGCCAGACCCTTCCCACGTGCTCGGCCAGACCATCTCGCATTACCTCGTCATTGAGAAGCTCGGCGGCGGCGGGATGGGCGTTGTCTACAAGGCCGAAGACACGTCGCTTCACCGCTTCGCCGCTCTGAAGTTCCTGCCCGATGAGCTTGCCAAAGATCCCATGGCCTTGGCTCGGTTTCAGCGCGAAGCACAGGCTGCATCCGCTCTGAATCATCCCAACATCTGCACGATCTATGAAATCGGACAGGAAGATGGCAAGACCTTCATCGTCATGGAGTACCTGGATGGTGTGACCCTGAAGCACATGATTTCGGGGCGCCCGCTGCCGATGGAGACTCTGCTGTCCCTGGCCATCGAAATTGCCGACGCGCTGGACGCCGCTCACGCGGGCGGCATTGTTCATCGCGACATTAAGCCTGCAAACATTTTTGTCACCAAGCGCGGCCACGCCAAAGTTCTCGATTTCGGGCTGGCGAAGATCGAACTGCCACGAACGACGACCGGCTCGAGTTCCGACGATGTCACAAAGACCCTGCCCGATCTCACCACCAGTGGCAGCACGATGGGGACGGTCGCTTACATGTCTCCCGAGCAGGTTGCGGGCACACAGTTGGATCAGCGCAGTGACCTGTTCTCCTTCGGGGTTGTGCTGTACGAGATGGCCACCGGTCGCCGGCCCTTTGAGCGAGCTACCGCCGGAGCAACCTGTGGCGCCATCCTGCACGAAGAGCCGATTCCGCCCAGTTCCTGGAATACACAACTTCCGCAGCCGGTGGCTGAGATCATTGACAAGGCGCTGCAGAAGGCCAGGGAGTCCCGCTACCAGCACGCTGCCGACATGCGAGCAGATCTCCAGGCCGTGCGTCGTTTTCACGAGTCCGGGCGCCTGGAAGCTGGCAGGGCTGGGATTAAGGCCGACTCGGCAGCCTCGGTTGTAACCAGCCGACAGCCTGCTGCTCAGGAGGGTGCGCGCTCGTGGTGGCGAGCGTGGCGTATCCGCATAGCCTGGGTGGCGGCAGGCGTAGCCCTCGTGCTGGGAGGCTTGCTATTGCGACCCGGCAAGTCGTCGGCAAAACTGAACGAGAAGGACACGATCGTTCTTGCCGACTTCGAAAACAAGACGCAAGACCCGGTATTCGACGACACCCTTCGACAGGCTCTCACGGTCAAGCTGGAACAGTCTCCGTTTCTGAACATTCTGTCCGACCGCAAGGCTGAGCAAACACTGCGCTTGATGGGAGTGCAGGCCGATCGCGCCACTACCCCTGACGTCGCCCGCGAGCTTTGCCAGCGCGTTGGCAGCAAAGCTACGCTCACGGGTTCCATCGTGAACCTGGGTGGAGAGTACGTGGTCGGTGTGACAGCCACGAACTGCGCAACTGGAGATTCGCTCGCCACAGAACAAGAGCGGGTTTCAAGAAAAGAAGACGTACTCAAGGCACTGGACAAGGCCGCCTCCCGCCTGCGCGACAAACTCGGGGAGTCACTCTCTTCGATCCAGAAATTCGATGCTCCGCTCGAAGAGGCCACGACTTCGTCCCTGGAAGCACTCAAGGCCTACAGCCTTGGATTGAAGACCCATCGAGAAAAGGGAGACACTGCCGCGCTGCCTTTCTTTCAACACGCGATCCAGCTCGACCCAAATTTCGCCATGGCCTATCGTGCCCTGTCTGGGGCATACAGCGGCCTTGGCGAGTCCGAGCAGGCTCTTCAATCCGCTCAGAAGGCTTACGACTTGAGAGATCGCGTCACTGAGCGAGAGCGGCTCAATATTGAGAGCAACTATTACATGATCGCCACCGGGGACTTGGTGAAGGCCTCGCAAGTGTACGAGTTGTACGTGCAAACCTATCCAAGGGATTCTCGCGCGCGCTCGAACCTGGGCTATTCCGAATGGTCCCTCGGACGTTACGACGAGGCGTTGACGGAATATCGCGAGGCGCTGCGCCTGGATCCGGAGAATGTACGCGATTACACCAACGTTGCCGGTTGCTTGATCAACATGAACCGCTTCGATGAAGCCGGGCAGGTGCTGCAGCAGGCGCAACAGCGGAAGCTTGACGATGAGTTGCTCTGGGTCAATCTTTACAGCATCGCGTTCAATAAGCACGATCCGGAGGAGATGCATCGCTTGCTGCGGATCGCGCCCGTCAAGGCCGGATTGACCGACACGTTATTAGGTCTGGAGGCGGGTACCGAGGCCTATCACGGACACTTCAAGAAAGCTCGTGATCTCACGAATCGCGCGCGCGAGTTTGCTCAGCAGGATGGGGACAAAGAGACAGCGGCTGGATACTTGGTAAGCGCTGCAATATGGGAAATCGAAACCGGCGACCGGAATAAAGCGCGTCTCGACGTCTCCCAGGCGCTGGCGACGGCGAACGCCAGAAGTGTGCAACCGGGGGCTGCCCTGGTCTTGGCAAGAGCAGGGGACACTCGGCGCGCCCAGGCCATTTCCGACGACCTCAAGAAGCGCTTTCCCTTGGACACGCTGATCAACAGTCTTTGGCTCCCGACCATCCAGGCCGCGCTCGAGCTCAACCGCGGCAATGGCGCTCGTGCCCTGCAATGGTTGGACATCACGTCTCCTTACGAATATTCATCCGCGATGTATTTCTTTTCTGTCTATTTGCGCGGCGAGGCGTATCTGAAAACCGGCCAAGGAGCTCGCGCCGCCACCGAATTCCAAAAGGTGGTAGACAACCCCGGTGTCGTTGACAACTCGACAATCGGCGCCCTCGCTTACTTGGGTCTCGCCCGCGCCTACCGTCTGGCCAAGGACCCTGGGAAGGCACGCGCTGCCTATCAGACATTCTTCGCGTTGTGGAAGGACGCCGATCCTGGCATTCCCATCCTGAAGCAAGCCAAAGCCGAGTTCGCAAAACTGAAGTGAGCGGAACCTCCGCTCCCAGAGCGACGATGGAAGCCAGTTCGTACACGCTAGTTCGAGCGACAGCGGACCGAGCTGCAGTTTGCGCCAGCGTTGTGCTGGTTGAGAGGTAAGGCAGTCGTAAGTCTGAACCACGAGCGTGCACAGCTTCCGGGCACGAATGTTAATGGAATGTTAATAGCGCATCTTGGAATCCAGCTGCATACTTGCTGGGCTACCTTTTCTGCTGTCCAAATGGTTGACAGGCTCTACAATGTGGGGTCATGCATTGAGGTCATATGAATGTGACCCGGATGCTGTCCCCGCAGTCCTCTACATGTTGGCGCTTCAAGCTCGCTTCGGCGCTCCTTCTCCTTGTGGGTACCGGTCTTCTCCCAGCCTGCAAATCCAAAACCTCGTCGTCTTCGGAAGCAGGGCCTGGCGTCGCGCCCGCCGGCAGCCTGGAACTCGTGTTCACCTATGGCTCCGAAAAGGAGAAGTGGATCAACGAGGTCACAGCTGAATTCAATCGCGGCGATCATCGCAGCGCCAGCGGCAAACGGATCTTTGTCCGCGCCCTCCCCATGGGTTCCGGTGAAGCGATCGACGAAGTCATGGAAGGGCGACGCCAGCCCCACATTGTCAGCCCCGCTTCGTCCGCTTTTATCAAGCTCGGGAATGCGCAGTCGCAGACCAAGACCGGCAAAGATCTGATTGCTTCGACAGACAACCTTGTGCTGTCTCCGGTGGTCATCGCCATGTGGAAGCCGATGGCGGAGGCGCTCGGATGGGGAAAGAAGCCGATTGGCTGGTCCGACATTCTCGCCTTAGCGCGCAGCCAGAAGGGCTGGCAGGACTATGGCTATCCGCAGTGGGGACAATTCAAGTTCGGGCATACCCATCCGCAATTCAGCAACAGCGGCCTGATCTCGCTGTTTGCCGAGGTCTATGCGGCGTCAGGAAAGACTGCCGGCCTTACGGTCGCCGACGTCAACAAGCCGCACACCGCCGATTTCCTTTCCGGGATTGAAAAATCCGTAGTGCACTATGGAAGCTCCACGGGTTTCTTCGGCCGTCAGATGTTTTCCAGTGGCCCGCAATATCTATCCGGTGCGGTGCTCTATGAAAACATGGTCATCGAGTCCTATTCCCAGAACAACCTTCCCTTCCCGGTGGTGGCGATTTATCCAAAGGAAGGAACCTTCTGGAGCGATCACCCGGTCGGCATTGTCGAAAGGGAATGGGTGACGCCGGAACATCGCGACGCCGCAAAACAGTACATTCAGTTCCTCCTGCAGAAACCGCAGCAGGAAAAAGCAATTACCTATGGATTCCGGCCCGGTTCGGTCGATGTGCCATTGACCTCGCCCATCGATGAAACCCATGGCGTGGATCCTAAGGAGCCCAAGACGACTCTGGAAGTCCCGTCCGTAACGGTGATGGATGCAATTCTGAGTCTCTGGCAGCAGAAGAAGAAAGCGGCAAACGTCGTGCTCGTGCTGGACACTTCGGGCAGCATGAACGACGATAACAAGATTCAGAATGCTCGTGAAGGCGCACGACAACTCGTTAGTCTCCTCTCCGACGGCGATCGCCTGTCGCTGCTTCCATTCAATACCAATCCTTCCTGGGCAGGTCAGAATATCCCCATCAAGACGGGGCGGGACGATCTTTCCCGCGCCATCAGTTCTCTGTTTGCGCAGGGCGGCACCGCCCTTTACGATTCCATCGACATGGCCTATCAACACCTGCTCGCGCAGAATGCTGAAAGCAGCTCCGATAGTATTCTTTCCATTGTGGTTCTGACCGACGGCGAAGACACGGAAAGCAAGATGCACCTCAACGATCTGATGGACCGAATCCGATTCGATGGTGAGCGGCACAACATCCACGTCTTCACCATCGCGTACGGGAAAGATGCCAAGAAGGACATTCTGAATCAGATCGCGCAAAGCACGCAGGCGAAGTTCTACGAGGGCACTCCCGAGAACATTGTCGGTGTGTTCAAAGACATTTCGACTTTCTTTTAGGCGCGTCACTCAAGCATGCCAGACCTGACCAGTTCGAACGAAGGCCCGAAACTTACCGCACTCGGCAAGATCTTCATTTTCCTGTTCATCATTGCTTGCGTGGCAGGCGCCTATTACCTCTTCGTCGGCAAGAAGTCCATTCAGGCGACGAAAGAAGCCGCGTCTTCGCTGCTCGGCGGCGGTCCGCCGGTTGAAATCGGCATCGCTTACGGCACCGAGAAACAGCGCTGGCTCGAATGGGCGGTTCAGGAATTTGCCAGGACGTCCGACGGCAGGCACATCAAGGTCAACCTGATTCCCATGGGTTCTTTGGAAGGTGCACACGCCATCCTGTCCGGCGATCAGCGCATCAACGTCTGGTCGCCCGCCAGCGCGGCCTATAAAGACGTTTTCCTGCAGGAATGGCAGGTCAAGTACAGTGGGAATCCCATCAGTCGGGAAGAGCCCATTGCGCTCACGCCAATGGTGTTCGTCGTTTGGGACGAGCGCTACCAGGCCTTCATTCAAAAATACAAAACCATGTCTCTCGAGACCGTCAGTCAGGCGCTCCAGGCCAAAGGTGGATGGGATGAGATCGCTCATCACCCCGAATGGGGCCTTTTCAAGTTCGGCCACACTCATCCCAATCAGTCGAACTCCGGGCTCATGACGATCGTGCTCGCGGCCTACTCCTACCACCACAAGACGAAAGATCTCACCCTCAAAGATGTTGTCGACGTCGGTTTCCAGAAGTGGATGGAAGAGCTGGAGCGCGGCGCCAGTGGCATGTCGAACAGCACCGGCAACATGATGCGCGAAATGGTCCTCAAAGGGCCCTCTTCCTACGACGCGCTTTTTGTCTACGAAAGTGTCGCCATCGACTACCTGAAGAACGCCGAAGGACGCTGGGGATCGCTGCGCGTCGTCTATCCCGAATACAACGCCTGGAATGAGAGCCCCTACTACATCATTAATGCGACCTGGAGCTCCTCCGATCAGCGTAAGGCAGCCGACACCTTTCTGAACTTCCTGCTGACCGAGCCGATCCAGAAAGAGTCACTCAACCACGGCTTCCGTCCCGCGAATCCGAATGTCCCGGTGAAGTTTGCCGACAGCCCGTTCGTGCTCTATGCCGGAAACGGCGTGCAGGTAGACTTGCAGAAAATTTGCGAACCACCCAAAGCGGAAGTGGTGAATAATCTTCTGGCCAGCTGGCAGCGCTCGCAGGGCAACCGGTAGAGTAAGCTGTACAAGATCAGGCGTAACCACGAAGGGGGCGTGCATCTCAATGTTCCAACGGCTCTCAAATCTCATTCGCGGCTTCTTCAGCCTCTTCATCTCCGGACTGGAACGCCAGAATCCGGAAGCGCTGTTGGAAGTGGAGCAGGAGAACCTGCGCAAGCAGATCGGACAGTACAACCAGGGACTGGCTTCCCACGCCGGCCTTTGCGAGCGGCTGATCTCGCAAGTCAAGCAGCTCGAAACCGAGCAGCGCGACCTGCGCGCCAAAGCCACCGCCAACCTGCGGGCCGGAAATCGCGACGCGGCCGCGCAATACGCGCTCCGTCTTCAGACCGTCGAACGCGAGCTCGACGAGAACCGGGCGCAATTGGAACAGGCCGAAAAAACCTACAAGGATTTGGTCAAGGCGCGAGACGTTGCCATCACCGCAGCACGCACTAAGATCGAGTCGCTGAAATCCGGCATCACCGATCTGAAGATGAAACGGGCTCTCGCCGAACTGACGGAAATGGCTTCCGGCATGATCACCAGCATCGGCAGTTCCGGTGAGACACTGGACCGCCTGCACGACATCGTGGAAGAAGAACGGTCGAAAGCCGCAGGCCGCGTCCGCGTGGCGCGCGATACGCTCGACACTTCCGGCGTCCAGGTCAAAGAGGCCGAGCAGAAAGCCCTGGCCGATCAGGCCTTGGCCGATTTCGCAGCAAAAGAAGGCATTCCTCTGGATATTCAGGCGTCCGCCGAACCGCAGCCGGAGAAGACCCCAGCCAAAACCATGGGGCCGGCCAGCGCGGAGAAAGCCTGAGCCGGGCAGCGCGGCGGAGCAGATCATAGCGTGTGGCGCTATCTCAAGTCCGCGTTCCTGGTCAGCGTCGACGTGCCGAGCCTCGGACGTGTTCCCATCAATGCTCTCGGCGCGGCGGCGTTTGCCATTCTTGGGTTCGCCGAACCGGCCTTCTGGTTTGTCGGACTGGCCGTCGAAGCCGCGATCATTCCTGCCCTGGCTTTTAACCCGCGTTTCCAGAAAGTCGTGGAAGCGCAGTCTCTGCAACTGTCCCAAGGCGACGCCGACCAGAAGCGCCAGGCGCTCGTGAAGCTGCTCGAAAACACCGCCCAGCAGCGCCTCTGGGCGCTGGCGAAGAAATGCAACCAGGTGCTCGACGTCTACCGCAGCCAGCAGGCGGAAGACTACATCATCGACAGCAACGATCAGGCCCTGAAGAATCTCGAGTGGGTCTACCTCAAGCTCCTGGTCGCGCGCCATCACCTGTTGAATCCCTCGAGCGAAACCGAACAGAGCCTGGAGAAAAAGATCAAAGAACTGGAAGACGATCTTCGCGGCGGAGAGGAAACAGAATCGCTCCGGCAATCGAAGCTGGCGACTCTCAACATCCTGAAGAAGCGCCTCACGACGATGCACAAGAAGCAGCAGACTCTTGAAGAAATCGAGAGCGACCTGACACGCATCGACAACCAGGTCGACCTCATTCTGGAAAACGCTACCATCCAGCAAAAGCCGCAGACCATCTCCGCCGACATCGAACTCGCCAGCGACCTGCTCGGCGGATCGATCTTCGGTGACGACGAGTCGGCCATCAGCGACCTGGATCAGACCTACGGCGGTCACGAGGCCAAACCTCAGAAGGAGACGGCCTGATGGCCACCCCGGAAACCGGAACCACCCCACAAGCTCCCCGCGCCAACCTGCCGCAGTGGGCGCTCGACGCTGTTCAGCTGTACGAAAGCAATGCCGCAAATCAGTTCATCATCTTTGGAAACGTCAATGACCAGCTCGTGATCCCCTCTCCCACGCCCCACCTCGGCGGCTTGACGGATTTCCTTCTGCAGGTCCTCCTGCCGCAGTTCGATGTCGTCCTGAGCTACGACATCGGCAATGGGATTCGCGTCGAAAAGGGGGGCGAAGTTTTCTCCAAGTGGCCTCAGATCAAGGAAGACCCCACTCTCCCCAAGGCCCCTCGGCCCGCGGTCGAGACGCTGACGCGCTACTTCCGCTTCACGGCTAACCTGGCGCGCCTGAATCGTGAGCGCGTACAAGTCGGATGCGTCATCAAGAGCGCCGACCTGCTGGCGCCGGCTCTGCAGGGCGGCTTCGATTACGATCTGAACGCACTGGCCAGCCTGATTCGGGATTGGTCGAGCGAGAGCTTACTCGCCGGTCACTCGCTGGCCACGTTTCTGGTCTCGGAAAATCTGAACGATCTCCATCCGCTCGTCGTCAACAACCCCCGTGCCGCCCGCATTAAGATCGCGCTGCCTTCGCCCGACGAACTGTCCCAGGCGTTCACCTTCCTCAGTCCCGCCTATCCCTGTGCCCTGAAGGAATTCTCCGGACAGCTGCAGAATGTGGCCCAGCAGTTGGCCGGTTCCACCCTCGGTGCCGTCGAAACCATGCTCAAGACGCGCGAACATGCCCGCCAGTGCCTGATCCCCGACGATCTCGTGAAGTTGAAAAAGCAGCTGGTCGAGAAGGATTGCAACGGGTTGATCGAATTCATCGAATCGAGTCGCACCCTCGATGACATCCACGGGCAGGAAAAAGTGAAAATCTGGCTCCGCCAGGACATCGCATTGTGGCAGAAAAGCGAGGTGGCGGCGCTTCCCAAGGGATACCTGCTCTGCGGGCCGGTGGGAACCGGCAAGACCTTCATGGTCGAGTGCCTCGCCGGGGAGGCTCGCGTGCCCGTCGTCAAGCTCAAGAACTTTCGCGACAAGTGGGTAGGCAGCACCGAAGGCAATCTGGAGCGCATCTTTCGCCTGTTGCAGGCACTGGGCCGATGCTACGTTTTCGTCGACGAGGCGGACCAGGCCATCGGCCGGCGCGACGCTGGCAGCGGTGACTCCGGCATTTCCGGCCGCATCTATTCCATGCTCGCCGAAGAAATGGGCAGCAGCAACAGCCGTGGAAAGCTCATTTGGATTCTTGCCTCCAGCCGCCCCGACCTCATTGAAGTCGATCTGAAACGTCCCGGCCGCATCGACGTGAAGATTCCCTTGTTCCCAACCACCACGGCACAAGAAAGCTTCGGACTCATTCGCCTGTTGTGTCAAAAGCGGGGGATCGACATCCCGGAATCGGAGTTCTCCGGCTTGCAAGCGAACATTCCCCTGCTGCTCACGCCCGGGGCCGCCGAGACTCTGGCCGTCAAAATCTATCGATGGGTGCGCACCTCAAATGCTTCCCCTCTCGACGCCATGCGCGCCTGTCTATCGGACTACCAGAATCCCGTGCCGCTCGAAACGCTTGAGTCTCAGATCCGTCTTGCCGTCGCGGAAGCGAGCGACCTGGAGTTCGTTCCCCCAGCCTTCCGTTCTTCGCCGTCCGGCGCAAGCCACGCCAGGGGCTTCGAAAACGATAGGTGATGCACGTTCACCCTAACGTTTTCAACGTCGGCGCCTCATTTCGCCAATGGAGACAAGGTCAGCTGGAAACCCGCCGGTCGCCCCATCGAGGCTATAATCTGAAAGGGAGATTGGTGGGTGATCATCAAGACGATAGCGCTTTCTTCGGCACTGGCCGCTTGCCCTGCAGCGTCACGGCAACCGGCGGCGTGTGTACGAGTCGAACCTGTGGCCCCCGCTCGTCATGCACCTGAATTGCCGGAGCAGCGAGAACCAGACCATCCGGCTCACGAGGACCCTTCGCAGATGTACCGTGGTTTGGTCTATTCAAACGGCACGAGCTCCGCCGTCACCGTTGACTCCGGCGCTTCGGGTTTTGGGGCACGGTTTCCGTCGTCGATTTGGCCAGAGAATAACTTGATCATTGTTTCGTCGGTTGACGATCTGCAAGTCATTAGCGAGCGACTGGTTCCGATACCTGAGCTTCCCAAATTGAATGTTTCGCCGAAAGTATCGAAGCATATGCCGAATCCATCAACGATTCAGATTCGAAAGTCGATCACGAGACGCCAGCGCTGATGGCGTTGGTTGCCTCGGCTGCTCATAGCAAATTTTCCAGTTACGCCCGCAGCGTCGCATTCCAATGACCAATCACGAGTCGCCCAGGGGTTACTGGTATACGTAACGGATGTTCTTATATCGTCCGGTTCTGCGCTCACTCCAATTTTCGTTTTCAAGCCATGCACGCAACTCAGAGGGGAGATTCTCTTTGTACGCATAGTCGCCAAGGTAAACAGTCACTTCCATCTCATCGTAGAGGACACCAGCAGCACGACCGCTCGCCCTATGATCGGAAACTTCCACCGCCAAGATGCCACCCTTGTCATCGCAACTGTCAGGCTGACAGAACTGGATCACTGCAACATCGCCTCGCAAATATCCTCTCTCGTCGGTGTATTTCTCAAACTCTGAAGCTCTCTGGCCGAACAAACGCTGCTTGATGTTTTTCAACCCAACCTCGCCTACTGACGCGTGCCAATCCGGGCTGCTATTGGATGACGATGCCGTCTTCGGGGTATGGGCATCGCTCGCTCGAGCCTGGGTTGCAACTGCGCGCGTGGGCGCAGATGCACGACTGGTTATCTCATCCATAACGGGACGCACTACATTGTCTTGGGGGCCAGCTACTCGACAATCGCTCAGCACAGGCATCACCGGATTCGCAGCAATGCTCATGTTGCCCATGTACTCGCCGGTTGCCTGTACAGCCTCTCCCACATGGTAGAGGGAGAGGACCTCTGCGCTTTCGTCTTCCTTCATTGCACAGAGTAGGTTCTTGTCCGGTTGTTGCTCATCCGAGAGGACAGCAAATACCCTAGACCGCATACCCGCATAGCCGAAACGCTCTACTTTGCCCTGCACGAACAATTGGGTGCCAAGCAGAACGTCGCGTGTTCCCACGATCAACGCAACGCTGTAGGTTCGCCCATCTTCGATTGCACCGGTTCCAGACAGGTCCGGCGTAAGACGCAGTTCATGATCTTGTGGTTCGGCAGAACGTGTGGATTGACTACTGGGTTCGCTCTCAAACCCACCCTGGACAACAGGCGCAGCGTGTTTCTTGGAGACTAGGTTCAAAAGCCAGGTATAAGCCAACAGCATCATCACGAGACCAGCAATCACACTTGAGACGGTGATCGCACGACGCGGGTTGGTTCTCAAGTTCTCCAAGAAAGCCGAGCTGCGTGTCAATCCACAACTGATGCACCTGGCTGGATACAGGGGAATGACCAGCAGCCACAGACCGAAAGTGATCACGACCATGAACAGCGTGCCGAATCCCAGCGCCCTTTTGAATCCTGAAGGTTTCCCGCAGTTGGGACAGTAGATCAGCTCCATAACAATGCCCCTCGGAACGTCGCCAAAATCACTCGATTACGGTTCCATCCCTCACATCGCCCGCCACGGGAGCTCTGGGGTTGGATTCTTTCAACGGCATTGTCAGCTTCTGAGTCGCTTGGGCTCCCACTGGCGAATAAACGAAGATCGTGATCAATCCAACGTTGTCCGCACCCATGAACGGCACCTGCGGGAAACTGTAGGCGCGGGAGGATCCGTCGCAGTCGCTGCCTCTCATCATGGCCGCCTGCAGGACGCCCAAGTCCGGTGCAGGTTTTCCCGTCACTTTCACCATGACGAGCAGGTTCCCCTGGGTCGGATCGTAGGTGTAGGCTTTCCCGCGTATGGTCACGCCTCCGTCCACCTTGCCTTTGAAGAACAGCAGACTGTTGGACCCGATGTTTTGCGAGAGGTCATTGCCATCTAGATCGCACACCGCTTTAGGGGTGACCGAAAAAGTGATTTCGTACTTTCCGGGGAAGAAACCTGGCAGTCCGAAATCCTGCGGCGCAAAACTGATGCTGCGGATCGTGATCGTGCCGGGGAAACGGCCCGCGTCGAAGACCTGTTGGTAAGTTCCGTTTCCAATATCGCCGAACGGCATGACGTTCGGTAGATAGTATGTCGTTGGAATCGCCAAAGCTTTATTCGCGCTGAACGCTTGTGGAGCGAGCATCGACACCGCGATGAGCATGGGCAATAGCCGAAGCAGAGTTTTCATAGGGAGGTACCTCTCGGTTGCGACATTCGAGAGTTCCAGGGGGAGACGAGAGAAAGCGTAGGCGGCCAGGATGCCGTTGTCAACCATTGATAAACAGAGGGATGGATGCAACTAGGACTGGGAATCACAGGAAAGGAGACCAGTCCCCTAGATGCAAACTTGCAGTTCCAGCCAGAGACACCAAAACCAGACTAAGGTGCAACGCCTGAATTCGTGAACTGAGCCAACCACTAGGGGTTAGGCTGGAGCCGACGATCGGACTTGAACCGATGACCTGTCGATTACGAATTATCGGCCGGTCTTACCGTTGCAACCGCTAAGTTGATTGCAGCAAAAGACTTTAACCTTATTCCGCCCGCACGGAAGGGAGTTCTGCCGATGTTGATAACGTTGGCTTTGGGGGAAACGGGTTGAATGATTACGTCACAAATACGTCACAAAAGTTCCACTCAAGAAAACATTCTCGAGGGGGAGTTGTTCCCAAGACGCCCCCCAACGGACAACTTGGGGGTACCCCTCTACCTAGGTAGTGACTCGGCATGGCGAACAGATGTCAATTTCGCAAGAGCAATGGCAAACGGTGCGGCGCAAACGCGCAAGCGTCGAACGGTCTATGCGTTTTCCATGATCCCGCCCGGGCACGAGATGGTCGCCGAGCCAGGCGACAAGGCGGAATGAGCAGGAGTCGCCCGCCAAGAGTGTTCCCACTCGAGACGCCCGATGCTCCTCTTCAGAGCAGCCGAGATGTTTCTGTGTTTTTGGCGGAGTCGATAAATGCGGTTCGCAAAGGCGAGCTTGATCCTCGAGTAGCCAACGCAGTCGGCTACTTGGCCAGTATTCAATTGCGGGCTCTGGAACAAGGCCCCACGGAGCAGCGTATCGCAGCACTGGAAATGACGCTGGGATTGGTGCCCAAGGCCCCAGGCAGTGCAGGAAAGGAACTCGCAGCTCATGTCGACAAAAACCATTCTTAAGCGAATTGAGCGAGCAGAGGAGGCAGCGAAGGCAAAACAGCTGTTCTCTGCCGATTGCATTTGCTTCCCTGAGAATGAACCGCCGTTCTTCAGCTTTCCCATAGAGCAGGAAATTGCAGCCCGGGTGAAGTGCCCCTTGCATGGCGAGCGCTTTACGCCACGTCCTCACTTTTACGTCTCGCAATGGCGCATCGAGAGCGAGCCGGCACGCAGGCAGAGGCTCAGCGCTCAGTACCGCAAGGCATGGGAGGCTAGTTTCCCGACCTGAATGCCGGATTCATGAGGTGTGATGCATTGTGGAACTTGGTCAGGCGGAAGTCTCCCGAAGCACGGTCACCGCGGAGAATCGGTTGCAAGGGTCTAATGCGAAGCTCTACCTGCGAACGTCCGGGTGGAAAGGAAAGGCGTTCGACGGGGACGTCATCTTCCAACTCACGAAGGCCCCACAGGGCTGGCAGTGGTCGAGCATCGGGATCTGGCCCAATGATTTCTGGGCAGACCGTTGGCACCCACAGCGCAAGGAAACCAACGAACCGCTCCCCTTCGAACTCCTTGCGCCATGGCCCAAAGACCAATGCTTCATGGCAGGCGGCTTCCTGGAATACATCCTCTTGCAGAAGAAGCTGCTCGATGCTGGGTCGTTCATGCCGCGCCTGGAATACATCCTCTTGCAGAAGAAGCTGCTCGATGCTGGGTCGTTCATGCCGCTGGCAGCGTTCGTACTCTCCGCGGGTGATTGTGGGTTTGGTCCGCGCGGCTACTACTACAACTTCGATACCACCCCACACGGAAGCGGAAGCCTTCGCCATCGACTTCACGCGCTATCGCCGGTACCTGCCGTACGACAATGTGGCTGGCGGAACCCCGGTGCTCGCGTCACACGATGGCAAGGTCTCGGACCTCAACGCTACCGTTGATTCGGGTGACGATAGTGATAAGAATTTCGTCAATATCGAGCACGGGGACCCAAACAATACCGCTGACGACAAGCGGTTCACGTCCCGGTACTTGCACATGGAGGGGCCATTCAAGCTCCTAACACGTCGCTGCTGGGCGGGTCGTCGCGACCCAAACTGGACTAAGAGCCAGGGCTCGCAGCAGATATCCTGCTGCGATGGCGGGTGATTCATGGCTAAACCCTGATTCACCGACGCAATACCGATCAGGCCTTTCCCCGCTTCTACGAAGATTTCTCAAGGCCCGAGAGACATGAAACGTTACTGACCAAAGTAGCACTATAGAAGTTAGAACCGAAACTCAATATCGTGATTATTGGATGTTTATCCTCGCCCGGAGGCCCGATGGGAATTTCTATGTCGATTCGACGGTTGCTCGGAGGGGCCTGCATTGGTTGTCTCATGACCACGGTGCCGCTCGCAGGTCAAAACGTCCAGCAGAAACCTGTGCCGCGCAAGCCAATTACTTTTGCCAGCGGTATCCGTGCGCGTGATCGCTTGGCTCCGACACCGCAGTATGCACCCTTGACTGCGGGCCTGTACGCGCGGCAGATCGTGCAGGCTTCCTCGGCACACGACGACTACAAAGTTCAGGTCTGGTCGTTGCTGGTCAGCCCGCATGCGAACACCGCAAACGTGAAGCTGCCTGGCGCTGCCATAGTGACCGCGTACGTCGGCCGGGTTGAAGTAGTCACGGGCGACCGAAAAACAAGCCTAGATTCAGGAGCCACCACCACAATACCGGAAGGTTCAGCCGTGCGATTTGTAAATGCCGATGACAAGCACCCGGCCCAGCTACGTGCAGTCGTGCTGGTTGGCAATTTGTGAAAACTTGGATCGTTTAGCGAAGAGGGCGACCATGAAAGTCCTCAACTTCAAGAAATCTGCCAGTTGCATAGTGGTATGTGCAGGCGCGCTGACATTCACTGCATGCCCTAAACCTAACCGCGATCCGCATATCGTGCGCAATAGTCACGACTTCAAGGAGGATCCGAAGTTTATCTCCCCTCCGACCTTGGGCCATCCTATTTACGCTTGCGGTAGTGCGGTCACCGTCCAGAACTTTATTCCCGGTGCGAAGATCGAAGTGTTTATCGACAATGCACCTGCGCCGAATCCTTCTTTTGTTGGTCATATCCCAACACCGGGGGAGGTTCATGACACGGGCGCGTCTTTCGTTCCGAAAATGGTCGTCTACGTTACACAAACGTTTAATGGGGCCGTCAGCGCCCATTCGAATAGCGTCACCGTAACGGACTATACCGAAGACTATCCCAACGGATTACCCCAACCGCGACTGTTTGCTCATCCCTTATTTCAATGCGGACATGCGGTACTGGCCGAGGATGTAATACCAAATTCCAAAGTCACAATCCAAACTGAAGATGACAATGGAGCCGGAGGGTTCAAACCTGCTGTTGACGCGGGGAGTTTCCAGGCTTCGACGGAATGGGGCCTCAATTGGACCGGCGTGAATCCTGAATTCGGTCTGCATGCGCGCGTATCCGCGATAGCGCAAATGTGTACCGACAAGAGTCCCCGCTCGAACTTTGAAATCACGGATCCGGCACCCTCACCGGTGCCGCCTGGTTCTACCGAAAAACCCATCATTCAAGGGCAAACTCTGGTTACGGTTTGGGGCGCTAACGGCCCGCCGAACGATCCAGCCCAACACGGGGCAATCCTGACCGTGCGTGACACGGTACCGAATGTGCGTGGCCAAACCCCGTCTCCGGGCGGCGTGCCGCATATCATGGGTATTTCTCCTGCTGCCTCGTCTGGAGAACAGCTTTCCGTGACCCAAACCCTATGCTCGGAGAGCGTACCTGGGACACCCACGACGGTCGGTGATTGCAATGCCATGCCGGCGCCGGTCATCAAGCCACCGCTGCCCGGCGATACCACCATCACCGTCACTCAGCAACTTCCTGGCGCAGAAATTCTTGTCTTCGCCAGTGGTCAGGAAATCGGACACTCCGCGGGATCGTCGATCAATCTAAGCCGCCCTCTTAACGACGGCGAGACAGTGGTCGTTGAACAAAGACTTGGTAAATGCACGGGGAGATTCGTCTATCAGATCGATGTGACCTGCGCGCTCGGCAGCGCGCCCGGGGCCTGCTCTAGTGACTGGCCGGCATTCCGACAGAACGGACTGCGCACTGCGCGTCAAGTGCAAGCCTCGCCTCTCGGCGATCCCTATGCGGTGAAAAAGCTCGAAGTCAAAGCGAAGCTCACCGCGCCAGACGGTGGTGTCTTCGTGGCTTCACCCGTCATTTATAAGGGGCGTGTTTTCATAGGAAGCAATCGCGGCCATCTTTATGCATTCGACGCGAATTTCGCTAACAATGCCGCGCCCTTATGGCAGTATCCGCCTGCGGGACAGCAAGCATTGTTATCGAGCTACGCGAGCGTTCCCGGTGTGTGTCATAACCCTTCCTCCGATGGAGTCGCCGCAAGCGTAGCTATCGCAAACACGAGAGAACACGGCGACCTGGTAATTCTAGGGGCGCCGGATCAGGGGCGACCGGACGACCCCGGAGGTAGGTTTGGTAGTGGCCTCGGTAGCGGCCGACTCTTCGCACTGAATCCTGTCACTGGCGCTTTGGTGTGGAAGACAGGGGAGGAGATCGCGCGTATGACCGGATTGACTAGCCAATCGAAGCAGGAATTCCATGAGCAGATCGGTTATTCGTCTCCGCTAGTGCTAGGGCAACGGGTTTACGTTGGCATCGGGGATCACTGCGACAATCCAATCCAAAACGGTAAGGTCAAGTCGATTAACGTCGAAACCGGTGCTGTTGATCCAGGATTCACCTATCAATCCACCAGCGACCGTGGGGGCGGTGTGTGGACGTATGTTTCTGGCGGACTGGGCAATGCCCTCGTCATCACAACCGGCAATGTTAAAAACGGCACTAGCTCTGAACCGGCAGTCAACAACGGCCTTAGCATGGTCCGCTTGGATCCGGTCAGCGGCGCAGTCAACGGTAAGATTCAGCCTGTGCCTTACATTCAAGACAGTGATCCGGACTGGTCGGCCGGCGCTACGCTCATGGCGGCTAGCTGCGGTAACTTATCGCTATCGACGATGAAAGATGGATACAGTTATGCTGGCAATCTCGGACCGCCGCTTTCCTTCCGTTGGCAGTATCCGAGCGTGTCTTATCCCTTCGCCACAACCAATCCGCTGAAACACGAAGACATTCGCTACCACCGCGCAGGTGCGGCATGGAACGATCTTTATTTCTCGATGAGCGGAGGCCCGCAGATCACTGATCAGAGTGATCCGCTGCTGACCTTTCAAGGGTATCGACGACTGCATGCATTTAACGTATGCGGAGGTTTCCCGCAATGGGTTGCATACCTCGATTCCTACACAGCACCGGTTTTCGATCAGCATTCCTGGGCGCTTGGCCCACCTACCGTTACGAACGGCATTGTGTACGTCGGGACGAACCAGGGGTTTTTATTGGCAATCGCCGATCCCTCTGTCTGGCCATCGCAAGGCGCCCGCTGCACCATGCCGACCGTAAACAACAACGATTGTGTTGCCACGGGATGGCAGCTGGTTCCGAATCCCACCGTTCTCAAAGCCTTAAATCTCGGTGGTGAGATTGTCCGCGGCGAGCCTTCGCTGGCCAATGGTCAGGTGTATGTTGCCAACTCATCCGGTTTTCTGTTTCGAATTGCTCCGGGGAAATAACATGAAGATATTTATTTCACGTTTGTCTGTCCTTACGCTGCTAATGTTTCTGGCCGTAACTTCCGGCGGACAAAATGAGGAACGCAGCTCATTCCAGCAGCGCGGTGATTATGAGGAAGCACGCTTTGGCGGAGGTGACGTGACCATCACAACTCGCGGCGGCACCAAAAATCTTCACGTTTCGCTTTCTACGGTACGGGTAGCACAGACAGAGAAACCGGCAACACTCCGGTGGACCGGTCGTGGTCTCGCTTTGCTACAACATGCGACTGGAGCTAAGAACGTTACCGTCGGCAAAGAGAGCTTCGAACCACTTGAGAGCGAGTGGCTTCGGGTTCCCCTGCCCGCAGAATTCAGTACTGGAACCGACAACAACACGATTCTGCTGGATGTGATTCTGATTGAAGAAGAATAAATAGTGTCCCACCTTCTTCCGCAACCGGAGAATGACTCATGATCGAAGGATTTTGTTGGCCACTTAGCGCAGCGCCCGGCGAAACGATTTCTTTCCGTGTCAGAACTTCCGCGCAAAAGTACACCGTCAGCTACGCCTCTTTTCGGACACGAGCCGGCGCGACCGCCACGGACGTTCACGCAGGTGACGAGATCACCGCTGACATATTGGGCGACATCGCTCCGTTTGATGTCAACGGCCACATGTATCCCGATCACGCTCCCGATGAGGATTGCACCGATTGGGGCGAAGGCGCAGCTGTTGCGCCCGCCTTCCAGCTCACGGTGCCTGCGTGGCGATCAGGGATCTTCGCCGCATTGTGCAATTCGGGCGGGAGCGCTTGCTGTATTCCCTTTGTCGTAAAGCCGGGTGCATCGCGCGCGAAACTGCTGGTGCTGGCCAATGTCAACACTTGGAACGCCTACAACGGTTGGGGAGGCTATAGCCGCTACAGGCAGGAGACAGGATGGCCGGGTCCGCACAGATTGTCCTTTCTGCGTCCCAATCCACAGGCGATCGGCCTGAAGCTCAATTCCGGCGGGGATTACGAATATAACTCGAAGCATCTGTGTCGGGGAGAGCTCTGGTTCCTTAATTGGCTCCGAGATGCCGGCTATGCGTTCGACGTATACAGCGATCTTGATTTTCATTCCGGTATTGCCGCCCTGAACGATTACAAGGGCATAATCCTGCATACACATCCCGAGTACTGGTCAACCACCATGTTCGACACACTCGAAGCGTATGCAAATACTGGCGGCAACCTTCTCTATCTCGGCGGAAACGGCCTGTACGATTCAGTAGAAATTGACCCCGATCTCACTGGCATCACGGTATTCGGAGGTTATGGGTCCGGCCGCGAGAGGTTGCTGCGTTTTACTCTCGGGGCGGGCGGCGTCGCGCGACAAGAGCGAAAGCTGCTGGGGGTCGCCTTTGAGTGGAACGGCAACGATGCCGGTAACCGAGCAGATCAACGAAACCCGTACCGTGTCACAGCCGAAGGGCGGGGACATCGATTTCTCATCGGTGGAGCGTTCGATCCGGCAGGACGCTTCGGCCACCGCGGGCTCGCGGTGATGGAGCTGGATACTGACAAAGCTAGAGGACTTGATCTGACGGACGGTGGCGCAAGCGGTTGGGAGGTTGACAACGTTGACGACAGCGACCCTCTTCAGCCAGAAGTCCAAACATTAGCCCGAGGCGAGAACCCGTCTGGCGGGGCTGATCTTGTTTATTTCGATCGAGTGCCAGGCGGGGGATTCACGCTTTCCGCTGGCTCGATGAGCGTGCAGGGATCGATTCCGATCGACACCGTCCTGCAAATGATGATTCGCCGGGCGCTCGATGAAGTTATTCTTGGGCTGCTGCCACCCGCCGCGCCCCTGACAGCCCTGGCGCGCAACAGCGATTTCATGGACGTCTTCGTCGTGCGTACCGCTCGCGGCGTCATCGGAACGTGGTGGAACGGAAACCCGTGGCGGCCATGGTTTCTTTTGGATAAAGATCCGCCGTTCGCTTCACTCACGCCCATCGCCGCGGTCAGCCGCAACGATAATCAGATGGACCTCTTCGCGGTCGACCAGGGACAGATATTCAGCAACTGGTTCACCGGGGGATGGAACCAATGGTTTCCTCTGCCGTCCGGCCCACGGTTTCCAGCTCGAGCGCCTATTGTCGCACTCTCGCGCGACCCCGATTTTATGGACGTAGTATGCGTCGATGTGAACGGTGACGTTCAGCTCAGCTGGTGGAACGGAAATCCGTGGCGTCCGTGGACTCCAATTCCTGGCCGGAGGTTCCCGACAGGCACGCGCTTGGCAGGACTGTGTCGACACTCGGACCATATGGAGATATTTGCCATCGACGCCGAGCGTCTGTGGAATGCGTTCTTCGATGGCGCGTGGCATCCTTGGCAAGCAACGCTCCCGGCCTCCCACACCTCCTTTCCGCCGAATACTCCAATTGCAGCCATATCACGGAATCCCAACCAGATGGACTTGTTCGCAATAGGGTGGGACGGACAAGTGCACAGCTGCTGGTGGAATGGAAGTTGGAATGACTGGTTTCCGCTGCCATTGCCATCTGGTGCATTTCCGCAGCATGGCTTCATCGCAGCGATGGCCCGTACTGCCAATTTCATGGATATCGTCGCGGTGGATCAGAACGGTGACGTGCGCCTGAATTGGTGGAATGGAAATCCGTGGCGCGGCTGGACGACATTATATGGAAAGCGGTTCGCGCCAGGTGCGCCCATCGCTGCGATCGCGCGCGACACGAACAATATGGACATCTTCATCGTAGACGACGATGGGCACCTGTGGTCTAACTGGTTCGAAGGGTTTTGGAGAGGATGGTTTCGTGTGAAATAGGCGGCTCTGCGGCGCGGTGACATGAGGCCACTACTTGCCACGCAGCGGCTTTGCTGGCCAAGATATTGCTTGCGCAGTCGAAGATCAGTGACAGCAAGGTCGCCGCGAACCATGCTCTCAGCCTCGCCGGGCAGACCAAGGACTTCACTGCCCAGTTTGAGGCCCATATTGCTGTTGCCCTCACAAGAGCTGCCGAAGGCCGGGTCGCGGAAGCCATGAAAGGCCTGGAACGAGTGCGAGCCGAGGCTAGTCACCGTGGCTACCTGTGGTTCGATTTCGAGGCGCGTCTGGAACTCGGGAAGCTTGAACTTCATTCGGGGAAATCGGCTGCGGGTCAAGCTCGCCTCGAGCAATTGGCAAACGATGCTCGAAGCAAAGGCTTCATCCTCATTGCCAGCCAAGCCGACAATTTGGCACGGGCCGTGAAACAAGCCAGGCAGACACCTACACCTCGTGAGGCCGTCGCGAATGCCGTGTTTAGCGCGGTGCGAAGTGGTTGTCTTTGAGGGATAGTCAGCCACGCTCAGAATTTGGCCTCGGTGCTGGCATGCGCCAGCACTACGCCCGACCCCTCCGCCATCGCCTCGTAATAGCCCACGAACCTCTTCGGCTCCATCGCGTCGTAAGTTCTCAGATTCATCGCCCAGCG
>Ga0335082_10000768_pt1 | contig 33467 bp, 30 predicted proteins | sample Lox_Sample_41_FD_206718 | JGI IMG/M metagenome (GOLD analysis project Ga0335082, IMG submission 206718) | Soil microbial communities from Loxahatchee National Wildlife Refuge, Florida, United States - Lox_Sample_4.1 | ecosystem: Environmental > Terrestrial > Soil > Wetlands | place: USA... | reverse complement strand
CTGGACTCTGATGGTGGCCCACCGGTACGAGGATTCACTGGGACAGTATCAGAAGACACTTCAGCGGGACCCGAACTTTGGCCCCGCGCACTTCAAGCTATCCCACCTGCTTTCCACCATGGGGAGATATGCCGAGGCAGTGAGCGAGGAGAAGAAATCTGATCTCATCACCTCGAAACTCGCGACTCCCGATGCCAAAGGCTATTGTGCGGCCAACCAGCAGATCACGGGAGCAGACCGGAGTGTTTCGTCCGCGATTGCCTGCGCCGCCACTGATCGCGAACTTGCGCTGCGGATGCTTCAGACCGCCTACGAGAATCACGACCTGGTAGGGGAGTTTATCCAGAGCCCTGAATTCGATCCGTTGCGCTCGGACCCGCGCTACACCGAGATCATGCACAAGATGGGATTGGAACCCTAGCGACCATACGTTCAGTTTAGCGGGTCATCTCCGCACTCGGCAGCGCGAACCGCAACTCCGGTGCCTTTGGCAAGACACCAAGCTCGGCCGCATAGCGGTAGAACAAATGCAGGCCCTCGAGGCAGCCCAGGTCGAGGCGGTAGTGGATATTCTGCGTCAAGTATCCGCGAACATCGTCAATACTCAGACCGAGGCGGGGCGACCATTCCTGTGCGATCTGATCGATGCTGGCGGGCTCAAGCCCGTGATCGCGCGAATCACGAAAGGCTGCGGACAAATCCAGCGCGGGATCGGCCTCCTGCAGCGCCTCGCTACGTACGGCCCAAAATGCAAAGACGAACGGCTTGCCCGTGTAGCGAATCCATTCCTCCGCCAGATCGAGTGTGTGATAACGCGACCGATCGACCTGCAGCGCCGGATCGCCGATCACCAAACCGGCGTCGCATTCCTCCAGCATCTCGTCGATCCGCGGCGCCATCGGCTTGAACGTCCTTCCGCCGCCGAGCCATTTTTCAAACAGAATCTCCGTGAGCGCCACCGACGTCATCGATGACGTATCCAGCGCCACCGTCCGCACCAGTTCCACTGGGATCTGGCTGACCAGCAAAATCGACCGTACCGCCCGCCGCGAAGCAATCGCCACGTCGGGCAATATCTGCAGCCCGGGAATCTGCACATAAGCCGCCGCCGGAATGATTCCAATGTCAGCCGTTCCCTCGGCTAATGCCTGCGCGCACGCCGATGGCAGTGTGTATGAAATCTCGAAGTTGTCTGGTTTAGGTGGCCCACCCTTACGCTCGAAATCCCACATCAATGGGGCTGTATTCAGATAGGAAATGGCGGAAATGCGCAAACGTCTCATTCGTCGGGTCTATTTTGGGAAACTCTTCACATATTAGCAAACGATTGTGACGCTTGACCTTGACGCTCCCTCCGGCGCTCATTACAGTCCGATTCGGAGTGCATTGTGTCTGAAGCTGCCGCGTTGTCCACGCGCACGAACTTGCTGGAATGGCTGGCCCTCACCCTCACGCCGGGCCTGGGCCCCACGAAGTCGCGAAAGCTGGTTGAGCATTTCGGATCGGCTGAGGCTGTCTTTCGGGCGTCCCTCACGGAACTGGAAAGCGCGAACATTCAAGCGGTGTCGGCGCAATCGTTGGCCACGGGAAAGTCGGTGGAGCTCGCCCAGGAGGAGATCGCCCGAGCCGCTGCTGCCGGCGTGACCGTGATTTCGATCGACGATGCACTCTACCCGCGCCGCCTCAGAGAAATCTATGACCCACCAATCATTCTCTACGTGCGCGGTGACGCCGAGTTGTTGGCCAAGCCCGGCATCGCGATGGTGGGCACGCGTCACCCCACGCCATACGGTTCGGGTATGGCCGAGCGGCTGGCGACAGATCTCGCCGCGCAAGGGCTGGTCATTATTAGTGGCATGGCGCGCGGGGTCGACACCGCCAGCCACCGTGGCGCAATCTCCGCGAAAGGCAAGACGGTCGCCGTATTTGGCACGGGTGTCGACGTCATCTACCCAAAGGAAAACTCCCGCCTCTCCGAGCAGATCCTAGCGCTGGGCGGCGCGTTGATTTCCGAATTTTCCCTTGGAACCTTTGCCGCCCCGCAGAATTTCCCAATTCGCAATCGCATCCTGAGTGGCATGTCGATCGGCGTGCTGGTCGTGGAGGCCGCGGAATATTCCGGCACGCGCATCACGGCGCGCCTCGCGCTCGAACAGAATCGTGACGTATTCGCCGTCCCGGGCAACGTCACCAACAAGAATTCCTGGGGACCCAACACACTCATTAAGCAGGGCGCCAAGCTGGTTGCGACCTGGGAAGACGTATGGGAAGATCTCCCGACAGAAGTACGACTTGCACTGACTCCTCCCCCCTCGCCTGAATCTTCGACCGAGTCGCCAGCATCTCTATTCCCGGACGACGGGCTCCCTCCTCACGAAAGGCGCATCCTGAGCCTGCTGAAAGCTGACGAAGCCACACACATCGACGCACTGGTCGAAAAGCTGGAAGCGCAAATGTCTTCCTCCGAAATCTTCGCCGCGTTGTTTGAGTTGGAACTGAACGGCAAGGTACGGCAGATGCCGGGGAAGAATTTTGTAAAAAGCTTCTGAGCTATTGGCTCTTGGCCTTTGGCTTTTGGCTTGAACAATTCGAGGTTGCCAAAATGCTCATCTGGAGCGAGTCATGAAGATGCTGTCAGCACTCTCAGCAAAACTGAGGGCCGCGGAGATGACCAGTTTTCGGCCAAAAGCCAAGAGCCAATAGCCAAGAGCTTTCAGCCAGTAACTTGTTCCCCGCTTGACATTCGTGCTAGCTTCAAAACCGTACTCCTGAGAAATTGAGGTTCCATTGTCAAAAGGTTTAGTCATCGTCGAATCGCCGGCCAAGGCGAAAACCATCCAGAAATATCTGGGTAAGGGCTTCTCGGTCGAAGCCTCGCTCGGGCACGTCAAAGATCTGCCCAAGAGCACTCTCGGGGTCGACACCACCAACGGATTCGAAACCGACTACATCGTGATCCCCGGCAAGGAAAAGGTCGTTGCGAAGCTGAAGAAGCTCGCGGCCTCTGCCGACGCTATCTATCTCGCGCCTGACCCGGACCGCGAAGGCGAAGCCATCGCCGCGCATCTAGCCTTCGAACTCGATGAGAACGGCAGCAAGAAGAAGAAAGCAAGAAAGGCCAAGAAGGGCGAAGAGGAAGCTCCTCCGCGCATTCAGCGTGTGACCTTCAACGAAATCACCAAGCGCGCCGTGCAGGCCGCATTCGAGCATCCGCGAGCTATCGACCAGAATCTCGTGGACGCACAGCAGGCCCGCCGAGTGCTCGACCGCCTTGTCGGCTACCAGGTTTCTCCTCTTCTATGGGATAAGGTCCGCCGCGGGCTTTCCGCCGGACGTGTGCAGACGGTTGCTCTCCGCCTGATCGTCGAGCGCGAGCGCGAAATCAAGGCGTTCGAGAAAAAAGAGTACTGGACGATCGACGCGCACCTGGCCGCTGCTAAGCCTCCTGCATTCGATGCGCGCTTTCTGGGTAAGGGCGAAGAGAAGATCGAAGTCACCAACGGGGAAGACGCGGAAAAGATCCGCGCCGCACTGGCGACAGCCGAATGGGTTGTTCGCTCCGTCGATAAGAAAGAGCGCCGCCGCAACGCCGCACCTCCATTCACCACCAGCAAGTTGCAGCAGGATTCTTCGCGCAAGCTGCGCTTCAGCGTGAAGCGCACCATGATGATCGCGCAGCGCCTCTATGAAGGCGTGGAACTTGGTGAAGAAGGCTCGGTTGGTCTCATTACCTACATGCGTACCGACTCCACTCGAGTCGCTCCGGAAGCGATTCAGGAAGTACGCGAGTACGTTGGCAGGGAATACGGTCCTACGTACCTGCCCGAGACGCCGAACACCTTCAAAGAGAAGAAAGATTCGCAGGGCGCGCACGAAGCAATTCGCCCGACTTCGGCGATGCGCCATCCCGATCAGATCAAGCAGTACTTAAAGGAAGATGAGTTCAAGGTCTACAAACTGATCTGGCAGCGCTTCGTTGCGTCGCAGATCAATCCGGCAGTCTTCGACCAGACCACCGTCGACATCGATGCCAAGAATGCCGCCGCCGCTTACTGGTTCCGCGTGACGGGATCCGTGCTCAAGTTCGACGGCTTCCTCAAAGTCTACGAAGAGTCCAAGGAAGGCAAGGACGAAGAGGACGAGGAACTCAAGCACAAACTGCCCGTGCTCGAAGCCGGACAGAAGCTGACGCTGAAAGAACTGAAGCCCGAGCAGCACTTCACCGAGCCTCCGCCGCGCTTCAACGAAGCGTCGCTGGTGAAGGAGCTGGAAGAGCGTGGAATCGGGCGTCCGTCAACCTACGCAGCAATTCTGACCACGATTCAAGAGCGGCAGTATGTGCAGAAGATCGGTGGCAAGTTTGTCCCGACGGAGATTGGCCTGGTCGTCACCGACCTGCTGGTGCAGAATTTCCAGGACATTTTCGACCTGCAATACACGGCTCGTCTGGAAGAAGAACTCGACGAGATCGAAGAAGGCAAAGAGAAGTGGCAAGACGCGATGGCCGAGTTCTACAAGAAGTTCCAGAAGGACTTGAAGTACGCGGCCAAGCACATGGAAAACATCAAGCGGATGGAGAAGCCCACTGACGAGAAGTGCGAGAAGTGTGGCGCGCCGCTGGTGATCAAGTGGGGCAAGCATGGCTCGTTCTACGCCTGCAGCACCTACGACAAAGAGGATCCAAACACCTGCACGTTCACCAAAGAGAATCCGATCAACTTGCCCGATCTCGATTCGGCAGACATGCAGGAAACCGGCGCGGCCGAGGAGTACTGCGAAAACTGCGGTCGCGTCATGGTTCTCAAGCGCGGTCGCTTCGGCCAATTCATGGCCTGCACCGGCTACCCGGATTGCAAGACCACGCGGCGTCTCGATCAGGGCAAGAAAGTTCCCGATATCCCGCTCGATGAACTCTGCCCCAAGTGCGGACGGAACATGATGATCCGCCACGGCCGCTACGGCGAGTTCACCACCTGCAGCGGATATCCCGACTGCAAGTATGTGAAGCAAAATTACATCGGTGTGAAGTGCCCAGAATGCAAAGAAGGCGATCTCGTCGAAAAGCGTGCGCGCAAAGGCAACACCTTCTACGGCTGCGGAAACTATCCGAAGTGCAAATTCACTTCGGCTCACAAGCCGATCGCCGAAAAGTGCCCAAGTTGCGGCAGCGAATATCTGGTAGAGAAAAATCTGAAAGCCGGTCCGGTGATCGCCTGCCCCAACAAAGAGTGCGATTACGAGCGCCCAGCGCCACCTCCGCCGCCGAATCCAGAAGTAGCCGCAACCACGAACGCGTAAAGGTGCAACCCGGCCGCTCTTGTAGACCTTGTCATCCTGAGCGCAGCCGCTTTTCAGGCGGAGATAAGGATCTCCCGCTCATGCGGCCTCGCGCGTGAGCCAAATCCACCAGGTCACAGAGTCACCGCTCATTGCTCCTCGCTCACCGCTCGCATTACAATCCACCATTCACGGAGGAAATAAATGGCCAAGAAACCGACCACTGCCGACGCCCAGCTGATCTGCCAACTCTACGACCTGCGCCGCGAATCCGAGATGCGCAAAGCGCGCAATTGGTGGGCGGGAGAATTTTTCCCGCAAAGCGCCGACGACTTCCTCAAAATTGCCTGGGCGATGGGCACACAGGAAAACAGCTGGCTGCGCCAGGTCGGCGGCTACTGGGGGATGGTCGCGTCCTTCGTCAACAGCGGAGCTCTGAACGAACAGTTGTTTCTTGCCCCGGGATTCAGCGGCGAGATGTTTTTGATCTACGCGAAAGTTCACCCGTATATCAAAGAGCTCCGCACCAAGCTCAACGACCCGAACGCATGGAAGGACATAGAGACCGCCGTCACCCGCACCAAGTGGGGACGCGACCGCCTCCAGTTCATGACGAAGCGCGTCGAAATGATGCGCGAGAGGCGAAAGGCCAACTCCTAGAACTCGTAGCTCGAGGCTCGAAGCTCCCGGGTTCTGATATCCTAATCGGCTGTGCGGATGATCTGGTGGTTTCTGATCCTGGGCGTCAGTACGCTGCTCGTCGTGTGCGTGGCGATTGCTTTGTTCGTTCACTTGCGAAGCCATCTGCAGAAGGCGCACGCTTCCCACGACGAAGCGAAAGGCTCCAAGGATCCCGATCGGCAGACCGATCGCATGCAAAGCTGACTGCTTCTTTTGGAGAGATACTATGGCGAAGACCGCATCGCAAGCTCTGGGTACTCCGCAGGAGAAACTACTCGATGCGTCAGGGCAGGTAGCGCTCGTTGTCGGCGCCAGTCTGTTCGTCGCCCTGTGCGCGCGCATCTCAATCCCGCTACCGTTCACGCCGGTTCCGCTCACGGTGCAGAACTTCGGAGTGCTGCTCGTCGGACTTCTACTCGGCAGCCGCAAAGGGTTCGCGGCGCTCGTCCTGTATCTGGCGGAAGGAGCGGCAGGCTTGCCTGTTTTCAGCATCAGCACTGTGGGCCTGCACGGAATCGGCCAGATTCTTGGGCCGACGGGGGGATTCCTGATGGCGTACCCGTTGGTCGCATTCCTTGCCGGCTACCTTCTGGAGCACGGCCGAAAGAGTTTCGCCCGTGCGGCGATCGCAGCGCTCGCCGCCGAGATTCTGCTCTTTGCCGGTGGGCTGACTTGGCTTTACGTCTACACGCACTCTCTCGCGAAGGCCGCGTCTTTCGGCCTGTATTGGTTCGTGGCTGCTGAAGTTCTGAAAGTCATGGCAGCCGCGGCGGTCGCTTCCCGTTTTCGCCGCTCTCAGTGATCGTGCAGCACGTGCCATTTGGGATTTCAGTTTGGAAGAAGAACCACCAAGACTTCCCACCAGACCGCAGGGGCGAAAGCAAATTCGCCATCGCGAAGATACGGTTCAAAACATGACAGCTGTTTCTGACACAACCCGACCCTCTGAAGATTCGACAACCCAACTTCGCGAAATCACCGTCGCCCACAGCCCCGATTCCGACGACGCCTTCATGTTCTACGGCCTGGCCACTCACAAGGTGCGCACACCCGGCCTGCGCTTCACCCACACTCTCTGCGACATCCAGACGCTCAATCAGAAAGCGCAGGAAGGCGTGTATGACGTCACCGCGATCTCCTTCCACGCGTATCCCTATGTTCAAGACAAATACGCGCTGATGGCCTGCGGCGGCAGCGTCGGCGAAGGCTACGGCCCCATGATCGTTTCGCCGCGCCCCTTCAGTCCCAGTGACGTGAAGACGCGCCTTATCGCCGTCCCGGGCAAACTGACTACGGCCTATCTCGCGCTCCAATTGTTTGCGCCGGGCGTCGAGACCGAAGTCGTGCCCTTCGATCAGATCATCCCGCAGGTTCTCGAAGGCAAGTACGAGGCCGGACTCATCATCCATGAAGGCCAGCTGACCTACGACAAGGCAGGCCTGCACCGTATCGTCGATCTGGGCAAATGGTGGCAGAAAGTCACGGGATTGCCCTTGCCGTTGGGTGGCAACGCCATCCGCCGCAGTCTTGGCCCGCAACTCATGCCAGCCGTAACCGCGGCCCTGCGCGAGAGTATCCAGTACGCACTGGATCACCGCGAAGAGGCGCTAGCCTACGCTATGCAGTTTGCGCGCGATCTCGACAACCCGACCGCTGATAAATTCGTCGGAATGTATGTCAACGAGCGAACACTCGACTACGGTGCTGACGGCCGCGAGGCGGTCCGCCGCCTGCTCGATATGGGTCACAAGGCGGGAATCATCGGACCAGAAGCGAAAGTGGATTGGGTGTGAAGAGAGCTTCGCTGCTAGCTCCTGGCAAAGGCGGTTCGTGGGTGTTTTCCCGTGTCTCTCAAATCTCCAGATGTGTGTAGCCAGAAGCCAGCAGCAGGAGCTAGAAGCTTGTCTCAAACCCTCCTCATCGACGCTGACGATACGCTCTGGGAGAACAACGTTTACTTCGAGCGCGCCATCGCACGCTTCATCGAATTCCTCAATCATCACCAGTTCTCGCCCGAGCAGGTACGTGAAGTCCTGAACGACGTTGAGCGAGACTGCATCGTCAAGCACGGCTATGGCCTCCACAGCTTCGCCCACGCTCTGGTCGACACCTTCGAGCGGCTGACTCCAGCCCCGGTCACACCCGAGCTACATAAGCAGGTCATCAGCTTCACGCACCAAATCGAAAATCACGCCATCGAGTTTCTGCCCGAAGTTCCCGAGACACTCGCATACTTAACGCAACGGCATCGCTTGATTCTTGTGACGAAGGGCGATCACGCGGAGCAGTCCGGCAAAGTCGAGCGCTCCGGAGTAAAGAAGTACTTTGTGGATGTTGAGATCGTTGCCGAGAAGAAGCCGGATGTCTACGCCCAACTCGCCGACAAATACGATTGCGATCACACGCACACCTGGATGATCGGCAATAGCCCGAAGTCTGACATCAACCCCGCTCTCGCCGCAGGCCTGCAGGCAGTCTTCATCCCGCATGGCGACACTTGGATTCTCGAGCACGAAGAGGTGAATCCGGCGCCGGAGGGGCAGAAGCTCCTGATCGTAGGCCGCTTCGCCGAACTCCGCGAACATTTCTAAGCGGTATACAACAGGCGAGATCGGGTTCCTTCGCGACCGTAGCGGATGTTCTCTGCGACCTTCGCGTGTGAGATTTTGTATCTGGAGATGCGCCACCACCGGGTCAAACTACTCGACCCGTCGCCCGGCAGCGGTGCGCAGTAACTCAAAGATCGATACTGCTTCGAAGCGGAACTCCCCACCAAACCTCGACGAATCCAGCCGCCGAGGATTCCCCACAACCGCCTCGCCGCCCAAGCTGACTCGCAACCGAGGATTCAGCCTCTCTACTTCTCGCTTCAACTCGCCCACCGCCACCGATTCGCAAACTGCGTTATACACGCTGTGCGCCGGCCGAGGCGTTGCGAGAAGAGTGACCAGCATCTTAGCCACGTCCTCCACATGTACAACCAGTATTCTCTCGGTGTCTGCATAGGGCAGCTCAATCTCCGCAGGCTGAGCCGTGCCCAGCAACTCGAAAATCTGACTTCGCCACGCCGACGTAGCAGACGCTGCGCCCGGGCCGACCACACGTCCAATCCTCAAACTGACGAATTCAAGTCCACACGCCGCCCGATACGCTTCCCCAAACTGCTCAACGTAAACCTTCGCAGCTCCGTAAAGATCTTCCGCCGCTGCACGATCCGCCTCGGTCACGACGTGACCCGCCGGGTACGTTCCATAAACGCTGAGCGAGCTCCCGAATACGAAGCGACGTACTCCAAACTCCCGCGCCATCTCCAGCACATTCAGGCTGCCGCGGACGTTGACTTCGGTTGCCCGCAACGGATCACGCCGCGCCGCGGTCGGCAGAATTGCCGCCAGGTGGATAATCCCCGAGAACGCCTGACTCTCCAACAGCGAGTGGAGCGCGCCGCGATCGGTGATATCGAGACAAACCTCCGAGCCTATCCTCTGATCCGTGGCCTCACTCTGATCCGCTCCCAACGCCTGATAGCCTGAACGCTGCAAGAGTTTCGTCACCGCGCGCCCAATGAATCCGCGAGCACCCGTAACCAGCACCCATGGCCGATTCTCCCCCTCCATAACCTTCATCACCCCGGAATCACCGTCGTCACCGTGTTCACGCTTTCGTCACCGCATCAAACTAACCAACAGAGCAGTCTCGCGCTCGATAATTCCCGCATGTTACCCTCATTCTGCTCTGCGATCTGGCTCCCACTTCGTCGGTGGCGATTCAGACTAACAACTTAAGGCGGTTGCTGCACACGGTCGAGGCGCTTTCCGAGCTCGGACCAGCGCTCACGGCTGAGCGCGAGTTCTCGGACACTTCGCGGCTCATGCTGTCTGCCGTCATGGAAGCGGCGGGCGCGCGCGAAGGCGCGCTCTTTCTTTTCAGCGACAAGCCGGCGGTGCTTTCCTCGAGCACATCTCTCGGATACGCCCTGCTGCCGGACCCCGCCTTTATTCCTCTCCTTCCCAAACACGTTCACGCGCTCACGGCAGCGCGCGGCCCGATCGTTCTCAATTCGTCCACTTATTCAATATTCCTGAGTTCCAACGGCAACGTCGCGCCGGAACTCTTCAAATGCCTCGCTCCGCTGAAAGCCGGAGGACGCCTCGCCGGAGTCATTGCTCTGGGCCGCCGCCCGGGCGACGCTCTCTACGAAGACGACGAGCTCGACGCACTCGACTTGCTCTGTAGCTACGTAGCGCTGGCCGTGCAGAATCACGCGCTTACCCAGACCATTGCGCAGCGCGTCTCAGAAAATCTGCGGCTCATGGCTTCACTGCACGGATTCTATGACAACGCGCTTGAAGCCTTTGCCACCGCCATCGACGTGAAGCACGTCAACATTCACGGCCACTCGCTGCGCGTCGGACGTTACGCCGCAGCCATCGGCGACGCCATGGGCATGGATCCGAGCGAAGTTGCGGCTCTCCGCAGTGCGGGATACCTGCATGACATCGGAAAGGTCGCTGTCGATCGCCGACTGTTCGGCAAGGCGGCCGCGCTCGATCCGGAAGAATTCCGCGAAATGGCCGACCACACTACCGTCGGTCACCAGATCGTCAGCAGCGTGCAATTCCCGTGGCCCAAGATTCCCGAGGCGGTGCGCTGGCATCACGAGCGCAGCGACGGTTCCGGATATCCTGACAAGCTTGTGCAGGATGATCTCCCGATATCGGTGCGGATCGTAGGGATCGCTGATTCTTTCGACGCCATGACCAGCGCGCGTCCTTACCGTGCACCCATGTCGGTCGGAAATGCGCTGAGCGATCTGGTTCGGATGGCGCCCGATAAGTTCGACCCGAACGTGGTCCAAGCGCTGCTGATTCAGGTGCGCCGCGATGTCGTCGGCAGCAGCCGCGTGCCGATTCTCGAAGGCACCCCGGTCAACATCGCCGCCGCCGACATCGACCACCTGGCCGCATCGCTGCAATACAAGGTCTCGCGCGCGAAAGCTTATCTGACATAGGTGCTCAGCATTTTCTTGCTGTCATACCTCCACGGTGGTTTTTGGTATCGTGGTCGGCGGAACGGCATGCCGATGGTTCAATAGGGCGTTCCTAACTCCCGGCCTTACAATGATTTCCGCGCCTGGTCGAACCATCGGAATCAGCAACTTCTTCCTCGGTTTTGGGTTCATAATCACAAGAACCGTTCCGTCTGGGAGAGTCCATGAAATCCAGATATGCCCTGTTGCTGGCCTTCTCGCTGTGCGTGGGCCTGGCCTGCGTTGTGCCCCACGGGCTCGCCAGGAAAAAGGATAAGGCCAACGCCACGTCAGCTGCCGAGCAGAAGCGCGCCGTGCACGCCTTGAACCGTCTGGCGTTTGGTCCGCGGCCGGGCGACGTGCAGCAAGTCATGGCGATGGGCGTCGAGCGATGGATCGAGTTGCAACTGCATCCGGAAAAAATCAACGACAAGGACATAGAAGCCCGTCTCGAGCCTCTCCGCACGCTGCGCATGAGCTCGAAGGAAATCATGGAAGACTTTCCCGACCAGCCGCTGATCCGGCAGGTGATGGACGGCAAGCACGCGATGCCGACCGATCCCGCGCGCCGCGCGGTCTATCAGGTGCAGATCGCCCGTCTGCAAGAGAAGCTCTCTAAGAGGGAAGAGAAGCAGCAGAAGAACAAGCCGGATGAGCCGGAGCAAAAAGAAATGGCCGCTGCTCCTGCATCGTCTGCGCCCCCTTCTGCTTCCGGTGCTACGGATGCTTCCGAAGGAGCCAAGACTGCGGAAGAGCTTGCCGCCGCGGCAGCTGCGAGTCCTGACAACACTCCGGCCATGGCTGCAGACAACAATGCAATGAATGGCATGACTCCGCCGACTGCGGACGCGACCGCGAAAGCCGCGGCGGTTGCCGATGCGCCCATGACGCCTGCCGCGGACGCCAAGCTCACACCCGCCGACGATCCCCAGGCGAAGCGCCGCGAGGATCGTCTTTACGCCGATCTAAAGATCCAGCGCCTTATCGACCATCCGCCCGATGAGCGCTACAAGAAAGTTCTCGCCATGTCTGCCAATGAGCAGATCGCTCTCGCGGATTCTCTGCGCGGCGGCAAGGGCCAGGAGTTTCTCGAAGGACTCGATCCTAAGCAGACCGAAACCCTGATGGCATTGAACAATCCGCAGGGCGTCGTCGCCGAAGAACTTTCGCAGGCCAAACTTCTTCGTGCCATCTACAGCGAGCGACAACTCGAAGAAGTAATGACCGACTTCTGGTTCAATCACTTCAATGTCTTCGTCGGCAAGGGGCCGGAACGCCTTCTGCTCACCAACTACGAGAAGGAAGTCATCCGCCCAAACGCGATGGGCAAGTTCGAAGACTTGCTTGTAGCCACTGCCAAGAGTCCGGCGATGCTCTTCTATCTCGACAATTGGATGAGCGTGGGACCGAATTCCGTCAAAGCTGGCGGCGGACCTCCGCGACCAATGATGCGGCGGCGGCCATACGGTCCCTACGGCGGCGGCCCATTCGGCCGACCGCGGCCGTATCCGGGGAATAATCCGAATGCGAGGCAAAGGAAGCAGCAGCAGAGCAGCGGGCTCAACGAGAACTACGGCCGTGAGTTGCTGGAACTCCACACGCTCAGCGTCAACGGAGGATACTCGCAGCGCGACGTCACCGAAGTCGCCAAGGTCTTCACCGGATGGACAATCGATAAGCCGCTCGAAGGCATGGGCTTCCGCTTCGATCCACTGATGCACGAGCCCGGCCCGAAGATGGTGCTGGGAAAGCGCATCAAGCCCAACGGAGAAGGCGAGGGCAAGGAAGTGCTGCACATGCTGGCCACCAGCAAACAGACCGCTCACTTCATCTCCCTGAAACTTGCACAGCGTTTCGTGTCGGACGATCCTCCGCCGGCGTTAGTCGATCGCATGGCGAAGACTTTCGAGAAGAAGAAGGGTGACATTCGCGAAGTGCTCTCGACGATGTTTCATTCGCCGGAGTTCTGGGCCGAGGGAGCGTATCGCGCCAAGGTGAAAACGCCGCTCGAGTTTGTAGCGTCGGCCGTTCGCGCGACGGGAGCGAGCGTCGACAACGCGTTGCCCCTCGTTCGCCAATTGAGCACCATGGGCATGCCGCTCTACGGAGCGCAGCCTCCGACCGGTTACTCAATGAAAGCCGATACCTGGGTGAGTTCGTCGTCGCTGCTGAACCGCATGAACTTCGCGTTGGCGCTCACGTCGGGCAAAGTGCATGGAGTGAATGTAGACGCCGCACGACTGGCGGGAGGCTCACCTGCGCCGGATCCCAGCGCGACTCTATCGGCGATGGAAGCCAAGCTGCTGGCCGCCGACGTGTCGAAGCAGACGCACGATTCCATCGTGGCGCAGATTGAGGGTGCAAAGTCTGATGTGCCGGAAAAGGACAAGCCGCCGCAGCCCAAACCGCCCGATGTAAACACAATCGCCGGTCTGCTGATCGGTTCACCAGAATTCCAGAGGCGATGATTTTGTGGCTGAAGGAAGCTGACGGCTCCAACTGAAAAACTGAGAACTGAATTTATGCCAACCCGTCGCGTTTTCCTTCGCAATAGCGCTATCGCCGTCGTCGGCACGGCGGCCGTGCCCAGCTTCCTTACTCGAGCTGCCTTCGGAGCCCTTGAAAATGGATCGCGTACAAAACGCCTCGTCGTGATCTTCCAGCGCGGCGCGGCCGACGGCTTGAATATCGCCGTCCCTCACGGCGAGGCGCAGTACTATGCGATGCGGCCGAGCATCAGCATTCCCAAGAGATCCGTGCTCGATCTCGACGGCTTTTTCGGATTGCATCCGTCGCTCGCGCCGTTTCAGCCGCTCTGGCAGCAGCGGCATCTTGCCCTCGTGCACGCTGCCGGATCGCCCGACACCACGCGGTCTCACTTCGACGCGCAGGACTTTATGGAGAGCGGCACTCCGGGGGTGAAATCGACGGACGACGGATGGCTCAATCGCTCTCTCCACTCAATTGCTCGGACGCCGCAGAATTCTCCCTTCCGCGCCATTGCGCTTGGTCCATCACTGCCACGCATCTTGGGCGGTGCGGAACCGGCAGTGGCTATGAACAACATCAACGACTTCTCGGTCGGCGGAAGGAGCGCGAAACCATCCCCGGCAGCCAGCGCCTTCGAAGCCATGTACGATCACTCGTCGGACAGCGTGCTGCACGGAACCGGCGAAGAGACGTTTGATGCGGTCAAGATGATGAAAGCCGCCGATCCAGGCAAGTACAAGCCAGCTCCCGGCGCAAACTATCCGCGCGGACGCTTCGGCGAAAGCCTGCGCCAGCTCGCGCAACTGATCAAAGCGAATCTCGGCGTGCAGGTCGCCTTCGCCGATATCGGCGGATGGGACCATCATGTCAACGAAGGCGCGGTCGAGGGTCAACTCGCCAACGTGCTCGGCGACTTCTCGCAATCGCTGGCGGCGTTCTGGACCGATCTCGGCGACCTCGGCGAAGACACAGTCATCGTCACCATGTCGGAATTCGGCCGGACAGCGCGAGAAAACGGTAACCGCGGAACGGACCACGGCCACGCCAACGTCATGTTTATCTTGGGCGGCCCAGTCAAGGGAGGCAAGGTCTACGGCCGCTGGCCCGGTCTGGATTCGTCGCAGTTGTACGAAGGCCGCGACCTCGCTCTCACTGCTGACTTCCGCCAGGTGATCGGAGAGGCAGTTGCACGACACATGGGGAATACCAATCTCGCGCAAGTCTTTCCGGGGTACGACAATCAGCCGGGGAAATTCCTGCACTATCTGGGCTAACCAGACATTAGTGCTCTTAACCGCTGCGATGCATTTTGAACCGGCGTCGGAGCGTATCCACAAAGGCGGCGTCTGCCCGCACCGAGATCATCTCCAGCGGCGAGAACCCTCGCCGCCATGCCAGCCAGAGTGTAATCGCCAGGAGCACGGCGGTTATGGCTATGTTCGGCCAGGCATTCAATCCCCACTCGCCGCTCCAGGACAACTGCAACGAAGAGGAAAAGGGAGCAAGGTAGGGAATCGGCCACCGGTAGCCGTCTGGCCCGCGCGAGCCGAGAGTGTCTTCCAGCAAGTGAAAATGAAAACTGACGAGCGCCATCAGGCCGATCTTCCAGCGCTGGGCCCCGGCAACGGAGAACGCAATAATCGAGACAAAGATCGCGAACGCCAGCGTGTGCAGCGCGTGATGATACAGCGTGAACCAGAGCAGAGGGTGCGCGGAGTTGCGCGTAAGGAGTTCAGGAATAATTCCGAGGCCATCGACGTCCGGCGCGATGCAGGCTAATGTCACGAGTGCCCGACCTCTTCGATCGAGCTTCGCACTGTTCGCAAAGACCCATCCGGTAAGGAAGTGCGTAACCGGGCTCATCTCGGGACGAGGCTAAACATCCACCAGCACATCACCGTTTTCGATCTTCAACGGATACACGGCAATCTTGGCGTTCGGGACATGCACCGCTTGCCCGGTCTGCGGATCCCACTCCCATCCATGCCACGGGCACACGACCTTTCCGTTGAGAATCATTCCCGTGCCGAGCGGTCCGCCGCGGTGGAGGCAGACGTTATCCATCGCGCTGCAGACGCCGTTCACGTTTGCGATGCAGATGGTCTTGTCACGGACGGGGAATTCTTTGGCGGTGTTGTCGGCGGGAAGTTCGGACTGAGTGGTGAGCTTGATGAAGTTCGACATGCAAGTCGGGTTCTTGGTCAGGTGCTGCCGAGCCTTGCTCGGCTGGACAGCCGAGGGCGGCTGTCCCCCCATAAGCTGCTTCCTTTGAAAAGCTAGTAGCTAGGAGCTAACAGCGTCACTTCGGTTGCAGCGTCTGGGCGATCATCACCTGGCGCTTGAAATTCTCCACCATGTTCGAGTCGAGGCGGACTTCGGTGGGCTTCTTGGCCAGGGTCATGGTGTCGATCTTGTCCTGCAGTTTGAGCAGCGCGTAGAACAGGTTTTCGGGACGCGGCGGGCATCCGGTTACATAGACGTCCACCGGGACAATTTTGTCCACGCCCTGCAGCACCGCGTACGTATTAAAAGGACCGCCGACTGACGAGCAGGCACCCATCGAAATCACCCACTTGGGGTCAGGCATCTGGTCGTAGATGCGCTTCACGACTGGTGCCATCTTCAGGGTGACGGTGCCAGCGACGATCATTAAGTCGCTCTGGCGCGGGCTGGGACGGAACACTTCCGAACCGAAACGCGCGATATCGAAGCGCGCGGTGGAAGAGGCGATCATCTCGATCGCGCAACAGGCGAGGCCGAAGGTCATCGGCCACACCGCCGATTTGCGCGCCCAGTTGAAGACGTAGTCGACGGTCGAGATCAGAAAATTCTTCTCAAACTTGTTTTGCAGCCAACCCATGAATGTCCTCTCTGGATAACCGGCAGAACCCGACACAAGTCTAGGGAAGGCCGGAAAGCGTGTCAATCGTGGGAAAGTGGTTGAAACGCAAAGGGCCCTAAGGATTCGCGAAGATCGCAGAGAAGTTCCGACGAGGGGTTGGAATCTTGATACCATCATTCCGCCTTTAACAGGCTGGAGGGCCTACGTCATGATCACCCGCCGCAACTTCATTATTGCCAGTGGAATGACCGCGATCGCTTCGACTCGCGTATTTGGCGCCAATGACACGCTTCGTATCGGGCTGATCGGAACCGGCCACCGTATGAAAGGCCTGCTTGACGCTGCCGACAAAGCTGGTACGTATCAGATCGTTGCCGTCAGCGATGTTTATGGGCCGAATCGCGACGCATTTGTGCAGCGTTCGAACGGGCTGGCCACGGCGCATGTGGATTATCGCGAGGTTCTTGATGACAAGAATGTCGATGCGGTGATCATCGCCTCGCCGGATCACTGGCACGTGCGCATGGCGGTGGACGCATTGGCTGCGGGCAAGGACGTATATCTCGAGAAGCCGGTGACGCACACGATTGAGGAAGGGGCCACGCTCACGCATGCAGTCCGGTCGAGCAAGCAGGTTCTGCAGTGCGGAATGCAGCAGCGGAGTTGGACACACTTCCGCGACGCCGTCGATCTGATTCAAGCGGGCAGCATCGGGCGCGTGGTGCAGGCACGCACCTACTGGTGGCAGAACTATCACACGAATTGGGGAGCGAAGCCGACCGACCAGCAGGCGCTCGATTGGAAGGCGTGGCTGGGCGGCGCTCCGGCGCAGGATTTCACGGAAGAGAAGTTCAATCACTGGCGCTGGTTCTGGAATTTCGGCGGCGGCGCGATGACCGACCTGTTCACGCACTGGATCGATGTCGTGCATTGGGCGATGAAGGCCGATCAGCCGAAGCAGGCCTGCATGCTGGCCGACAAGTACATCTTCGACGCGTGGGATTGTCCGGACACGATTCAGGCAGCGTTCCGCTATCCGGGATTCGATGTGGTCTATGAGGGGATGATGAATTCTTCGATCGACGATGGCGGCATCGAGTTCCGCGGCACGGAAGCTACGTTGAAGATCGATCGCGGTGGGTTTACGGTGTATCGCGAAGGCGTGCCGGGCGGGCAAAATCCGGTGATGACGGAAAAGAGCTTCCGCGACGGCACGATCACGCACATGGAGAACTTCTTCGAGTGCATCAAGTCGCGCAAGGAGCCGAACGCTCCGGTGGAGACGGGAGTGGCCGCCGCCCGGGCGGGACATATTGGGAATCTGGCGCATCAGAGAGGCGGGATCGTTGTGTGGCCAGTGAAGGGATAGGCCTTGAGCAAACCGAAGGGTAAGGTCAATGTGCAGAATTCTGCATCTTGACGCTTGCCATCTCCTCCTTTGGAATGTTTGCTGACTTTCCAGGGGGGCTCCATCATGCGGGGGGACAACTAGTGAAAATACAAAAGGTTCCGGTGGGGTTATCGGTCGTGGTGCTTGTCGTACTTACCTTCGTAGCGACCACTCGCTCTGCCGCACAGCAAGAAACTGTGCTGCATAGCTTCGACGCCAATGGAACGGATGGGTACCTGCCCGTCTCAAGTTTGATGGTCGATGCTACTGGCAATATTTTCGGTACCACGACATACGGCGGTGCTTACGGCAACATCAGTAGTTTCTACTCAGGTGGAACGGCATTCGAGCTGAAGCGTAATGGAGGCGTCTGGGTAGAGAAGATTCTGCACAATTTTGGGAGTGGTACCGACGGAGAGTTTGCTTTCAGCGCGCCGATTCTCGATCGCTCCGGCAATCTTTACGGAGTGACCAGCGGCGGCGGCACCTACGGCTCCGGCACCGCTTTTGTGTTGAAGGGTGTGGCGAGTTCAGAGAGAGATTTGCATGACTTTGGCGGGGTGAATGGTGACGGGAGGGGACCCATAGCTGACCTCATCTTTGATAAGTCGGGCAATCTTTACGGCACCACCAACGAGGGCGGCACCGACGGCGTCGGAACGGTGTTCGAACTTAGACCTAAACAGGGTGGCGGGTGGGCCGAAAAAGTGCTCTACAGCTTTCCTATGAATAAGAAACAGGGGCGGTATCCCTATGGCAGCCTCGTGTTCGATGCGGCAGGCAATCTCTACGGCACGACGAACGGCGGCGGCAGTTACAACTCGGGAACTGTCTTCAAGTTGACGCCATCAGGTGGCGGGAACTGGACGGAAGAAGTGATCTATTCCTTCAATTATAAAGATTCTGGCGGATCCCAACCGACAGCGGGCCTCGTTATCGATGCTGCCGGAAACTTGTACGGCACGACGTATTTTGGCAATGGCACGGGTTGCGGCGGAGGCGGATGCGGCACGGCATTTGAACTGATGCCAAGTGTGGGTGGAGGATGGACCGAAAAGGTGCTGCACAGTTTCGGCAGCGGCATGGACGGCTATGGCCCATACGGCCGCTTGGTCTTTGATCTCGCTGGCAATCTCTACGGTAATACACTTTACGGAGGCGCTTATGTCTTGGGGACGGTATTCAAGCTAACACCGTCGGCGACCGGGGAATGGGCGGAGACGATCATTCACAATTTCGGCAGTGGCCAGGATGGACAGATTCCACGCGGTAGTCTGATCATGGACGCTTCCGGGAATCTTTTCGGCACTACTTTCTATGGGGGCACCTCCATTGCGTGTGGCAGCGGCTGCGGGACTGTATTTGAGATCAAACCTTGATTTGAGGAGTTGCTCCGGATTCTGCCAGCTTGGGAGGGAAGAACCCTGCGAACTCCAAAATGCGTGGACCTAAAGTTCGTTATGGGGCTTCCACCAGTTCCAGCACCGCCTTCCGCAAAGGCTTGGTAAGCGGCAGTGACGACAGGCGCAACAGGTTTACCAGCAAACCGAGGCTCTTGTCGATCAACCGCTGGGTGCGCTCCTGGTTCGGTGAGCGGTCGTAGAGCCAGAACATGATCAGCGCCATCTGGTACATCCACAACAAGTAGGGAAGGCGGGGCTTGAGATCGGACGGGATCTTCACGTCGCCGCCTTCGAGCGCGATCCGCATTTGTTCGATCGCGGCATCGCGGATGGGCTTGGTCTCCTCGCTGAATGGAGAGAGCGGGTCGGCTCCATCCGGTGCGTGACGGAAAAGCGCAGCGCAAAACTTGCGGTTGGGATCTAGCAGCTTCAGGCGCTGATCGATGACGCCGCGAATCCGGTCTTTCAGTTTCTTCTTGTCCGCGATGGCTTCATTGACGACCGACAGGCTCGCCTCCTGCATCTCGCGGTAGAAGGCGAGCACGATCGCGTCCTTGGAGGAGAAGTAGTAGTAGGCTCCGCCGAGGGCCACGCCCGCTTTGGCGGCGATGTCGCGCATGGTGGTCTCGTCAAATCCCTTCTCGCGGAACATCGCCATGGCGGCTTCGTAAATCTTGCGGCGCGTGTCTTCGGCGCGCTGCGTGACCCTCGGCTTGAGCATTGTGTTGGTCATTGCAGGTACTCCCTAACGGTGGATACGGCAGCGCTCGCGGTGGGAAGAACGCAAGGCTCGAGTTCCACCTTGCGCAGTTCGCTCGCGAGGGCTTCTGTGTTGTCCGGACTCAGCATGCTCGAGACAAAATGCCGGTTCTTCGACAGCGCTGCGAAGGCCTGCCGGGCCAGCGGCATCAGCAGAGGATGCGTCAGGCGCGCGGCCCAGTCGCGGTACTCGACCAGCGCGTAGAGCACCATGATCCATGCGCGGTCGTTCAGGTAGACCGCGCCTTCGTCGCTGATGACGGCGAGGTCCTCTTTAGTCGCGATGTGGTCGAGATCGGGGAAGAGGCGCTTGGCCTTGTCCGATCCCTGCTCGACCAGGGCGAGGCCGATCCACGAACGTTGTACCAGAATCCAGTTCTTGAGGCGGCAGCACAGTTCGCATTTCGGATCATAGAGTACGTAGAGTTTGGTCATGGCCGTCTCCTTCTTTTCAGCTTTCCATCCTTCGGTGAGTGGGCTTCAGGCTTCGGGCGTCAGGCTTCAGGAAAACCGGCTTCGCTGAAGCCCAGAGCCGGAAGTCTGCTTTTCTCACCGCGGGATGGCTACTTTCAGCATAGCGTCGGGCGCGACGGGGGGAGTGGGGGTGACCGGACGGCGCGCTCCTTTGCGGATGCGCGAGAAGACATACAGATTGAAGAAGTGCATGCCGCCGAGGATGAGCAGGACCATGCCCATCTTGTCGCTGAGGAGCTCGATACCAGCACGGTAGGTCGAGATGACTTCGGCGGTCTTCAGGGCGAGCGAGACGAATCCGATGTTGATGAGGTAGAAGCCGACGACCAGCAGGTGGTTCACGGAATCGGCGAGTTCCTTGTTTCCGTGGAAGGCGTCGATCAGGAAGATGCCGCCGCGTTTGTACAGCGTGCGTGCGACCCAGATGGTAAGAGTTACGCTCAGAAAGATGTAAGTCAGGTACGCTTCTACGATGATGTTGTTGGCGTTCATTGGGGCCCCCTTTTGAATTATTGAACGTGTTCAAAATAACGATAAGCCTGGCGCAGAAGAGTGTCAAGGATAAACTTGAACATGTTCAATATGTGGGTATTCAGTTACTTACAAGGGAAGGCTTCACGTCATCTCCTGGGTGCATCGGTGGTGTAGCACAGGCGCAGTACTTCTTCGAAGATTTCATCGGAGAGAGTACGTTGGCATCGGCCCCGTCGGAGGGTGGCCGATCATACTGCATCGGAGATCATCGGTTCATGATGAAGAATCTTGCATATTGACAGACCCAGACGCGAGTGGAATATTCACGGTCTTCCCATGGTGGTTGGTGATTCGTATCTGCGGAGGCATGCGATGCAAAGCAGAAAGATCTCAACAGGCATTGGGTGCGCGCTTGCGACCCTCGGAGCTAGTCTTGTACTTCAAGGTCGGCGCAAATTCGACGGCGACCACGACGCTGACCAATACCAGCCCGGTGACTCTGTTCATTGCCCGCGTAAGTCTTACGGGATCGGGGGCGAACGATTTCTCGTTCAACAGCGCCTGTGGCACCACCTTAGCCGGTGGTCACAGTTGCACGATCAGCTTGTCGACGGTCGCGACCCATTCTGGGTTTCTGGGAACACTCGTCGAAAGCGACAACTCCGCGCTGGGACGCCACGAAGTGAAGTTGTTCGGCCAGTGATCCGTGAAACCGCGCTTGGACGTTCCCCACGCACTTCGCTAAAATCAGAGTGGGTTCTGATTTCACATGTCTCTGACGAAACAGCAAGCTCTGGAGATGTTCCAGTCCGATGATCTGATCGGCATCGGGATGGAGGCCGACGCGGTGCGCCGCCGCCTGCATCCGGAAGGCGTGGTCACCTACATCATCGACCGGAATATTAACTACACAAATTTCTGCACCGAGTACTGCACCTTCTGCGCTTTTTATCGTCCCCTGAAAGGACCCGCCGCGAAGGAAGGGTACGTACTCGACTTCGACACGATTTACGAGAAGATTCGCGAGACGGTGGAACTAGGCGGCACGGGCGTGCTGATGCAGGGAGGCCTGCATCCGGACCTGAAGATTGATTGGCACGAGAAGATGCTGCGTGGGATCAAAGAACGGTTCCCAAAAGTGCATCTGCACTGTTATTCGGCGTCGGAAATTATTGCGATCGCTGAATATAGCGGGCTTTCGATTCGCGACACGATTCTGCGGCTGCGCGATGCGGGGCTGGATTCGATCCCGGGCGGCGGCGCGGAGATTCTCGACGACGAAGTCCGCTACAAGATTGCGCGCCTGAAGTGCCTGACCGAAGACTGGATCAATGTCCATCGTACGGCGCACCAGATCGGTATGCGCACAACGGCGACCATGATGTTTGGCGTCGGGGAGAATCCGGAGCACCGTATCAACCATTTTCAGAAGCTGTATGAGTTGCAGGAAGAAACTGGCGGATTTACGGCGTTCATCCCGTGGAGCTTCCAGCCGCAAAACACCGCGCTCGGCGGCCGGCATTGGGATGAGGCGACGGCAGTCGAGTATCTGAAAGTGCTGGCGATCTCGCGGCTGTACCTGTCGAACTTCCTCAATGTGCAATCGAGCTGGGTGACACAGGGATTGAAAGTGTGCCAGATGGGCCTGCGCTTCGGCGGGAACGACGTCGGCTCGGTGATGCTCGAAGAGAACGTCGTCCGAGCGGCGGGCGTGACGAACTGCACGACAGAAGAAGAGCTGCGGCGGATCATTCGCGATGCGGGGTTCCGTCCTGCCCAGAGAGATACGTTGTATCGGCAGTATTTTCTGAACTAGCTCTCAAACGTTGGTTATGACAACGCTTGATGTCCTGATTGCGATTCCAGTCATACCCCTGGTCCCCTTGTTCATAACTCCTTTGCTTCCATGGGAGCGGTGGATTCCGTGGGGCAAAATGCCGAAGCTCGCGTTGGGACCCTACACTTGCTACGCAGCGTTTGCAGCTTGGCACTTCCACTTTTACGGTTGGTTTGTGGTGATGTTGATTGCTTTGGGAGTCGGTTTAACGATTATCGGCGCAGTTGAGAAAGCTACCCACAGTATCCGATCGACTACCGACAAGAAATTCCTTAAGTTGTTAGATGAATGGTTACGCGGCCAATCGGAGATCATGATTCTGGTTCGTTACTCCCGTGCTGCGGGAAACAAGTCTTTCGAGTTTTTTACCTCATTCGCTTCGCTGCGAGGGAGGTTGACAAAATTGAAAGCTGAGACGAGTGTAACCGCGTTCCGCAGGCCTCAACTCGCGCTGCGTGGCCGTGTTGATGATGAGTTCATCGGCAAGTGTCTAAGTGTTATACCAGCGGGTTCAGAATTCTTAGTCTTAGAAACTGATCCGCGGTTGGCAACACAGCAGTGGTTGTTTCATCACGAGGCGGGAGAGTCCCTGGATGAGCTACGCCAAGTGCTGGAAGAGTGGCGAGGAAGACTCGTCGCCGTCGGCGAATACCCGCGAGCTCTGAGCGACAGTCCTGATGTGATTTCTGCGTACGTACCTCACCCAGACGGTACCCTCAAAGCAGGCGTCTACTGATTCGATGAGGTAATGGCAGGTTATAGCTCGGACTCGCCGACCCCGACGCCACCTAACTCGATACCCGAGTGACGCACATCACATCCGGTTCCTGGAACAAGAGCTACGATAATCCGATAGATTCGCCGACGGACTGGTGGTTAAGCAAATGTCACTCAAGGCCTTTTCGTGGATTCTGTTATCCGCGATCGCCATCGGCTTCATTTTGCTGTTCAACTACTGGGCTTCTTACCAACTCCTAAGCACGTTGGCCTATGCGGGAATCGCCGCAGCCCTTGGCGGTCTGGCGAACGCCGTAATTCCATTCCGCTTTCTTGGAATCCGCCGACGCATCGTTGGGGTGGTGATTCTTGCGGGCGGCGTGGTTCTGATGGTTGCGGCCCTCATCTGGCCGGCCCCGATGTTTCGCGTCGGGCATCCACAAACGTATCTCGACGATGCGATGCCGGAATATCAGTTTTGGGAGAAGCACTCGGTCCGCATTCACGCCCGGCCCGAGCAGGTGATGCAGGCAGTTCGCCAATCCACATTTGGAGATATGAAGTCTTTGTCCATGCTCCTGAAAATTCGGTCGGCGGGATTGCGCACACCTTCCCAGAGCACCGGTGCCCTCGCGGCGGACAGGCGAATTCTCGATGCGTTCTCGGCCTCCGGATATGTTTCCGGCGGAGGCGAGCACGAAATCGTCACGTGCGGAGGCGCGAATGTGCCCGCGAGGCGCCCCCTGAAGCCTCGAAGCTTAGAAGAGTGCGCCAGCTATCGCGAGCCGGGCGCGATTAAAGTGGCGTTTAACTTCAAGGCGGGAGACGCGGGACAAGGATGGAGTGTCGTCAGCACAGAGACGCGCGTTCTTGCGACGGACGATGTCACCTCCCGCGGCATGGGCCGTTACTGGAGATTGATTGTGCCCGGAAGCGGGTTGCTTCGTCGTCAATGGCTTGCTGGCATAAAAAGAAGAGCCGAGAGTGAACCTTAGAGTCGGGAATGCGCTCTCACGCGTCTGCCTATGCGTTAGAGCAATCCAGTATGATGACGAAGATGGCGTATCCAATCAAAACGTGTGTTGTTTGCGGTGAAGAATTTGAGCTTAGGCCCGGAAAGCCCGGATTTGCGAATCGTTGTCCCTCGTGCAGTGAAGATGACGCGGATGCCGGATCGAAGGCTGCTGATCCATTGAAGACCGACAAAGGCGCGAACGCCGCCCGGCGTGAGGCCATGAAGAATCTGCTTTATCGCAAGGACAGCTGAAGAGATTCGCCCTTTTCCCTGACCCTCCATTCCTGATTGCAATCTTTCTTACGGTCCCGATACAACATCCAACGCTCTTCCCATGTTTCCTTCAGCCCTGAAAGCATTCACACGCACTCGGATCTTTGACAATCTCTTTACAACTGATCGCAATCCAAAACTGCTGAGCTGAATCCAATTCAGTACGCGCTAAACAGAAGCTTTTTTATCCGGATTGAGTACTTACATTCGGTAGATCCACGTGTGTGCAGTCGTCAACCGGTGACAAATGGCGCGTAATCACGAGCGATCGTGAAATCCCATTTGAGAAAGAGGAAAGAAATGCAGAATCTGAAGAAATCTGTGATGTTGGGTTTGGTGGCAGTATTCGGTGCAGCGCTGGCCATTGCTCCAGCGCACGCGCAGAGCCGCGTGGCGGCGGACATCCCGTTCAATTTCGTGCTGGGTAAGACCACGATGCAAGCTGGTCAGTATCGGATTGCCCGCAGCGGAGCGTCGTTTGTGGCGGTTTCGGCAGTGGAAGGAAAGACGAGATTCGCCATGCTGCTTCCGGGGGGCGACTCTCACAGCCAGAACGGGCAGCCCTACCTCGTGTTCACTCGCTACGGACAGGAGACGTTCCTGAGCAAGGTCGTGTTCTCTGAGAACGAGGTCTACGATGTGCCGGTCAGCAGCCGCGAGAAGGAGATGAGGGCGCATCTCACCTCGGGCGAGCAACTGGCGGTTCTGATTCAGCCGGTGCGGTAGGATGTGGGGCTTCACGCGCGGCAGCACTGCGAAAAACTGATGCACCAGCAGTGCTGTCGCCGCCGACTGTGCAGACGAGGAAAATCGGAGGGGTTACTGCCTCAGAACCCAGGTTGCGATCTTGTCGAGGGCTACCGGTGACATGGTTTCTTCGATCTGGGCATACTCCGCGGGTGAGCCGGTCTTCGCCGTCTGGAACAAGTGATTCAATCCGGGGAGTTCATCGACCTCGACATGTTTGTTGCCTGCCTCCGCGAGTGCTGTCCGGATTGCGGGCAAGTTTTGTGATGGCAGGACCTGCTTGTCGAGCGATCCGTTGATGGCGAGCACGGGGCAGGTGACCTTTCGCAGCGCCGTTGCCGGATCATAGGTCAGAAAATAGCGGAACCAAGGCGAGGTGAACTCGCGGATCTCCATGCCGATCTGCGCGTCCGGAACTTCGCCCGCCATTTTGTCGTGGATTTGCTTTTCCAGCGAGGCCTGATCTTTTTCCGTTTCTACCAGATGGAGAACGTCGCGTTGCATGGCAGCCGTCTTTGCGGCCGCGTCGGCAGGCCTGCCGTTGGCGACATCGATCGCTTCCATCTGCGCGACCAGAACCTGATCTCCCGGCACGGCAGTCCCGGCCATCATCACGATGTACGCGACGTCTTGGTTGCGGGCGGCGACCATCGGAGCGATCATTCCGCCTTCGCTGTGCCCGACGAGTCCGATCTTGTGCGGATTCACCTCGGGGCGAGTTTTCAAATAGGCGACGCCAGCTTCGACGTCGGTAGCAAAGTCTGCGCTTGTCGCCTTCGAGGAAACTCCCGTGGATTTGCCTGTGCCGCGATCGTCTGCGCGCAGCACGGCGATCCCGTGCCGCGTCAGGTAGTCGGAGAGAATCAGAAACGGCTTGTGCCCGAGCAGGGACTCGTCGCGATCCTGCGGACCGGAGCCGGTGATCAGCAAGACACCGGGGAAGGGGCCCTTTCCCTGAGGGATGGTCAGCGTGGCCGCAAGCGTGACGTTTTGCTCTTTGTTCTCATAGCTCACTTCTTCCTCACGATACGGATAGGGACGAATGGGAACCTGCGGTCGCTTGTTCTCCAGTTCGACCATGTCCTTCAGCGGCTTCAGCAGCAGTGGCATTGTGCCACCAGCCTGCATCCACTTCCCGTCAATCGACGCCCGGTCGGAGCCGATCGTGCCGTCGAACACCGCGCCGATGCGGTCCACTTCGATTTTGAGCGACGTGCCGTCGCGCTTCACCGCCGAAGTTTGCATTCCAGTTACACCTTGATCGGGGCTATCGAGTGTCACTTTCAAACCCTCGTCAGTGTTCATCACATGAAAGACGACGCGGAGCTTAATCGTTCCAGTGTCGATCGTTCCCAGCCATGCACCATCGATATCCGACGGCTTTACCGGTTTCGGCTCGGCATCGGACTGATCTTTGCTTCGTTTGAGGACCAGCGGCAGGTCGGCTCCGCCCTGCGTCCAGGTGCCATCGATCGTCGAGAGATCTGCCGAGATCTTTCCATTGAACGTGCCCCCGATGCCTTTGGCTTCGATCTTAAGCGATGCTCCGTTGCGTACGACCGAAGAAGTGGGGATCCCCTTCGCATTCTGATCGGGGCTGTCCATGGTGGCGATGAGACCGTCCTCAGTATTAACGATGTGAAACACGACGCGCAGGGTGCTCATGCCGGTGTCGAGCGTACCCGACCAACTGCCGTCGATGTCGGATGGCTTGGCCGGCTTGTGCTCGGCCTTGACGGGTGCTGTTGCCTTCTTGAATTCAAGGGGCAGTGGCTTGCCTTGCGACCAGGTGCCGGAGATCGACTTGCCATCGGCGGCAACGGTGCCCTCGTACGTTCCATGCACGGCCTCAACGTCGAGATTGAGCTTGGAAGCTCTCAAGGTCGCTGATTTCACGGGGATGCCGTTGGCTCCTTGATCGACGCTGTCGAGCGTGGCGGTGAAGCTGCCGTCGGAGGTTTTCGTGATGTGCAGCACGAGACGAAGTTGGCCCATGCCGGTGTCGAGAGCGCCCTGCCAGTCGCCGGCGATGTCTTGCGCGCGGGCGAAGGTTGCGGCCATTGCGATGAGGAAGAGGAGTAATACGCGCTTCATGCGATCCGCCCTCCTTGGGCGTGGTGCAGACGGACATATTGTTTTCGTCGCGTCGAGGCTTGCGTCACTTTGCGGCATCAAGTTCGTCGATCTTGCGCTGCAGGCACTTCGCGGCGCGCAGATTCATCTTCCAGACCGCGATAAAGATCAAGATCACGAACACATCGAATGCGGCTATACCGGTCCAACGGACCGGACGCGGGAACGTCACCGCGAAAGCGATTGTCAGCACCACATAGCCGGGTACCATTGGCGCCAGGTACCACGGCCAGACGTTCCTGATCGCGTCGCGCTGGTGCTCGAGTTCCTGGCGGAAGAACTGCAGGGAACTCGCCGCCTCGAGTCCGGCAGGCAGACTCCTGATCGAGCCTTTGCGGTGAAGCTGAATCGCGATCCAGATCATTGCCGCGATGAACAGTCCGTACGAAATGCGAAACAGCAGCTGATCAGCGCCGATCATGAAATAGATGAAGAGTCCCGATACGATCAGACATCCCACAATCTCGCGGCGGTTTCTCCACGTAATCTTGCGCTCGAATTTTCCGGCGCGGCGGCGAATTTCTTCGACGGACATTTTGATCCCCTCCACGGGCTGGTTCTGCCAGATTTCCTGCACGGGATTTTGTAGTTCAGTCATGGTTTCCTCCCTGCTGAAACTGGCGAGCCAACATGCTCTTTATGCGATGAATTTTGGTGGCGACATTCGCGGCGGACAAGCCCGTGATTTCTCCGATCGTGGCGGCATCGAGGCCTTCGAGATAGGAGAGAATCACGTGCCGGTCAAGCGGTTGGAGACGCTGGATCAGACCGAGCAGGCGATCGAGCGCATGACTGCGATCGGCCGCGTACTGGCCGCTGTTGGCATCGGGAAGATGCTCCAACTCTTCAAGTCCGACGAGTTCCTGTCCACGGGTTCGGCGCTGCCGCAGAACATGCGACGCACTGACGTTGTGAGCGACGCGATAGATCCAGGTGCGAAGAGAGCAGCGGCCATCAAAGCCGTCGAAACTTCGCCACAGCGCGACGTGAATTTCCTGCAGCAGGTCGCGCCGCAGGTCCGCGTCGGCCTCGTAGGCACGAGCTAATCGTTCGAGAGCCGCGCCGTAAGTTTGCGTTGCCTCCTGATATAGCCCGTCCTGCGTGGACGCCGCCTCCGGGATCGTTTCAATTGCGCTCACATCTAGGTAGTCGCTGGGAATGGAGATTTCTTACAGCAGAGATTTTACAGAGATAAGGTGAGGGCAACCACGGCAAACAATACACTTATAACCGAATCCTCATTTCATTCGTCGCTGAGAAGCCCATTGATTCGTAGAGGTCTTTTCCTGCCGGGCTCGCGTGCAGAATGATCGTATCGATGCCGTTTTCGCGGCACCATTGGACAGCGGTGCGCATCAGTTCGCGAGCCAGGCCTTTGCGGCGAAACTCAGAGCTTGTATAGACGTTCAAGATATTTCCCCGGCGTGCACTCTTGCCGATCATGTGCGGCGGCCAGTCCATTAGCCAGAGTCCTGTACCGGCTGCGATTGATCCATCTGCTGCCGTGATCAGCCAGGCAAGATAGTCTCCGCCGTTCATGTGATCGGCGAGCCATACGCGGAATCGCGCCGACATGGATTTCATTGCGTCATCGTCGTGGTATCCCATGTCGAGGAACATATTGCGTCGGTGCGCGACGAGCGTGTCGAGATCGGCGACCGCGGCCGAACGAATTGTGAATCCATCGGGCAGTGGCATAGCTTTCCATCTTAAACTCGCCTCGGCATCTCTCCTATTGCTCTACCGGAAGCGGATTTTTCTGTTGTATTCGTCGCGCCAGAGCAAGACCCCGGATGAGGAGGGAGCCGAAAACCAGAATATGCACAGCACTGGTCAACAGCACGGCCAACAACAGGACGCCGATGCCGCCGCGGTCCGAGATATAACGATAGCTCTCGAGTTGCACGCTGTCTTTTGCAGCTTTGTAGCGTGAACCATGGGAGTCGTCGGTTCGGTCCATGAAGAACAGGGTGACTTCCTCACCATCCGCGAGCGCTTTGATTTCGAAGGTCTGCCAAGAAAGGTGAAGACTGGTTGCAAGGCGGTCCTTAACTTGCTCTTGCTTCTCGGAGGGAACCAAGAACGTGGAACCCGGATGCTCGGCGACATACTTCTTCGTGGCTGAAAATGGGACGAACTCCACGGAGTAGCCGTCAGGGGAATCGTCGGGAGTGAAAACCATGATTTCGGCGTAAGAACTGTTTCCGAACCAGGCCGGACACCAGCCTTCGGACAATCGTGCCGTGACGTAGAAAGTGATCCAGAAGACGATGCAGATGGTGATGGGGGCGGCGGCCAGAGCAATGATCAGCGGCAACCAGGGTGAACGCGGTTTGCTCATCGCATGTGCATCCTTGTGACCGCAAATACGACAGAACTCTCAGGTCACTTATGAGTCGTAGTCTCGTGAATCGTAGTGTTGATATGCGCCGACCACATCTGTGCCTTGATCCACATGTTGACCTCTTGTTCCAGCACATCGAGCGGCAGAGGTCCCTTGTCGAGGACCGTGTCGTGGAAAGCGCGGACGTCGAATTTGCTGCCGAGTTCCTTTTGCGCACGGGCACGCAGTTCCAGGATCTTCATCTGGCCCATCTTGTATGACAGTGCCTGCCCCGGCCACGCGATGTAACGGTCGACTTCGGTCTCGATGTTCTGATCGTCCATCGCGGTGTGCTCGTGGAAGAAGTCGATCATCTGCTGGCGCGTCCAGTGCTTGGAGTGCACCCCTGTGTCGACAACCCAGCGAACCGCGCGCCACATTTCATTCTGCAGGCGTCCGTAGTCGCTGTAGGGATCCTGATAAAAGCCAACTTCTTTTCCCAGCCGTTCCGAGTAGAATGCCCACCCTTCGCTGTAGGCATTGAAGTCGAGGCCGTAGCGGCGGAATAGAGGCAGGCCCGTAAGCTCCTGCGCGATGGAAAATTGCAGGTGATGCCCGGGCACGCCCTCGTGATAGGCAATCGCCTCGACATTGAGCAGCAGGCGTTTTTCGGGCGCATACTCATTGACATTGATGCGGCCCGGACGCGTTCCTCCGGCGCCGCCGATCGAGTAGTCCGCAGGCACGGCGTCGGCGCTGCGGAATTCCTCCATGGGTACGACTTCGAGTTTGTTCTTCGGCAGACGGCCGAACAGTTCCGGCAGTTTGGTATACATCTGATCTTTGTACTTCGCGTAGAGATCGAGCAATTGCTGGCCGGACTTGGCGTGCAGCGCGGGGTCCTGCTTGATGTGCGCATTGAACGATTTCAGATCGTTGTAGCCCTGCGCCTTGGCGATCTTCAGCATGTCCTGCTCGATTTGCGTGACACTCTTCAGGCCCATTTCGTGAATCTGGTCGGCGGAGAGATCGGTGGTGGTCTGATGCTTTACCGCCATCTGGTAGCGGGCATCGCCATCAGGCAGCGCCCACTCGCCCGGATCGAGGCGGCCATGTGGGGCATAATCCCCGCGCACGAACTTGGCGAAGCGCACGAAGGCCGGAAGGACTTCATTCTTCACCGCGTCCTCAATGGCATTGCGGAGGCGGGCGCGATCGGCTTCGGAAACGGATTCGGGGAATTTTCGCAGAGGTTCCGTGAATGTGCTCTTGTCGAGTGGCGTGTCGGCGATCTGTTGCGCTTGCCCGGCAACTTTCTCGAGCAGATACTTTGGAGGCATGAGGTGATCGCGCAAGCCGTCGCGCATGTGGCCGATGGTCTGGTCGATGCGGCTCGGCATCTGGTGCAAGCGCGACAAGTAGTTCTCGTAGTCCTTCACATTGCGGAAGGGAAGATACGAAGGCATCGAGGCAAACCAGTGGTGAATGCCGCTGAACTGTGTCGCGGGCATCTCCCAGTTCTTAAAACGATCGCTCTCGATGCCTTCTTTCAGGGTGCGCACCATGAGCGCGTGGTTGAGACGCTCCTGCTCGGGAAAGCCGGTTACGTCAATGGCCTCAAACTTCGCCAGCACCTGGTGAGAGTGCTCCATATCGTCGGCGATCGCCTTGTCCGACAGGTCGCTGAGTTGGTCGTTATAGCGGTCGTCGCCGACGTTGGTTGCCATTTCCGGAGAATGACGAAGCGTGTACTCCCACTCGTCGTCGATTAATTTCTTGAGTTCGGCGCGACGGGCGTCGAGGCTTGCGGCGGCCGATTGGGCGGCAGCATTTCCAGCAAGGGAAGAAACCAGGACGGACGTGACAATCACCAGCACGAGAGAAGGTCGCAAGATCCACCTCGGATGTAAAGGGCGGAAGCATTATTGCACCGGAAGGCCGCGGATTGCAGGTCTGTGCATCCTTGAGCGCCGTAGGCTCAAGCCCCCAAAAGCAGGCTGGGCCTGCGAACGTTTCGCTTGGTTTGGGTCTGCCGACACGATAAAATAAGAACTAGTCCGGCTAGGCTCTGATGGCTGGATTCCGCATACCCTCCCCGTCCGAACGCATGAAATCTTTCGCGGCATTCCTGTTGAGCGTCGTGCTGAGCGCGAGTGTATTCGCCCAGAATACCGCGAAACCCGGCCCCCGCGCGGCAATTGAGGGTATCGTTATAAAGGATCCTGACAGCCAGCCGGTGAAGAAGGCTGTCATCGAGTTGATCGCCGAGAACCAGGCCGAAGGCGGCGATTACACCGCGGTGACCGGCCCCGACGGCGCATTTCGCATCGAGAACATCCTGCCGGGCCGCTACCATCTTTTCGCCGAGCGCACCGGACTGCTCGACGCCGACCGGAATCGCGGGCGCGCCGATGGCCGCTTGATCACGCTCACTCCCGGACAGGAAGTGAAGGATTTTCAGATCCGCTTGCAGGCGGCCGCCGTGGTCCGCGGGCGTGTGACCGACGAAGATGGCGATCCGTTGCCGAATGCGGAGATTACCGTGCTGCGACAGGCATTCGTGGCAGGGCATAACCATTGGGAGCAGGCCGGCGCCGAGCGCACGAACGATCTCGGAGAGTTCCGAATTGCCAATTTGCCCGCAGGAAACTTCTATGTTTCCGTGAGCCCTCCGCCAGATTTCAAGACGCTGATTGAAAACTCCGGCGCCGCTGCGGAAACACGGAACCCCAACGTTCCCGAGAAGGCTCCTGCGTCGACGTATCAGACGACGTATTATCCCGGTACGCCGGACCGCAGCCAGGCTTCGCCGATTCAATTGCACGCCGGCGACGAGTTTCCGGTGAATTTCTCGCTCACGCCGAGCCCCAGCCTGAGCATTCGCGGGTCGGTGGTGAACTTGCCGCCGCGTGCTTCGGCGTCGATCATGCTGCAGTCGCGCGATTTCAACCTCGTACTGAATGGCGCCGAGATGCACAAGGACGGCAGCTTCATCATCCGCGACGTCTCGCCCGGGAACTACACGATTCTTGCGACCGTCGACGGATCTTCCAAGCCCATGATGGCGCGCCAGACATTGCAGCTCGGATCGACCAGTGTAGAAGGCCTGCGCCTGGCGCCGCAGCCAGGGGCGACGGTCCAGGGACGCCTGCGTCTCGAAACAAAGGGCGAAGCACGCTTTGACATGGAGAAGGCGTTCCTCATCCTGCGTGCATCGGATGGCGATGATGATGACCGGGCATTTGCCGCGGGAGAAAGCTTCACCAACCTGACGCACGTGATGCGAGACGGCAGTTTCGAGTGGAATGACATTCCCACGGGAAACTATTACGTCCAGTTCGTTGCCGATGCGAACGCGAATCCCGACTGGTACGTGAAGTCGGTGCTCTCTTCCGGACGCGATGTGAACGATTCGGGGATCAGCCTGAACGGGGGAATCGCGACGGTCGATTTGGTGGCAAGTGCGAATGGGGCCTTCGTCGAAGGGATCGCGGTCGACGGGAAGGGCGAGCCTCTGGCGAACGCGATTGTGGTCCTCGTACCCGAAGCCCGGCTCCGCGCACGAACCGATCACTATCGCAAGACCGTCAGCGATCAGACCGG
>Ga0335082_10000767_pt1 | contig 33530 bp, 35 predicted proteins | sample Lox_Sample_41_FD_206718 | JGI IMG/M metagenome (GOLD analysis project Ga0335082, IMG submission 206718) | Soil microbial communities from Loxahatchee National Wildlife Refuge, Florida, United States - Lox_Sample_4.1 | ecosystem: Environmental > Terrestrial > Soil > Wetlands | place: USA... | reverse complement strand
GGTCGCGTAGCTCCAGCAGCGGCGCGCGGGCGGCGGTCCCGCTCACACGGCCATCCGCGGATCGAGCGCGTCGCGCAGGCCGTCGGCCGCCAGGTTGAAGGCGACCACCGTGACGACCAGGGCGAGGCCCGGCGCGAGGGCCACCCACGGGGCGGTGAGCAGGACGTCCTTGCCGTCCATGATCATGTTGCCCCAGGTGGGCGTGGGTGGCCGCACCCCGAGGCCCAGGTAGGACAACCCGGCCTCGAGGAGGATGATGTTGCCGACGTCGAGCGACGCGCTCACGATGACCGGGGCGGCGACGTGGGGCAAGAGGTGGCGGCGCACGATCCCGGGCGCCGCGGCGCCGAGCGCGCGGGCGGCGACGACGAAGTCGGCCTCCCGCAGGCCGAGCACGGCGGCGCGCACGATGCGGCTGGTCTGGAACCACCCCGTGGCGGCGATGAGGACCACCACCGCGGCCGCCGGCGCGTTCTCCCACACGGCGAGCACCGCGAGCAGCAGCAGGATGCGGGGCAGGGCCATCGCCACGTCCACGCCGCGCATCAGCACCTGGTCGGTGCGCCGGCCCGCGAGGCCGGCCACCAGGCCCACCCCGGCGCCGAGCGTGACGGCGAGCAGGGCCGCGCCGACGCCCACGACCAGCGAGACGCGGGCGCCGTGCAGCGTGCGGCTCAGCACGTCGCGGCTGAACGGGTCGGTGCCCAGGAGGTGGGTCGACGACGGCGGCCGGTCCTGCAGCCGCACGGGATCGGGCTGGGCGAGCGGATCGGCCGTGACCAGCGGCGCCGCCAGCGCCGCCAGCGCCATCAGGGCGACGACGGCCGCCCCGCGCACCGCGGGCCGGTTGCGCGCGAAGCGCCGCGCGGCGACCCGCCACGGGCTCACCTGTCCAGCCTCACCCGCGGATCGGCGATCGCGACCGCCACGTCCGCCAGCAGGTTCCCGATCGCCACCAGCACGCCCGCGACCAGCGCGGCGGCCGTGATGACGTTGTAGTCGCGGGCGAAGATCGCGTCGTAGGTGACCCGGCCGAGGCCGGGCCAGCCGAAGATGCTCTCGACCAGCACCGATCCCGCGAGGAAGTACGGCACCGAGAGCCCCGCGAGGGTGATGGTGGGGGCGAGCGCGCCGCGGAGCGCGTGGCGCCACAGGACCACCCGCTCGGGGAGTCCCTTGGCCCGCGCGCTGCGGATGTGCGCGGCGCCGAGCGAGTCCACCAGGGCACTGCGCTGGAAGCGGGCGAAGGCGGCGGCCTGCACCAGGGCGAGGCTGGCGGCCGGGAGGACCAGGTGGCGCGCGACGTCGAGGGCGCGGCCGAGCGGCGAGAGCGTGTCGTGGATCGCGGCGCTGGTCATGCCGCTCACCGGCAGCCAGTGCAGCCGCTCGCCGAACACCAGCAGCAGGACGAGGCCCAGCCAGAACACCGGCACGGAGTACAGCACCAGGGTCAGGACGCCCAGCGCGGTGTCGGTGCGCGAGTGGTGGCGCGCGGCCTGCGCGGCGCCGATCACCAGGCCCAGGAGGAGGGAAACGACCAGCGCGGTGCCGCCGAGGAGCAGCGTGTTGGGCACCGCCTCGGCCAGGACGTCGGCCACCGGGCGGTGCAGCACGAACGACTCCCCGAGCTCGCCGCGTGCCAGGTTGGCCGCGTAACGGAGCAGCTGCTCGGGGAGCGGGCGGTCGAGCCCGAACAGCGCCCGCTGGCGGGCGACCGTCTCCGGCGAGGCCCGCGTGCGCTCGGGTGAGCCGAGCATCGGCGCGCCGGGCTCGGCGTGCACCAGCAGGAAGGTGATGAGGACGACGGCCGCGACGCTGACGACCGCGAAGCCGAGGCGCCGGGCGACGAACCCGAGCACGGGCTAGGGCCCGGCGGCGCCCCGGTCGCTCGCGGGCCGCGGCTCGCCCACGCGCCACCCGGTGACCGTGGCGAGCCAGGCGTCGGGCCGGATCGTGACGCCGGCGATGCGCGTGCTCACCGCCGCCTGGTTGCGCGGCGAGAACAGGAACACCGCGGCCGCGTCGTCGTTGAGGCGGTCGAGCGCGCGCCGCCACAGCGGCGCGGCGCCGGCCCGGGTGCGGGCGCGCAGCGCGGCGGCGGTGAGCGACTGGAACGTGGGGTCGGCGTAGCCCCCGATGTTGGCCGCGGCGCCCGGGCTCCACCACTGGAGCAGCGAGGCCGGACTCGGGTCGGTGGTCCGCGACACGAAGGCGGCGTCGAAGTCCCCGGCCGCGGTACGGCCCTCCATGACGGTGAACTCCACCGGCTGGATGCGCACGTCCACGCCGAGACGGCGCAGCTGATCCTGCAGGATCACGGCCGCCGCCTGGCGGGACTGGCTCGAGGTCGGCACCAGCAGGTCGAACCGCAGCGCGGTGCCGCCACGGGTGCGCTGCCCGTCGGCGCCGCGCCGCCAGCCGCGCGCGTCCAGCAGCCGCGCCGCCGCCGCGGTGTCGTACGGGAGCTGGCGGATGGAGTCGCTCCACACCGCCTGCATCGGGCTGACGGCGCCGACCGCCACGTCGGCGAACGGTCCGAACACCGACCCGACGACGGCCCGGCGGTCCACCGCCATGGTGAGCGCGCGGCGCACCTCGCGGTCGGTGAAGGGCGGCCGCCGCAGGTTGAAGACCACGCCCGCGTAGAACGGCGAGGGATACGGCACCAGCCGCACGTCGCGCGACTGCTGCACGCGCTCCAGCTGGCCGCGGGCCGGGATCACCTCCATCGCGTCGGCCTCGCCGGCCAGGAGCTGGCTGACCGCGCTGGCCAGCTCGGGCGAGACGCGCCAGATGAGCCGCCCGATGCCCGGCCGGCCGAGGAACCACGCCGTGTCGGCCGTGACCGTGAGCTCGGCGCCCGCCCGCCAGCGCGCGAACCGGTACGGCCCGTCGCCGACCGGCGCCCGCGCGAACGCGGAGGAGGCGAGTCGCGCCGCCGGGATCGTGTCGAGCAGGTGCCGCGGCAGGATGCGCATGTGGTAGGTCGCGTCGTACAGCTGCTCCGGGTACCAGCGCCGGAACCGGAACGCCACGGTGAGACTGTCGCCCGCCGTGACCGACTCGATGGGCGCGAGGAACGGCGCGAGCGGGGAGTTGACCGCCGAGTCGCGGTAGGTCCGGAAGGTGAACGCCACGTCGGCCGCGGTCACCGGAGCGCCGTCCTGCCAGCGCGCCCGCGGATCGAGGTGGAAGACGATGGTGAGCGAGTCGGGGTGGTCCCAGCTGCGGGCCAGCACCGGCCGGAAACCCGAGTCGTCCACCGTGTTGAGCCCGAGCCTCAGCTCGGCGAGGCGGCAGAACAGCAGGTCGGAGACGTTGATGCCCGTTTCGAGCGAGGTCACGGGCGGCAGCAGCACGTCGGCGTCGCCGGTGGTGGCGATCACCATCGTGCCGCCGGCGGCCGATGCCGCGGGCCGCTCGCACGAGGCGGCGATCGCGACGGCCGCGAGGACGGCGGGAGAAAGCCTCACGCGGCGAATCTAGCCGCCGCCGAGCGGCGGCGTCCAGCGCCGGCGGCTAGAAGTACAGCTGCCCGACCAGGACCGGCGTCCCCAGCGTCACCGACCAGGTGTCGAAGCCGCCCGGATTGGTGAGCCCCGCACCGGAGATGGTCTGCCGGCCGAAGCTCGCGGTCAGCCTCCACTCGGCTCCGAGCGCGAGGTGCGGCGTGACCATCCACCCGGCCCCGCCGGCCGCGAACACGCCCGCGGTCCAGGTGACGGTGGTCGTCGGTGCTGCGCTGCTCTCGGAGTTGCGCTGGTAGCTGCCCGCGAGCCCGAGGGTCCGGTAGACCAGGAGGCGAGGGGCGAAGGCATGGTAGCGCCGGGCCCCGAGGCTGAGGTTCACCACGACTTCGTGCAACGCCGGCGCGCCGAGCGTGCCGGTGCTGCTGCCGGTCGCGAACTGGCCGCCCAGGCCGAGGACCAGCGCGCGAGCCGGGCCGCGGAACCGGATCAGTCCCGCGCCGAAAAACCCGTTGCCGATGGTGAAGTCGGTCCCCCATTGCCCGCGGTGGAACCGCACGGAATCGGTCGCCTGCCCCAGCAGCCGGCCGGCCGGCATCGCGGCCGCGAAGGCCGCGAGCAGGAGTGATGTTCGCAGTGCGCGCATACGTGCCTCCAGGACGGATCGATCCCGCCGCGGCCAATGCGCCGCGCGGACGGGAGCTTCGCGGTCAAGTTTGGGCGGGAGGCGTCAGCCTGGCGTCACGCGGGTGACGTGGAATCCCGACCGGGAGCGTCACCGCCGGACGCGACGAGGGGGCGCCGTGGCGCCCCCCCGGGTCTCCAGGTGATGCGCCGGCCTACTGCGCCGGGTGGTGGGCGAAGTCGCCGGCCTTCACGATCACGATCTTGCCGGGGACGAGGTACTTCCGCATCGCCGCGTTGATCGCGTCCGGCGTCAACGCCGCCACGCGGCGCTCGAGGTCGGCGTCGTACGCCAGGGTGCGGCCGACGTACATGTAGCTCGCCAGCGTGCCCACGAGCTGCTGGTCCTGCGCCCGGCCAACCTCGCGCGACTGCCGCCACCCGTCCTTCGCCTGCTCGACCTCGGTCGGGGTGAAGCCGACGCGCACCACGCTGTCGATCACCTCCCGGAACGCGGTCTCGAGGCGGCGCACGTTCTGGGGTGCGTAGATGGCGTACGCCATGAAGTTGCCGCTGGTGTCCTGCGCGCTCGCGCCCAGCCCCGACCCGACCCCGTAGCTCAAGCCTTCCTTCTGCCGGATCCGGACCGCCAGCCGGGAGTTCAGGAACCCGCCCCCGAGCATGTAGTTGCCCAGCACCAGCGCCGCGTAGTCGGGGTCGTCGTCGCGGATCTTCAGGTTCAGGCCGGCGAAGAAGAACGCGTTCGCCTTGTCCGGCGTCTCGATGACGATGGTCGTGTCGGGCCGGTCCTGGTACACGTTCGGCACGCGGGCGTAGGCCTGCGCGCTCCGCCAGTCGCCGAGCCGCTCGTTCGCCAGCCGCGCGACCTGGGCGGAGTCGAAGTCGCCCACCACGGCCAGCTCGGCGACGGAGGCGCCGTAGAAGTCGTTGTAGAACTGCCGCGCCTGCTGGACGGTGGCGGCGCCGTACTCCGCCGCCTGCTCGTCGAGCGTCTCGGTGTAGCGCGGGTCACCCTTGGGGAAGGGGTTCAGGTAGCGGCGCAGCGCGATCGAGCCCAGCGATGCCGGCTCGCTCTTCTGCTCCTCGATTTGCGCCAGGTTCTCCTGCACCAGGGTGCGGAACTCGGTGCTGTCGAACGCGGGCTCGCGCAGCACCTCGCCCAGCAGCCCCAGCACGCCCGCCAGGTTCGGCCGGGTGGTCTCGACCATCACCATGGTCTGGGTGCTGCTGCCGAACACGTTGACCCGCGACTGCAGCTTGTCGAGGGAATCGCGGATCTGCTGGCGGGTGTGGCGCCGGGAGCCGCGCAGCAGCATGTCGGCGGTGAGATCCGCCAGCGACGCCTTCCCGGCGACGGTGGCCGCCGTGCCGTAGTGGAGCCGCAGGCTCACGTTCACCGACTGCCCGCGGGTGCGTTTGGGGAGCAGCGCGAGCCGGAGCCCGTTGGGCAGGGCCGTGCGGGTCACGCGGCTCTCGATGTTCGCCGGCGACGGGTCGAAGGCCTCGCCCGCCGCGCGGGCGGTGTCGCCGTGGTAGTCGCGCACCAGCGCGGCGACGTCGGGCACCGCCGGGATCTCGGCGCGCGCCGGCGACGGCGTCGGGATGAACACGCCCAGCGTCCGGTTCGAGGGCACCAGGTACCGCGCGGCCGCGCGCTGCACCGCCGCCGGCGTGACGGCCCGGAGCCGGTCGCGGTTCAGGAACAGCAGCCGCCAGTCGCCCATCGCGGCCCACTCCGACAGCTGCAGGCCGATGCGCGAGGAGTTGTTGAGGTTCAGCTCGATGTTCCTGAGCAGCGCCGTCTTGCCGCGCTCGACCTCCTCGGCGCTCGGCACCGTGACCAGCACCGAGTCCACCGTGCGCTCGAGCGCCGCGCGCGCGCTGTCGAGGGAGTCCCCCTGCCGCACCCGGGCATACAGGAACAGCACGCCGGGCTCGCGGAGCTGGAACGACATCGCGCCGACGTCGGCGGCCTTCTTGGTGTCGACCAGCGCCTTGTACAGCCGCCCGGACGGCGCGCTGCCGAGCACCTCGCTCAGCACGTCCACGGCGGCGAAGTCCGAGTCCGAGCCGGCCGGGATGTGGTAGGCCGCGGCCACCACCTGGACGTCGCCCACCCGCCGCAGCGTCACGCTGCGCTCGCCGTCCTGCGTGGGCTCGGCCGTGTAGGTGGGGTAGATCTTGAGGACGCCGCTGCGGTCCGGCCGCGGAATGCTGCCGAACTTGGCGTTGACGAGCTGCAGCGTGCGGGCCGGGTCGAACTTGCCGGCGACGACCAGCACCGCGTTGTCCGGCTCGTAGTAGCGGTGGTAGAACGACTGCAGCCGCTCGATCGGCACCAGCTCGATGTCGCTGCGCGCGCCGATGGTGGACTTGCCGTAGTTGTGCCACAGGAACGCGGTCGAGAGCGTGCGGTCCATCAGCACGCCGAACGGATCGTTCTCGCCGGCCTCGTACTCGTTGCGCACCACCGTCATCTCGGACTCGAGGTCGCTCTTCGCGATGAAGCTGTTGACCATGCGGTCGGCCTCGAGATCGAGCGCCCACACCAGATTGGTATCGGTGGCCGCGAACGTCTCGAAGTAGTTGGTCCGGTCGAACCAGGTGGTGCCGTTCGGCTGGGCCCCGTGCTCGGTCAGCTCCTGCGGGATGTTGCGATGGTGCGGCGTGCCCTTGAACTCCATGTGCTCGAGCAGGTGGGCCATCCCGGTCTCGCCGTAGCCCTCGTTCCGCGAGCCCACGAGGTAGGTGATGTTCACCGTGATGGTGGGCTTGGACGAGTCGGGGAACAGCAGCACCCGGAGCCCGTTCGCCAGGTCGTATTCGGTGATCCCTTCCACCGTCGGCCCGCGGACCGGGGCCGGCAGGGCAGCAGCGGCATGCGCCGGGCGCGGCGCCGGATGCCGGGCGGGAGCCGGCTTGGGCTGCTGGGCGGCGAGGGGGACGGCGAAGGCGGCGAGCAACAACGGCAGCATGCGCATGGAGACCTCCGAGCGACGTCGTGATGCCGGATCGTGGATCGGCGGCGGGGTTTCCGGGCTCTTACTATGCAGCGGGCCCGCGCGGAGCGTTAGGCCGGCGGACCGGTGCCGCAGATCCTGTTCTCCTGCTTCGCGTTAGCTAGCGGCGCCAGGTCCAGGCGGGGTCCGCGTAGCCGGCCACGAGCCGCTCGGCGGACTGTCGCACGCTCGCTGGCAGGCTGCCGGCGCACGCCGGCACGCCCCAACGCCGGATGGCCGCGGCGTGGACGGCCGCGCTCACCGCGGCCCAGCTCGCCCGCTCCGGCCCGAGCAAGTCGGCGAGGCCGGTGGCGGCGGGAGGCCCGGCCCGGCCGATCGTCACCCCGGCCACCACGTCCTGCTCGGCCACGAGCAGCAGCGAGCCGTGCTGGAGGAACGCGCCGTCCCCGCGCACCTGGGCGCTGCCCACCAGCTTGCCGCCTCCGGGCGCGACCACCTCGCCGCCGGCCGCGCTGGCGAAGCACGCCCCGGCGCCGACGCCGTCCGCCGGCCGGTCGGCCGCGAGCCGCACCTCGGCGCCGAGCGCCGCGAGCGCCTGGGCGAGCATGGCGTGGATCTCCCGGTAGCTGGCGCGCAGCGAGCCGAATGCGGTGGCGGGGGCGGCGACGGCGTAGGTGACCTCGCGGTGGTGCCAGACGGCCCGGCCGCCGGTCGGGCGCCGGACGACCGCCAGGCCTCGGGCGGCGATCGCGGCGCGGTCGTAGCGCGTGAGGGCCGGCTCGTTGCGTCCGAAGGAGAGCGTGGGCGGGTCCCAGGCGTAGAGCCGCAGCGTGCAGCGCCCCTCGCGCCCGGCCGCGGCGAGCAGCGCGGCGTCGATCGACATGTTCCAGGGGCCCGACGCGGCCTGGTCGACCAGGACCAACCACTCACTGCTCACGTCCGACTCCTCCTCGAGCTGCAAGCGTGAGAGGTGAGACGTGAAAGGTGAGACGTTCACGTGAGAGGTGAGAGGTGGAAAAGCGTGAGAGGGCCCGCCCGCGCCCTCTCACGTCTTCGCTTCTCACTTCTCACGTGAACGTCTCACCCCTCACCCCTCACCCCTCACCTCTCACTTATCAGAGTCCTACTCTGTTCTCTCATGAACTGCGGCAGGTAGTACAACCCGCCCGCCGACTTGCCCGTCGACCCCGAGCCCTTCCAGCCGCCGAACGGCTGCAGGCCCGGCCACGCGCCGGTGGTCGCGCCCTGCGGCCGGTTGGCGTAGCAGGTGCCGGACTCGATGCGCTCGAAGAACCACTGCGCCTCGCGCCGGCTTCCGTAGAACCCGGCGGTGAGGCCGTAGTCCACGTCGTTGGCGCGCCGCATGGCGTCGTCGAGCGTGTCCACCGCGGCGATCATCGCGATCGGGAGGAACATCTCCTCGCGCCACAGTCGGTGATTCGCCGGCACGTTGTCCACCAGCGTCGGGGCGCAGAAGTACCCCTTGGCCAGCTCGCCCTGGGTGAGCCGCCGGCCGCCGAACAGGATCGTGCCCGCCTGCCGCAGCTCGGCGCAGTAGCTCTCGTAGCTGCGGGCGCCGGCCGCGTTGGCCACCGGCCCGAGCCAGTTCTCCCGGACCGTGGGGTCGCCGATGTTGGTGCGCTCCAGGAGCGCGAGCAGCCGGGCGACGAGCTGGTCCTTGATCGGCCGCTCCACGAAGATCCGGCTGGTGGCCGAGCACTTCTGGCCCTGCAGGCCGAACGCCGAGCGGTAGCAGCCCAGCGCCGCCTGGTCGAGGTCGGCGTGGCGCGAGACGATGGTCGCGTTCTTCCCGCCCATCTCCGCGATGCACGGCCGCGGCCACTTCCCGCCCGCGAACGCGCGGTAGATGTGCATGCCCACGTCGAACGAGCCGGTGAAGGTGATGCCGTCCACGCCCGGGTTGGTGATCAGCTCTTCGCCCAGCGTGCCCCCCGGCCCGGTCACGAAGTTGTAGACGCCCCGGGGCAGGCCGGCGTCGAGGAAGCACCGCGCGAGGAAGTACCCGACCCACGGCGTGTCGGTCGCCGGCTTGGCCACCACGGTGTTGCCCGCGAGCAGCGCGGCGCCCGAGGGCCCGCCCGAGAGGGCCACCGGGAAGTTCCACGGCGAGATCACCACCCACACGCCGAAGGGCCGCAGCAGGCTGGTGTTGGAGGCCGTGAAGCCCTTGAGCGGGTCGCGGCCCATCGGCGTGACGAAGCCTTCGTGCCGCTCCATCTGGTCGCAGTAGTAGGAGATGAGGTCCGCCGTCTCCTGCACGTCGCCCAGCGCTTCCATCCGGTTCTTGCCGACCTCGAGCGAGTCGATCGCGGCGAACTCGAACACGCGCTGGCCGATCAGCGCCGCCGCGGCGCGCAGGTACCGCACCCGCCGCTGCCACGGGAGCGCGCTCCAGGCGGGGAAGGCGGCGCGCGCCGCGGCGATCGCGTCGCGGGCGTCGCCGACGCCGCCCTTCTGGAACCGGCCCAGCAGCCAGTCGGTGTTGATGGGGCTCCGGTCATCGAACTGCTCGGCGGCGACGCGCTGCTCCCCGCCGACGAGGAGCGGGTAGTCGCGGCCGAGCCCCGCGCGCACCCTCGCCAGCGCCCGGTCGTAGCTGGTGTGCAGCGCCTCGGGTGGCTCGAACATGGTGGCGTACGTGAGATGGAACGCGGCAGCCTTCTTGGGGGCTACCTTCTTGGTCTTCCTGGACTTAGCAGGCACGGGAAGTCCCCGGACGTTCAGGTGGGCTGGGCTCCTCAGGCGCCGAGAAGACTAGCAAACCGCGAGCCAGAGCGACACCCCTCGGGCGGGCTAGCTGCGGATCGACAGCGCCACCAGGAGCTGCCCGGTCCAGTACAGGCCGAGCTCGACGAGGTGCGCCGCGCGCCGGGGGTGCCGGAACCGGCGCTCCGCGAGCACGGCGTCCGACGCGAACAGCAGGCAGGCGCCGGTGAGCGCGAGGACGAACGAGGCCCGGGTCACGCCCGGCGCCTGGCCGCGGGTCGCCGCGCGCCAGCCCATCGCGCACAGCACCGTGAGGTACGCCAGCACCGGCACGCGGAGCCGGCCGAGGCCGCTCCACACGACGCGGACCGCGACGGCGCCCGCGACCAGGAACGGAACCAGCGGGAGGAGCTGTCCCGGGACCACGGGGTTGCCGAGCGTGAACGCGGCGAGGTACGCCAGATAGGCGAGCAGGAAGGCCGCCAGCCCCGCGGCGAGCCGGTCGAAGCGCGGCAGCAGCAGCACGTCGCCCGCGAGCGACAGCGCGAGGCCGAGCGCCACCAGAGCGCGGTACGGCTGGCGGCCCGGCAGGATCAGCCAGCCGGCGCCGAGCAGGAGGATGAAGGTGGTGAGCGGCTTGAAGAGCGCGAAGCCTGGTCCGTCGTCGCGCGCGGCGGCCGCGATGGCGAAGCCGGCCGAGATCGCGACGGCCCCCACGAACAGCAGCGTGGAGAGTCGCATCACCCGGCGCCCGCGGTCACCCGCCGAACGGGTATCTCACGTCCGGGTTCCGCGCCGCGGCCGCCTCGTCGAAGCGGCTCACCGGCGTGAGGCGTGGCGCGCCGGTCACCAGCTCCGGCCGCTCCCGGGCCTCCTTCGCGATCTCGAGCAGCGTGTCGGCGAAGCGGTCCAGCTCGTCCTTGGTGGCCGTCTCCGTCGGCTCGATCATCAGCGCCTCCGGCACGATCAGGGGGAAGTAGACCGTCGGGGCGTGGAACCCGTAGTCGAGGAGCCGCTTGGCGATGTCCAGCGTCTTGACGCCGTGCTTCTCCTTGAACGGCGTGCCGGTCGCGACGCACTCGTGCATCCCCCGGCCGAACGGCAGCGGGTAGGTCGCCTCGATGCGCGCGGCGAGGTAGTTGGCGTTGAGCACCGCGGCCTGCGCCGTCTGCCGGATGCCCTCGCGGCCGAGCATGGAGATGTAGGTGTAGGCGCGCACCATCATGCCGAAGTTGCCGAAGTAGCCGTGCAGCTTCCCGATCGACTGCGGGCGGTCCCACTCCCGGCGGTAGCGCCCGCCGTCCTCGATCACCAGCGGCACGGGCAGGAACGGCTCGAGGTGCCGCTTGACGGCGACCGGACCCGCGCCGGGACCGCCGCCGCCGTGCGGCGTCGAGAAGGTCTTGTGGAGGTTGAAGTGCATCGCGTCCACGCCGCTGTCGCCCGGCCGTACCACGCCCATCAGCGCGTTCATGTTGGCGCCGTCCATGTACAGCAGCGCGCCGGCGCCGTGCACCAGCTTCGCGATCTCCACGACCTCGGTCTCGAACCGGCCGACCGTGTTGGGGTTGGTGAGCATCACGGCCGCCGTGTCGGGGCCCAGCGCGGCCTTGAGGGCCGCCAGGTCCATCTGGCCGCGGGCGTCGGATTTGATCGCCTTCACCACGAAGCCCGCCAGCGCCGCGGTGGCCGGGTTGGTGCCGTGGGCGCTGTCGGGGATGATGACCGTCTTGCGCGCCGCGTCGCCGCGGGCGCGGTGGTAGGCGGCGATCAGGAAGATGCCCGTCATCTCGCCCTGCGCGCCGGCGGCGGGCTGCAGGGTGATCGCGTCCATCCCGCTGATGTCCTTGAGCCACTCGCCGAGCGTGTGGATCAGCGCGAGCGCGCCCTGGCACGCCGCGTCCGGGGCGAACGGATGCAGCGCCGCGAATCCGGGCAGCCGCGCCATGTCCTCGTTCACCTTGGGGTTGTACTTCATGGTGCACGACCCCAGCGGGTACAGGGCGCGGTCCACGTGGTGGTTCTTGAGCGACAGCTCGACGTAGTGCCGCATCACCTCGAACTCGGGCACCTCGGGCAGGCGCGGCGGGTCCTTCCGCAGCGCGGCGGCCGGGAGCAGGTCGGCCGCCCGCCTGGCCGCGATGGGCCGGGGCACGCGGGTGCCGCCGCGCCCGCGGCGCGAGCGCTCGAAGATGAGGGGCGTGGGGACCGGGCTCAGCGGAAACGGCTGCATGGTCGTCCTCTAGAAGTCGTACGACTGGCCGGGCTCGAGCACCGCCACCCGGGCGAGCGCTCCGACCGCCTGCCGGAACGCGCGGGGATCGGCCTCGATCACCGGGAAGGTGTCCCAGTGCATCGGAATCGCGACCTTCGGTTTCACGAACGACACCGCGCGCACGGCGTCCTCGATCCCCATGGTGTAGTTGTCGCCGATCGGGACCAGCATCACGTCCACGCGGCCCTCGAGGAGCTGCATCTCGAGCGTGAGCGCGGTGTCGCCGGTGTGGTACACGCTCCTGCCGCCGACCGTCACCACGTAGCCGCACGGGAAGGTGGTGAACTTCCCGGCGTCGTCGCCCTCGACCATGCCGCCGTGGAACGCCACCACCAGCTTCACCTTCCCGAACGGGAACTCGTGCGCGCCGCCGATGTGCATCGGGTGCACGTTCGGCGCGCCCTGCTCGGCGCAGAACAGCGCCAGCTCGTAGGGCGCGACCACCGTCGCCTGGTGCAGCTTGGCGAGCGGGATCGCGTCGCCGAGGTGGTCGCCGTGGCCGTGGGTGACCAGGATGGCGTCCAGCTTCGGCAGCTGGGCGGCCTCGATGTCGGCCGCGGGGTTGCCGGTGAGGAACGGGTCGAACACGATCCGCTTCCCGGCGTGCTCGAGGACGAAGCAGTCGTGGCCGTGGAAGGTGAGCCGGGGCATCGTCGCGGCCGGTCAGACCCGCTTCAGCACTTCGACCAGCCGGTCCACGTCGGCGGCGGTGCGCTTCTCGGTCGCGGCGATCAGCAGCGCGCGGCCGTCCTCCACCGGCGAGGCGAAGCGGTCGAGCGCCACGCCCGGGAGCACGCCGAGCGCCGCGGCCCGGTGGACGATTTCGGCGGCGGGCCTGGGCGTCTTCACCGCGAACTCGTGGAAGAACGCGCCGCCGGGGCAGAGCGGGGCGTAGCCCTTGATCCGGGTGACCGCGTCGTAGACGGCGTGCGCGTTGACGCACGACGCCTCGGCCACGCCGCGCAGCCCCTCGAGGCCCACGGTGGCGAGGTACACGGTGGCGGCCAGGGCGAGCAGGCCCTGGTTGGTGCAGATGTTGCTCGTCGCCTTCTCGCGGCGGATGTGCTGCTCGCGGGTCTGGAGGGTCAGCACGAAGCCGCGGCGGCCGTCGTGGTCGGTGGCGCGGCCCACGATGCGGCCCGGCATGTGGCGGATGTAATCCTGCTTCGCGGCGAAGATGCCGAGCACCGGCCCGCCGAAGCTCATCGGGATGCCGAGCGGCTGGCCCTCGGCGACGGCGACGTCCGCCCCGCGGGCCCCGGGGCTGTCGAGCAGCGCCATCGCGACCGGGTTGAACGCCACCACCAGCAGGGCGCCGGCGTCGTGGGCCGCGGCGGCGCACGCGCCGAGGTCCTCGATCACGCCGAGGAAGTTGGGCTGCTGCACCACCAGGCAGGAGGCGCCGGCCAGCAGCGGGCCCGCCGCCGCGAGGTCGAGCGTGCCGTCCGCCCGGCGCGGCGCCAGGGCCACGGTGCGCCCGGTCGCGCCGATGTAGGTCTCGGTGACCCGGCGGTAGTGCGGGTGCACGGTGTGCGCCATGACCACGCGGGGCCGGTCCCGCTTCACGCTGCCGGCGAGGATCGCGGCCTCGGCGCAGGCGCTCGCGCCGTCGTACATCGAGGCGTTGGCGACGTCCATCCCCGACAGCTCGCACATCAGCGTCTGGAACTCGTAGATGACCTGCAGGGTGCCCTGCGAGACCTCCGGCTGGTACGGCGTGTAGGCGGTGTAGAACTCCGAGCGCCGCAGCACGTGGTCCACGATGGAGGGGACCCAGTGGTCGTACAGGCCGGCGCCCGCGAAGCAGACCAGCGGGGCGTCGGCGTCCGCCAGGGCGGAGACCGCGCGCACCGTGTCCCACTCGGGGAGCGCCTCCGGGACGGCGAGCGGGCGGCCCGAGCGCAGCGCGGCGGGGACCGCGGCGAACAGGTCGTCGAGCGTCGCGATGCCGATCGTCGCGAGCATCTCGCGGACGTCGGCGTCGCTGTGGGGAACGTAGGACATGGAAGTCGAGCCTGGGGAGAAAAGTGCGGCGCCCCGGGACTGGCCCGGGGCGCCGTGGTTACTGGCCGATGTGGGCGGCGTAGTCCGCGGGGCCGAGCAGCTCGCCCAGCTCCGCGGCGTTGGCGACCTTGAGGCGGATCATCCACCCCGCGCCGTACGGGTCCTTGTTGATCACGGCCGGGTCGCTCTCGATGGCCGTATTCACCTCGACCACCTCGCCGGCGACGGGGCAGTACAGCTCCGAGACGGCCTTCACCGCCTCGATGGTGCCGAACGGCTCCATCCGGGCGAACGTGGCGCCCGGCTTGGGGAGATCCACGTACACGACGTCGCCCAGCTCGCCCTGGGCGTAGTCCGTGATGCCGACCGCGACGATTCCCGGCTTGCCGGTCTGGTGGACGTACTCGTGCTCTTCGGTGTAGGAGAGGTCGTCCGGAATCTTCGACATCGGGGCTCCACGTGCAGCGAGGGTTGCTGCCGGCCCCAAAGGGTATTCGGGGCGGTTGCCGGTGTCAAGCGAAAAATCGCGCGCCGCGGCGCGCGGCGCGCCGCTGTCAGCGCCGCGCGTCGCGCCGGCGCTGCGCCTCGGTCGTGAGCGCCTCCCACGCGGTCCGCGCGTTGGCCTGCAGCGCCTCCAGCGAGCCGTCGTTGTCGATGACGATGTGGCTGCGGGCGCGCTTGATGCGGCTCGGCAGCTGCGCGCCCATCACGTCGCGCGCCTCTTCGTCGGCGTAGCCGCGCAGCTCGACCAGCCGCTGCCGCCGCGTCTCCTCGGGCGCGTCCACCAGGACCACCACGTCCCACGCGTCGGGATCGAGCGCCTCGAACAGCAGCGGGATGTCGGACACGACGATCGCGGCGCCGGCCTTCCGGGCGTCCTCCAGCCGCTGGGCGTGGAGCTGCATCACCTCGGGGTGCACGATGGCGTTGAGCACCGCGCGCCGCTCGTCGTCGCCCATCACCCGCCGCCGCAGCAGGGTCCGGTCGAGCGTGCCGTCGGCCAGGGCGAGGTCGTCGCCGAACCGCGCCAGGATCGCCCGCAGCGCCGGCCGGCCGGGCGCGACGACCTCGCGCGCCAGCAGGTCGGTGTCCACCACCACCGCGCCCCAGTGCGCGAAGTGCGCCAGCACCGTGCTCTTGCCCGAGGCGACGTTTCCGGTGAGGGCGACGGAGAGCATCAGGCCTTCGCCGCGGTCTCGAACAGCCTGCGCTGCAGCTCGTCCCTGCGCGGCACCTCGTGACAGTGGCGGCAGCGCGCCTCGTACGCCTCGTGCCCGCCGACCATGATCTGCGGCGAGTCGTACGGCGCGGGCTTGCCGTTCACCAGCCGCTGGTTGCGGGTCGCGGGACCGCCGCACACCACGCAGATCGCGTGCAGCTTGTCCACGATCTCCGCCGCCGCCATCAGCGCCGGCATCGCGCCGAACGGCTCGGCGCGGAAGTCGGTGTCGAGCCCGGACAGGATCACCCGCACCCCGCGATCGGCCAGCGCGTTGGACACCGCCACGATCCCGTCGTCGAGGAACTGCGCCTCGTCCACCGCCACGACCTGCGTGTCGGGCCTGACGCGCTGCATGATCTCGCGTGCCTCGTTGATCGGCTCCGCTTCGGCGATCGTGCCGTCGTGGCTGGAGACCGTGTAGATCCCGGCGTAGCGCGCGTCGAGGTGGGACTTGAAGACCTGGACCTTGTTCCTGGCGATCACCGCGCGGCGCACCCGGCGAATCAGCTCCTCGCTCTTGCCGCTGAACATCACGCCGCAGATGACTTCGATCCAGCCGGGCTTGGTACCGTGGAACATCTTCGATCCTGGGTGGGCGGGACGGGTGCGGAAGTATGAAAGTCGCCCCGGAGGGGGTCAAGCGCGCACTTTCCCTATTGCGAAAAAACAAGGAAATACCTAGGTTTTCGGCCATATCGGGGCACCGCCCCGCGACGCACACCCCCCACGCGAAGGAGTCCTCCGGTGAACAAGTCCGATCTCGTCGGCGCGCTGGCAGGCAAGACGAAGATGTCGAAGGCGGATGCCGGTCGCACGGTCGAGGCGCTGTTCGCTCCGAGCGGCGTCATCGCCAACGAGCTGAAGAAGGGCGCCAAGGTGCAGATCACCGGCTTCGGGAACTTCGAGACCAGGAAGCGCGGCGCCCGCAAGGGCCGCAACCCGCGCACCGGCAAGGAGATCACGATCAAGGCGTCGGTCGCCCCGGTGTTCCGCGCCGGCAAGGGCCTCAAGGACGCCGTCAGGAAGGGCAAGTAGTCCGCCGGTCGTCCCGGCGATAGTTGAGGCGCCGCCTCGGGTTTCCCGGGGCGGCGCTTCGCGTTTCAGGCCCCCCCTCCTCCCCCTCCGCCCCGGCCGGCGTGCGCGCCGGGCGCCGGCGAGTGCCCGCGGTCGAGGCGGGCCGTCACCCGGCGGCCGCGTAGGCTCGTCCCCGAGAGGGCCCGCACCACCCGCTCGGCGTCCTCCGCCCGGACCTCGACCAGGCAGTACAGCTCTCGCACCTCGATCTTCCCGACGTGATCGGCCGGCAGCCTGGCCTCGCCGACGATCGCCCCCAGCACGTCGCCGGGGCGCACGTTGTCCTTCTTGCCCACCCCCACCCAGAGCTTCGCCCACGCCGGCACGGCGCCCGGCGCGTCGGCCGGCGGCGCCGCCGGGGCGGGCGGGCCGTCGGTGGCCGGCAGCGTGGCCCGGCCCGCGAGGCGCAGGGCCGCGGCCGCGATCTCGGCGGGATCGAAGCGCTCGAGCAGCGGGCCGATGAGGAACAGCTCCCGGTCCAGCGTCTCCCGCTCGATGGTGCGTGCGAGCCGCGCGCGCAGCGACTCGGCGTGGCGCTCCAGGACGTCCAGCGCCGTCGGCAGCCGCAGCGGCGCGAGGGGCGCGAACACGCTCTTGAGCCAGGCGAGCTGGCACGGCTCGACGACGAACACGAGCCGGCGCGGCGTGCCCGCGTCGGCCGCCTCCCGCGCCAGCGACTCCGCCGCCTCGCGGCTGGCGGGACACGGGACGACGGCGACCTCGTCGTCGGAGGCCGGATCGAGCGCGTCGAGCACGGCGCGGCGCACGGCGTCGAGGCGCTCCGGCCGCGCCACCACGTAGCTCGCGGGCCCGAGGGAGGCGGGCGCGGGCACCTCGCTCGCCGCGTTGGGCGGGAAGCCGAAGGTCACGGCCTTGAAGGCATAGCGTTCGATGAGCGCTTCGGTGTCCGGCCCGGCTGCGGACACCAGGATCAGCCGCTGGGCGTCGCGCGCGGCCTCGGCCATCACCGCCTCGAGCGCGGCGCGTCCCTCGTCGTCGAGCTGTTCCGGCCAGGCCAGCACCACGGTCTGGAACTCGGCCGCCCGCAGGGCGGAGCGCTCGAGGAGCTGGAGGGCATCGGCCGCCGAGACCGCGAGGCAGGCGGGGAGGCCCGCGGCGAGCCGGCGCTGGGCGCGCGCGAGGCCCGAGACGGCGAGCCCGGCGGCGCGGGGCGCGGCGTCGAGCAGTGCCACCGCGCGGTCGGCGTCGGCCGTGACGACGAGCGTGGGACGGGTCTCGGGGATGGCCAGGAGGTACGGTGCGGCGGCCGCGGGAACGGGCGGGATCAGGGCGGCCAGGTTATGGCCGCGCGCAACGACCGGTGAGGCGTTCACGGCAGCTACCCCCGAGTTGTCAAACAGAGGATGCGAATCGCCAGGGACAGTATCGTCGCCGGCGGCGTTCCTCAAGAGGGCGCGCGCCGGCCGGCGCCCGACGCGCCTCCGCCTCGCCGGGAGCGCCGTCCGGCGGCGTCGCGCCGGCGGGCCCGCGCCCTACCGCGCCGCGTCGATGGCCGCCTTGAGGCCGGCCACCACCGCCGGCAGCGGCCCGTCGATCCAGAAGTGGATGCAGGAGACCGGCGGCGTCTCGCCCACCATGTGGCCGTGCAGCGCCGCGACGACGATCCCGTGCGCCGCCATGGCGCGCAGCACCGGGCCCACCCGGGACTCCAGGACCGCGAAGTCGCCGGTGGCCACGGCGCGGCCGGGCGCGATCGCCTGGATGGTGACGGGCGAGGCGAGCGCCAGCGCGGGCGGCAGCGTGCGACCGTGCCAGCGCACCTTCCGGCGCACCAGCAGGAGGCCGAGCTGCGCGACGCTGCCCTGCGCCCGGCCGCTCGCCCCGAGGGAGTGGAAGATGGCGGCGGTGTCGATCGTGACCGGCGGCGCGACGCTCGGCGTCACGGGCCGCGGGATCGCGGTGCGCGCGAGCACCGAGTCGAGACGGCGGGCGAGGTCGACGGCGGTCCCCTCGCCGTGGAAGTGCACGTACGTCAGGCGCGGCCCCTCGCCCACCAGGTGGTTGTGGACCCCCGTCACGTCGAGGCGCTGGCGAAGCAGCGCGGCCTCGACCGGTCCGAGCTCCGCGGGCGTGACCACCAGGTCCCCCATCACCATCGCGTCGCCGGACGTGCCGGCGAACCCCGCCCACGCCACGGCGGCGAGGGGAACGGCCAGGGTGAGGTCCCCCAGGCGGACGGTGAAGTCGCGGCGCGGGAAGTTGTAGCGGACGTAGGCCGCGGACGGGACGGCGGGCGTCCGGAGGATCGCCGCGACCGAGTCCCAGGACGTCGGCGCCGGTCCCCGGGAGGCGGCGGGCGCGGCGGGCGCGGCGGGCGCCACGCAGGCGGCGGCCAGGGCCGGCGCGAGCGCCGCTCGGAGCCGGCCGCTCACGTCAGCGGGCCCGGGACGACCGCCGCAGCGCGACGCAGCACATCCCGGGCTGCGGGTCGAGCACGGCCTCGACGCCGGCCGCGCCGAGACCGGACAGCAGGCCCCGGAGCATGGCGTGGTTGGCGCCGCACACCAGCGCGCGATGGCGCTGGGCCAGCGCGTGGAACGGACAGTTGCGGAGCCGCGCGCCGCCCTCCGCGGCGGCCGGCTCGAAGCCCAGCAGCTCCACCGCCGCCATCGCCGCCCGGAGCGGGCCGCGGCGCACCGCGCCGCGCCGCGTCCGGGCGCCCATCTCCCGCCCCAGCCGCTGGCCGAACGCGCGCGCCACCTGCCCGAGGTCCCGGGCGGTCGCGCCGCGGCGCTCCAGCACCTCGGCGAACAGCTCCGCCGCGAGCGCGTAGCTGCGCGGCGGCAGGCTCACCGCGAGCTGCTCCTCCGAGCGCCGGTACAGCTTCGCCGGCCGCCCGGCCCCGGGCCCCGTGCGGCCGGTGAGCCGGCGGAACTCGGTCACCAGCAGGCCCGCGGCCACCAGCCTGTCGAGGTGGAAGGCGGCCAGGGCGCGGGAGACGCCGGCGCCGCGCGCGGCCTCCTCGCGCGAGACGGCGCCGCCCCGGTCCACCACGTAGAAGTACAGGGCGCGGCGGGCCGGCTCCTCCAGCGCCGCGATGCCGGCGATCTGCCGCTCCAGTCCGCGACGGGCCATGCCGGAATCTATCACGAACGACCCTTGGCGGTAGAGGCTTGACAGCCGCGCGCCGGTTTCTTAAGCTAACATATCCTTGTCATAGAAACGTCCCCCCGGAGGAGTCGCCATGCCCGTCGGCGGATTCGTCAACGCCATCCCCATGCCGGTGTTCCTGGTCATCCACGCGGTCGCGTTCCTGATCGGGGCGTGGTTCGCGCGCCGGTCGTTCGCGGCCGGGGCCCCGGACGTCGGCTGGGGCTTCGCGCTCTACGCGCTGGCCGAGCTGTCGTACCTCACCTACCACCTGGACTGGACCGTGGTGCTGTTCGCGCACACGATCAGCGAGGTGCTCGACCTGCTCGCGTTCATCCTGCTCTTCGCCGCGCTGTCGAAGCGGGTGCTCGGCGCGGCGACCCGCCGCTAGGCCGGCCGGGATGCGCGGGATCCTGGCGCTCGCCGCGGCGGCGGCCGCGGCGTGCGCCCCCTCGCGGGCGGCGAAGCCGGTGGCCACGGCGGCGGTGGACCTGCCGCGGTCGTACCGCTACGCGCCGGCGGCCATCACGGTGCCGGCGGGCACGCGGGTGACCTGGACCAACTCGGACGTGTTCACCCACTCGGTGCGGCTGCTCGACCTCGGCGACACCGACCTGATCCTCAAGCCGGGCGACAGCGCGTCGTTCACCTTCACGCGGCCGGGCCTGGTGCACTACGACTGCTCGTTCCACGGGCAGATGATGCGGGGCACCGTCGCGGTCACGGCGCGATAGCCGGGCCGGCCCGCCGGGCATTGCGGCCGGCGGGGTCTGGCCGCGGCCCGCGGGCCGCCGCATCTTGGCATCCCCCCCCCAGCGCGAGGGACGCCGATGCCCGCCGCCAAGCTCGATCTCTACAAGGTCCACGCCGCCGAGTACGTCGCGCCGCGCGCGCCCGCGCTGGTCACGATCGGGGCGGCGCGCTACCTCGCCGCCGCCGGCTCGGGCGATCCCGACGGCCCGGCCTTCGGCGAGAAGGTCGGCGCGCTGTACGCCGTCGCCTACACGGTGAAGATGGCCCGCAAGCAGGCGGGCCGGGACTTCAAGGTCGCCGGGCTCGAGGGCCTGTGGTGGGGCGTCGGCGGCCCGGGGTGGATGATCGAGCAGTCACGCAGCAGATGGCGGTGGAAGGTCCTGATCCGCATGCCGGCGTTCGTCACCGCCGCGGACGTGCAGGCCGCCCGGAAGCACCTGCGGGCCCGGGGAAAGGGGAAGGCGGTCGCGCAGGTGAGGCTCGAGCGTCTGGCCGAGGGCCGCTGCGTCCAGATGCTGCACGTGGGGCCCTACGCGGACGAAGGCCCGACCATGGACGCGATGCTGGCGTTCGCGAAGGCGAAGGGCCTGCGGTTCACCGGGAAGCACCACGAGATCTACCGGTCCGATCCGCGGCGGGTGAAGCCGGCGAAGCTGCGGACCATCCTGCGCCACCCGGTGCGCTAGCGCGGGCGCCGGGCCACCGCCCGGCCGCGCCGCCGCCCCGTCCGCGCTAGCCCTCGCGGGTGGCGCGGATCAGCGCTTCCATGTGCTCGAGGTAGCGCTCCAGCGCCCGGCGCCCCGCCGGCGTGAGCCGGTACTCGGTGCGCGGCAGCCGTCCCGCGAACGACTTGGTGCACGCGACGTACTCCGCCTCCTCCAGCTTGCGCGCGTGCACGCTGAGGTTCCCGTCGCTCGTCCCGAGCAGCTTCTTGAGGTCGCCGAAGCTCAGCGACTCGTTCACGGCCAGCGCGCTCACGATGCCGAGCCGCAGCCGCTCGTGGATCAGGCGGTCGAGTCCGGACGCGTGGCTCGACGCAGGGGTCCGGTCGCGCTCCTCCGGGCGGCGCCGGTCCGCTTCCCGCTCCTTCCGCATCGCGCCGGCCCTAGCCACCGTGCTTCCGGGCGATCAACGCGCCGAACACCACGTGCAGCACGCCGAAGCCCGCCGCCATCAGCAGGTCGCCCCAGGCCGCCGGCGCCGCCAGCGCCGCCGCGCCCACCATCATGAAGGACAGGCCCATCACCGGGACCGCGCTCACCGAGAAGGCGCCCGCCGTGGCGAACGCCGTCCCGTACAGCAGCAGCCAGGTGCCCGGCAGGATCGCGAGCGAGCCCCCGTAGTAGAGCGGGATGGTGAGGATCGCGCCCGCCGCCATCGGCGTGGCGAAGGTGAGCGCGAACTTGCGGCCCGGCCGCCCGAACAGCGGCTGGCGCGCCCGCCGCGCCTTCCGCACCGTCATCCCGACGCCGATCACCACCCCGATCAGCGCCTCCACCAGCCACACCCGCATCCACGCCTTGTGCGTCGGGGCGCGCGACGCCAGGTACGCCGCCGGAAACGCGGTGAGACCGATGATGGCGCCCCCCCAGCCCGACAGCGCCGTGAACGACGCCGCGCTCTCCATCGTCGCCCGGATGTAGCGCAGGTCGTCCATCGCCCGCGCGTGCAGCGCCTCCGCCGCAGGCGGCGCGGCGCCGGACGGGGGCACGGGCGGCTCGCTGGGTCGCATGCCGCGAGGATAGGCGGCCACCCCGGGAGTGTCAAGTACTTTGTAGCGCAAAGTATCGCGGAACCTCCCGCGCGGTCCGCCGGTACATCGCGCGTGTCCGGGACATTCCCCGCGGGCGGAGCGGCGGCCCTGCCGCTGCGCGTGAGCGGGTACCACGGGACGCCCACGCGGGCGACGCTGATGGTCGAGACGTTCGATCCCTCGCAGCGTGCGCGCCGGGCGGCGAAGGGCCTCGCCGGGTTCTGGGGCGCGATGGTGGTGAGCGTGTTCATCCCGGTCGCGCACTTCGTGCTGGTGCCGTCGTTGTTCGGGATCGGCATCTGGCAGTTCTTCCGCGGCCTGCGGCGGCACGAGCGGGTGCGCGGGGCGCACGCCGCCTGTCCGGACTGCGGCGTGGAGCAGGACTTCGAGCTGGGCGCTGGCCTCCGGTTCCCGCAGGGCGTACAGTGCCGGAGCTGCCACCGTGGGCTCACCATCGCGACCGGGGAGGCCGCGTGAAGCTGCTGCGGACACTGCTCGTCTTCATCGCCGCCACCGTGCTGGCGGCCCTCGGCCAGCAGCTGATCGGCGTCGCCGGGATGGCGCTGGGCTCCATCGCCGGCATCTTCGTGGGGTACTGGGCCGCCCGGCGCCTCATGCCCTGACGCGGCGCGGCGCGCAGTTGACAGCGGGTGCGGCCGCGCCATCTTGGGCGCGTGCGGCCCGCGGTCCTCCTGCTCCTCCTCGTCGGCTTCTCCCACGCGCTCCGCTGCCAGGCGCCGCCGCGTCCGCGCGCCCGCGACATCGGGCTGGTGATCGGCGTGCTTCCCCCCGGCCGGCTCGACGCCATCACCGACGTGGCCGGCGTGCGGGTCGGGCAGGTCACGGTCACGGCCGGCGACTCGATCAACACCGGGGTCACGGCGATCCTCGCGCACGGCGGCAACCCGTTCCGGGAGAAGGTGCCCGCGGCGGTGGCGGTGGGGAACGGCTTCGGCAAGCTCACCGGCATCGCCCAGGTGCGGGAGCTGGGCGAGCTGGAGTCGCCGGTGGTGCTCACCTGCACGCTGTGCGTGCCGCGGGTCGCCGACGCGGTGCTGGGCTGGATCCTCGCCCTCCCCGGGAACGAGGACGTGCAGTCGGTGAACGTGGTGGTGGGCGAGACCAACGACGGGTTCCTCAACGCCATCCGCCGCCGGGCGGTGGGCGAGGCGGAGGTGCGGCGCGCGCTCGAGGGCGCGCGCGAGGGCCCGGTGGAGGAGGGCAGCGTCGGCGCGGGCCGCGGCACGGTGGCGTTCGGATGGAAGGGCGGGATCGGCACCGCCTCGCGGCGCCTGCCGGCGGGCCTTGGCGGCTGGACGGTGGGCGTGCTGGTGCAGACCAACTTCGGCGGGATCCTCACCATCGGCGGCGCGCCGGTGGGCCGCGAGCTGGGGCGCTGGTACCTCCGGGACGAGTTGCGGAGCGGCGACGGCTCGGTGATGATCGTGGTCGCGACCGACGCGCCGCTGGACCCGCTCGGCCTGGAGCGGCTGGCGCGCCGCGCGTTCCTCGGCGTGGCGCGCACCGGCTCGCCGATGACCAACGGCAGCGGCGATTTCGCGCTCGCCTTCTCGACGGCGCCGGCCGTGCGGCGCGGGCCGCTCGCGCCGGAGCAGCGCACCCGCGGCGGCGAGACGGTGGCCGGGGAGGCCATCTCCCCGCTGTTCGAGGCGGTCGTCGAGGCGACGGAGGAGGCCGTGGTCAACTCGCTGTTCCGCGCCGAGGCCGTGCGCGGGTACCGGGGCACGGTCGCCGCGCTGCCCATCGATTCGGTCGTCACCATCCTGCGGGAGCACCGGGTCATCCCATGAACGCGCTCTTCTCACGCAACGTCGCCGCGCTGTCGCCGAGCGCCACCCTCGCCGTGTCCGCCGAGGCCGCGCGCCTCAGGCGCGAGGGCGTCAACGTGGTGGACCTGGGCGCCGGGGAGCCGGACTTCCCGACGCCGCGGCTGGTGGCGGAGGCGGGGATCCGGGCCACGCAGGCCGGGAAGACCAAGTACGCGGCGAACGAGGGCATCCTCGAGCTCCGGGCCGCGGTCGCGCGGCGGCTGTCGCTGCTCTCGGGCGGGCGGCCGGTGAACGCCGACAACATCGTGGTCTCCAACGGCGCGAAGCAGTCCGTGATGAACGCGTGCTTCTGCCTGTTCGGCGGCCGGGAGAAGGTACTGATCCCCTCGCCGGCGTGGACGTCGTATCCGCAGATGGTGCACGTCGCGCGCGCGACGCCGGTCGAGGTCGCGGGCGACCCGGAGTGGAGCCTCAAGGTGTCGGTGGACGAGCTGGACCGGGACTGGGACGAGTCGGTGAAGGGCCTGATCCTGAACTCGCCGGGCAACCCGACCGGCGCGGTGTACACCCTGGCCGAGCTGAAGGCGATCGCCGAGTGGGCCCGGCGCAAGGGCGTGTGGATCGTCGCCGACGAGATCTACCGGCGGATCCACTACGGCGACGGCGTGGCCCCGTCGTTCCTCGACCTGCCCGACGAGCTGCTGGAGCGGGTGGTGGTGGTGGACGGCGCCAGCAAGGCGTACGCGATGACCGGCTGGCGCATCGGCGTCGCGCTCGCCCCGCGCGAGCTGGCCAGGACGATGGCGGCGCTCCAGTCGCACACGACCTCGGGCGCGAACACGATGGCGCAGTGGGCCGCGGCGGAGGCGTTCGGCAACGACCTCGTGCAGCCCGAGGTCGAAGCGATGACCGCGGCGTTCCGGCTGCGGCGCGACTACCTGGTGGGGCGGTTCCGCCGCGAGCTGCCCGGGGTCGAGTTCGTCGAGCCGATGGGCGCCTTCTACCTGTTCTTCCGGGTGGACGACGTGTTCAGCAAGCGCGTGCCGGGCGCGACCGAGTTCTGCCGGCGGCTGATCGCCGACGAGGCGCTGGCCCTGGTGCCGGGCGCGGCGTTCGGCGACGACCGGTGGGTGCGGCTGAGCTACGCGGCCAGCGACGAGGCGCTCAGGGACGGCGTGGACCGGCTGGTGCGGGAGTTCGCGCGGCTGGCGGCGGAGAAGCAAGACGAGGGGAAGCAGAGGGCAGGGTAGTTGCCAGACGGCAAGTTGTCAGTGGTTCCAAGACGCCAGTTGTAAGGGGCCAGACCAGTCGTCAGTACTGGCAACTGGACTGGCCCCCGACCGCTCCCCTCTGGGAACCACTGCCTCCTTGGCGTCTGGCAACTGTGCTGGCCACCGGCTTCTTAGACCTGTTCTCTCCCCAATTCTCCGGTGTGCTGGCTGGCCCCGGAAGCGACACCTATATTTGCGCCGCGTCCCCATTTGAGGTGTGCATGGGTCTGGGCGGGCGGGTCGTCGAGCGGACGGGCCGGGTGCCGCACATCAGCTACCGGTGGGATCCGGAGACCGACATCCTCACCGGGTCGGTCAAGGCCGGGGCGAAGAAGAGCGGTGGACTGACGGGCTCGGTGGAGCTCGAGAGCAGCGACGGCTCCTTCATCCTGCTGGACGTGGTCGGCGGCGCCATCCACGGCGTGGAGGTCGTGGTGTGGCCCGACGTCCGGACGGCTGCCTCGCTGGTCGCGCCGGCGAACGTCGCGGACGGCGACGTGATGCTCCCCACCCGCCGCTCCCAGCCCGCGGTGGCCGCCGTCGAGGTGGACACCGCCCTGACCATCGAGACGAACGCCACCGAGTCCCTGTTCCACGTGCGGCTCGGGCCGCCGCGGGCGACGCGGGCGGTGCGCGTGGCCGACGGGCTGCTGGTCGAGCTGGACGAGCAGGACGAGCTGGCCGGCCTGTGGCTGCTCGACGTCCCGCCGTTCCCGGCCGACGAGCCGGCGTTGTGATCACGGCGCTGGTGCAGGTGCGGTGCTCGCGCGACCTGATCCCGGAGACGGCCGAGGCGATCGCCGCCCTGGACGGCGTGTCCGAGGTGTACTCGGTGTCCGGCGAGTGGGACCTGGTGGCCATCGTGAAGGTCAAGGCGTACGACGACATCGCCCGGGTGGTGACCGAGCGGCTGGTCCGGGTCCCCGGGATCATGCGCACCCACACCATCAGCGCCTTCCGCGTCTACTCGAAGGCGGACCGCGAGGCCGGCTTCACGCTCGGCGAGCACTAGGCCGCCGGGCCGGGGCGGCGTCCCTCCTTCCATGAGAATCGCGCACCTGGCGGACGTGCACCTCGGGCTCCGCCAGTTCCAGCGGCTCGACGCGTCCGGCGTCAACCAGCGCGAGGCCGACGTGGCCGCCGCGTTCCGGCGGGCCGTGGACGCCGTCATCGCCCAGCGGCCGGACGCGGTGCTCATCGCCGGCGACCTGTTCCACTCGGTCCGTCCCACCAACCGCGCGATCATCGAGGCGTTCGCCGGGCTGCGGCGGCTGCGCGACGCGCTGCCCGCCGCGCCGGTCGCGCTGATCGCCGGGAACCACGACACGCCGCGGTCGGTCGAGGCCGGGTCCATCCTCAAGCTGATGGGCGCGCTCGGGGTCGACGTGGTGGACGACGCGGCCCGGCGGCTCAGCTACCCCGCGCTCGGGCTGTCGGTGCTCGCCGTCCCGCACGCGGCGCTGTTCGCCGGGCGCAACAGCGACGAGTGGCGCCGGGACCCCGCCGCCCGGTACAACGTGCTGATGCTGCATCCCGAGATTCCGGGCCTGTTCCCGGAGGGCGTCACCGACTACGGCGGCGCGCGGGTGGACCTCGCCGAGCTGCAGGGCGCGGGCGGCGGCGCGTTCGACTACGTGGCGCTCGGCCACTACCACATCGTCCACGAGGTCGCGCCGCGCATCTGGTACAGCGGCTCGCTCGAGTACACCAGCCCCAACATCTGGGGCGAGTGGAAGGAGGAGCACCGCCGCCGGCTCACCAAGGGCTTCCTGGTGGCGGACCTGGACGCCGGCCGGGTGGAGCGGGTGGCGCTCGACCCGGCGCGGCGGATCTGGGACGGCGAGTGGATCGACGCCGCGGGCATGACGCCGGCGGACCTCGACGCCGCGATCCGCGCCCACCTGGACGCGCTGCCGTTCCCGGTCGCGGGCGCCGTGGTGCGCCAGGTGGTGCGCGACGTGCCGCGGGCGCTCGCCCAGGGCCTGGACCACGAGGCGCTGCGCGCCGTCCGCGCCGCCGCGCTGCACTTCCACCTGGACCTGCGCCGGCCCGAGCCGCGGCGCGCGGTGGGCGTCGGATCGCCCGGCGTGCGGCAGCGGCTCGCCGACCTGGTGGCCGACTACCTCGGTCGCCGGCCGCTCGACGCCGACCTCGACCGCGAACGGCTGGTGGCGCTGGGGCGGGCGTACCTGGACGAGGTGGAGCGCGCGCTGCTCGAGGGCGAGGCCTGATGCGCCTCCACCGCCTCCGGCTGGTGAACTTCCGGCAGCACCGGGACACCGACCTCGAGTTCGGTCCCGGGCTCACCGGCATCATCGGCCCCAACGGCGCCGGGAAGAGCACGCTGCTCGAGGCCATCGCGTGGGCGATCTACGGGATGGACGCCGCGCGCGGCAACCGGGACTCGATCCGGTGGCGGCGCGCGAAGTCGCGCTCCGAGGTGCGCGTCGAGCTGGAGTTCGGCCTGGGCCCGCACGAGTACCGCGTGGTGCGGACGCTGTATGCGGCGGAGCTGTACCTCGACGGGGCGCCGCGGCCGATGACCACGTCGCTGGCCGAGGTGACGGTGCGCCTCACCCGGGTGCTCGGGATGTCGCGCGACGAATTCTTCAACACCTACTTCACCGGCCAGAAAGATCTGGCGGTGATGGCGGCGATGAAGCCGACCGAGCGCGGCCAGTTCCTCTCGCGCCTGCTGGGCTACGACAAGCTGCGCCTGGCGCAGGAGCGGGTGCGGGCGCGCCGCAGCGGGCTCCGGACGGAGCTGGGGGCGGTGGAGGCGTCGCGGCCGGATCCCGCGGCGCTGCGGGCGGCGCGCGAGCGGGCGGCGGCCCAGGTGGAGGCGGCCGAGCGCCAGGCGGCCGGGCAGGGGAAGGGCTTCGCGGAGGCGCAGGCGGCGCGGGAGCGGCACGCGCCGGCGTTCCGCGAGCTGGCGGAGCTGCGCGACCGGCACGGAGCGCTGGTGGCCGAGCGGCGGGTGCTGGAGGAGCGGGTGCGGCAGGCCGTGGAGGGCGCCGCGAGGCTCGACTCCGAGCACCGGGCGGCCGCCGCGGCAGCGGCGGAGCGGGACGCGCTGCGGCCGCGGCTCGAGGGCTGGGCCGCCCTGCGCGCCGAGCTGGCGGGCATCGAGGAGCTGGCGCGCGACGCGGCGCGGCGCCAGACGCTGGAGGCGCAGCTGGCCGAGGTCGCGCTGCAGCGCGGGGAGGTGGAGCGCCGGCTGGCGGCGGCGAGCGCCGCGGCCGGCCAGGTGCGCGCGTTCGCCGAGCAGCTCGACCTCGACAAGCAGCAGCAGGAGGCGCTGGAGCGGGACTACGAGGCGCGCCAGAACGCCTGGGTCCGCGAGCGCCAGGACGCGGAGTCGAAGCGGCAGTCGCTGCTGGACCAGTACCGGGACCTCGAGACCCAGCGCAAGCGTATCACCGAGGCGGGGGCCGACGGCGCGTGTCCGACCTGCGGGCGGCCGCTCGGCGACGAGTACGGCTCGGTGCTCGAGCTGCTGGCCACCCAGCTCGAGGACGTGCGGGCCAACGGCCAGTACTTCCGGAGCCGGCTCGAGCAGCTGCAGGCGGCGCCGGCGGACCTGGTCGCGCTCGAGGGGCGGCGCCGCGACGCCCGGGAGGCGGTGGAGCGCGGCGCGCAGGCGCTCGCCGTGGCCACCAGCTCGGCCGAGGAGGCGGTGGCGCTCGAGAAGCAGCTGCGGCGCCACGGGGAACGGGCCGGCCGGCTGGGCGAGGAGCTGGCGCGGCTGCGCCCGGGCTACGACACCGCGCGGCACGAGGCGCTGCGCCGCCGGGTGACGGAGCTGGAGCCGCTGTCGGCACGCGCCGAGCGCCTGTCGGCGGAGGCCGAGCGGGTGCCGAGGCTCGCGGCGGAGCTCGAAGCGGCGGAGTCGCGCCGCGGCGCGGTGGTGGAAGGGCTGGCCGCGCTGGAGCGGGACCTCGCGCGCCTGGCCTACACCGAGGACGCGTTCCAGGCGGCGGCGCGCGAGATGCAGCGCCTCGACGAGGCGGTACGCCGCGCGGAGCTCGACCTCACCGTCGCGCGGGCCGAAGCCTCGGCGGCCGCCGAGCGGCTGCGCTCCGCCGAGGCGGCGGAGGGGGAGGCGGCCGCGCGGGCGGCCGACGCCGCGCGGCTGCAGGGCGAGCTGCAGCTCCTGACCGAGCTGGACCGGGCGCTCGGCGATCTGAGGACCGAGCTCAACCAGGAGATGCGCCCCGAGCTGGCCGCGCTGGCCGGCGAGTTCCTCGGCTCGCTCACCGACGGGCGCTACGACGAGGTGGATCTGGACGAGGACTACCGGATCACGGTGCTCGAGCACGGCGAGCCGTCGCCGGTGATCTCGGGCGGGGAGGAGGACCTCACCAACCTCGTGCTGCGGCTCGCCGTGAGCCAGATGATCGCGGACCGGTCCGGCCAGCCGCTGTCGCTGCTGGTGCTGGACGAGATCTTCGGGTCGCTCGACGCCGCGCGCCGCACCCACGTGCTGGACCTGCTGCGCGCGCTGGAGGGGCGGTTCCCCCAGGTGGTGCTCATCACCCACATCGAGGGCGTCCGCGAGGCGGTGGACCGCGTCTTGCGGGTGCGATTCGACGAGGCGACGGGGGCGGCGGCGGTGGAGGAGGAGCGGGGGGCACTCGCGCTGGGCGGGGGTGGCGATGCGGATGTGGCAGCCTGACCGCGCGGCCCACGGGCCGCAGCCGGTCACGGAGCACGACATCCCGGGGCTGAACCGGCTGTTCGCGGACGCGTTCACCGACCGCTACCGGCGGGACGGGCTGGTGGGCGTGCGGGTGCCGTTCCTCCACGCGTCGATCTGGCGGTACGCGATCGCCGACGCCGGCGAGGGCGCGATGGTGTGGCGCGACGAGCAGGACAAGATCGTCGCCTTCAACGTCGCGCACCGCTCGGGCGCCGAGGGCTGGATGGGTCCCCTGGCGGTGCGGCCCGATCGGCAGCTGAGCGGCCTCGGCAAGGAGATCGTGCAGACGGCGGCCGGGTGGCTGAAGCGCCAGGGCGTCTCCACGCTGGGCCTCGAGACGATGCCGCGGACCGTCGACAACATCGGCTTCTACAGCCGCCTCGGGTTCGTGCCGGGGCACCTCACGCTGACCATGACCCGCGAGGTGCAGCGCTTCGGCCAGCGGCCGGGCCACGAGGTGCTCGGCCTGCTCCAGCCGGCGGAGCGCCACGCGCGGCTCGAGGAGATCGGCGCGTTCGTCCGCTCGCTCGCCCCGGGCTACGACTTCTCGCGCGAGATCCAGCTCACGCTCGACATGCTGCTGGGCAACCTCATCGCGGTCCGCCGGGGCACCGAGCTGAGCGGGTTCGCGCTGTGCCACACCGCGCCGCTGGCCGAGGGCGGCAACCGCGACGAGCTGCGGGTCCTCAAGATCGGCGCGGCGGACGCGGACGCGTTGCTCGCGGTGCTCGACGCCGTCGGGGCCTGGGGCGCCACCCAGAGCGCGCGGCGGGTCTCGGTCCGCTGCCAGACCTTCTACGCGCACGCCTACCGGGCGCTGATCGAGTGCGGATTCCGGGTGCGGTGGTCGGACCTGCGGATGACCGTCGTGGGGTACCCCGAGGCGGTGCCGGAGCGCGGGATCCTGTGGAGCAATTGGGAGATTTGAGTCGGCAGGAAATCAGTCCACTGCCATCCTATTCACTGATCACAGCGTCGGCCTCGATCTCCACGAGCATCTCGGGATCCACCAGCGCCTCGACCTGCACCATCGTGCTCGCCGGCCGGATGTCGCGGAACATCTCGCCGTGCGCGCGGCCGATCTGCTCCCAGGCGGCGATGTCCCGGACGAACAGCCGGGTGCGGACCACGTCGCGCAGGCTCGCGCCGGCCCGGCCGAGCGCCCGCTCGACGTTCTTCAGGGCCTGCACGGTCTGGGCGTGGGCGTCGCCCCTGCCCACGATCTTCCCGTGCTCGTCCGTGGCCGTGGTCCCGGCGACGAAGACCTGGTTGCCGATCCGCACGGCGCGCGAGTAGCCGACCACCGGCTCCCACGGGGTGCCGCTCGAGACGTTGCGGCGCGCCGTCACCGTCCCGCGCCCGGCACGTCGATCCGGCCCAGGCGCCCGACGCCGCTCTCCGCCAGCCAGATCCGGCCGCGCGCCCGGTCCACCGCGATGTTGCGCACCACCGAGCCCCGGGTCGGGATCGGGACCGAGGTCATGGCGTGGGTCGCGCGGTCGAAGGCCACGATCGCTCCGCTCCGGACCTCGTCGAACCACAGCCGCCCGTCGGGCCCGAGCGCGATGCCGTACGGCGCGCCGCCCGCCGTGGGCGTCGGCCACTCGCCGTAGCTGTGCGTGGCGGGGTCGTACAGTCCCAGGTAGCCGCGCGCGTAGTCCGTGTACCAGACCCTGCCCGCCTCGTCGACGACCAGCCGCCGCGGCCGCGCGCCGGGATCGGGCAGCACGACCTCCGCGAGCGACCCGTCGGGCGGCACCAGGTGCCCCAGCTTGTTGGTCCCGAACAGCGCGACCCACAGCGTGCCGTCCGGCGCGAGCGCGAGCCCGTACGGCAGCGCGCGGCGCGTGGGCAGCGCGATCGACCGGACCTCGCCGGTCGCCGGGTCCAGCCGCCCGATCACGCCGCCGCGCTGCACCGTGAACCACAGGTACCCGCCGGCGAGGAGCGGCGTGTGCGGGTCCGGCATCCCGCCCGGCAGCCGGTATTCGCGGATCGTGCCCGTCCGGTGGTCGCGCCGGCCGATCGTGCCGTTCGCGTTGCCCGTGTACCACACGTCGCCGTCCGGGGCCACGAGGATCCCGTGCGGGCCCGCGTCCGCGCTGGGCGTGGGCTGGTCGGTGAACCGGCCCGTCGCCGGATCGAGGCGGCCGATCCGGCTGTTCGCCTGGTCCGTGTACCACACGCCGCCGTCCGCGTCCACGGCGGGATCGTGCGGGAAGGCGTTGGGCGTCGGGATGTGGTACTCGGTGATGACCGGCTGGGCGCGGGCCGGCGCCGCGCCGAGCGCGGCGGCGGCCGCGGCGGCGAGCACGGCGAGTCGCTTCATGGCGTGCCTCCCGTGAGGGGGGGGGACGCGCCGTAATACACCGACGCCCGGTAGCGTGCCACGGCGCGGGTCGCGAGCAGCTTGACCAGCACCGCGAGCGGGATCGCGACCAGCAGGCCGACGAAGCCGAGCAGCAGCCCGAACAGCGCCAGCGCGATCATCACCCACACCGGGTTGAGACCCACCGCGCCGCCCACGATGCGCGGCCCGGTGACGACCTGGTCCATGACCTGGACGACGCCTTCCACCACCAGCAGCTGGAGGAACGACGTGCCGATCGCGCCGGAGGTGAGCGCGAGCACCACGCCCGGCAGGATGCCCAGCGGCAGGCCGATGTAGGGGACGAGGTTGCCGAGCCCCGCGGCCACTCCCATCAGGAGCGGTCCGGGGAAGCCCAGCGCGCCGAGGCCGACGCCGACGAGGGTCCCGACCAGGATGGCCTCGGTGAGCTGCCCGCGCACGTAGCGGCCGAGCTGCGCGTCGTACTGGCGCACGAAGCCGAGCACCTCCGCGCGCCGGGCCGGGGGCACGAGGCCCTCGACCCAGGCGATGATCCGCTCCCAGGCGTTGAGCAGGTGGAACGCCACGACCGGCGTCACCACCGCGAAGCCCACCACCGTGAGGGCCAGGCTCACGCCCTTGCCGATCCCCAGGACGCCGCCCCACACCGCCTGGGCGATGTCCTGCCACCGCGCCTGCACCATCGCGACCAGGTCGCTGGCCTGCAGGCTGCGGAGCCTGGCGGCCTGCGCCTCGGTCAGCAGGCCCTGGTTGCTGGCGAGGAAGCTGGTGCGCAGCCGCTCCAGCCAGTCGGCCAGGCGGCCGAGCAGGACCGGGAGCTGCTGCGCGCCCTGGACCACCTGCCGCTGCAGCGCGGGCACCAGCAGCGCGATCAGCACCACCAGCGCGGCGAGGAACGGGAGCACCACCAGCAGGCTGCCGAGAAAGCGCGGGACCCGATGCCGGTCGAGCCACGCCACGGCGGGGGAGAGCAGGTAGGCGAGCGCCAGGCCGAGGACGAACGGCGCGAGCAGCGTGCCGGCGACCCACAGCAGCCACACCGTCATGAGGACGGACGCCACCGCGAGCAGGCGCGCGACGTGGGGGTTGCCGCGCTCGGGCCACAGCACCGCCCACAGCAGCGCGAACACCACCAGCGGCGAGAGCACGTCGCGCACCGTGTACAGCAGCAGCGCGACCAGGAGGACCGCGGGCGCGACCAGCGCCGCCAGCCGCATGCCGCGTCCGGCGATGCCCGTGCCCGGCCCCGCGTCGGGAGTGATCACGGCGCTACGCTACCACGCCGCGCGGCCGGTCACAACCCGGCGGATGAGGAGGACGACGCCGAGCGCGAGCAGCAGGTGGATCCAGCCCGTGGCGAGCGGATGGATGAACGCCAGGAGGATCCAGGCGAGCAGGGCGACGATGGCGACGGCCAGCGAGAGGTTCA
>Ga0335082_10000766_pt1 | contig 33559 bp, 32 predicted proteins | sample Lox_Sample_41_FD_206718 | JGI IMG/M metagenome (GOLD analysis project Ga0335082, IMG submission 206718) | Soil microbial communities from Loxahatchee National Wildlife Refuge, Florida, United States - Lox_Sample_4.1 | ecosystem: Environmental > Terrestrial > Soil > Wetlands | place: USA... | reverse complement strand
GGATGCCCCGCGCGCTTTCGCGTCGGACAAGAAGTCGTGCGCATCGAATCGGTCACCCTTGAGCGCCACGAACAGCGCGGCGGCGCCGAGGTGGCGAGTGTCGGTGCTGACCCCGCCCCCGAACGTGAGGCCCGGTGGGCCGGTCACACCAAGCGCCGCCGAGACGGATGCGGAGTTCCACATCACGAAGCCCCCAGCTGTCGCACGATCTCCCGCTCGTCGAACGGCACTTTCTCGGTCCCCAGGATCTGGTAGGTCTCATGCCCCTTCCCCGCGAGCAACACCACGTCGTCCGCGTGCGCGCGGTCGAGCGCCAGCGCGATGGCGGCGCGGCGATCGGCCATGCGCTCGTGCCGCACGCCGGCCATGCCGGCCTCCACCTCGTCGAGAATGCGCTCGGGATCTTCGCGGCGCGGGTTGTCGGACGTGGCAATCGCGAGGTCCGCGAGCCGGGCGGCGATCGCGCCCATGGGAGCGCGTTTGCCGCGGTCGCGATCTCCGCCCGCGCCGAACACGACAATCACCCGGCCCCGGGCGAGCGGCCGCACGGTCTGCAACGCGCGCTCCAGCGCGTCGGGGGTGTGCGCGTAGTCCCGGAGCACGACGCACGGACGGGTCGCGAGGCGTTCCATGCGTCCAGGCACCTGAGGTGCATGCGTCAGACGCTCACCGATCACCGCCAGCGGCACGTCGAGCCCAACGGCACACGCCGCGACTCCCAGCGCGTTGCTCACGTTGAACCGGCCGAGCAGCGGCAGCGCCACGGCGACAGCGCCGGCGGGAGTGACGAGCGTGAAGCGCGACCCGCGCGCGTCCACCTCCACACCCCGCGCCATGACGTCCGCCGCGGTTTCCCCGAACGTGATCCGGCGGCGCCCGTTCGCCAACGGCAATGCCGCCCAGGCGGGATCATCGGCATTCACGACGGCAATCCCGTCGGGCGGAGGTGCGAGATACTCGAGCAACCGCGCCTTGGCCTTGAAGTACGCTTCGAGCGTCCCGTGATAGTCGAGATGATCCCGCGTGAGGTTCGTGAAAATCGCGGCACGGAACACGAGCCCGTCGATGCGTCCCTGATCGAGGCTGTGGGACGACGCTTCCATGACGGCCCCGCGCGCGCCGTGCTGCACGAGCGCGGCGAGCGTGGCCTGGAGGTCGATCGGGCCTGGTGTCGTCAGATTGCCCGCCTCGCTCGCGATCGGCCGTCCCGCGGGATCGAATGCCCCGAGCGTCCCGATCGAACCCGTGGGCTCGATCGCCGAGAGGACGTGCCGGCACAGTATCACCGACGTGGTCTTGCCGTTGGTCCCGGTGACCGCGACCAGATGCAGCCGCGAGGCGGGGCGTCCATACCACGTTTCCGCCGCGACCGCCGCCGCGCGCCGTCCGTCGCGCACGACGAATTGCAACACCGGCGCGGCGAGCGGTTCCTCGACGAGCGCGGCGATCGCGCCGGCGCGGGCCGCGTCGGCCACGAAGCGGTGCCCGTCCATGGCCGCGCCGCGAATGGCGCAGAACAACATTCCCGGCTCGAGGCGCCTGGTATCGGCGGTTACCCCGGTGATGTCCGGCCACGTGGACCGGTCGGCTGGCGGGGGGCTCAAGAGCAGGCCGGCGTGCTCGAGAGCCGCCGCGATCGCGACGAGACGCGTCATCTCGTAAAGAGCGTGACTGCCGATCCCGTCTCGAGCAGGTCGCCCGCCTCCGGCACCGTGCGCTCGGCGATGACGCCGGCCTGCCCCGGCGCGAGCGCGAGCCCCCCCCGGAGAATCACCCGGAAGCCGCGCGCGTGGAGCACGCGGACCGCCGCGCGCAAGTCCCGTCCCCGCACGTCAGGGACACTCGCCCGTGCCGCGAGATGCGCGGTGTCGGGCCGATACGGCCAGGGGACGACGTACGGGACCATCCCGCGAGCGACGTTCTGCTCCGCGAGCGCGGCGTCCGGCAGGGTCGCGGCGGTCGAGAGCCGGGTGCGATCGAGCGCGACATCGCGCGCCGCGAGGGCTTGCTCGAGCATCGAGCGGGTCACCGGCGCGGCGGTCTGCGCGGCGAAATAGCTCCCGTTGCGGGGGTCGTCGAGCTTCACCACGAGAACCACCTGCGGGTGGTCGGCGGGAAACAACGCCGCGAACGAGGCGGTGTACTCTCCGGGAGCGTAGCGACCCCGAACCACGCGCCGCGCCGTGCCGGTTTTGGCGGCGACCGAATAGTGGGCGAGCGCTGCTTCCGCACCAGTCCCGTGCTGGACCACGGCCACGAGCAGCTGGCGGAGCGCGCCCGCGACTTCGGACGTCACCACGCGTCGCACCGGCTCCGGCTCGTGCCGGTAGAGCGTGCGCCCCTCGGGTCCGCGGATCTCGTGAATCAGTGTCGGCGCGAGCAATACGCCGTCGTTCGCCAACGCCCCGTACGCGGCGGCAACCTGAATCGGCGTCACCGATACTTCATAGCCCATCGCGAGGCTCGCAGCGCTCACCCCGGACCAGCTCGCCGGTGGCCGGAGTCGGCCCGCGGCCTCAGCCGGGAATTCGATGCCGGTCAGTGACCCGAGTCCGAAGTTTCGCAGCATCGTGTACTGGGCGTCGGGTGAGAGCCGTGCCGCGAATTTCACGATGCCGATGTTGCTCGAGACACGAATCGCGTCCGCCAGCGTGAGCGAGGGCAGTGGCTCCTCGTCGGTAATCGTGCGCGGGCCGAGACGGTAGCGGCCGCCTTCGCCGGACACGCGCTCCCCCGGACCGACGCGCTTGGCCGCGAGCAGCGCGGCCGCCGCGAAAATCTTCGCGATCGAGCCCGGCTCGAAGGTCTCCGTGAACGCGCTCGGCCGGACGGCGCGATCGCGCCGGCGCGCCGCAACCGCGAGCACCTCGCCCGAGGCAGGATCGAGCATCACGACGTCACCGCCATCCGCCTGGGTGTGCAGCACGGCATCGTCCAGTGCCCGCTGCGCGATGTCCTGCAGCTCGGCGTCGATGGTGAGCACCACGTCGGCGCCGGCAAGCGGATCGGCGATCACGCGCGCCGGTGATTCGAATTCGTGACCCGCGCGGTCTTTGAGCACCACCGCCGAGCCGGGCGTGCCGGCGAGCACGCTGTCGAGCTCGAGCTCGAGGCCGGAAGCGCCGCGCCCGTCGTCGCCGATGCGGCCGATGACCGCCCGGGCGAGCTCGGGCCGGGGATAGAAGCGGTTCATCACCGGCTCGAGGTGCACGCCGCGCAGCGTACGCAAGGCCGCGACTTCGCTCGCCCGGAACGGGCCGGCAAAATAGGCGTAGCGCTTGCGAAGGGCTTCCTGGATGTCGGAGGCGGAGAGGTGCAGCTCGCGCGCGATGAGCCCGCCGTCGTGAACCCGGTCGCGCAGCTCGTTCGGCGCGATGCCGACGTGGTAGGTCTCTTGCGTCCGCGCGAGCTCAGTGCCATGCCGGTCGAGCAGGGCGCCGCGTCGCGCGCCGAGCGTAATGCGCTCGGTCCGCTGCACGCGTGCTTCGGTGGACCAGCGTGCCCCCTGGATCAACTGGACCTGTACCGCCCGGCCGAGCAGCGCGAGCAGCGCGAGCGCGACCGCGATCTCGATCGCCTGGACCCGCGTGGCGAAGCGAGCCATGGACTTAGCGGCCGGGGGGGATTGAAAGCAGAATGATTTCGGTGTCCGCGGGGAGCCGCATGCCCAGCTGGTCGCGCGCGCGCCGCACCAGCACCGAGCGGCTCTCGGCCGTGCGGATGCGGCGCTCGAGATCGGCTCGGCGTCCCTCGAGTGCTGCGCGTTCCTCCCGCGCCGCCGCGAGCGCGCGGGCCGTCCGGATCGCCCGGGTCTGGCGCGCGATGACGATCCAGGCGGCGGCCAGAAACGCGAGCAGCCAGAGCGCCGCCCAATGACGGCCCTTAATCGTCACCGCCCACCTCGAAGGCTCGAAAGCTGGCGGAGCGGGCGCGGGGGTTCGCGGCGATCTCCGCCGGCGTGGGGCGCACGCTTTTCCGCGTCAGGACGCGGCCGAGCGGCTTCCCGCGGCAGGTGCACACCGGCTGCCGCGGCGGGCAGACACAAGCGCGTGCCCATTCGCGAAATTGGTTCTTCACGATCCGGTCTTCGCCCGAGTGATAGCTGATCACGCCCAGCCGCCCCCCGGGAACGAGCGCCGCGCGCAATACGGGCAGCCCCAGCTCGAGCTGCTCGATCTCCTGGTTGACCACGATCCGCATCGCCTGAAACAGGCGGGCGAAATCCGCGGGCCCCGAACGAGGGCCGAGCACGGCGCGGATCGCGTTCACGAAATCGTCGCTGGTCCGGAACGGCTCGCGCAAGCGTCGCCGCACGATCGTCGTGGCGAGCCGCCGCGCGCGGGCCGGGCGCTCATCCGCAAGGTCGCGGAACGACTCCGCCAACTGCTCCACGGTCCAGGTGTTGAGGACGTCGGCGGCCGTCATGCCCCCCGCCGCCTGACCCATGCGCATATCGAGCGGCGCCCCCGGACGGAAGGTGAATCCGCGATCGAGCGTATCGATCTGATGCGAAGAAACGCCGAGATCGAGCAAGATCCGGTCGGGCTTGAAGGTCCCAATCGTCCCGAGCACCTTGCCGGACGCGAATGGACCCGTCGAATAGCGGACGTCGGTTTCGCCCAATGCCGCGCGTGCCGCGGCAATCGCCTCCGGATCCCTGTCCACTGCAAGCACCGTGGCGCCTGCCTCGCGCAGCAACGCGGCGTGGCCGCCGCCGCCTACCGTCGCGTCCACGGCACGCCGCCCGCCGGCGGCCCAGGCGCGAATCGCCTCGGCCAGGACCGGAACGTGGTACGTCGTCGTGCCCAGGTTCCTTCCTCTCTGGAGGAAAACGAAAACCCCGCCTGGTGACAGACGGGGTCAACATTACTCATCCCGCGGCGCGGGTTCAGGCGGGGCTGACGGGGCTCGAACCCGCGACCTCCGGTGTGACAGACCGGCGCTCTAACCAGCTGAGCTACAACCCCGGACAAGAGACAAATACGCAGGCGAGGAAGCGTCGTAGGGATGACCTCGCATCATGGTGACCCGGTGTCCTAAAATAGCGACGCCGCCCCCCCCGCGGTATCTCAGAAATTCTTGCACTTGAACTGCTTTTTCACCTGCGGCATTACCTGCTCGAATTTCGCCAGGTTCTGCATCATCGTATTCGTGAAGGTCGGCTGGATCCGGGCTCCGGCAATCAGCGCGTCCTTGGTCCGGTCAATGCGATCCTGAATCGCTTTCGCCTGCCCACAATCCTTCGACTTCACCATCTGCGCGTAGGGTCCGGGTAATGATGCCACCGAGGCGATGCCGAACCAGAAGCTCGCCTGCTGCCGCACTTGCGCTCGCGGCCCCAGGGTGTCCGCCGCCGAATGCGGGGGGCCCACCGTCTTGAGCGTCTGATCGAGCCAGTCGTACGACGCGTCGAACGCCTGCGCCTGAGCGAGCTTCGAACCGCCGGTGAGCAGGATAACCGCGGCCGACAGCCGTTGGGTCGAGTCCGGCGACGTCGTGGCCTTTGCCAGGTACGGACGGGCGCTGTCGAGCTGCGCGGCAAACGCCGCGTGCAGGCGCTTCAACTCGGAGGAATCGTTCTTCGCCCGCTTCGCGGCGAGCGTATCGTATGTGGCGGCGTCGACGATCGCTTTCGCGACCAGCAGACTCGCGTTCACGTCGTTGGGGCTCGCGGACAGCGCCTGCTTCTGCGCCCACAGCGCGGAGTCCGACAGCCCGCGCATCGCGTAGGCCGTCCCCAGCACTTTCCAGAAATCCGGAGACTTGGGGAACTTGCGGACCGCGATATGTGAGAACCGCAGCAGCTGCTGGGTATCGGGAACCTGCTGCGCCGCGCCGATGGCCGCCTTGAGGAAGCTCGAATCCGCGAGCTTGGTGCTGTCGGCATTCGCCTGCGCCACGAAGCCATCCAGCGTGCAGCGCCACATCTGGCCCTCGACGCAGATTTGCGCTTTGAGGTCCAGGAGCTTCGAGTCATCCTGGTTGCGGGCCAGGCCCTGGTCGATCACGGCAACGGCTCTCTGGTAATCCTTTCTCTCGCGCAGGATCTCCGCGACCGCGGCGCGGAGCTGCGTGTTGCCGGGTTCACCAGCCAGCTCTTTCGTGAAGGCATCGACGGCCCGCGTGGTGTCGCCCTTCGCGAGATAGGCACGAGCGATGGTCTCCCACGCCGTGGCGTTCAGGGAATCGCCGCGCACCGCCCGCGACGCAGCCGCGATCAGGCTGTCCTGCGGCATGTGCTGCATCTCATAGATGAGAGCCACGCACAGGTGCGCATCCGTCAGGTCCGGCTCGATCGCGAACGCTTTCTTCGCCGCGTCCAGGGCCGCGCCCGGCTGACCTTTCTGCCGCTTGTCCTGGCAGTCGCGGGCGTATTCGCCGGCGCGGACCAGCGTGTTCATGCGGCTGGCGATGGCCTCGGAAAGCGCCGCCGGCGTTCCCGGCGGCGGGGCGGCCGCCACGAACGTAAAAGCGAACCCGGATGACCCGATATCCACGATCCGCACCCGCGCGGCGAGTGTCGCGCTTGGGCGCGCGAGCAGACCCGTCGTATACGCGTTGACGTTCAGCAGGCGGGCCAGGAGCTTCGCCTGGGCCTCGTCGAGCAGCACGTCGCAGGGGAATCCGGACGCCTTCAACGCGTCACATAGCTTGGCCTTGGGAACGACGACCACCTTGTAGCGCGCGAGCGTCGCGAGCTTGTCGCGCGCGCCGTCCATCACGGCCACGCTCGTCGCTGAATCGCCGGGCGTGGACACGCTCAACGGCAGCAGCAGCAGTTTGGTCGTGGGTTGCTGAATGGCGAGCTGACCGTGCGCGGCAGCCGTGACCAACAGGGGGAGTCCGACGAATCGGAGCAGTCTCACGCGGTTACGCCTCCACGGTGGTGGTCTGACGGCCTCAATGGGCGAAGAGGGATTCGAACCCCCGACTTCCTGCGTGTAAGGCAGGCGCTCTGGACCAGCTGAGCTATTCGCCCGTGCATCCGCGTCGGCGCCGGTATGATGGGACTAGAGAGCGAGTCCGAAGGGAATGAAGACGCAGTATCCCAGCGCCAGCAGGATCGGCGCGGCCGTCGTCGAACCGCGGGAGAGGAGCCAGTACCCGGCCGCGAGGGACAGGGCCGCAGCCCCGAGCACCACCGAGTTGCGCTTGCCAATTTGCAGGCGCGAACCCGAGCCGCTTCGACCTGGTTCCGTCACAGGCGCGGAGTCTACCCGCCATCCGCTGTGGCGTCAAGAACTTGGCCAATCTTCCGGGATCACCCACCCTTCGTCGAGCGACGCGCGCCGGGCCCGGTCGCGCCGCCGCTGCAGGTACACGAGCCACACCAACACGATCGCCAGCACGGCCCAAAACAGTCCTACGGCCGCCGCCCATGACAGATACCCGTATCGCGACGAGACGTCCCGCTGCCAGCGGGTTTCGAACTCGCTCTCGGTCACGTGGTACGTGCTTCGCAGCGCCGCGTCGAAATCTCGGTCGCGGGCCAGGTTATCGATCAGGGGCCGCAGGCCGTCCCGCCCTCCACCGCCCCACCGGTTCAGCAACACGACCGCGGTCGTCGCGAGCGCGTAGGCCGTCTGCGCATCCGGCTCGTCCGAGCGCAGCGCGAGATCGATGTCGTCGAGATTCATCCGGACGCCGCGGGCGATCTGCCAGTTCAGCCGCAGCGCGTCGAGGCGGTCCCATTCCGCCGCGGCGAACGCGGCGTATCCCTCGTCGAACCACAATGGCGGCGGGTACGAGAGCCGGGCATGCAACGCCAGATGTGCCAGCTCATGGCGCAGCGCGGCGAGGACGTGATCGGCCGAGCGAGACGACAACAGGACGATGCTCCGTCCATCCGGAAACGCGGCACCCTCGCTCCACTCCGGCAGCCGGCCGTGGGTCAGGGAATCGAACAGGGCGCGATTGGGGGCCAGAAACAGCCGGATCGGGCGGTCCGGGACCGGCCCCAAGCCCGGGAACGTCGTGGTCTGGTCGGCGGCTTCCGCGAGCAGCGTGGCGAGTCGCTCTCCGCCCGGCCAGGCAACCGCGGTGACGTGGCCGATCGTGATCGCTTGCGGGGAACGCGGAGCTGAGGCGGAGACCAACGGCGCAGCACGGCAAACCCACAGCACGAACAGGATCAGGGACGCGGCAGGTCCTGACCTTTTGCGACGAGTTCGAGCGTTTCCTGACATTTCTTGGCCCACGTGTTGAACTTGTTCGCCTTGTAACCGTCTTCCCAGGTCCGGCGCGCCACATCCTGATTCCCGGCGAACCAATACGAGCGGCCCAGCTCGTAATAGGCTTCGATCAGATTGGGCCCGAGCTTCAGCGTCTTTTCGAAGAACGTTTGCGCGTCCTCGTACATCTGCCGCTGCAGGTACACGAGCCCCAGATAGAAATGCGCATACAGCGTGGCCTTCTTGTCGTTGTCCAGCCGGATCGCCTTCGAGAGATGCTCGATGGCTTCGCCGAAGATCCGCTTCTTCAGGCAGATGTACCCCACGTTGATGCGGGCGAGCGAGTTGGCCGGCTCCTTCATCAGCACCTTTTGAAACGTCTGCAAGGCGTCGTCGTATTCCTCGTGCAGCATCTGCGCCCAGCCGAGCAGCGATTCGGCCTGTGTTTCCCCGGGCGAAAGCTGCAGCGCGCGCTGGAGCGCCTGGATCGCTCCGGCATGATCGCCGAGCGAAATCAGACTCCAGCCCTTTTCGATGAACGTGGATGCGCCGATGTGATCGGCGTGCACGGCCGGGCGCGCGCCGGTGAACTCAGGAGCCGCGGCCTCGGTGGCGGCGGGCGTGAGCTGCTTGTAGCGCTCCACGAGCTGGCGCACGGACTCTTTCAGCTCCGAGAGCTCGCCCATCATCCCATCGATTTGCTTGAAATAGCCGATGATCTCACGCTTCACCGCCTCACGCTCGGCGGTGCCGTTCGCGCTGTTGAGGCGTCGCGCGATGGCCTCGTACTCGGCGCGGAGGGCGACCAGCGGCGAGTCCATCAGGACACCTCCGCGAGCGGACCCGCCGCCGCGAGCGCGAGCTGCTCCTGTGAGGTCAAGATCTGCGGCGTGTTCAACACGATAATCGTGCGGCCTTCGCGCGTGATGAGGCCGCCGATGTACTCGGCGGCGAGTCCACGGACAATTTTCGGTGGCGGCGTGATTTCATTGGCGCTGAGCTCCAGCACTTCCGTGACCGCATCAACGATCACCCCGATCCGACCTGCGCCCGCGGCTGACTCGGCCCCGGTGTCGCCGCCGGCACCCAGATCCCAATCGAGGATCACGATGCGGGTCTCGTTCTTCACGGCCGCCGGCACTCCCAACCGCTTCCGAAGATCGATGACCGGGACCGCGGTTCCCTGGTAGCGGAGCACGCCTTCGAGGAATGCCGGCGCCTTGGGCAGCGGCACGGGGGCTTCGTGGCGCAGGATCCGCTCGACATGAAAGATGTTGAACGCGAAGTCCTGTCCCGCGACCTTGAAGGCGACGAGCTGGACTTCATCTCCCGTGTTCATGCAAACCGCTCCTCCAGGGCCGCGAAATCGAGAATCGGCACGAGTCCTCCTCCCTCTCCGGGTCGCCGTGCCACGCCACCCGCCCAGGGAAGCAATTCCCCCGACGGCACCGGAATGGCGCGTTCCCGCACGACTTCCTCGGCATCGTCCACCTCGAATGCCATGTACCGCTCGCCCTTCCCGATGTGCACCACGACGGTCGTCTGTCCCTGCACGTCCGGCGGGGTCCGTCCGGCGCCGGCAAGCAGTGCACCCAGATGCACCAGCGGCACCAGCCGGCCGCGCCACGGGGTGAGGCCTCGCATCGCATCGAGCGCTCGGGGCACGGGCAGGACTTCCGCCCCGTCGTTGACCTCGAGCACTCGCGCGAGTGGCAGCCCATAGGGACGGCCTTCCGAGCGAACCAGGAGGTACCCCTCGCTCATCGCGGCACGATCCGCGGGGCTCGCACCAGCTCGACAACCCGCGTCGCGATCTGTGCCAGTGGCAGCACCGCGTCCGCTCCACCGGCCTGCACCGCGGCCAGGGGCATTCCCGCAATCACCGACGACTCGCGATCCTGCGCGACGCCTACCCCGCCGGCATCGTGAATCGCGCGCAGCCCGGCGGCGCCGTCACGACCCATGCCCGTCAGCACGACGCCGACGCAGCGCGAGCCGAAGAGCTCCGCCACCGAACGGAACAACGGATCGGCAGCCGGACGCACGCCCCAGATCGGCGGGGTCTGATCGAGCGCGAGCGCGGGACCATCGGGACCGGGGACCACGCGCATATGATAATCGCCGGGTGCCACGTAGGCCGTGTCCTCCACCACCGGCGCGCCGTGGTCGCCCTCAACCACCCGGAGGGGGCTCATCGAATCGAGCCGCTCCGCGAGACTTCGCGTGAACTTGGGCGGCATATGCTGCGCGATCACGACCGCGGCTCCGAGACCGGCAGGCAGACGCGGAATGAGCTCGGCCAGCGCCCGCGGCCCGCCCGTCGATGCGGCGATGGCGATCACCGCTCGCGCCCGCGGGCGCAGCTGGATGTCCGCGGGATGCCGCACGGCGGCCGGTGGGCGGGCCATCACGGAGACATGCGAGAGGTCCGCGGCGAGCGCGCGCCGCACCGCGGCCACGAGCTCCGGAGCGATCTGTTCGAGCGGCGCGCGACCGGCATCGGGAGGCTTGGCGACGATCTCGACGGCGCCGAGCTCGAGCGCCCGTATGGCCGCCTGGGTCCCGGGTCCGGCGTGCGCGCTCACGACGACGATGGGCCGTGGGATCTCGGACATGATGTAGCCGATGGCGGCGAGCCCGTCGAGCTCGGGCATCTCGAGATCCATCGTGATCACGTCCGGCTCGTGTTGATGCACCTTGCGTACGGCGTCCAATCCGTCGCGCGCGGTACCCACGACTTCGAATTCCCCTCCGGCCTGCGGGCCCGCGAGCAGATCGGAGATCACCCGGCGCAGAAAGGCGCTGTCGTCGACCACGAGAACTCGAGCCCGTCGGGCCTGGCGCTCAGATGACACGAACGGGGCACCCGACCGTACGCACCTCGACACGGCCGTCGGCGACGAACATCTGTATGGAGCGTCCCGATCCCCCGCCCACCGCTTCCGCCGCCACCGGAATGGACGCGTGCCGCAACGCCTGCCGTGCGGCGGCGATGTTGCGCTCGCCCATCTGCACTGATCCCGGTTGCATCAGCTGCGCGAACATGCTCGCCCCACCGGCGAGTTTGGCCACGACGTGGCGCGGATCGGCGCCGAGCTCCGTAAGGCGTTCGAGCAGGAAGGGCACGGCGGTTTCGGGAAAGCGGGCGGGATTCGTGGTGTCGCGCGAGAGGCTCCGGGATGGCAGGAGGATGTGCGCCATTGCTCCGGCCCCCGCGTTCGGATCGTGCAGCATGATGGCGACACAGGAGCCCAGACCCAGCGAGACCAGGACGGCGTCGCCGCGATCCGCCGCCCATTCCGCCACGCGGACCATGTGCTCACGACGCGAACCCGAGCCGTTCATTCGAGCCGGCGGTAGATCCGCTCGCGCGGCTCCTCCATCTTGAAGCGCTGCCGGCCCTCGCCGAACAGCGTCTCGACCTTTCCGAGCACCAGAATGCCATTGGGAACGAGCGCGTTGGCAAAGGCGGCGAACAGCCGCTCCTGCAGCGGCCGCTCGAAGTAGATCATCACGTTGCGGCACACGATGAGGTCGTACGGGGCGGCGGGCGGCGGCTCCGTAGTGAGATCGTGCCTCAGGACGCGCAGCATGGCACGGAGCCGATCCACGGGCTGGCGGGGCTCTGTCGCGCTGAAATACCGCGCCGCCAGCTCGCCCGGAATCTCTCCGAACGCGCTCGCCGGGAACGCGGCGGTTTCCGTGCGCGCGATGCTCTCGCGATCGATATCCGTCGCGTCGATGCGTGGCCGATCGAGCCAGCGCTCCTGTCCCTGGTGCCGCGCCGTTTCGGCGAGGGCCACCGCCAGACTGTAGGGCTCCTCGCCCGACGCGCAGCCGGCGGACCACACGCGAACCCGTCCCTCGCGCGCCTGCCAGAGCTCCCGCAGGTAGGCGGCCAGGGCGGCCCACGTTTCGGCGTTGCGCCAGAATTTGGTGACGTTGATGGTGAGCGTATCGAGCAGGCGATCGTATTCGGTGGCGTCCTCGTCGAGCAGCCGCGCATACGCGTGGTAGGTGTGCACGCCCCGCGCGCGCATGCGCACCGCGAGTCGCCGCCGGAAGCATTTGTTCTTGTAGCTCTCGCAGCTGATGCCGCGGGCCTGCGAGATCTTGCGCGTCAGGGCGCCGAATTCGGGATCCTGGGCCGGAGTCATGACAGCGCGCTCAGCGTATCGAGGTTCGCCTTCACGAGCTCGTGCTTGGGATTGAGCTCGAGCGCTTTCCGCCAGAACATCGTGGCGAGGTCGCGGTCGTTTCGTTTGTACGCGATGTTGCCGAGCTTGAAGTAGACGTCGTCACCGAGGTCAGGGGCCAGCTCGATGGCGCGGCTGTACGCGGCCCACGCCTCTTCGTAGCGCGACCCCCGGTATGCGAGATCGCCCAGATTCTTCGAGAGCTGAGGCAGCGAAGGCTCGCTCTTCTTGGCAGCCTGAATCAATTCTTCGGCCTTGCTCAGGTCTCCGGCGAGCTCGTGCAGCACGGCCATGTTGTTTTGCAGCACGGCGTGCGAGGGGTACGCCTCCGCCCCTTCTTCCGCGATCTGATCGGCGAGCTCGAACTCGCCCGCCGACGCGGCGGCGAGTCCGCGCGCCCAGAACCACACCGGGGGCGGCACGGCCTGGAACAGCTCCCGCGCGCGGTCGAGCCGCCCGCTCGCGCTCGCAAAGTCGCCCTGCTTCAGCGCGATGATTCCCCACCCGAGAAACGTCCGGGGGTCATTCTTCCCGCGCGCGGCGGCCTCGCTGTAGGCCGCCTCCGCGTCGGGGAGCCGGCCGAGCTGCTCATAGGCGAGCGCGAGATTGTGGAGCACGGCGGGCTTGCCGCCGCCTTTTTCCGCGGCGAGCCGCAGCGCATCCATCGCTTCCCGCCAGCGCGCCTGGCGGAGGGCCACGAGCCCGAGGTAGAAATGCGCGTTCGCGTCGCCGGGCCGGAGCTCGGCCACCCGGCGGAACTCCCGCGCCGCCTCGTCCAGCATGCCGGTCTTGTAGAACGCGATGCCGAGATTGCGATGCTCCTCGACCCGCGCTTCCGTAAGCTGCGCATCATCGGACGGGGCGGTCCGTCCCGCCCGGTGGAGGAACCCCGCCGTGATGAGTCCGTACAGCGCCTTGCCGATTTCGAATTCGCCCAGCCCCGAATCTTCGGTCACCTGATCCACGTCCCGCGTGCCGTCGAGCAGCGGCAGCACGCGCTGCTGCGCATCGGTCAGCGTCGCGTCGGAAATCGCCAGCCGGTCCTTGTCCACGATGAAAATCAGGTCGAACGAGGGAATCTTCTTCTCGATCAGGCTCCATTCGTCCACGCGGCGCGCGCCCTCGAGCAGCAGCGACTCGGGATTGATGGAGACCAGGAAATCCTGCCGGTCGGCGCGCACGTCGGCTTCGAAGTTGAACGTTCCCTGCGTCCAGGTGAACAGGTAGTAGACGGATTCCTCGATCTGCACGCGCATGTAGCGCTCGAGATCCTCCTGGGTGATGACACGCTGGCTGACGAGAATTTGCCCGAGCTTCTTGTCGCGCTCCTTCGATTGGCGGTGGATCCCCGCGTCCAGTTGTTCCTGGGTGATCTTGCCGTGCTTGACGAGGATGTCGCCGAGCCGGTCGCGGCGGTTGACGATGGAGGCGTAGGAGATCCGCCCCTTCTCGAAGTAGATGTAGCCGAAGTTGGCCCGGTCGGCGATCGACAGGCAGCCTGTTTTCTGCCCCAGCGAGAGGAGCTGGAGTACGTCCGGAAGCGACGCTTCCTTGAGCGAGCCCTTGATCGCCACTCTAGTGTAGCTCCTCGATCAATCGGTCCGCGGCCGCGGGCCAGTCCCACACCATTTTTTCGCGGCTCCGGATTCCACCCAGGCTCGAGACGACGAGCCCGCTGGTGCGGAGCCCGCCGCTCTTGCGATTGGGCTCACGCGAGTGCCCCTCGAGCACGTCGCGCGCGAGTCCTACCGAGACGGTCTGGTCCTGCGCGGCCGCGGCTCCGATCACGCGCTGCAGCAATCCCTGGAGCCCGCGGACCGACTCCGCCGGCCGATCGGCCAGATACTCGAGCAGCGCCGAATCCCGGCTCAGCTGCTGCGTGGTGAAAAGCCGCTCCAGAACCACGCGGCGGATTTCGCGATCCGGCTCCAGGAGCTCGACCACGAGACCGCCTCCGAGGCGCGAGATGAGCCGTTCCTCGATCCCCGTGAGCTTGGTGGGGTGCACGGGAGCCGTGAACACGAGCTGGCGTTCCTGATCGAGGAACAGATTGAACAGATTGAACAGCTCTTCCTGGGTCCGATCCTTCCCGGCCACCAGGTGAATGTCGTCGAGCAGGAGCGCGGTCGCGCGACGGTAGCGGGCGCGCCACCATTCCCCCCGATTCCCGTTGATGGCGGTAATCAGCTCGTCGATGAAGGTCTGCGTGGAAAGACATGCCACCACCGCGCCCGGCCGTTTGGCCAGCTCGAGCCCGACGCCGTGCAGGAGGTGCGTTTTCCCCGACCCGCTCTTGCCGATGAACACGAGCGGGTTGTAACGCTTGCCGGGTTGCTCGAGGACGGCGCGCGCCGCCGTCACCGCGACCTGGTTGGCCGCTCCGGTGACGTAATTCGCGAGCGGAAAGGCCCCGGACGGAGCGGGAGGCGGCGCCGAGCCGACAAGCACGTTCGAGGCCGCCGCCTCCGCTTCGGCCATCCGCTCCGGATCGCGAAACAGGCTCTGGCCGGCGGCCTGCGGATCGAGCGCCGCCACTTCGTTCTCGAGCGTCCGCAACCGTTCGACATCGCGCGCGAATGACGCGATCTCCTCGTCGACCGCCGCGGGGGTATCCCGCTCGAGCAGCACCTCGAGCCGGTGCGTCCGGTATCCTTCGCCCTCCCAGCGCAGGATCGCTTCGGCCACCCGCGCGCGCCACGCCTCCACGGCTTTTCCCACGGTGGCGGTCACGTCATCGAGAAACGATCCGAACTCGTCGGCCGAGCCCGCGACGCGGGCGTTCGCCGGCGGCACCGGCGCCGCCGCCGGCGGCGCGGGCGCCTGTTGCAGCCCGAGAAGCTGCTTCGCGCCCTCCGCGTTGAGCGGCGTGTCGTTCACCGCCTGATACGCGACCATCCGGTTCAACGCCCCCATCAGCTCGCGAACATTCGGGAACTCGGCCGTCGCGACGGTTTCGAGCACGCCGGGCTGGAACGTCGCGCCGCGCTCCTCGGACTTGCGGCGCAGGATGGCCACGCGGGTTTCGTAGTCCGGCACGCCGATGTCCACCACCAGGCCGCCTGAGAACCGCGAGATGAGCCGCTCGTCGAGATCGGCGATCTCGGCCGGCGGGCGGTCGCTCGTGAGCACGATCTGATGGCCGCCGGACTGGAGCGCTTCGATCAGACGCAGCAGCTCGGCCTGCATCTCCTTCCGGTTCGTGAGGAATTGCACGTCGTCGATCAGCAGCACGTCGACGTTTTGAAACCGGCGGCGGAACGCATCGCCCTGCCCCGCCGCGACGGCCGCGTGGAACGCTTCGACGTACTCGTCCAACGACAGGTACTCGATATTCAGATTCGGGAAGAGCTTCTTCGCGCTCTGCCCGATCGCCATCAGTAGATGCGTCTTCCCGAGCCCCGATCCACTGTACACGAACAGCGGGGTGTAGACCGTTCCCGGATTCTCGGCCACGGCGCGGCCCGCCGTCACGGCAAGCCGGTTGGCCGCGCCGACCACGCACGTCTCGAAGGAAAGCCGGGGATTGAGCGTGGCGGTCATGCCGTCGTCCCGGCGGACAGACGTTTCAGCACCAGCTCGGAGATCGCCTTGAGCGTCTCGAACACACCGCGGCCGTGCAAAGCGTCCGCGGGAAGACTCGGGACCGCGCGGAAATTGAGCGCGTCGTCGAGCTCCGCGGGCTCGAGAATCAACTCGCGCGGCAGGTCCTGCTTGTTGTACTGCATCACGAGCGGAAGCGTACGGACGTCGACCCCGAGCTCGAGCAGATTACTTTGCAGGTTCTGCAGGCTCTCGACGTTCTCGTCCAGCTGGCGGGCCTGACTGTCTCCGACGAACACCACGCCGTCGGCGCCCTGGAGCACGAGACGGCGCGTCGCGTTGTAGTAGACCTGGCCTGGAACGGTGTAGAGCTGGAAGCGGGTGTTGAACCCCGAGATCTGGCCCAGGTCGATCGGCAGAAAATCGAAGAACAGCGTGCGATCGGTTTGGGTCGCGAGCGACACCATGCGGCCGCGGCGGGATTCGGGGACGCGGCCATAGATGTAATGGAGATTCGTGGTCTTGCCCGATCGTCCGGGGCCGTAGTAGACGATCTTGCAAGTGATCTCGCGGGTCGTGAAGTTGACGAGGGACACGTGCTACCTCCCGAACAGCGTGTCGAGGCTGTCGCTCAGCTGGCGCTCGAAATCGGCCGCCAGCACTTGCTTCGGGACGCCCGTCTTGGGACTCGCCGCGTGCAGCTCCGTCCGGAGTTGCTCGAAGAATAACTGCACCAACCCGATCGATGAAACATCGAGATCGTACACGACCAGCACGACCACGATGCCCTGATGCGTCGGCGCGTTCGCGAGAAAGATTCCATGACGCTCTCCCTGGTGCGTCAACGCCGCAAACGGCGGCTCCCCGAGTTGCCGGGCGATCTCGGTGGTCGATGCGACGATCGCCGTACTGAGCGCCGCAGCCGACATGACGTCGAGCGCGCGCGTGAAGCCGTGCTGCGCCAGGACCTGCCCCGCGGGAGTCATGAGCAGCACCAGCCGCGCCGAGGCTTCCCCGACGAACCCCTTGAGGGGTGCAAGCGTCCAGGCCTCCACGGCGCGCGTCGTCATCCGACGAGCTCCGCGGCCCGCAGCAGCTCGAGCCGGACCAATCCGACGTTCACCTCCGTATCGGCCACGGCGACGATGAGGACTCCCGACGGCGCGGGCACCACGAGCAGCGCACCCGCGCTGCACTGCAGGTGCCAGAACAGCGTGGCGCCGATGCCGCCCGCTCCCATCGCGCGGGCCAGCCGGTTCGCGAGACTGCCGGCCAGCGCCGCGACGGCCGATCCCTTGATGCCTTCCATCAGCTGCTCGGCGACCACCAGGCCGTCGGCTGCCGACACGAGCATCGCGCCGCGGACGCCGCGCACGCGAGTCACGAGATCCAGCGCGCGTTCGTAGCCACTCATGCCTGCCGCTCCAACCAGCGCGCCGCCGCCTGCGCCGCACGCTGCGCGATGATCGCCAGCCGCCCCATCGGCACCGCGCGGTCGCGAATCACGAGCAGCAACGTGTGCGCGCTCGGCTGCGCCAGGTGGACATGTCCGCTCACCCCCTCGGCGGCCAGGCCGGTCCACGTGCCGAGTCCCACAAGCTTCGCGGTCCGGGCCGCCTCCTGCGAGACACCGGCGAGATATGCCGCCACGGGAGCGGTGACGTCTGCTCCCGAGCCGTCGCGCAAGGCCCCGCCCAGGACCTGTCCCGAGCCGTCGAGCAGCAGCAGTCCCTCCTGCGCCCCTTCAAGCCCCGCGAAGACGCGCTGCTCGTCGAGCGGCCCGGCCGTCCCGGCCGCGGCCGCGGAGGGCGCAGCAGCCGCGGGTGTCGGCGCGCGATCCGGCGCCGGCGCCGGTGGAGCGGGATCGGCCGGCACGGGTGCGGCGGGCACCGGTGTGCTTTCGAACCCCAGGCCGGCTGCCGCCGCTCCCACGTCGCCGCCCTGCACCATGGCCACGGCCTGCGCGATCGTGGGATCGGTGGGAGCTTCGCGTTGCGCCGCTTGTAGATGCGTGGCGGCCTGCTCCACATCGCCCACCTTGAAATAGAGAAACGCGAGGCCCTTCAAGGCCCCCACGTGCGCGGGCGCAATCCGAAGCGTCATGTCCCATTCGTCGAACGCCCGCTCGTAATCGCGCTTGTCCGCCAGGATCCGCGCGTACAGGTCGTGCGCATCAGCGAGATGCGGATGCCGCTCGAGGCCCGATAGGGCCACGCGATGCGCCGCATCGAGCTGGCCTTTGTGACGCAGCAGCTCGCCGAGCCGGAGGAACACCAGGCTCCCGGGGTCCTGCGCGAGCTGAGCAGACAACGACTTCACGTCGTCAGCCATGCTGGACTCCGGCGCGGCCCAACGTCAGCGCCGCCGCTTTGGCCTGCTGGACTTCCTCAACCCGAGCGGCCTCAGCGGCTCCGTGGGGTGTGAGCCGCTCCCAATGCTCCCATTGTTCGACGGCTTCGCCGAAGCGGCCGATGGCGGCGAGCGCGTGCCCCAGTAATCGGTGCGCCGCCGCGAGCCGCGGGTCGAGCCGGACCGCCTGCCGCAGCGCGGTCACCGCGTCCGCGGGCCGTCCCGCCGCGAGCTGGACACGGCCCAGCAACAGGTGAATGGCCGGATCCTCTGGGTGGGCGGACGCCGCCTGCTCGGCGGCCGCACGCGCTTCCTGGTGATCGTGGCGGGCCAGCGCGGCCTCGGTGCCCGCGACGAGCTCGGCGAGCTCGACGGCCGACCCGCCGCCCGGCCGCTCCCGGGCCGCCGCCCCGGGATCGCTGAGCAGGATCACGCCGGCGCTGTCAAGTCCGAACAGCGTTTTCGCCACGTCGAAATCCGAGCGCCCCAGCTGACGCGAGATCGTCCGCACGTCCCGCGTCGAGTCGATCATCGCCAACACTTCCCATTCCGCCGGCAGCAGATCGAGCGTCGGATTGTTGCCCGAGGACAACGCCGCCAGATGCGGCACGACGCCGACGTGCGGCACCCGCTTCTCGATCCGCGACCATTCGTCGATGCGGCGCGCGCCTTCCATGAGGAGCGCCTCCGTCCGAATCCGCACGACGGCTCGCTTCGCGACGTCCGGGGCCGGCTCTTCGCCGAACGAGAAGAACCCCTCATTCCAGCTCATGACCTCGAAGACGACTTCCTCGATTTGAAACCGCACCTGGCGCTCTACGTCACGGGTCGTGATCGCCCCGAGCCCCACGAGGATTTCACCCAGCCTGCGGGCGTCACCCTTGGTCTGCATGTCGCGCGCGCGCTCCAGGTCGGCTTCCGTAATCTTGCCGGTGCGGAGCAGCAGCGTTCCGATCGGATGCGGATTGCTGCGCATTTCGGCAAACACCACCGCGCCTTCCTCGAAGTAGATCTTGCCATCGTTCAACCGCAGATCCGACGTGACACGCAGCACCCCCGTTTTCCGGCTGAGATCGAGCAGCTGGAAAACGTCGTGAATGCCGAGCTCGCGAAGCGGGCCTTCGATCGGCATGCGTCAGGCCGCTTCCGAGGTGAAGATGTGCGCCAGGTCGAGCGCGGTGCGGGCGTGCACTCTGGCGCGCTGCGCGTAGGGACCGCCGGGATCGAGCCGCGTCACTTTCTCCCATGCCTCGACCGCCTCGGCATAGCGGTGCGCCAGCGCGAGCGCCACGCCGGCCTGGAACCAGGCTTCCACCTGCTCGGCATCGAACTTGAGCACACGGCGGAACGCCTCGAGCGCCGCCTCCGCGCGCTTGTCGTCGAGCAGCGCGCGGCCCAGCAGCAGCAGCGCCTTCAAGTCGTACGGGTCGTCCTCGAGCATTCCCGCGAGCCGCGCGATCGCGTCGCGCAGCCGTCCGGTGCGCCGCAACAAGTCGGCGCGCGCGAGCGCCGCCTCGTAGAACGTCGGGAGGACGTCCAGCGCCTGATCGTACGCCCGCTCGGCTTCTCCCCAGGCCTCCCGCTGCTCGTGGAGCCGCCCCAGCTCGAGCCAGACCTGTCCGTATCCCGGATCGAGCTCGAGCGCCGCACGATAGGCGGCGAGCGCGCCGGTTCGGTCGCCGATCTTCGCGGCGACATCGCCCTGCAGCTTGCGGAGGTCGGCACGCTGTGGGGCGCGGGTCTGCGCCCGCCCCAGCACGGTGAGCGCACCTGCCGCGTCTCCGCCCGCCGCGCGGCCCTTCGCGACCACGACGAGCGCCTCCACGTCGTCCGGCGTGCGCTCCAGCAGCTGCTCCGCGAGCCCGCGGGCCTCCTCGTCGCGCCCCATGCTGAACAGGGCTTTCACCTCACCGAGCAACGCGTCGGTGCGCGCGCCGTTGGCGGACCGCGCTTCGCGATAGCGTTCGAGCGCCTCACCGTACAGCCCGCGCCGCGCGAAGATCTCGCCCAGGAGCACCGACGCATCGATGGCATCGGCGCCGCGCTGGACGGCGCGCCCCGCTTCGGCCGCCGCCAGATCCATCAAGCCCTTGCTCACGTAGTCCCGCGCGAGGTCGAGCGGATCGTCGGCGCTGCGCGGCGCTTCAACCGCCGGCTCGAGCTCCTGGAAGATGTTGTCGAGCAGCCTCTGGTCGAACGAGAAGTCCTCGCCCAGCGCCTCGGTCTGGACGTCGGCCGAGATTTCGGGAGCGATGCCGATCGTGGTCTTCTCGAACTGCAGATCGATGCTCAGACCGAACTTCTGCGAGACGTAATAGGGATCGAGCTCGAGCGCGCGCTTGGTGGCGCGGAGCGCGCCCTCGAAGTCGCCAAGGTTCGACAACGTAAAGCTCAGGTTGTAATGCGCGCCCGCATGCGCGGGGTCGGCTTCCACGGCGCGCACGAAGGCGTTGCGCGCGTCGGTGAAGCGCTTCATTTCGACGAGCACGAGCCCGACGCCGTTCCACGCGGGCGCCGATGCTGGTTGATCGGCGAGCACCTGGCGATACGCCTCCAGCGCGAGCTGAAAGCGCCGCAGCTGAAACAGGAGGAGCGCGAGGTTGAGGCGCGCGGCGGCAAACCCCCGCTCGAGCTGAAGCGCTTTGCGAAACGCCTCGATCGCCTGCTCGGAGTCCGCCTGGTGCGTGAGCACCACGCCGAGGTTGTTCCACGCCAGCGCGTAGCGGGCATCGATGTCCACCGCCTGGCGGTACGAGGTGAGGGCGTCGGCCATGCGGCCGGCCTGATGCAGCACGATGCCGTGCTCGTTCCACAGCTTGGGCGAGTCGGGAATCTCGCGGAGCAGCGTTTCGTACAGCTCGAGCGCGGCGCCGAGATCGCGCTTCAGCAGATGCACTTCGGCCATCGCCTGCAGCGTCAGCCGCCGATCCTCGCCGCGGTCCAGCGCGAGGCGATATTCGCGCAGCGCCTCGTTGTAATAACCCTTCTGGCGAAAGGCGAGTCCGAGGTTGTAGTGCGCGAGCTCGGTGTTCTCCGCGAGCCCCGGCTCGGGGGCGTTCTGCTGGCGGAGCGCGTCGCTCTTGCGCTCGGCGTTGTATCGCTCGAGGGAGAGATTGGTCTGCGCACGCGCGAGGGGCGGGTTGAGCTCGATCGCGCGCTTCGACGCGGCCCGCGCATCCTGATGCCGCCCCAGGTCGCCCAGCACGAACGCCATGAGATAGTGCGCGTTCGCGTTGTCGGGGTTGAGACTCACGGCGCGCTCGAGCGCGGTGAGCGCGTCGCCGTTCAACCCGCGGGCGTAAAAGACCTCGGCAAGATAGAAGTGCACCACGCTCGACTCGGGATCGAGCTCGCAGGCGCGCTGAAACCAGTCGGTGGCCACGTCCATCCGCCCGCGGTTTTTCTCGGCGAGTCCGATCTGGATGATCGCCGCGACGTCATCCGGCCGCCGCGCGAGCAGCTCCTCGAACTCTCCGGCCGCGTCTTCGTGCTGTCCGAGAATCGCGTACGCGCGCCCCAACTCCCAGCGCGCGTCGCGGTCATCCGGCGACTGCCGAAGCCGCTCGCCCAGCTCGGCCACGCGACGATCGTAGAACCCCGTGTCGTTGTGCGCGATCTCGAGATTGCGCTGCGCGACCTGCATCTTGGGATCGAGCTCGAGCGCGCGCGTGAACTCCGCGATGGCTTCCGGAACGAGCCCTTTGCGGTAATAGAGGACGCCGAGGTTGTTATGCGCCCCGGCGTCCGACGGATCGATCCGCCGGGCAAACGATCGGAGGGCGGCGAGGTCGCGTTCGGAGAGCGCCGGCGCCGTCATGGGGTCAGGTCACGCGAATGGCGTCGAAGATCGCCTTGAGAGACGCCAGGTCGGGCAGGAGCAGGAAGTGGCCCCGCAGGCCCTCACCATTGTCGAACCGGAATTCCGTTTCGACGCAGAAAATGAAATCGCGCTCGTGACCGAAGTTCAGGTAGGCGGTCGTCAGGACCGCCCCCGCCACGTCGATGACGAGGCTCGGTACCGAAGGCAGGAGCAGCATCCCCATGAACTCGGAGAGCGCGTTCATGTAGGCGCCGGCGAGAATGTTCCCGGCCTCTTTGAGACACGATTGCTCGAGCGTCTCGTAGCTCGCGGTCTGGCCCTTCGGCCGGCGGAGCAGCATGTCGCACAACCGTCGGCCCACCGCCTCGGGCAACACGAGCAGCGTCCTCCCGGTCAGATCGCCCAGCATGTGCATGAGGACGGCCGCCACCACGGCCTGCGAATCGCCCAGCAGCTCGGGAACGTCCTCGAGCCGGGTGATGATGATTTGCGGGACGGTGATCATGATCCGCCGATCGGTCATCTGGGACAGCGCGGTCGCGGCGTGTCCCGCGCCGATGTTCGCCACCTCGCGCAGCGCATCGATCTGCATCGCCTTCAGTTCGCGGACGTCCTGCATCACGCTGGCGCCTCCTAGACGAGCCCGCCGGCGTCGAGAATCAACGCCGGCACGCCGTCACTCATGATGGTCGCGCCGCTGAAGAGGGGCAGCGTCCCCCGGGGCGCATCGAATCCCTTTACGACGATCTCCTGCTGCCCCAACATGCCGTCGACCACGATCCCGGCGCGCCGCTCACCCATTTCGAGCACGATGATCGGCCGGCGGGGCGGAGCGTCGCCACCCTCCACGGCAAGCAGGCGGCGCAGATGCACCAGCGGCACCACGCGATCCCGCAGCACGATGGCTTCGCGCCCCTCGACCGTCGTGGTCGGCGCGCTGCCGAGCTCGATCGTCTCCGCGACGTAGGTCAACGGCAGGGCGTAGCGCTCACGGCCTACGCTCGCGATGAGCGCGCGGACGATCGCGAGCGTGACCGGAAGCCGGAGTACGAAGGTCGTTCCCCGCCCTGCGTTCGAACGCACTTCGACACTGCCGCCGAGCGCGCGCAGCCGCGTGACGGCGACATCGATACCCACACCCCGCCCGGAGACGGCGGTGACCGAATCGCTCGTCGTAAACCCCGGCCGCGCGATGATCCGGAGCAGCTGGTCGTCGGTGAGCGTCTCGGTGTGCGGGTCGACCAGCCCCTCGCGTTTCGCCCGCTCGAGCACCCGGGCGCGTGGGATCCCCCGGCCGTCGTCCGAGATGGTAATGATCACACTCGAGCGCTCGCGCACGGCGGCAAGCACGATCTCGCCCTCGGGCTTCTTCCCCGCCCGCCGCCGCTCCTCGGGCGGCTCGATCCCGTGATCGACCGCGTTGCGAAGCATGTGCACGAGCGGATCGCCCAGCTCGTCGAGGATCGTGCGGTCCAGCTCGATGTCTTTCCCCTCCACGCGGAACTGCACCTGTTTGCCGAGCTGCCGCGCGCTGTCCCGCACGAGTCGGGGAAACCGATCGAACACCTGCCACACGGGGGTGAGACGGGCCTGGATGATCTGGTCCTGCAGATCACGGGAGAGCCGCGCGACCGTGAGTGCGATGTCATCGATGCCGGGATCGCGCCGGGCCATGGCCAGCTCGTTCAACCGCCCCCGGGCGATCACCAGCTCGCCGATCAAGTCCATGAGCGCGTCGAGGCGGCGGAGATCGACGCGTAGATGCCGCGCACGTCCCGCCTCGCCACCCGGCACCGCCGCGGGCGATTCGGGGCGCGGCGCCGCCGGTTCGTCCGCGCCGACGTCCACGGACTCCACATCCCCGGCCCGCTCGATCGCCTGCACGATGTCCGCGATGGACGCTGCCGTTTCCAGGCGAAAGGTGAAATGGCCGTCGAAGTCTTCCGATTCGAAGGTTTCCGCGGGCGGCGAAACCGCACGGACAGCGCCCACCGCGCCCGCATGGCGCAGCGCGATCAGCGCTCGGCCGCCCTTCAGGGGCGCCGTTTCCCGCAGGGTGACGCGCACGAGCCGCCCCGCGTGCGTGGGCGCGCGCGCTGGTTCGATTTCGCGCGGACTCGTGTCGACCTCCGGCTTCGCGGCGGTCGCTTCCCCCTTCGCTTTCTGCTCTTTCGACCCTCCCCCTCCGCCTCCCACCACCGCAAGGTCCCGCAACACGGGATCCAAGTCCGCTTCCCGTTCCCGGCCGGCCACCGCCAGGCCGATGCTGGACTCCAGCGCATCGACCGCGCGGAACAGGAGTTGGAGCACGTCGGACGTGACGGGGGCGGAGCTGCTGCGGATCTTGTCCAACAGGCTTTCCGCGGCGTGGGCGAGCTCCGCCACGCGCGCGTAGCCCATCGTGGCCGCCATGCCTTTGACCGTGTGCATGGCGCGGAAGATGCCGCCAATGGGGTCGCGCGCGGACGGGTCGCGCTCGAGTGCGAGCAGCAGCTCGTTGCAGGCGCTCACATGCTCCCGGCTCTCCGCCAGGAAGAGTTCCGCGTACTGCGAGAGATCCATGTTAGCCCAGCACTCGCTGGACCGCTTCGAGCACGCGCGAAGGCTGGAATGGCTTGACGACGAAGTCCTTGGCGCCGGCCTGAATCGCTTCGACCACGAGCGCCTGCTGGCCCATCGCGCTGCACATCAGAATCTTGGCGTCAGGGTCCTGGCGGACGATCTCTCGCACGGCGTCGATGCCGCCCATATCCGGCATGACGATATCCATGGTGACGAGGTCGGGTCGCAGCTGGCGGTATTTCTCCACCGCCTGCGCACCGGTTTCCGCTTCGCCAACCACCTCGAATCCGGCCTGAGCCAGGATGTCGCTGATCATCGTCCGCATGAAGATCGCGTCATCGCAGACGAGGACAGTGTGATTCACACACCCTCCCTAGGAAGCGAAAACAGGACTGAGAAGCGCGTCGGTATCGAGAACGATGAAGAGCCGTCCATCGCGCCGGCCGACCGCCTGGACGAGGGTGGGATCGACCCCCGGCAAGGCCTGCCGGGGTTCGAGGGTATCTCCACCCACCGAGAGAAGGTCGACCACCTCATCCACCGTGAAACCCACGAGGCGGCGGGCGGGCGCGGCGCCGAGCTCGAACAACATGGTCGTGGCGGCATCCGACCCCGCGGCGGCGGCCGGCTGGCCCAGGGCCCGCCAACCATCCACGACGGTGATCAGGTTGCCCCGGACATTCACCAGCCCCCGCACCACGTCCGGTGCACCCGGAATTCGTGTTGCTGGGAACTGCGGCAGGATCTCCCGGACCAGGTCGGCGGGTGCCGCGCAGGCCAACTCGCCCACCCGGAAAACGAGCAATCGGATCACCCCGCCGTCACTCATCCGATGCGAAGAAGCCAAAATATTGCAATGGGTTGGGCTGAGCAAGCAATGTGTCGTCTCCCGCCGCCACAGCCAGCGATTCACGCAAATCGGCAGGCCATTCTGACCGCAACCTGACCCGGATACCGGTCACGGGATGGTCAAACCCGAGCTCGGCAGCGTGCAATGCCTGCCGGGGGGTAGCGGTCTCGAGTCGCTCTGCTTCGGCTCGCAGCGAACCGGTCACCCGGCGGCTCCCGCCGAACGTGTATTCCCGATCACCGACAACCGGATGTCCCACATGGGCGAGATGTACGCGAATCTGGTGGGTGCGGCCCGTCTCGAGCTCGAGCCGCAACAGATCCACATGCGCAAACCGGGCAAGGACGCTCGCATGCGTGACGGCATGACGGCCGCCTGCGAGGACGGTCATGCGCTGGCGGTTCGCGGGATTCCTGGTGATGGGGGCTTCGATCTTGACCGGGCTCTTGGCCAGATGGCCCCACGACAATGCCGCGTATGCGCGTTTCACTTGGCGATGCTCGATGGCCCCCGCAATCCGCCGGTGCGCCAGATCGGTCTTGGCGATCAAGAGCAGCCCGGACGTGTCGCGGTCCAGCCGATGCACGATGCCCGGGCGACCGGCTTCGCTGCCCTGGGATAGCGGCGTGCCCCGCCCCACCAGCACGTTCACGAGCGAGTCGTCCCAGTGGCCCGGCCCCGGATGCACGACCAATCCCGCCGGCTTGTCGATGACGAGCAAGTGCTCGTCTTCGTAGACGACCCTGAGATTGTGCTGGACCGGCTGGTACACGCGAGGAGCGGCTTTGGGGGGGAAGGTGACCGTGACGACCGTGCCGCGCGCCAGGCGGGCAGACGCCCGGAGCGGGCGTCCATCACTCTCTACCCGCTTGTCGGCGATGAGACGGGCGGCGGCGGTTCGGGAGAGCGCGAGTTGTTCGGCGAGGAAACGATCCAGGCGATCGGACTCTGGTACCGCCACGCAGAAGGTGACGGTCACGGCTCCGTTGCCTGAGCCTCCTTGTGCTGCTCGGTGGTGCGGCCTTCGAGCCAGAGCGACACCGCGAGTGTAATCGCCCCGACGGTGATCGCGGAATCGGCCACATTGAATGTGGGCCAGCGCATCACCCCGACGCCGACATCGACAAAATCCACGACGCCGAGCGAGCTGCGCAGCCGGTCCAGGACGTTGCCCACCGCGCCCGCGGACACGAGCGCCAAAGCGACGAGGCGCACCCGATCGCCCGGTCGCGTGCCGCGCACCATCGAGCCGAGGACAAACAGGGCGGCGATGGCGAGCCCAAAAAAGATCCAGCGCGAGTACTCACCCAGACACAACCCGAAGGCAGCACATTGATTGTAGACCAGCCGCAGCTGGACGTAGTCGCCCAGTACGGCAACGGGCAGGTGCCGCGCCAGCAAGCCTTCCGCGAGCATCTTCGTGACCAGATCCAGGACCACGACCGCGGCCGCGGTGGCCCAGAAGAGCCGCCGATCAGCGCCTGTGGTCATCTTCTTCCTTCGCTTTGCACTTGATGCAGAGCCGCGCGTGCGGCAGTGCGTCGAGCCGCTCGAAGCTGATGTCGTCGCCGCACTGTTCGCATCGTCCGAACTTTTCGGGAGACTGGTACAACCGGCGCAGCGCCTGGTTCACGTGCCAGAGATACCGCCCTTCCTGTGACGCGAAGAGAAACGCCTTCTCGCGCTCCATGGCGTCGGTGCCCTGATCGGCCATGTGGAACGAATAGCTCGAGAGGTCGCCGTCCGAGGCCTGCAGGCTCGAATTGAACGACTCGCCGTAGTAGCCCAGCTCCTTCATCACGCGCGCGCGCTCCTCGAGCAGCCGCTTCTCGAGATGGGTGAGCTGTTTCTTGTTCAGGCCCTTCGCCTTCGGCTTGGATTTCGTCGGCATTATCGAGTTCCGCCCTTTCGTCCGTCATAGCGCCGCAGACCAATCGTGACGCGGCGCCCTTCGATGTCAACTTCCGAGGTCACGTCTGCCCCCAGGAGGACGGTGCGCAACGCCGTCTTTCGCGCAAGTGTTTCCCCCTCGACGAAGCTTTGGAACGCCTCTACCGCGACGACCACTTCCTCGGCGCCCGAGATCGAGAGCTCGACGCGCGTCGTGTAGTCGTAGCCCGCGTCCTTGCGCAGGCGCTGGACGCGGTTCACGACCTCGCGCGCGAGCCCTTCCTGAACCAGTTCCGGGGTGAGCCGCGGGTCGAGCGCCACCACATACGGACCGTCCGCCTGGATCACCCAGTCGCTCGCGACTTCGCGCGCGATCGTGACATCCTCCGGCCCGAACTCGTATTCTCCGCGCCGAACCGTCTCGCCGCGTTCCAGGGCGCGCAACGCGTCCGGTCCAAGCTCCGAGACCGCTGCCGCCGCTCGGGGAGTCTCCTTGCCGTACCGCTTGCCGAGACTCCGGAAGTTGGCCTTGCCCTTGAGCGTGACGAGATCGTGGTCCGATGCCACAACCTCGCACGCCTTCGCGTTGACTTCGGCAGCCAAGATATCTAACAGGTCCTGGAAGATGCGGCCCCTGACCTGGGCGGGGACGGCGACTTGGATGCGCGCAACCGGTTGCCGCACACGCAGGTTTCGGGCCTCGCGTGCGGCCCGCGCCAGCGAGGAAAGCCGGCGCACGGCATCCATCGCCTGGAGCAGCCCGGGAGCCGCGCGCCCGCCGTCGGCCGGAAACGCCGCCAGGTGCACCGACGTGCCCGTGAGGGCCCGGTGCAGCCAGTCCGAGATGAATGGAGCCACCGGCGCGAGCAGCCGGGCCGATGCCACCAAGACCTCGTGCAGCGTTTCGAGCGCCACAGGATCCGTCGCCCGGTCGGGCGCCCAGAAGCGCGGACGATTCCGCCGGATGTACCAGCGCGACAGGTCCTCGCCCACGAAATCGATGATGGCGCGCGTTCCCGCCGTCACGTCGAACGCCGACCAGGCCGCTCGCACCTGACCCACGACTTCGTCAAGACGGGCGAGCAGCCAGCGATCGGCAAGCGGACGCGCATCGAGCGGCGTCGCCGCCCCGGGCTTCCAGTCCTGGGCGTACAACGCGAAAAACCGGTACGTCTCGCGCAGCGTGACGAGAAAGCCGCCGACCAGCTTGGGAATTTCCGCGCGATCGAACCGCTTCGGCAGCCAGACCTGGCTCTGCCCCACGAGATAGAGCCGCACCGCATCCGCGCCGTGCTCGCTGATTACCTCCCAGGGGTTCACAACGTTCCCCCGGCTCTTGGACATCTTCTGCCCCTGGGCATCGAGCACCAGCTCGTTCACGATCACGTTCCGATACACGGGTGCGTCGAATGCCGCGATCCCGATCGCGAGCAGCGAATAGAACCACCCGCGAGTCTGATCCACCCCCTCGCAGATGAAATCGGCCGGGAAATGCGTGCGAAATTCCGGCTCGTGCTCGAACGGGAAATGCCACTGCGCATAGGGCATCGACCCCGAATCGAACCACGCATCGATCACGGGGGGGACCCGCCGCATTACCCCGCCGCATTGCGTGCAGGACCAGGTATACGCATCGATAAACGGCCGGTGGGGATCAAAATCGCTCGGCAGGTCCTTGCCCCAATGCGTGCGCAGCTCGGCGTACGACCCCACCACGACGCGATGCTCGGACTCGCGATCGCACTCCCACACATTGAGCGGCGTGCCCCAATAGCGATCGCGCGACAGTGCCCAGTCGACGTTGTTCTCCAGCCACTCGCCAAACCGCCCGCTGCCGACTTCCGGCGGATGCCAGCCAACCTGCGCATTGGCATCGAGCATGCGAGTCTTCAAGGCTGTCGTACGGACGAACCAGGAATCGCGCGCGTAATAGATCAATGCCGAATCGCACCGCCAGCAGAACGGATACGTGTGCTCGATCGGACGGGTTTCGAGCCAGCGGCCGTCCGCCTTGAGGCGATCGATGATGAGCCGATTCGTGTCTTTGTCGGTGACGAGCTTGCCGTTGATCTCGGGCCAGCGCGTGCCCTGAAACGTGCCGTCCGGCGCGACGGGATTGACGAACGCGAGGCCGTTGTCGCGGCCGGCCTGATAGTCGTCGGCGCCAAACGCCGGGGCCATGTGCACGAGGCCGGTTCCCTCTTCGGCCGATACGAAACCGGCGGCGATCACGACGGCACGCTCTCCCTGCGCGGGGAGCGGCACCACCTCGAGCGGCCGCGTGTACCGCTGGCCCACGAGCTCCCGCCCCCGAAACGTCGCGAGGCGCTCTGCCTGCGCCAGCGCGCGGCCGCCAACATGGAGATCACCGGCCCGAGCGCTCGCGACGATGTAGCGCGTCTTGCCGACCTCGTATTCCCCGTATTCGAGGTCGGGATCGACGGCCACCGCCACGTTGGACAGGAGCGTCCAGGGAGTCGTGGTCCAGATCACGAGCCGCCGTCGGGGATCCGAGACCAGGGGGAACGTGACGTAGATGCTGTTGGTCTGCACCCGTTCGTAACCCTGCGCCAGCTCGTGCGACGACAGCGCGGTGCCGCAGCGGGGACAGTACGGCAGCACCTTGTGGCCGCGGTACAAGAGCCCCTTCTCGTGCAGCCGCTTGAGCAACCACCACACCGTCTCGATGTATCCGTTGGTATACGTGATGTAGGGGTGCTCGTAATCGAGCCAATAGGCGATGCGTTCCGAGAGCGCTTCCCAGTCGGCCTTGTACGTGAACACGCTCTCCCGGCACAGCTGGTTGAATTTTTCGATCCCGTACGCCTCGATCTGCTTCTTGCCGTTGATGCCGAGTGTCCGCTCAACTTCGATTTCCACCGGCAGGCCATGCGTATCCCAGCCCGCGATGCGGGTGACGGAATGCCCGAGCATGGTCTGGTAGCGGCACACGAGGTCTTTGATCGTGCGGGCGAACACGTGGTGGATGCCCGGGCGGCCGTTCGCCGTCGGCGGTCCCTCGAAGAATACGAACGGCGCGGCGGTACTCGAAGCTGTTTCGGTCTGCACGAACAACCGTTCCCGTTTCCAGGTCGCGAGCAGTTGTTGTTCGAGCGCGTCCGCCGAAAGCTCGGCATCGAGCTGCGGGTAGGCCATCAGTCGAGTCGCTCCAGCACGCCGTGAATCAAGGCCGTCAGGCGCGGCTCCGCCTCGCGCGCGACGGCGATGATCCGGTCTACCGTGGTGGGCGCGAGCGCGTCCGGCAGGCACTGGTCGGTGATGATCGACACGCCGAGCACGCGCATGCCCATGTGGACGGCGGTGATCACTTCGGGAACCGTGCTCATGCCCACCACGTCGGCGCCGAGCGCGCGAAGCATGCGGTATTCGGCGCGTGTCTCGAGATTCGGCCCGGTGACGGCGACGTACACGCCCTCGCGCAGCGTGAATCCCCGCTCGCGAGCCACCGCCCGCGCCAGCTCGCGCAGCATGGGATCATAGGGCTCCGACATATCCGGAAACCGGGGGCCGAGCGATTCGTCGTTCGGCCCGACGAGCGGATTGTCGCCCAACAGGTTGATGTGGTCGGCCATCAGCATGAGGTCGCCGGGACTCCAGAGCGGATGCATGCCGCCGCACGCATTCGAGACGACGAGGATGCGCGCCCCGAGGGCACGGAGCACGCGGACGGGATACGCGATGTGCTGGAGCGTGTATCCCTCGTAGCGATGAAATCGTCCCTGCATCGCGACCACACGCCGGCCGGCCAGCTCGCCCAGGAGCAGCGTGCCCGCATGGCTTTCGACGGTGGCGATCGGGAAGCCGGGAATCTCGGTGTAGGAAATCCGTGAGGCGTGGGTGATGTCGTTGGCCAGCGCGCCCAGGCCGGTGCCAAGAATCACGGCCACGTCCGGGGTGAGCGTCGACTTCGCCTGAATGGCGCGGACCGCGTCCGCGATGATCATCCCGCTTGCTGGCCGTCCAGTGCCCGTAGTTCCGCCATCTGTCGATCGAGAATCGCGCGAAAGCCGCCGACGTAGGCCTGGAACTGGCGCTCGGCTTCGGCAAGCTGGCGACGGACGGCGAGCTCGGCCGCGTGCGCCTCGTCCACGATGCGACGCGCCTCGGCCTCGGCGTCGCGCCGAATCGCCTGGGCTTCGCGTTCCGCGGCGACCCGGGTGTCCTCGCGCAGCTGCTGCGCCGTCACGAGCGCCTCGTTCAGCGCGCGCTCCCGCTCGCGAAACGACCGCAGCTGGTCGGTGAGCGCGGCGAGCCGTTCCTCGAGAACCGAGCGCTCCCGCAGAATCCGCTCCAGCTCATCGGCCACGCGCAGGCGGAAGTCTTCCACCCCGAGCGTCTCGTACCCGCGCAAGGTCTTGCGAAACTCCTGTTTCCGGATGTCGAGCGGCGTAAGATGAAAGCCGCCGTTCGTTACGTCATCCTCGGGCCGAACAGGGCGGTACCCAACCGGAGGATCGTCGCTCCCTCCTCGACCGCCATGCCGTAATCCGCGGACATCCCCATCGAGAGCGCTGGAACCCATAGTCCCTCCTTCTGCAACTCGTCGCGCAGCAGGCGCAACGCGCGAAACGTGTTTCGTTGTACCGACCAGTCGTCGGTGAACGGGGCAATGGTCATCAGCCCCTCGAGCTTCAGGTGCGGCTGCGCCGTGACGGCGCGGGCGATCTCCGGTGCCTGCGCCGGCGTGCAGCCGCTTTTCTGCTCCTCCCCTGCCACGTTCACCTGCACGAGCACGCGGATCGTCGACGCGTCCCCGCTCCTTCCGGCCTCCTCACCCGCCCGTCGCTCGAGCTCCGTCGCGAGACTCGCACTATCCACGGAATGCACCACGGCAAACCGGCCGGGGATGAACTTAGCCTTGTTACGCTGCAGGTGACCGATGAGGTGCCACGTGAGAGGAGCCTCGGCGAGCGCCTCGATTTTCGCAAGCGCCTCCTGCACGCGATTTTCGCCGATATCGGCGAGTCCGGCCGCCTGGGCCGCCCGTACCGCGTCCGGTCCGAACCCCTTGGTCACCGCCACGATCGTCAGGGGATGGCTCCATCCGGCGAGCGCCTGCCGGCGCGCGATTTCCTCCTGCACCCGGGCGAGCCGCTCGGGCAGATCCCGGAAATCCTGATTCAAGCTAACCGCGGCGCCGCTTCACCCAGTCGCCGCGAGCAACCGCTCACCGCCCTCCAAATGAGAGATCACCCCGGAGAGGAGATCGCGCACCTGCTGCGGCGTGAGCGGTCGGTGCAGCAACCCGTGGCTCGCGATCGAGATCGTGGACGTCTCCTCGGAGACGACCAGCACGGTCGCGTCGGTCTCCTCCGAAAGCCCCAGCGCCGCGCGGTGTCTCGTACCCAGCGACTTGTCCGCCACCTTGAACTGCGTGAGCGGCAGGACGCAGCCCGCTCCAATGATGCGGTCGCCGCGAATCAGCACCGCGCCGTCGTGCAACGGCGAATACGGCGTGAAGATCGTCGTCAGGAGATCGGCGGAGACCTTGGCCTCCATCGGAACGCCGGACGAGATGAACTCCTCCAGACCGATATCTCCCTCCACGGCGATGATCGCCCCCGTACCGGCGCGCGACAGCCGATCCATGGCCTCGGCGATTTCCTCGGCCACCGATTGACGGTCGCTCTGTGAGAACCGCCGCATGAAACGCGACTGCCCCAGCCGGGCAAGCGCGTTCCGCAGCTCTGGCTGAAACACCACGACCGCCGCAAAGGCGCCGTAGGTGAACAGGAGGCCGAGCAGGAAGCTGATCATCTGAAACTTCGCGAGCACCGCGGCAAAGTAGGCTACCGACAAGATCATCACGCCGATCACGATCTGCATCGCGCGGGTGCCGACGAGGAACAGCAGAAACCGGTAGATGACGAACGCGACGAGCAGAATCTCGACCACGTCCGGCCACAGGTGAGGAATCAGGAAACGGTAGGAGTCGAAGCTCACGTTCGAGGTGTCGTCGTCGTTGCGCTAGCCACGCTCAGGGCCTCCCGCGCGAGGCTCGCGTCGTGGACTCGGAAGAGCCGCGCGCCCCGCTCCCAGGCCAGGGCACAGGCCAGCGCGGTGGCGCGGTCGCGGTCCTGCACCGGCCGGCCCGTCGCGGCACCAAGAAAGCGTTTTCGCGAAGGACCAACGGCTACAGGATAGCCCAACCCCACCACGG
>Ga0335082_10000765_pt1 | contig 33589 bp, 32 predicted proteins | sample Lox_Sample_41_FD_206718 | JGI IMG/M metagenome (GOLD analysis project Ga0335082, IMG submission 206718) | Soil microbial communities from Loxahatchee National Wildlife Refuge, Florida, United States - Lox_Sample_4.1 | ecosystem: Environmental > Terrestrial > Soil > Wetlands | place: USA... | reverse complement strand
TCGGCGAGCTGCGCATCGACGTCGTCAGCCGCCACGGCCGGCACGGCGAGCAGAGTCGCCGCCGCACTGGCCATCCACACCGAGACCCTCTTCATAATTCCTCCCTTGGATGTCGGCCCCGCAGACGAACAACCCGAGAGATCACTCGGAGAAACCTCTCGGATCTGCGCGCACGACCCTTGCCTGCGGGGGGAACGCGCAGAATTAAAGCAGGTCCGAACCCCTCCGCCATGTGTTGAGAACAACACAGAACACCACCGATTCGCGTAGTTACAAATGAGAGCGGCGAGCCACTGCGGAGTCGCACAAGACCCGAAGTTCCCTGTCGCGATCCGATCCGAGCCGAGCTCGGCAAAGCTTCGACCGTGGCCCATTCCCCCGAATCCACGGAACCAGAAGGCGTCTGTCGTCACCCCTCGACACCGTGCGGGGATGACCGCCGCCGACACAGCAAGGCACATGCCGCGCGCTCGCCAGCAGATTCCGGCGCGCTTCGGGAATGCGCGGCCCAGCCGGGCGAGATCCGGCGTCGTCGGCGCGCCGAGATTGGAAGCAGACGCTGCTCAGAGCCTGAGCGCCCGTCACCGACATGCTCGAGCGATGGAGCTCGCAACCGAGCTCGAGCGCGCGGAGGTGCCGGCTCGGCGCTCGCGAGCGCCACCTGACACCCGAGATGGCGTTGGCACACCCGTTGCCTCTGCGATTTCGCAGGGGGTCTCGGCGATCGCATGCGCGTCTACATCCTTCGCTTCCAGAGCGATGCTCGCCTGCAGGGCGCGTTCGATCGGGTGATCGCATCGCCGCACGTCGCGAGCTGCATGGTCGAGTCCGCCGAGGCGCGCATCCGCTTCCTGGCTCCGGCCGCAGCGGCCGACGCGCTCGTCCACGAGATCTACCTCGAGGGCGGACTCGTCTGGTGCAGCCGTCACGACGTCGCGACGGGACTCGGGCACGCGCTCGTCGCCCCTGAAGACGCGCGCAGCGCGTAGTCCCGGGCGCGATCGGCTACGCGGCGCCGGCCGCCTTCACGGTCAGGACGGGGCATGGCGCCTTCTGCACTACGCGCTCGGCGATGCTGCCGAGGAGCAGATGCTTGAGTCCGGATCTCCCGTGCGTGCCGATCACGATCAGATCCGCGCGGCGCGCCGCGGCCTCTTCGACGATCACCGTCGCCGCGTAGCCCTCGCACACCGCCGTCTCCACGCGGATCTGCTTGCGCTCGAGATCCTCGGCGTAGCGGCGCAGGCTCGTCTCCGCCTCGGCGCGGACGCTCTGCCAGAAATCGGGAGGCAGGTAGGCGCCCTCGAGCTGCTGGAACTCGACCGGCAGGTGATACGCGTGGAGCAAGGTGACCTTGCTGCCGTGCTCCTCGGCCAGGTGCGCGGCCCAGTCGAGGATCGCAGGCGTGTTCTCCGAGAAGTCGACCGGAACGAGGATGTGTCGGACATCTACGCTCACCCCGCGAGCCTGCCGCGTCCATGCGGCCGGGTCCAGTGAATTCGGGCAGGCTCTTCGCGTCGCGCGGCCGCTTGCAGCCGGGAGGGGCAGGCTTTACCGTCCTCGCCTCCCTCGGGCCGGGGCCGTAGCTCAACTGGGAGAGCGCTGCGTTCGCAACGCAGAGGTTGGCGGTTCGATCCCGCTCGGCTCCACCATCGCACGCCCCTTTTAGAGGATGGGACGCACTCAGGCTCCGGGCTCGTCGATGAGCGTTCCCGCCATCGTCGCCGCCGGCGACCTGCGCGCCGCCAAGGCGATCTACGGCGAGAGCAAGGCCTATCTCGAGATGGGAGGCGTGCCGCTCGTCGCGCGCACGGTCGCGACCCTGCAAGCCGTCCCCGAGGTCGGCGAGGTATGGGTGGTCGGGAATGCGGAGCGACTGAGCGGGGTGCTCGGACACGACGCCCTCCGCTCCGCTCTGCGAAAGCCCCTGCACGTCGTGCCGCAGTTCCGGAACCTTTACGAGAACGGATGGGAGACGTTCCGGCGCCTGCTGCCGGGCGCGGGTCCCGACGGCCGCGACCCGGAGCCGTCCGACGCCGACACGGCGGTGCTCTACCTGCCGGTCGACATCCCCTTCGCGACGCCCGAGGAGATCTCGGCCTTCGTGCGCCAGTCGCTCGAGGCGGACTGCGACTACTCGCTCGGTCTCGTCACGGAAGAAGCGATGCGCGGCTTCTACCCGTCGACGCCCGGAGGCCCCGGCATTCGCATGGCGTACTTCAACCTGCGCGAGGGGCGCTTCCGCCAGAGCAATCTGCACCTGATCCGCCCCGCGCGCATCCGCAACCGCCACTACATCGACGAGATGTACGAGCACCGCCATCAGCGCGAGTTCGGTCCGATCGTCGCGCTCGCGTGGCGACTGCTGCGGAGCGAGCGCGGTGGATTCGGCGTGCTCTGGTACTTCCTGCTGATGCACCTCGCGGGCCTCGTCGACCGTTGGGGGCTCACGTTCGCCGCAGATGCGCTGCGCCGCCTGATCCCGACCGCGCGCATCGAGCGCGGCGTCTCGTCCCTGCTCGGCGGCTCCTTCCGCCTGATCGTGACCGAGGCGGGCGGCTGCGCCGCCGACATCGACACCGAGGCGGACTTCGACGCGGCGAAGCTCTGCTTCGACGTCTGGGGAAAGGCGCAGCGCGAGCGCGCGGCCCGACTCTACGGGGCCCTGCTGCCGCTGTCTGCCGGATCTCGCGAGCCTCCCGCGTGAGCGCGGGCGACGCGGCGACGCGTGCGCTCGCGGCGCGACGCGGCGCGGGCCTCTTCGTGCTGCGCGAGCGCGCGCTCGTCGCGGTGCGAGGCCGCGATCGCGTGCGCTGGCTCGACGGCATGCTCAGCAACGACGTCGCGCACCTGCGTCCGGGGCGCTCGAGCTCAGGATGCTATGCGCTGCTGCTGACGCCCCAGGGCCGCATCGTGTGCGACTTCCACGTGATCCAGCGAGGCGAAGAGCTGTGGCTCGAGACGGAGGCGCGCGGCCTGCCGGAGGTCCTCGCGAGGCTCGAGCGCCACATCATCGCCGACGACGTGACGCTCGAGGACCGCAGCGTGGCGATCACACGGATCGGAGTCGAGGGCGCGGCGGCACCGCGGCTGCTCGCGCGCGCGCTCGGCGAGCCCCCGCAGCTCGCGCCCGAATGCGCCGACGACTTCTCCTGCGCGGGCCACCGGATCTGCGTCGCCTCGTTCGGCTGGAGCGGCGCGCCGGGCTTCCAGCTGATCGCGCCCGCCGAGGCCGAGGCGTCGCTCGCGTCCGCGCTGCGCGCCGCCGCGGTCCCCGATGCCCCGCTCGTGGAAGGCGATGCGGAGGTGCTCGAGATCCTGCGGATCGAAGCGGGCATTCCGAGACTCCATCGCGAGCTCGACGAGGACGTGCTGCCGGCCGAGGCGGGACTCATGGCGCGAGCCGTGTCGCTCGAGAAGGGCTGCTACACCGGGCAGGAGATCGTCGCACGCATCCACTCCCGCGGCGCCGAGAGCCATCGCCTGGTGGCGCTTCGCTTCGCGGCGGCCGAGGCTGCTGTCGGCGCGGAGCTCCGTGCGGGCGAGCGCGTCGTCGGATCCGTCACGAGCTCGTGCCGCTCGGCGAGCGCCGGGCCGATCGGGCTCGGCTTCGTGCGGCGCCCCTTCGACGCGGAGGGAAACGAGCTGCGGGCCGACGGTGTGCCGGTGCGAGTCGCGGCGGCGCCGCTCGTCGCGCCGACGGGCGGCGCGTGAGCCGGGGCGCGCTGATCGTGTTCGCGCGGCGCCCGGAGCCGGGCCGCGTGAAGACGCGCCTGTGTCCTCCCTTCACGGCAACGCAGGCGTGCGAGTTCTACCGCGCGCTGCTCGCCGACGTCCTCGAGGCGAGCGCGGAGATGGCGGACGCAACCGGGCTCGAGGCCGTGCTCGCGGTCACGCCGGCGGCAGCGTGCGCGGAGCTCGCGCGCTGCTGCCCGCCGTCGTTTCGCGTGATCGCGCAACGCGGAGTCGATCTCGGCGCGCGCATGGAGTGGGCGGTCGCCGAGGCCGCGGCCGGAGGCCGCAGCCCGATCGTGCTGCGCGGCAGCGACAACCCCTCGTTCTCTCCGGAGCTCCTCGCCGACGCGCTGTCCGCGCTTCGCGACTGCGATCTGGTTCTCGGCCCCGACCTCGGCGGGGGCTACGGGCTGGTCGCGCTGCGAAGACCCGCGCCCGGCCTGTTCGCGCATCCGATGGGCACGCCGACCGTCCGCGACGACACGCTCCGCGCAGCCTCGCGCCTCGGCCTGCGTGCGGTGCTGCTGCGACCGCACTTCGATCTCGACACCAGCGAGGATCTTCGGAATCTCGCGGCGCTGCGAGGCGGACCCGACGCCGCGCGCTGCGCGCGCAGCCTCGCCTATCTCGACGAGCAGCGCCTCTGGCCGTCGAGCTGAGCTCGAATGCCTCCGCCTTGGGCAGCGAGCTGCTTCAGTCCTGTGCAAGCGCCGGCCGGTAGACGCTCAGCCTGCGCAAGAGCCGGCACGTCGCTTGCTAACCGGTCGCCCAGTCCCCGTCACACCGACGAGGAAAATGACTCGCGCACCCGGCCCATGGGGTAAGGTACGGCGCCGCGCGGCGCCCTGGGCCGAGTCTCGGAGCTCGCGGGCCGGTCGGCCGGCAGGCCGAGCGGCGGGATCGAATGAGGTTCGGCATGAAGAAGATCGAAGCCATCGTGAAGCCCTTCAAGCTCGACGAGGTGAAGGAGGCGCTCCAGGGAATCGGCATCCAGGGAATGACCGTCACGGAGGTCAAGGGATTCGGGCGCCAGAAGGGCCACACCGAGCTCTACCGGGGCGCCGAGTACGTCGTCGATTTCCTGCCGAAGATCAAGATCGAGGTCGTCGTCAGCGACGAGCTCGCGGACAAGGCGGTTCAGTCGATCGTCGAGGCGGCCAACACGGGCCGCATCGGTGACGGCAAGATCTTCGTCTACGAGATCCAGGAGGCGATCCGGATCCGCACCGGCGAGCGCGGATCCGACGCCGTCTAGGCAGACACGCTCCCGCGAGGTCTGCGAAGCACCACGTCGTCGTCTTCCCCACGCATTCATTCGAGTGCGTGGGGAACGTCTTCAACCACCCACCACTCCCATCAGGAGGCGAGGACCCAAGCACATGAAGGCTCGAACGCCGAAGGAAGTCCTGGAGTACGCCAAGGAGAACAACGTCCGGATCGTCGATCTGCGATTCACGGACTGGCCGGGACAGTGGCAGCACTGCTCGTATCCCATCAGCGAAGTCGAAGAGGACGTCTTCGAGAACGGCCTCGGCTTCGACGGCTCGTCGATCCGCGGCTGGCAGGCGATCAACGAGAGCGACATGTTGATGGTCCCGGATCCGGCGACGGCGTTCATCGACCCCTTCTTCGCCGAGCCGACGCTGGTGATGATCTGCGACATCTCGGATCCGATCACGCGCGAGCCGTATTCGCGCGACCCGCGCTGGATCGCGAAGAAAGCGCAGAAGTACCTGAAGCAGACCGGCATCGCCGACACCGTGAACTTCGGACCCGAGGCCGAGTTCTTCGTCTTCTCCGACGCGCGTTTCAGCACGGGTCCGGAGCACGGCTTCTACAGCCTCGACTCCGGCGAGGCCGCGTGGAACACGGGCCGGGAGGAGGCCGGCGGCAACCTGGCCTACAAGACGCGCCACAAGCAGGGCTACTTCCCGGTGCCCCCGACCGACACCTTGCAGGATCTCCGCACCGAGATGGTGCTGACGATGGAGAACCTCGGCATCCCGATCGAGGCGCACCACCACGAGGTCGCCACGGCCGGTCAGTGCGAGATCGACATGCGCTTCCAGGAGATCGTGCGCATGGCGGATCAGGTGCTGATGTACAAGTACGTGACCAAGAACGTCGCGCGCAAGAACGGCATGGTCGTGACCTTCATGCCGAAGCCGCTGTTCGCGGACAACGGCTCGGGCATGCACTGCCACCAGTCGCTCTGGAAGGGCGGCAAGCCGCTCTTCGCGGGCGATCGCTATGCCGGCCTGTCGCAGCTCGGCCTCCACTACATCGGCGGCGTGCTCAAGCACTCGCGCGCGATCGCGGCCTTCACCAACCCGACGACCAACTCCTACCGGCGGCTGGTCCCCGGCTTCGAGGCCCCCGTCAATCTGGCGCTCTCGTCGCGAAACCGTTCGGCGTCGTGCCGCATCCCGATGTACTCGAGCAATCCGAAGGCCAAGCGCGTCGAAGTCCGCTACCCGGATCCGACCTGCAATCCGTATCTGGCCTTCACGGCGATGCTGATGGCCGGCATCGACGGAGTCGAAAACAAGATCGACCCGGGTGAGCCGCTCGACAAGGACATCTACGCCCTGTCGCCGGCGGAGCTGAAGAACGTGCCGACGATGCCCGGCAGCCTCGAGGAGTCGCTGCAGGAGCTCGAGGCGGACCACGACTTCCTGGTGAAGGGCGGCGTCTTCACCGAGGACGCGCTGCGGACCTGGATCGACTACAAGATGGAAAACGAAGTGGATCCGATGCGGAAGCGCCCGCATCCGCACGAGTTCGAGCTGTATTTCGACATGTAAGCCGCCGCAGGCGGCGCACAGCGAGCCGCAGGCGAGCGACGTTCAGAAAAGCAGACGGCCCCGTCCGGTTCGATACCGGCGGGGCCGTCCTCTTTACTCGGCCTCGCGCGCCTTCTTGCCGAGCGCGCCCGCTGGATGTCGGCGCGCATACTCGCTGTGCGAGAAGTCGCAGCCGCGCTCGAGGGCCGCGGCGAAGGCCGCGAGCACGAGGATCTCCGCGGCGACGCTCGCACGCGGCGCGAGCCCGAGACCGCCGCCCTCGCGCGCCACGCCCGCGTCGAGCCAGACGTCCGATTTCGCGGCGAGCCACGAGCGCGGGGCGCCTGTGACGCCGAGCACGCCCGCGCCCATCCCGCGCGCGGCCTCGACCGTCTGGCGCAGCTCCAGGGTCTCGCCGCTGTTGCTGATCGCGATGACGACGTCGCCCGCGACGATCTGGCCCGCGCTGCCGTGGATGGCCTCGGTCGCGTGCAAGAAGGTCGCGGGAGTCCCGGTCGAGGCCAGCAGCGACGCCGCGTAGTGTGCGACGTGCTCGGGCTTGCCGACGCCCGTCACGTGCACACGCCCGCCACGCGCCAGCGTCTCGCGCACGAGCGCGAGCGCGCGATCGAAGCTGCGCGGATCGATGCGCCCGCGCAGCCGCGCGAGCTCCTCGACCGCGACGTCGAGCACGCCGAGCGCCTCCGCGGCGTCCGACGAGTGGGCGCTCGAGATCGGCGCAGCCTGCGGCGAAGGAATCGGGAGAGTGCCGTCGTAGAGCTCCTGCACTCGGGCTCGCGCGGCGGCCGCGTCATCGGGGAAGGCGCCGAGCCGCTCGACGCAGGCCGCGCCGCAGGCATTGCCGAGCCGACCCGCCGCCTCCCAGCCGAGTCCCTGGTGGAGCCCCGCGAGCACGCCACCGAGAAATGCGTCACCCGCGCCGGTGGTGTCCTGCACCTTCACGGGACGCGCGGGAACGAAGCCGGAGAAATCGCGGGCGTCGATCGCGCAGCCCGCCTCGCCGTCGGTCACGATCACCGCGCTACAGCCGAAGCGCTTGCGCAGACCGCGCGCGAGCTCGCCCGGATCCGCGCCCGCGCGCGACGCGAGCTCCCGCGCGGCGCTGCGCGACGGCTTCAGGAGATCCGCGGCGGCGAGCACCGCGAAGAGCGCGGCCTCGTCACCGAGACCCTGCGCGAGCGCGTCGGACGGCGGAAGGTCGAGGTCGACGACCGTCGGGATGCCCGACTCGCGCGCGATCCGCAGCGCCTCGAGCGCCGCATCGAGGCGCAGCTGCGAGACTTCGGTCGTGAGCCGCGCGGCGCGGCGGATGAAGTGCGCGTGGTCGCGGCGGATCTGCTCGGGCGTCGTCTCGGCCGTGGCGCCGGGCGCCACGTAGATGGCGCGACCGCCGACGTCGTCCACGAAGATCTCGGCGAAGGAGCTCGCGCTGCCGTCGAGCACGAGGTCGCGCTCGATGCCGGCGCGGTCCATCGCATCGCGCAGGATGCGGCCGTTCTCGTCGTCCGCCTGACGCCCGAAGATGCCGGCGCGGAGCCCGAGCGCCGCCGCCCAGCCGAGGTGGTTCAGGACCACGCCGCCGGTGAAGGCGCGCACCGGACCGCCGTCGGGGAGCTGGCGCAGGATCGTCTTCTGATCGGCGCCGATCACGCGCGGCACCCGGTGCACGCGATCGACCACCATGCTGCCGATGCCGACCACGTCGAGCGGGTCGCCGCTCACTCCATCTCCTCGGGCGTGCGCGAGACCCACGGCGCGCCGATGCGCTCGCGGGCGAGCTGTCGCACGCGCGCGAAGGCCGCGTCGAAGCGGTCGGCCTCTTCGGGTCCGAGCGCCGGCGTGCCCGGCGCGACGGCGTCGCTCCGGATCACGCCCATCTGCCGCAGCGCGCGCTTCAGGCAGGCGATGCTGCGCTTGCTGCCGGCCTGCTGCGCGGCCGTGCGGAAGGCGTCGAGCACCGAGCGGACCTCGTCCATGCGCTCGCCGTCGCCGGCGCGGCTGACCTGCCAGGCGCGCGCCCACTCGCGCGGTAGCGGATTCGCGGGCCCCGAAACCACGCCGATCGGGATGCCGCCGCGCATGCGGTAGCGCTGCCAGTGCTCGGAAATCGTGCCGAGCCAGCCGCTGCGCGGGCGGAAGAGATCGAAGATCAGGAGCGCGTTGCCCACGTAGATGCCGAAGTCGCCGCGGTCGCGAAAGCCCGCCGCCGCCTTGGTGTAGTTGCCGAGCACGCGCCGCGGCGCCGACACCTTGATGCCGCGCACGAAGTCGAGTCGCGACATCGCCTTGACCTGGCGCGTGCGGATGTGCGGCGCCTTCTTGTCGAGCGCGATGTCGGCGTTGTCGTAGAGATAGACGGGGATGCGGCGCGTGCGCGCGTCGAGCAGATCCGAGACGTCGCGCGCGAGGAAGCGCACCGGGTCGCTCACGTTCTCGATCGAGAGCGGCGCGATCACCGCGGCGTCCGCACCGCAGGCGATCGCGAAGTCGAGGTTCTCGAGCGTCTCGCCGCGCGAAGGCGCGGTCACACCGGCCCAAGCCTCGACGGCGCGGCCGCTCGCGCCGGGACCGCGCAGGGCGTTGGCCTTCGCCACCTCCTCGACGCAGACCTGCACGACGCGCTGTCGCACGTCGTTGTCGACCTTGTCCCACTCGCCCGTGGTGCCGGCCGCGAAGACGACGTCCGCGCCGTACCCGTCCTGCAACACGTGGCGGACGATCGCCCGCTGATCGGAGTCGATCAGCTCGCCCTCGGCGTCGAGCGCCGTGACGACCGGCACCGAGAGCCCGGGACAGGGCCTCGCCTCCTCGACGGAACGCACGCCAGCAGACCTCCCGGTGGACTGCAAGCGTCAGCATACCTGACGTCTCGCACGGAACCGGGTCGGTCCCCTGATGCGTCGCTCGCCTTCGGCTCGCTGTGCGCGCGGCCCTACGGGCCGCGCTTACACCGTCTCGAAGAAGTACGTCATCTTGACTTGCAGCGCGGTGGCGAGCTTGTAGAGCGTCGACATCGACGCGGCGCTCTTGCCGAGCTCGATCTGCGAGATCAGGCTGACCGACAATCCGGTGCGATTGGCGAGCTGCTTCAGGGTCAGCGCCTCGGCCTGGCGACGCTCGCGCAGCCGGGCCCCGACGATCTGGTTGAGGCGGCTCTCGACGTCGATCAGGAGGCCCTTCTCGCGGATCGCCGCCTCGATCACGGCGCGGAGCTCCTCCATCGCGAGGGGCTTCTCGAGATAGTCGAAGGCCTGGCGCTTGAGCACGCGCACGGCGACGTCGACCGACGGCCGCGCCGTCATCGTCACGACACACAGGTCGGAGTCGACCGCGCGGATCTGCTCGAGCAGCTCGATCGCGGGGTCGGATGGCGGCGAGGCGTCGAGCAGCACCAGCTGGTACTTGCCCTGCTTCACCTCCTCGAGGATGCCGGCCGGGTCGCTCGCGACCTGGACGCGAAAGCCCTCCTGCGCCAGGAAGTCCTTGACCTCGAGCACGGTGCCCTCGTCCCGGTCGATCACCAGCACGCTGAGCCGATTCTTCTCCGCCATGTTCTTCCCCCTTGGACCGGCGCGGGGTCGCGAAAGCCCGCGACTCCTGCCGCCGACTTGCGCTTCTTCGGTATGGCTGGCGTTTTCCTGTAGGCCTGGATTGCGGGCAGGCGCGAAAACCGCAAGCCGGGCGCATCGCCCGGCGCGCAGCGAGCGGCAAGCCGTCCGGCGCGCAGCGAGGCGAAGCCGAGCGGAGATCGCACGGGATTGGCGAGCGAAGATCAGAGGAGGAGGCCCGGCTCGCGACGCCTCGGGGCCCGCCGGCGCTAGTTAGTGCGTATCGAGGTTCGCGCCGCCGCCCGATCCCTCCAGCCATCCAGGCTGGAAGGCCGCCGCCGGCGCGTCGGCCTGGGTGGCACCGACCACCTCGAGGCGCGCGCGCAGCGGACCGGGCGGATCGATCTCGATGAAGCGCGGGAGCCGGATGCCTTTGAAGGACGTGATCTCCGTCAGGCGATACTCCGTGCCGTCGGCTCCCACGAGCCGCACCGGCTCGAAGGTCTGCATGTCGACCCAGAGCGACGGCCGCAGCGACTCCTCGCCGTTCTCGCCGCGCGGGTTGCGGCCGCCGAGCACGTAGCAGTCCTTGTCGCCGAGCCGGCCGAGCACGATCGCGTCGGGCGTCATGCCGAGGCTCGAGAGCGCGGCGGCGAGCGCCTCGCCGGATCCCGCCTGGAGCAGGAAGAGCGGCGGAAGAAAGGGATGGGGATCGTCGATCGGCTGGCCGTCGCGGCTCGCGCGGTACTCGGTGCCGCGTAGCAGATGCCGCTCGACGAAGCCCATGCCGGTCTGAAGCTCGAGCCGCGCGAGGCCGGTCGGATGCGTCGCGATCACGCCGCTCGCCGACGCGCCGCCCCCGGCGATCTGGAGCCGGACGTCGAGCAGCAGCGGTCCGGTGCGCCCGGAGGTGCGATTGGCCGTCGCGACGGCGCGCTCGACCTTGGCCGGGGTCGGGATCGCGGCGCGCGCCGCGCCGGATCCGCCGCCGAGCGCCGCGATCGCGAAGAGCAGCGCGAGCGCGCGAGCGCCTCTCAACGCGATCCCGCCAAGGTCGAGCGACCCGCGTAGCGAGCCCGCCCGCCGAGCTCCGACTCGATCCGCAGCAGGCGGTTGTACTTCGCGATGCGGTCCGAGCGCGAGAGCGAGCCCGTCTTGATCTGACCGCAGCCGCTGCCGACCGCGAGATCCGCGATCGTCGTGTCCTCGGTCTCGCCGGAGCGGTGAGACACCACCGCGGCATAGCCCGCGGCGCGCGCGGTGCGGATCGCCTCGAGCGTCTCGCTGAGCGTCCCGATCTGGTTGACCTTGATCAGGATCGCGTTCGCGACGCGCTTCGCGATGCCCTCCGTCAGGATCTTGGGATTCGTGACGAAGAGGTCGTCGCCCACGAGCTGCGTGCGCGCGCCGAGGCGCTGCGTCAGCTTGCGCCAGCCGTCCCAGTCGGACTCGCCGAGGCCGTCCTCGATCGAGACGACCGGATAGCGCGTCACCCACTCTTCCCAGAAGGCGATCATCTCGTCCGTGCTCTTGACCGCACCCTCGCCCTCCAGCACGTAGCGGCCGTCGCGGTGGAACTCGCTCGCCGCCGGGTCGAGCGCAAGCGCGATCTGCTCGCCCGGGCGGTAGCCCGCCGCCTCGATCGCCCGCAGCACCAGCTCGATCGCCTCGCGGTTGCTCTTCAGGTTGGGCGCGAAGCCGCCCTCGTCGCCGACCGCCGTCGCGAGCCCCTGCGCGGACAGGATCTTCTTCAGCGCGTGGAAGGTCTCGACCCCCCAGCGAAGCGCCTCGGAGAAGCTCGGCGCGCCGACCGGGAAGAGCATGAACTCCTGGAGGTCGACCGTGTTGTCGGCGTGCGCACCGCCGTTGATCACGTTCATCATCGGCGCCGGCAGGAGCGCGGCGTCCGCGCCGCCGAGGAATCGGTAGAGCGGAACCCCTGCCGCGGCCGCGGCCGCGTGCGCCGCCGCGAGCGAGACCCCGAGCAGCGCGTTGGCGCCGAGGCGCGACTTCGTCTCGGTGCCGTCGAGCGCGACGAGCGCGGCGTCGAGAGCGGCCTGCTCCGCGAGTCCGCCGAGCGGGCGCCCGGCCACCGCCTTCGCGAGCTCTCCGTTCACGTTCGCGACGGCGCGCTGCACGCCCTTGCCGCCGTAGCGCTTCGGATCGCCGTCGCGCAGCTCGAGCGCCTCGCGCGATCCGGTCGACGCGCCGGACGGCACGGCCGCGCGGCCGATCGCGCCGCGGCTGGTCTCGACCTCCACCTCGACCGTCGGGTTGCCCCGCGAGTCCAGGATCTCCCGCCCGCGCACGCGCGCGATCTCGACAACCGCCACGACTTCGCTCCTTCGACATCTGGCGGGCCGACCTGAGTCGGCCTCCTTGCTATCTGGCGGGCCTTCGCGCGAGCTATCCGCTCGCGCTCGGGCTCCCGCCCTTCGCTCGGCTTCGCCTCGCTGCGAGTCGGCCGACCCCAGTCGGCCTCCTTGCGAGGCTGCGAACGTTAGCCCGGCGACGCCCGCCGCGGCACGACCAGCGGCGCCCCGTCGGGCCCGGGCAGCACGTCGGCTTCGATCGCGAAGGTCGCGCGCAGCGCCGCCGCGTCGAGCACCTGCGCGGGCGCGCCGCACGCGAGCAGGCGCCCGTCGGCCAGCAGCGCGATGCGGTCGCAGGTCCGCGCCGCGAGGTTCAGGTCGTGCGAGACCACGAGCGCGCTGCGGCCGTCCTCGACGAAGCGACGCACGCGATCGAGCACCACCGTGCGATGACGCAGGTCGAGATGCGCGGTCGGCTCGTCGAGCAGCAGCACGCGCGGATCCTGTGCGAGCGCGCGCGCGACCAGCACGAGCTGCCGTTCGCCGCCCGAGAGCGCAGTCACCTCGCGCGACGCGAGCTCCGCTACGCCGACCGCCTCCATCGCCGCGCGAGCGCGAGAGAGATCGTCGGCACTTTCGAAGCCGAGACCGCCCTGGTGGGGCGTCCGCCCCATCAGGACCACCTCGCCCGCCCGGAACGGGAACGGGATGCCGACGTCCTGCGGCACGACCGCGAGCTCGCGGGCCAGCTCGCGCCGCGAGAAGGACGTGAGCGTCCGCCCCGCGAGGCGCACCTCGCCGCGGTCCGGTTGCAGGATGCGCGAGGCGACGCGAAAGAGAGTCGTCTTGCCGGCGCCGTTGCGCCCGACCAGTGCGACGATCTCGCCCGGAGCCAGTGCGAGGCTCACGCCGCGCAGCAGCTCGCGGCCGCCGATTCGAAGCGCCACGCCGTCGAAGGCGAGCGTCGGGGTCGCCGCGCTCACGGCGCGAAGACCCGCTGCTGCTGGCGGCGCAGCAGCAGCAGGAAGAGCGGACCGCCGGCCAGCGCGGTGATCGCGCCGACCGGCAGCTCGCGACCGCCGAAGAGCGTGCGCGCCGCCGTGTCGCAGAGCACGAGAAAGATCGCGCCGGCCAGCGCTGCGGTCGGCAGCAGCAAGCGGTGATCGGGTCCGAGCAGCAGGCGCAGCAGGTGCGGGATGATGAGGCCCACGAAGCCGACGAGCCCCGCCACCGAGACCGCCGCGCCGACCATCAGCGAGGTCGCGAGCAGCAGCAGGCGCTGGAGCCGCGTCACGTCGACGCCGAGCTGCTGCGCCGACTCCTCGCCGAGCGCGAGGAGATTCAATTGACGCGCGGCCGGCAGCGCGCAGGCGAGGCCCGCGAACAGAAAGAGCGCGACCGAGGCGATCAGCTCGGGGCGCGCGGCCGACAAGCTGCCGATCAGCCAGAGGAAGATGCTCGCGCCTTCCTGGAGCCCGGCGAGCGAAGCGAGGAATACGATCGCCGCCGACGCGAACGCGTTGAAGACGACGCCGCACAGCAGCAGGTGTGTCGGCGACACGCGGCCGGCGACGCCGGCCACCGCCTGCAGCGCGAGCGTGGTCAGCACTGCGCCCGCGAAGGCGGCGGGCGGCACGGCGCCGTAGCCGAAGCCGAGCGCGGCCCCCAGCGAGAGCGCCGCAATGCCGCCGACCGCCGCGCCCCCCGAGACGCCGAGCACGAAGGGATCGGCGAGCGGATTGCGGAGCAGCGCCTGGAAGAGCGCTCCGGCGCTCGCGAGCGCCGCGCCGACGAGCGCGCCGAGGGCGACCCGCGGCAGCCGCACGCCGAAGACGATGTCGTGCGCCGCGTGCGTGGTCGCGTCGCCGCGCAGCGCCGCGACGACCTCGCCCGGCGCGAGTCCCGACGGCCCCGCCGCCACTCCGAGGAGCAGCGCGGCGCAGAGCGCCACCGCGAACACGGCGAGCCAGGCCCCGAGGCGCGCGGGCGTGAGAACCCTCACGGATTCGGCGCATCGGTGCGATGCGGGGGCGACGCCTCGCCGGCGACCGCGCGCGAGAGCGTCGCCAGCGCGCGCTCGAGATAGGGACCGGGCAAGGTGACCTCCGACGCGACGAGCGGCACGACGCGTCCGGTCGCGACCGCGGGCAGCGACGGCCAGCGCTGCCAGTGCTGCTGCGCGGGCTCCGGATCCTCGCTCGCGTCGAGGATCAGGGAGGGCGCCGCGGCGATCAGCCACTCGAGGTCGACGCGCGGATAGGCGTCGGGAAACGAGGCGGCCAGGTTGTCGGCGCCCGCCGCTCGCAGCAGCGAATCGAGGTAGCTGCCGCCGCCGACCAGGAAGAGCGGATCGCGTTGCAGCACCAGCACCGAGCGCGGGTGCGGACGCCCGGCCGACGCGCGCTCGGCCTCGGCGATCGCCGCGCGGATCGCGGCGACGCGCGCGCGTGCCGCCTCGGCGCGTCCGACGCGCGCGCCGAGCGTCTCGATCGACGCGAGCAGCTGCGGCAGCGTGTGGTTCTCTAGCGCGAGCACCTCGGTGCCGAACGACTCGAGCCGCGCGCGCAGGTCGCGCTGCTCCGCGCTCGGGACGAGCACCACGACGTCGGGCGTCAGCGCGACGATCGATTCGAGGCTCGGGTCGAAGAGTCCGCCGACGCGCGGGAGGCCTTCCGCCTCCGGCACCGCGCGCGCGGAGTAGTCGTCCACCCCGACGAGCGTGGGGCGCGCGTCGAGCGCGATCAGGATCTCCGTCAGCGACGGATTGAGCGACACGACACGCGGGAGCGCCGGCTCGGCAACGGAGCGGAGCGCGAGCAGCACGAGCAGGGCGCAGAGCACAGCCGGGCGGGACACCGGCGCATCGTAGCGCCACATCTTGCCGCTCCGATGAGAGCTCGCTCGAGCACGGCATAGCGCGCGCAAGCGCGCGGGTCGCCGCAAGCGGCGGCGGAGACCCGGGACGCAACATCTCGAGCGCCGCCGCGCGCAGCGAGGCGAAGCCGAGCGGAGAAGAAGAAGAGGGCCGGCGGCGCCACGCACCGCCGGCCCCGCTCGTCAGTTCGTGTGGGCGGTGGTCTTGCCCTCGAGCGTCACGTGCGGGCGCAGCTTCTGGAGCCCGGCCTCGCCGATGCCCTTCACCTCCAGCAGGTCTTCGACCTTCTGGAAGCCGCCCTTGCGCTTGCGCGCCTCGATCACGGCGCGGGCCCGCGACTCGCCGATGCCCGGCAGGAGCTGCAGCTCCTCCTGCGTCGCCGTGTTGAGGTTCACGACACCGGTGAGCTGGCTCTCCGCCGCGAGCGCCGAGAGCGCTGTCGTGCCGATCGCGAGCGCGATCAGCCAGGCGAGCGCGCTCGCGCGCGCCGACCGCTGGGTCTTCATCCGAATTCTCCTGGGGACCGAGCGGGGCGAGGGGGAGACGCGCGCCTAACGATCGCGGGCCACCGAGAAGGCGGCGGCCTCGAGCAGATCGCGCTTGGCGCGCTCGTCGGGGAAGGGGGCGATGGCCGCGACGGCGCGATCGGCGTGCTCGCCGGCGCGGCGCACGGTGTCGGCCACGCCGCGATAGCGCTCGACCGCCTCGCGCGCCGGGGAGAGGTCGACCGACTCGGACTCGGCGCCGCTGCCGGCATGGGCAACGGACTTCAGCACCGCGGCGACCGCCTCGCGCTCGGCCGCGGTGCAGCGCTTCAGCGCGAGCAGCAGCGGCAAGGTGACCTTGCCCTCGCGCAGGTCGTCGTAGGGGCGCTTGCCGAGATCGGCCTCGCGGTCCTCGTAATCGAGCGCGTCGTCCCGGAGCTGAAAGGCGAGCCCGAGCTCGCGTCCGAACTCGGCGAGCCGGCGCCGCTCGGCGCGCGTCACGCCGCCGAGGATCGCGCCGGCCTCGCAGGCCGCCGAGAGCAGCACCGCGCTCTTGCGCTCGATCACGGCGTAGTAGTGCGCCTCGGTCACGGAGGGATCGAAGCTGCGCTCGAGCTGGAGCAGCTCGCCCTCGGCCATGCTGCGGATCGTGTTGGCAAAGATCCAGAGGATCTCGAGGTCGCCGTCCTCGACGATCATCGAGGACGCGCGCGCGTAGAGGAAGTCGCCGCCGAGCACCGCCCGTCGGTTGCCCCACAGCGCGTTCGCGGACGGCTGCCCGCGGCGCAGGGGCGAGAGATCGACGACGTCGTCGTGCAGCAAGGTCGCGGTGTGGAGCAGCTCGACTGCCGCCGCGACCTGGATGCGACGCGGTCCCGTGTAGCCGCAGAGCTCCGCAGCGAGCAGCAGCAGCGCGGGGCGCAGGCGCTTGCCGCCCGAGCCGAGCACGTGCTCGCCGAGCGCGCCGACGAGCGGGCTCGGCGACGCGAGCTGCTCCCGCATGCAGCGCTCGACGAGCGCGAGGTCGGCCGCGATGCGTGAGAGTGCGTCGGGGAAGGCATGCGAGGGGGCTCGGCTCATCCGGCGCGCAGCCTAGCCCGGTCGGCGCGCGGCTGACAAGGGGCCGACGCTCGAAAACGTAAGGGATTTCGAACGGTTAACCGTCGTGCACGCGGCCGTGAACGGGGGGCTGCGCTCGCAGCCATGCGACTGCCGCCGCGAGATCGCGCACCGGCACCGCGGACGCGTGCTCCGACTCGGGACTGCCCGCCGGCACCAGGATGCGGCGGAAGCCGAGGCGCAGCGCCTCGCGCATGCGCAGATCGAGTCGCGGCACGCGCCGGATCTCGCCGCCGAGGCCGATCTCGCCGCAGGCGGCCGCGTCGGGCGGAAGCGGCCGGTCCATCCGGCTCGACGCGAGTGCGAGCGCGATCGCGAGGTCCGCGCCGGGCTCCGACACGCGCACGCCGCCGACCGCGTTCACGAACACGTCGCGCCCGACGAGGTCCTGCCCGGCGCGGCGGTCGAGCACGGCGAGCAGCAGCGCGAGTCGACCGTCCTCGACGCCGAGTGCGGTGCGACGCGCGGTCCCGTAGCCGGCCGGCGCGACGAGCGCCTGGATCTCCACCAGCAGCGGCCGGCTGCCCTCGACCAACGTCGCGACGCACGACCCGGGCGACTCCGCGCGGCGCTCCGCGAGAAAGAGCTCCGAGGGATTCGGCACCGCCTCGAGGCCGGCGCCGGTCATGTGGAAGACACCGATCTCGTCGGTCGAGCCGAAGCGGTTCTTGTGCGCGCGCAGCAGGCGGAAGGCGTGGCCGCGGTCGCCGTCGAAGTAGAGCACCACGTCGACGAGGTGCTCGAGCACGCGCGGGCCGGCGATCGTGCCCTCGCGCGTCACGTGTCCGACGAGCACGAGCGCCGCGCCCGCGCGCTTGGCCGCGGCCGCGAGCATCGCCGCGCACTCGCGCACCTGCGCGACCGAGCCGGGCGCCGACTCGACCCGGTCGCAGCGCAAAGTCTGCACGGAGTCGACGATCAGCGCGGCCGGCGCGAGCTCGCGCCACGGCGCCGCGAGCGACTCGACGCGCGTCTCGGAGAGCAGCGCGAGATGCGCCGGCAGGCTCGCCATGCGGTCGGCGCGCAGGCGGATCTGCTCGGGGCTCTCCTCGCCCGACACGTAGAGGACCGGCGCCGGCGAGAGGCCCGCCGCGAGCTGGAGCGCGAGCGTCGACTTGCCGACGCCCGGCTCGCCCGCGAGCAGCACCACCGATCCCGGCACGAGTCCGCCGCCGAGCACGCGGTCGAGCTCGGGAACGCCCGTCGCGAGACGCGGCAGCGATTCGGCGTCGATCTCGGCGAGCGCGCGTGGCTTGGCGGCGCTCTCGGCCGTCGGCGTCGCGAGCCAGTCGGACGCGCCTTCGCTGCCGGGCACCGCGCCGCCGACGCGCTCTTCGACGAGCGACGACCAGCTCCCGCACTCGGGACAACGTCCGAGCCAGCGCGGCTGCTGCGCGCCGCACGCGGTGCAGGCGTAGACCGATCTCACCCGGGCCATCGAGCCGTCGGCAGTGTACTCTGCGCCGCGCCGCAGACGAGGAATTCGTGCTCGAGATCTACTCCCGACTCGCAGAGCGCGCGCTGCGCGACGAGCCGCCCTCCGAATCCGAAGCGCTCTGGATCCTCGACGGAGAGGACGTCGCGCTGCTGCCGCTCCTTCATGCTGCGCGCGCGCCGCGCGAGCGCCACTTCGGCCGGCGCGTGATGGTGCACGTGCTGAACAACGTGCAGAACGGCCTGTGTCCCGAGGACTGCGGCTACTGCTCGCAGTCGCGCGACTCGAAATCGGAGATCCGGAAGTACCCGATCAAGAGCGAGGAGGAGATCCTCGCCGGCGCCGAGGCCGCCGCGCGCGCAGGCGCGACCCGCTACTGCATGGTGATGTCCGGCCGCGGACCGTCGACCGCGCTCGCGAAGCGCCTCGGCGAGATCATCCGGACGGTGAAGGCGCGCTACCCGATCGAGGTGTGCGTGTCGGTCGGCATCCTCGGCGAGGAGCAGGCGCGCATCCTCGCCGACGCCGGCCTCGACCGGCTGAACCACAACCTCAACACCAGCGAGTCGCACTACGGTGAGATCTGCACGACGCACACCTACGCCGACCGCGTCGAGACACTGCGCGCCGCAAAGAAGTGCGGCATCGAGCCCTGCAGCGGACTGATCCTCGGAATGGGCGAACGGAGCGCCGACGTGGTCGAGGTGGCCTTCTCGCTGCGGGCTCTCGAGGTGCCGTCCATCCCCGTCAATTTCCTGATCCCGATCCAGGGGAACCCGATCCTGTCGGACGGCTCGCTGACACCCGAGCGCTGCCTGCGCGCGCTGTGCCTGATGCGGCTCGTGAACCCGCGCGCGGAGATCCGCGTGGCCGGCGGGCGCGAGGGTCATCTGCGCGCGCTCGAGCCGCTTTGCCTCTGGCCGGCGAACTCGCTCTTCGTGGAGGGCTACCTCACGACCCGCGGTGACGGCATTGCCGACACCTACCGCATGATCCGCGACGCGGGCTTCGAGGTGGATGGCAATACGCTGTCGGACGGCCGTCAGTTCCTGGCCGAGCCCGCCGGATTCCGCCTGCGCGGCGCCGGAGACGTCCTGAAGCCCGAGATCGCTCGCGGCTCTTGAGCCAGGCCGCACGGGCGGCCCTTTCGGCCCCACGACCACGCCCTCAAGTCCCGCTCGAAGCGACCGATCCACTCACGGTCTCGCGGGGTTGACCGGGCGGTCTGCGGCCTCGCGTGCTCGCAAATGGCAGGCGGGCGCCGCCGTGCCGGACGGGAGTCACGGGGTTGCCTCGACGGATCGCGGCTCTGGCCATCGCATCCGGTGTCTGTGGAATTGCCTACGAGCTGCTGTACGCCCGTCTGCTGACGACCTACCTCGGCGACATGTTCTTCGTGGGCGCGTCGATCCTCGCGACCTTCCTGCTGGGGATCGGGCTCGGAGCGCTCGTCGCGTATCGCTTCGTGCGCTGGCTGTGGGCGGTCGAGGTCGCGATCGGCGCGTACGCCGTCGCGGTGGCGCTCGCGTTCGGGGAGTTCGGCGCCGCCATCCAGCGGATCTGGCTGCCGGTCACCGCCGGCGATCCGCTCGCACTCGTGCTCCGAGTGTTCTCCGTGATCGTCCTCCCCGCGACGGCGATCGGCTTCAGTGTCCCCTTGTTTGCGCTCGTGCTGAACCACCACGCGCAGGGGAGCTCGGGCGAGACCTCCTTCCGCGCCGTCTATCGGCTCTACAACCTCGGAGCCGCGGTCTGCGTCCTCGCGGTGGAGTTCCTGGTGCTTCGCGCGATCGGCGTGCAGGCCACGCTGCTCGCGCTCGCCGGGGTGAACTTCGCCGCGGGGCTGCTCCTTCGCCGCGTGCCGACGCCGGCGCTCGCGCGCGCCGCGGCGAGGACGGAGCCCCGCCCCTGGCGACCCTTCGCGGCGCTGTTCGGGGTCAGCGTGCTGAGCGGCGTCTACCAGATGTTCCTCTACAAGCAGGCCGAGCTGATCTTCGGCCCGTTCCACGAGAACTTCGCGCTCGTGCTCGCCTTCGCGTTGGTGGGCATCAGCACGGGAACCCGGTGGGCGGGACGCCGGCCGCCCGGATTCGCGACCTGGCTGATCCAGGGCTCCGGCGCGGTGGCGATCTCGCTGCTCGCGGTGGTGCCGCTCGTGTGGTTCTGGGCGGCGGCGAACGGAACGCTCGGGGCCGCTCCCCTGCTCAGCACCTGCATCAAGATCGCGGTGCTCGGCGCGATGAGCGGCCTACCCCTTGCGATCTTCGGTGGCACCGTGCCGGCGCTGCTGCGCGAGCTGCCCGACACGAGCGAGCAGGCCGGCCGCGCGCTCGCCGTGTCGAGCTTCGGCAACTGCGCGGGCTACCTGGTCATGGTGCTCTGGCTGTACGCGGCCCTCCCCGACCGCGCCATCGCGACGGGGCTGGCGGCAGGGCTGCTGCTCGCCGGTGTCGCGCTCGCGTGGCACAGCCGGCGCCCGAGCCTGCGTCCGGTGCTGGCGAGCACGGCCGCCGTCGCGGCGCTCGCGGCGCTCTGGCCGGCCAGCTTCCTGCACTACGGATACGACAGCTACGCGTCCCTCGAGGACCTGCGCGCGGCCCGCGCACAGGCGGGCGTGGAGCTGCACCGCCGCTACGACAGCCAGATCGCACTCCTGCGCGACGCCGCGGGCGGCGAGGCGATGATCATCAACGGCTACACCAGCGTCGCCTCGGGCGGCTCGGGGCACACGAACGTGCGCGAGCTGATCTACGGCCTGATGCCCGCTCTCTACGCACGTCAGCACGAGCGCGCGCTGGTTCTCGGCGTGGGCACCGGCATCACCGCGGCGGCCACGGCGAGCGCCTTCGCGCACACCACCGCCGTCGAGGTGAACCCCGCGGTGCTCGACCTGCTGCCGCACTTCCGCGAGCACAACCTGGATCTCGCGAACAATCCGCGCGCGACCTTGGTGCTCGAGGATGGCCTCGTCGCGCTGCTGCGCGGCGACGAGCGCTACGACGCGATCGTCAACACGGTCACGAGTCCGATGTACTTCTCCTCGTCGAAGCTCTACACCCGAGAGTTCTTCGCGGCGGCGGCGGCCCGGCTCGCTCCGGGCGGCGTCTACTCGATGTGGTTCGACGGCCGCGTCACGCAGATGGGCGCCCGCGTCATCTTCGAGACCCTCGCGCACAGCTTCGCCGACTGCGCCGTCACCTATCTCAACGCGACGTACCTCCAGATGATCTGCGGGAACGAGCCGCTCGCGGCCCGCGATCCGGCTTCGCTGGCGTGGGATCCGCGCGTGCGCGAGCGCATCGCCGCGAACGGACTCGATCTCGGCCTCGAGGAGCTGCTGGCCGCGCTGAGCCTGCCGCGCCACCGCCTGTTCTCGCAGTCGTGGCAGGCGCCGGAGAACACCTTCGATCGGCCCGTGCTCGAGTTCCTGATGGCGAGCCGCGCGGTGTCCTACCAGGACTGGTGGTCGCCCTACGCGCTACTCGACGTGGACCTCGGCGCAGCGCCCGACGGGCGCAGCCGCCTGGATGCCCACGGTCTGGCCGCGCGCTGCTATGCGCTCCGGGCGCTGCGCTACACCGACACGAGGGGCTGTCTGGCGACGCTCGTGGCGGCCGGCGACGGCGGCCTGGTCGAGTACGCTCGCCACGTCGTCGGCCACGAGCGACGCGCGCTGCTGCTGCCCGTCGCGGAGCGCACCGACCTCGCGCAGCGGATTCTCGATGCCGGCCACCCGGACGACGCCGAGGCGCTCGTCGCGAACGTCTTCGTGCCCCCGCGCGAGCGCGGTGAGTTCCAGACCCTCGACGCGGGGATCCGGCTCGCGAAGGGCGAACGCCTGGACGACGCGGCGCTCGGGCGGCTGTTCACCGCAGCGCCTCTCGATCCGCGCGCGCGGGAGGTGCTGGTCCGAGCACTCGCGGCGCGCGGCGACGAGCAGCAGGCCCTCGCCCACGCGCACTTCCTCGCGCATCTCGGAAGCGTTTCCCCCGCCGAGCAGGACTGGATCGCCGCGCTCGAGCGCCGCGTGGCCCGAAGCGAGGGAGCGCCTCGATGATGGCGGCACCGGCGCGCAGGCTCGACCGACACCCCGTCGCGATCGGGCTGCTGTACGGCTGCGTCTTCCTGTCGGGCGCCGCCGCGCTCCTGTACGAGACGGTCTGGACGCGCGCCTTCGCGATCATCCTGGGCTCCACGGTGCAATCGGCGTCCGCGACCTTCGCGGCGTTCCTGGTCGGCCTCGCGCTCGGCGCCTGGCTGTTCGGGCGGTCGCTGCCGCGGGCTGGACGCACCGTCGCGACCTATGTCGGCGTCGAGCTCTGCATCGGGGTGCTCGCGCCGCTGATCGGCGTGCTGATCCACCGCCACGCCGACACGCTGGCCGTGTGGATCGGGTCGGGACACGGGCCGAAGGCCGTCTCGGCCTTCGCCACGGTGCTCGCGCTCGTGCTGCTGCCGACGCTCTTCATGGGCGCCACCTTCCCGATGATGCTCGCCTGCGCGCGCCGGCTCGAGGCGCCGCTCGGGTCGATCGGCCGGCTCTACGCCCTCAATACCGCGGGAGCCGCGTGCGGCACGATGGTCTGCGGCTTTCTGCTGATCCGCGTCTTCGGCGTCGAGAACACGCTCTGGATCGGAGCGACCTGCAACGCGTGCGCGGCGCTGCTGTGCGCGCCGCTGATCGCCTTCGCGACGTCGGACGACGCGCTGCCGGAGCCGGCGAAGCCGGAGGCGGCGTCTCGCGATGGGATGCTGCTCGCCGTGGCCGCCTCGAGCGGCGTGCTCGTTCTCGGCCTCGAAGTCGTGTGGACGCGCTTCGCAGGCTACTTCCTCGGCAACCGCACCTACGCGTTCACGACGCTGCTGGCCTGCGTGCTGGTGCTGCTCGCCGCCGGCTCCTGGCTCTCGGAGCTGCTGGTGACGCGCTTCCGCCGCCGGCTCCCGGCGCTGCTCGGATGGACGCTCGCGGCGGGCGCGCTCTTCTCGTTCGCCGCAGCAGCGAGCGCATGGTGGTGGATCCGCAATCAGACCGGCCTCGAGTCGCGGCTGCCGTTCCACGCACAGCTGCTCTTCGTCTACCGGGTCGCCGAGACGTTCGCGCTGCTCGCGTTGCCGCTCGTGTCGCTCGGCTGCCTGTTCCCGGCGAGCCTGATGGGGTCGGACGCGGCGCGGCGCTCCACGGGTCGCGCAGCCGGTCGCTTCTACGTGGCGAATACCGTCGGTGCGGTGGCGGGCTCGCTGGGCGTCGGCTTCTGGGGCGTGAGCGCCCTCGGCGTGTTCGGATCCGTGGCGGCGCTGGGCTTCCTGGCGGTGCTGGTCGGGATCGTGGCGTTCGCGTACGAGATGGTGCGGACGGGTGAGCGCGGATCATCGATCTGGGGGATGGGCTCGCTGGTGGGGATCCTGCTCGCGATCCCGGTGCTGCTGCCCGAGCGCTTGACCTTGCTGCGCGACCGCGAGGATCTGCTCTTCCGCAAGGAAGACGAGTACGGCGTCATGCAGGTCGTGCGCATGCCGGACGGGCTGCTGCGCGTCACGAACAACCGTACCGAGTTGATCTACCACCTCGGTCTGGTTGCGACCTCGTACGTGCAGGAGATGCAGGGACACCTGCCGGTGTTCCACCACCCGGACGCGCATACCGCGGCGGTGATCGGGAGCGGCTACGGCATCACGGCGGGCGCGCTCACGAGCTACCCGAGCATGCGCGAGATCGCCGCCATCGAGATCATTCCCGGCATGATCGAGGCCGCCGATCTGTTCCAGCCCTACAACCACGGCTACCACCACGACCCGCGCGTGCAGGTTCTCGTGGACGATGGGCGCCACTACCTGGCAGGCAGCTCGCGCCGCTTCGACATCATCTCGGTGAACGTCTCCGATCCGCACCTCCCCGGCAGCTCCAGCCTCTTCCACACCGAGTTCTATGCGCTCGTGAAGCAGCGCCTTTCCCCGGGCGGCGTGCTGGTGCAGCACGCGTTCGGCTCCGGCCTCGAAATCATCCTGCGGACCCTGCTCGCATCGTTTCGCGACGTCCGGCTCTATCCCGCCTACGGGAACGGCTACAACGTCGTGGCATCCGACGATTCGCTCGACGTGCCGGCAGAGCAGAGCGACCGCCTGCTCGAGTACCCGTCCGTGCGCAGCGCGCTCGCGAACATCGGCGTCCTGCCGCCGATCACGCCCTCGGCGATCCTCGCGAGCGGGATCCGGCGCGAAGAGATCGAGCGCCTGCTCGCGCCGGGCCCCGTGGCCAGCGACGACCGGCCGTTGCTCGAATTCTCGTGGGAGGGCAGCAGCTCCCATCTCTTCTTCAGCAACGAGTAGTAGCCCCTCAAGGCGAGACCCTGCGGGGCCGATGCATTCGCCGAGAGGTCCCTCGTGTCCGACCAGACCGCGAGCCTGGACGAGGAGATCGAGACCCTCGACCGCAAGCTCGGCCAGCTGAAGAGGGAGTACGACCAGTACTTCCTCGGCGCCCGGCCGCGAGAGCCCATCCTCCTGAAGGGCGAGGTCTACAAGAAGGTCGCCTTCCTCTCGCAGCAGCCGATCCAGAACACCGCGCTGCGCTTCCGCTTCGGGTCGATCTGCTCCCGCTACCAGTCCATGCGGCGGCAGTGGGAGGAGATCCTCCGCAAGATGGAAGCGGGGACGTACGAGCGACACCGCTTCAAGGCGGATCTCCACGGCCGCGAGCGCGACGAGGGCGCGGATGCGCCGGACCCGTGCGCTTCGGCGTCCCCGCCGGCGGCGGACGACCTCTTCGAGGCCTACGTCGAGGCGCGGCGCGCCTGTGGCCAGAGCGTCAAAGGGCTGACGCGCGAGCGGCTCGAGAAGGTGCTCGACAAGCAGCGCGAGGGATTGCGCGAGCGCTTCGGCGACGGGGCGCGCTTCCGCTTCCGCGTGGTGGTCGAGGACGGTCAGGTCCGGCTGAAGGCTTCGAAGGCCTGACGCGCCCGCGCTAGCGGGCGGGCTGCCACGATTCCACCAGCACCGTCACCGAGTCGCCGCGCACTTCGGCGAACCCGTCCGAGATCGTGGCGCGCACCGTGTTGCCGCCGCTCCGCACGACCACTTCGCCCGGACGCAGCGCGGTCAGGAAGCGCTCGTGGTGCGGCAGCACCTGGAACTCCCCTTCGGTGCCGGGGAGCACGACGCTGTCGGCGGGTCCGGTGAAGGCCTGCCCGTGCGGCGTGACGACGTTCAGCTCGAACGGCACGATGGACCCTAGGCCACCAGCTTCTTGGCCTTCGCGATCGCTTCCTCGATCGTGCCGACCATGTAGAAGGCCTGCTCGGGCAGCTCGTCGTGCTTGCCCTCGAGGATCTCCTTGAAGCCGCGGATCGTCTCCTCGAGGCGGACGTAGGCGCCCGGCGTTCCGGTGAACTGCTCCGCCACATGGAACGGCTGCGACAGGAAGCGCTGGAGCTTGCGCGCGCGCGCCACCGTGATCTTGTCCTGCTCGGAGAGTTCGTCCATCCCGAGGATCGCGATGATGTCCTGGAGGTCCTTGTATTTCTGGAGCATCTGCTGGACGCCGCGCGCGACGCTGTAGTGCTCCTCGCCGACGATCTGCGGATCGAGGATCCGGCTGGTCGAGTCGAGCGGATCGACCGCCGGGTAGATGCCGAGCTCGGCGATCTGCCGCGAGAGCACGGTCGTCGCGTCGAGGTGCGTGAAGGCGGTCGCCGGCGCTGGGTCGGTGAGGTCGTCGGCCGGCACGTAGATCGCCTGCACCGACGTGATCGAGCCCTTCGTGGTGGAGGTGATGCGCTCCTGGAGCTCGCCCATGTCGGTCGACAAGGTCGGCTGGTATCCGACGGCCGACGGGATGCGGCCGAGCAGCGCCGACACCTCGGAGCCCGCCTGCGTGAAGCGGAAGATGTTGTCGATGAAGAGCAGCACGTCCTTGCCCTCTTCGTCGCGGAAGTACTCGGCGGCCGTCAGCGCCGAGAGTCCGACGCGCGCGCGCGCACCGGGCGGCTCGTTCATCTGCCCGTAGACGAGCGCCGCCTTCTGGAGCACGGTCGAGCCGTCGGGCGTCTTGGCCTCCATCATCTCGTGCCAGAGGTCGTTGCCCTCGCGCGTGCGCTCGCCGACGCCGCCGAACACCGAGTAGCCGGCGTGCTCCTTCGCGATGTTGGTGATGAGCTCGAGGATCACGACCGTCTTGCCGACGCCGGCGCCGCCGAAGAGGCCGACCTTGCCGCCCTTCGGATACGGCGCGATCAGGTCGATCACCTTGATGCCGGTCTCGAAGGCCTCGACGCTCGTCGACTGGTCGACGAACTCGGGCGCCGGCCGGTGGATGGGATAGGTCATCTCCGCCTTGATCGGACCGCGCTCGTCGACCGGCTCGCCGATCACGTTCATGATGCGGCCGAGCGTGGCGGGTCCGACCGGCACGCGGATCGAGTCGCCGGTGTTGCGGACCTCTTGGCCGCGCACGAGGCCGTCGGTCGTGTCCATCGCGATCGTGCGGACCGTGTTCTCGCCGAGGTGCTGCGCCACCTCGAGCACCAGGTTGTCCGCGCGCTCGTCGATCGCGGGGTTGGTCACGCGCAGCGCCGTGTAGATCTCGGGCAGCGCGCCAGGCGGGAACCCGACGTCCACCACCGGGCCCATCACCTGCACGATCTTGCCGTTCTCGTTGGCCATGCCTCGTCTCCTCGTCGCTAGAGCGCTTCCGCTCCGCTGACGATCTCCACCAGTTCTTTCGTGATCGCTGCCTGTCTGGCGCGGTTGTATTTCAGAGTCAGGCTGCTGATCAGCTCTTCGGTATTCGAGGTCGCCGCCTCCATCGCGGTCATGCGGGCCGCGTGCTCGCCCACCTGGTTCTCGAGCAGCGCACGATAGATTTCGGTCTCCACCGCCTTCGGCACGAGCACTTCGAGCAGCGTCTGCGGGCTGGGCTCGATCTCATAGGGCAGCGGCGCCTCGCCCGCGGTCTCGCCCTTGTCCTCGCCCGCGACCGTGAAGGGCAGCAGCCGGACCTCGCGCGGCTTCTGGCTGATGGCCGACACGAATTCGTTGTAGACGAGCACCACCTCGTCCACCTGGCCCGAGGCGTAGCGCTCCGCCAGCCTCTTCCCGATCTCGGCGGCCTGCTCGTAGCGGACCCAGCTCTGCTGCGGGTAGTCCGCGCCGATCGAGCCGGGGAAGCGTCGGCGGAAGAATTCGTTGGCCTTGCGCCCTGCGGTCGTGATCGTGAGCGAGACACCCGCGCGCGACGCGATCACGCCCTGCGCGAACTTCAGCGCGTTGACGTTGAAGGCGCCGCACAGGCCGCGGTCCGACGTCACGACGAGCAGCTCGACCGCGCGCACGCTCTCGTGCGGGGTCAGCAGCGGGTGCTCCGCATCCTTCTGCGCCCGCGCGACCTCGGTGAGCGTCGCGCGCATCGCGTCGGCGTAGGGGCGCGCCGCCTCGACCGCCTGCTGCGCCCGGCGCAGCTTCGCCCCGGCCACCATGCGCATCGCGCGCGTGATCTGCTGGGTCTTGCGGACGGTCGTGATGCGCCGCTTGATGTCCTTCAGGCTCGGCATCAGGCCGCCTTCGGCTTCCCTTCCGCCGGGGCCTTGGCCTTCGCTTCCGCAGCCGGGGCCCTGGCCTTCGCTTCCGCAGCCGCTGCCGCCTGAGCGGTCACCGTCGGCTGGAAGGTCTTGCCGAACTCGTCGAGCGCGGCGGCGAGCTTCTTCTCGACGTCGTCCTCGAGCTTGCCGCTGCTGCGGATCGTCTGGAGGATGTCCGCGTGACGCGACCGCATGGAGTCGAGCATCTCCTTCTCGTAGCGGCCGACGTCACTGAGCTCGAGCTTGCGTACCCAGGACTCGCGCCCTTCCTGCGGAGTGCAGGCGTAGATCGACACGACCTGCTCCTCCATCGGCATCGGGCTGTACTGGGGCTGTTTCAGCATCTCCGTCTGGCGTGCGCCGTTCGCGAGCTGCTCCTGCGTCGCCTTGTCGAGATCGCTGCCGAACTGCGCGAAGGCCGCCATCTCGCGGTACTGCGCGAGGTTCAGCTTCAGCTTGCCGGCCACCTTCTTCGTGGCCTTCGTCTGCGCCGCGCCGCCCACGCGCGAGACCGAGATGCCGACGTTGACCGCCGGCCGCACGCCGGAGTTGAAGAGGTCGGTCTCGAGGAAGATCTGGCCGTCGGTGATCGAGATGACGTTGGTCGGGATGTAGGCCGAGACGTCGCCGGCCTGCGTCTCGATGATCGGCAGCGCGGTCAGACTGCCGCCGCCCTCCTCGTCGCTCATCTTGGCGGCGCGCTCGAGCAGGCGGGAGTGGAGATAGAAGACGTCGCCCGGGTAGGCCTCGCGGCCGGGCGGGCGCCGCAGCAGCAGCGACAGCTGGCGATAGGCCACGGCCTGCTTCGAGAGGTCGTCGTAGATGATCAGCGCGTGCTTGCCGCTGTCGCGGAAGTACTCGCCCATGCTGCAGCCGGTGTAGGGTGAGATGAACTGCAGCGGGGCCGGCTCGCTCGCGGTGGCCGCGACGATGATCGTGTAGTCCATCGCGCCGTGCTGGTTGAGCTTGTCGACCACCTGCGCGACGGTCGACTGCTTCTGCCCGGTCGCGACGTAGATACAGACGACGTCGCCGCCCTTCTGGTTGATGATCGTGTCGATCGCGATCGCGGTCTTGCCGGTCTGGCGGTCGCCGATGATCAGCTCGCGCTGGCCGCGCCCGATCGGCGTCATCGCGTCGATCGCCTTGATGCCCGTCTGGAGCGGCTCGTTGACGCTCTGGCGCTTCACGATGCCCGGCGCCTTCAGCTCGACGCGGCGCGTGTCCTTCGTCTCGATCGGGCCCTTGCCATCGATCGGGTTGCCGAGCGCGTCCACGACGCGGCCGAGCAGCGACTCGCCGACCGGCACCTCGATGATGCGGCTGGTGCGGCGCACGAGATCGCCCTCGCGCACGTGCTCGGCCTCGCCCATCAGCGCGATGCCGACGTTGTCCTCCTCGAGGTTCAGCACCATGCCCTGGAGCTTCCCGGGGAACTCGACGAGCTCGCCGGCCATCACGTTCTCGAGCCCGTAGACGCGGGCGATACCGTCGCCGATCGAGAGCACTGTGCCCGTCTCGGCCACGTCGATCTCGCGGTCGTACTCGCGGATCTCGCGCTTCAGGATGTCGGTGATCTCGCCGGGCTTGATGTCCATCGCTCGTTCATCCCCTCGTCAGGTTGTCGCGCAGCTGGGCGAGCTGCGTGCGCAGACTGCCGTCGAACACGAGTCCGCCGACCTTCGCGATCGCGCCGCCGATCAGCGCCGGATCGACCTTCACCGCGAGCTCGACGTCGCTGCCGACGCGTGCCGAGAGCGCGCGGCGGAGTCGCTCGCGCTGGTCGTCCCGCAGCGGGCTCGCGGCGACGACTTCGGCGGCAAGCCGACCGGCGGCCTCGTCGGCGAGGCGATCGTACTCCGCGATGATCGCCTCGAAGTCGACGATGCGGCGCTGGTCGATCAGCAGGAGCAGGAAGTTCTGCACGTCGCGCGAGAGCGACTGGAGCTGCGCGACCCCGCGCAGCACGGCGCGCCGCTCGGCGATCGGATGCAGCGGCCGGAAGAGCGCGGTGCGCAGCTCGGGTGTCTCCTCGAGCTGCGCGGCGATGCGCCTGAGCTCGGCGCGCACCGGCTCGATCGCGCCGCCCTCCTGCGCGAGTGCGAAGAGCGCCCGCGCGTAGCGGCGCGCCGCGGCGGTGCTGCGCATCAGCGGTCTCCCGTGTGCGCGGAGCCGGAAGGCGTCTGCTCGACGCGCGCGATGAACTCGTCGAGCAGGCGATCGCGATCGGCGTCGGTGACGCGCTCGCGCAGCAGACCGCTCGCGAGGTCGACGGCGAGGTTCGACGCCTCGTCGCGCAGCGTCTCGCGCGCGCGCCGCAGCTCCTGCTCGATCGCGCTGCGCGCAGTCCGCTCGATGCGCGCCGCGCTCTCGCGCGCGTCGGCCAGGATCTGCTCGCGCTCGGCCTCGGCGCGCTCGCGCCCGAGGCGGCGGATCTCGTCGAGCTCGCGCTCGATGTCGACGAGGCGGCGCTGCCACTTCGCGTGCCGCTCCTCGGCCTGCCGCTGGAGCTCGGCCGCCTGGCCGAGCTCGCTCTGGATATTGCGCCGCCGCTCGGCGAAGAACGCCTGAATCGGCTTGCGCGTCAGGTAGAAGAGCACGCCGACGAGCAGGGCAAAGTTCAGGAGCGGCCAGAGAAGACCCTCGCCCCCGCCGTGCTCCTCGCCGCCCGCGGCGAGCGCGGGGCTCGCGGCGAGCGCCAGCCACACGATCGCGTAGAGCACGCGATGCGTCACAGCGATCGCCCCAGCACACGGGCGGCCGCCTCGCGCGCGAGCTCCTCCGACTGGCCGCGCAGCCCGCTGCGAGCCGACTCGAGCGCCTGTCCGAGCTCTGCGCGGGCGCCCTCGAGCGTGGTCTCCGCGCCGGCGCGCGCGGCGTCGGTCAGCTTCTGCGCCTCGGCGCGCACGCGCTCGAGCGCGCCGCGCCGCTGCCGCTCGCTCTCCTCGCGCGTCTCGACGATCTGACGCTCGCAGCGCTCGAAGACCTCGCGCGCTTCCTCTTCGAGCCGCGCGGCGCGCGCGCGCGTGCCCGTGGTGCGGGCCTCGCGGTCGTCGAGCACGCGCAGCAGCGGCTGGAGGATCAGGCGATTGGTCGGAGCGATCACCAACAAGAAGACGACGATCAGGATGGGCAGCTCACGGGTCCAGTTCGGGATGAGCACCAGATCGCCGGCCGCGTGCGCGGCGACCGGCACCAGCGCGACTGCGACCGCGCCGCAGGGAATCAACCGTCGGAGCTGGCGTGTCACGCTCCGTCTCTCCGCCTGGGGGACATCGATCCCACGCATCGGCTCGGGCTCCGTCCGGCCGCGTCGCGAGCGACGAGCGCGAGATCGCATCGGTGTTGGGGGGACTTCGTCGATTCGGATCGGAGCCGTTGCGAGGCAGGCACGACCGAGGGAAACAAGAGCCCGGAACGAAGAGCCCCGGCGAGGGCCGGGGCCTGGGCTGCCGGATTCTTACATAGCCGGCTCGAAGTTCAAGCTGATCCGCGTCCCGAATCCGGATCCTCCGCGGCCCGGCGCCCCGAGCGGCATTCACCGTCCACGACGGCTCCCTCCGCCAGACGGAGGGTCGGGGCCGTGAGTCCACCTCGCACGCGTCCCGTCGCGTGCAGCTCGATCGATGTGCGGGCGTGGACATCTCCCTCGACCGTCCCCGCGACGACGATGCGATCCGCCGCGAGATCGGCTCCGACGAATCCGCTCTCGCCGACCCAGACGTCGCTCTCGGCGAGCACGTGCCCGCGCACCCGGCCGTCGATGCGCGCGGGCCGAGGCAGCACGAGCGTGCCCTCGAACTCGGCGTCCGCCGGGATCACGACTGTCGGCCGCGCGTCGCGCTCAGGCATCGCCGAGCAGGAGCGCCGAGATGCGCGAGAGGTCGTCGGCGCCGAAGTACTCGATCTCGACGCGCCCGCGCTCCGCGCCTCCCGCGATGCGCACGCGCGTCTGGAAGCGGCGGCGCATGCTGTCGGCGAGCTGCTGGAGCTCGGGGGACAGCGCGGCGCGAGGGCGGCGCGGCGTGGCTTCGTCCCGGGTGCGCGGCGTCGCCAGGAGCTCGGCCGCGCGCACCGACAGGCCCTCCGCCAGGATCCGGTCCCGCAGGGCGCGTCGCCGCTCCAGATTGCCGACCTGAAGCAGAGCCTTCGCGTGCCCCATGGTGATCCGCCCCTGCTCGAGATCGGCCTGGGTCTCCTTCGAGAGATCGAGCAGGCGGAGATGGTTGGCGATCGAGGAGCGGTCGAGCCCGACGCGGCGTCCGATCTCCTCCTGCGTCGCGCCCGTGTCGGCGAGCGCGCGAAACGCGATCGCGAGCTCGATCGGATTCAGGTCGCTGCGCTGCACGTTCTCGACCAGCGCGACCTCGAGTCGGTCGTCCGCGTCGACCTCGGCGACGACCGCGGGAATCGAGTCGAGACCCGCGCTCTGCGCGGCGCGCCAGCGCCGCTCTCCGACGAGCAGCTCGTAGCGATCGCCCGCTCGACGCACGACCACGGGCTGGAGCACCCCATGGACGCGGATCGAGCTCGCGAGGCCCTCGAGCTCGGCTTCGGCGAAGACGCGCCGGGGTTGGTCGGGATTCGGATCGATCATCGCGAGCGGCAGCTCGGCCGGACCGGCGGTCGAGCGCGATGCCGGCTCTTCTGCCCGCGGCGCCGGCCGTTGGGACGGAATCAGTGCGCCGATTCCGCGGCCGAGCGCATTTCGGGGTGTGCTCATCCAGCCTCTCCTTCGGGCCGCCCGGCGTTCGCCGCGCGCGACCAGTCGTCGAGCAGCTCCTGCGCGAGCTGCAGGTAGGCGCGCGCTCCGATGGAGCTCGCGTCATAGAGAATCGCCGGCTTGCCGTGGCTCGGCGCTTCCGAGAGCCGCACGTTGCGCGGGATGGTGGTCTGGAAGACCTGGCTGCCGAAGTGCCGGCGCGCCTCCTCCGCGACCTGCCGGCAGAGCCGGTTGCGCGAGTCGTACATCGTGAGCAGGATGCCTTCGATCGCGAGCTCGCGATGCAGGTTGCCGCGAATCAGCTCGATCGTCTCGAGCAGCGCGGCCAGACCTTCGAGCGCGTAGTACTCGGTCTGGAGCGGGATCAGCACGGAGTCGGCGGCGCAGAGCGCGTTCACACTGAGTAGCCCGAGCGAAGGTGGGCAATCGATCAGGATCAGCTGGTAGAGATCGCGCACGCCGGCGAGGACCTGGGCGAGCTCACGCTCGCGTCCCTCGCGCCCGACCAGCTCGATCTCGGCGCCGTAGAGATCGCGGCCGGCCGGCAGCAGATCGAGGTGCGCGAGCTCGGTCGACAGCACCACATCCTTCATGACGCAGTCGCCGATGAGCGCGTCATAGATATGACGCGCGGGTCGCAGGGAGAACGCGCTGGTCGCATTGGCCTGCGGGTCGATGTCGACGAGCAGGGTCGGCCGCTCGGAGACGGCGAAGGAGGCCGCGAGGTTGACCGCGGTGGTGGTCTTCCCGACCCCGCCCTTCTGATTGACGACGGCGATGACCCGGCCGGACGTACTCATCGCCGCTCCCCCTCACCGACTCTCGTAGATCCCCACGGGGATAGACAAGAGGACATGCTCGATTTACCACAGAGAGCTCGTCGAGCCAAGAGGATTCAGCGTTTTCGGCCGATCCAGAGCGTGCGGACGGCGCCTCCGGCGGGCTCGCGGTACTGCCGGACCTCGAACCCCGCGATCCCGA
>Ga0335082_10000763_pt1 | contig 33658 bp, 36 predicted proteins | sample Lox_Sample_41_FD_206718 | JGI IMG/M metagenome (GOLD analysis project Ga0335082, IMG submission 206718) | Soil microbial communities from Loxahatchee National Wildlife Refuge, Florida, United States - Lox_Sample_4.1 | ecosystem: Environmental > Terrestrial > Soil > Wetlands | place: USA... | reverse complement strand
GCCGGCAGGCGACCGACCTGGTCCATCCGAATCGAGATGCCTTCCATGTGCTCGAAGGACCAGCGGCCATGCTCGCGGACGAAGGAAAAGCTGAACGTCCGCGTGTGCCCGTCGAACGTCAGCGGCAGGAGAAAGTGCACCTGGTCCCCGACCCGGAAGGTCTCCGGTGACACGTCCCACTCGTGCCAGTCGGCCTTCGCGCGCATCGTCTCGAGGAACCCGAGGAGCGGCGCGCGCAGCTCTTCCCGGTAGGGCTTGATCCTTTCGGGCGGGAAGTTGCCCGCTCGCACCAGCGCGACGAACTCCTGCCACATCCGCCGTTCATCGGGCGTGGGCCGCTGCCGGCCGGCCCCGCCGACTCCGGAGGTGCACGCGACCACGGCCAGCAGGAGGACGACGCCTCTCACGCGATCCTACCGTTCCTTCCCGTCGGAGAGCAGCCCCCGTTCCCGTGCCTGAGCCAGCAGTCGTTCGGCGAAATCGAGCCGGTTCTGCACCTCGTTCAGCTGCTGCTGCAACTGCTCCACCTCGCCCTGCAGTGCCTCGATGTCCGCCGCTTCCCGCCCGCCTTCGCCATCGCCTCCTATCCGACGAGCCAGGGCCCTGCCGATGGGGCTGAACGAGATCGGAATGAGTCCCAGCATGATCAAGAAGACTATGGGGATCACGTCGTCTCCTCCGACTGTCCCTGTCGGCCGCCATCGCTATCTGCGGTAGCACATCCCGTCGACGCCTGTGCCAATACCGTAACCAGCGGCTTCATGATGCTGGCTCCTTCAGCGGGACCGCCGAACGGACGAGCGCCAAGCTGCGCCTCGCCAACTCGGCGCCGTACGTCATTCCCGAAGAGGCAGCCGCTGCCGGTTCATGCGCTGGGTAGTCCGCGAGCCCCCACGCGTAAGAGCCAGACAACTCCCAGGGCCGCGAGAAGCGTTGCTCCGGCCGTGCGCAGGCCGCCCGCGACGCTGGCGCGGCCCCAGACTACAGCGGCCAGTCCTTGAGCAATCGTGACGCCCACCACCCAGCCGGCCAGGACCCACGGACCCAGCACGCGCCGCCAGAAGGTGGTGACAACACCAGCCAGACTGAGCAGCCCACACGCGATCTCGGCTGCCGCTTGCGCCTTCTGGCCAGGCGTATGGGATTCGGGGAGCCGCCGCGGCCCGCCGCTCAAGCTGGTCCAGGCCTGCGCCAGCAGAAGCAGCAGGGCAACGGCGAGCAACACGCGTCGAACGCCTGGGCTGGGACTCAAGAGCCGGCGGCCCGAGGCGCGGCGGCTATCGACGCGAGCATTGGTCCGTTGGGACCCAGGGGACTTCCGTTGGAACGTCGAAGTAGAGGTCCGCGACGACCCCGCGGCTGTCTACGAGGACGGCCAGGAAGACTTCTGGCGACTGGAGGCGCGTGGTCCAGCTCATCACACGGGCGCCGTGGAGAAGGCCGTCCCTGGTGGGCTCGCCGAGCAGACGTCGCACGGAGTCCGCCGTGGTCTTGCAGAGCACCACCGACCTGGCCACGATCCGGGCATCTACGGTGTCAACGTACGCAGGCATTGAAGCCGTCTGCCGGCCGGGAGACCTGGAGACGGACCCCGACGCGCTGGCGGGGGGCCCGGAACAGGCAACGGCGCCGAGTATCAAGAGACCAGGCGGAAGCGACCGGCGAAACAAAGTGAGCATGGCGTGGCCCCCTCGCAGATGTCAGGTTGATGCAGCTTCGGACCTCTTGCCCAGCATCTCCTTCATCTTCGCGTCCGAACGCCGAGTTGTTCGAGCAGGAGGTCCTTTGGTGTCTTGCCGCCCTGGACCGCGTGCATCCTGCGGAACGCCGCCGTCAAGGCCACGTAGCTCTGCAGGGTGGTGGGCAGGTACTCGAGCGCGGTCTGGCGCACGGTGAATAGGCTCGCGTCGCCTACGTTCTCTTGGGCCAGCAGCCGGGGCAGCTGACTCATCACGCGCAAGGGGCGCTTCTATGGTAGCGTCTGTCTCCCCGCTTGGCCATTGCGCTCCGTCCGATCCCGTGCCCGGCTTCGCGTCGTGCCCCCTGTGCGATCCCGAGGTTGCACGATGACCGTGCCCGAGCCTGGTCGGCCCCCGCGGCGCTCCGCGACCTTGAATTCACGACGTTCGAAGTGGCTCCAGTCACCGCACCTGGGACACGGGATCCGCACGCCCATCTGCTCGTGCGCGATGTACCCTTCCGGCAGCAGGAACTCGACCGCGCAGATCCGGCACCATACCCGGTATTCCAGCAGGTGCAGCCCCGCAGGCCGTCGGATCCGGACCATCAGGTCACGACCATCGAATTCTCGCTTCCGAACGGGTTCGGGACGTACCTGTCGGCCGATGGATCGTTGAGCCAGTGAACTCCATCCACCAGATACCGAAAGCTGTACTCGCGCCCTGACGGCAGCTCCACCGCCACTCGCCATACCCCTTCAGGCAATCGCCGCATCGCTCGCGCCTGCCAGTCCGTGAAATCCCCGAGTAGATCAACGGTGCGCGCCTCAGGCTCAGGGAGCGCGAAGGTGACGCGAAGGTGGCCATTCTTGGCGATTCGCTTCTTGGTGAGCGTGTGCGGGCGCCTCGGTGCTATGGGCCGAGGACTTCAGGAAGGGTGACGCCATCAAGGGGCTCGGTTGGACGGACCATCAACAACCGGGCCAGGGTCGGTGCGATATCGACGGTGCGCACGGGCCGCGCCACGCGTTGCGCACGAATGCCGGTGCCGAGAAATGCGATCGGCACCTCCACATCCTCAGGATTCCCGGCTCCGTGCTCCGCGCCCAACGCGCCGTTCGACCAGATGTACCCAGGCCTGGTGGACACGCAGATCAGCCATCCGAAGGCCGGCGGTAGCAGGCGTCGCCAGAGGTGCGCCGCAGCCACGGAGTCAGGCGCCGCGACCAGGGCGGCCGGGGTATACACAGCCGCGACTCCGGGAACCTGCTGCACCTCGCCAGCGAGTGCCGACGCGATGCTGTCCACGTTAACGCCGCGGGCTCGCAATGCCTCGACGTCTGCAGTCACCAGTCCGTTGTCGAACGTCACGTCGAACGCCGTCCGATAGCGGGCCTCGAGCTGCGCCTCCAGGTGGGACGCGAACCCGGCGAGCGAGATCCGGCCCGCCTTCTGGTGGCGCACCAGGACCGCGAACTCGGGCATCGACGAGATGCCATGATCCCCCGTGAGTACGAAGACGGTCCGACTCCGTGGAACCAGCTGCGCCAGCGAGTCCATGAACTGCCCCAACCACAGATCCACCCTGAGGAGCTGGTCGTGGATCTCGCGCGAATCGGGCCCGAACGCATGTCCGACGGCGTCGGTCGTGGACAGCGAGATCGCGAGAAGATCCGGACGCGGCCGCTGCCCCAGGTGCAACTGCCCGACGCCCTCGAGGGCGAGCGACAGGGTGAGCGAGTCCATCCAGGGGTACGCCGTGATGCGTCGGGCGATGACGTCCGCTGCCGGAAGGTGATGCGGGAACACGAAATCCTGACCGCCGTTCTCGAACGGCATGCTGTCGGGCTCGGCATAGGCCGTATCCGGCCGCAGCAGGTCCCAGGTTGTGCCCGCCAGCCGGGCCACGCCGCCCCGGGCGTTGAATGCACGCACCCACGCAGGGAGCATGTCCCCGTAGTAGCGGCTGGTCGTGAACTGGCCGCCGGCGAACCATAGCACCGGTCCGCGACCTCGCCCGATCGGGAGGATGGCGGCCCGATCCTTCCGCGACACGGACAGCACCCGCGCGTCGGGATCCCGCGCCAGCATCCAGTCGTACAGGGTGGATCCCTGGAACCGGCGGGGAGATGCCCCGACTGAATCAACGACTTCAAGGGCCGGAGCTGTCGGGTCTTGTATACCGCGGTTGTTGAGCACGATCCCCGTGTGAGTCGGCTCGCGGCCCGAGAGCATCGTGGCATGCCCGGGAGCCGTCTCGGTGGCCGCATGATCCTGCCGGCCGTGCTCGAACAGCGTGCCTTCGCTATAGAACCGTCGGAAGCCGCCGATCCATTGGCCGGCGAAGCGCCCCAGATAGTCCGCGCGCATCTGGTCGACTGCGACCAGGACGACCAGCGCCGGAGTGTCGGCGCGCGGAGGCGCGGCCTGCCCGGCGGCCATCCCCCGGAACAGCGGCAGGGCCGCGGCGAGACAAAGAGCGACGAAGGGTCTAGGAGCCAGGCTTCGTACCAAGAGGCCGATCCTCAGACTGCGCCCGCACCTGGATGCTCAGGGTACAACGGTCGCAGCGCACTGAGTAGAACGCGGGCCGGAACCTCGACGGAATGGGGAGTCGGTCGAAGCCGCGCCCGTCGCCGTTCGCGTCCACGGCGTAGACGCGGACGGTCAGACAGTCCCCGTCGCGAGGGCATGCGGGGGCGTCGGGCGAGCCTCGGACGAGGGCAAGGACCTCGAGCGTTTGACGCAGCATGTGTTCTCGCGGCTCGCCTGGAACCGGCCCAGCTCCTTCCTCGATGCTCAATGACACGGATCGCCCATCGCGACGCGCTAACGGTCGCATTCGCCTGTCAGCATTGTGTGACTGCTGAGTAACGAACGAGCCGCAGGCCTCGGCACTTTGCGAGGGGCCCGGACCGGCAAGGGGCCTCCCAAGCCTGCGGCCCCCAAGTGATTGATGCAGAAGATCTTACGAGAGTACACGGTCCGCGCCGGCGGTCACTGCCAAGGGCGAGGCCGCGGGCGAGGCTAGGAGCCCGTCTTCGAAGCCGCCAGTGGTGCGGCGCGCACCATCACTTCGCGCTTCAACAGCTTCGCCAGCACGTCCGCCTTCCGCTGCGCGCCCCACAATTCGAGCTTCAGATCGGTCGTCACCAGGCGCGGCACCACGTCTACCAGCAGTCGATCGGGCAACACCCGGAGCCGCATGGCCTCCACTGCGGAAACGTGCCCGCGGTCGAGCCCGCAGGCCACGCGCAGCAGGGCCGAGAGGCGGCGCACGCGGGCGCGCTCGGCCGGCTCGAGCGCCGCGTACTCGGGGTGCTTCTTGTTCGGGCCCCGCTTGCGGTGATAGCGGCTGATCAGCGCGATCTGCACGCGCTCCCGGGGCGGGAACGGCAGAGACTCCGCGTGAGCGATCAGGTGGTAGCTGTGCTTGTGATGGCTGGGGTACGACACGATCGTGCCGACATCGTGGAGCAGGGCCGCAGCCTCGAGCAGCTCCCAGTCCTCGGGAGCGCACCCGAGGCGCTTGCCGAGCACGTCGAACAGCTTTCGCGCGAGACGCGCCGTCTGCTCGCCGTGCCGGCGGTCGGCGCGGCAGCGGTCCGCGAACCGGCGCAGCGCCTTGGCCTTGCTCGGCGCCTCGCGGTCGCCGGCGGGGCGGGCGAGGTGGATCAGCAGCCCCTCCCGGAGCCCGAACGCCGAAACGGTGACCTTGGGCGCATCGAACAGCTCGAGCACTTCCGCGGCTACGGCGAGGCCGGCAACGATGATGTCGGCGCGCTCGGGATTGAGGCCGGCGACCTTGCGGCGCTCCGCGACATTCATCGCGACCAGCCACTCCAGGATCCGCTGCAGCTCTGCGGATGTCACTGAGGTGGCGTGGATGCCGCCCGGCGGGACGCTGCCCCGCTGCCGAGCCGCGGCGATGCGGGCCAGGTTGGTGAAGGTCCCGCCGGACCCGAACAGCTTCGCGGCGGCCCACTCCCCGCCCGGGATCGCGCGCCGGAGCTTCCGCCGCACCGCGCCGCGCAGGCGGCGTACGCTGGTGCCATCGTCCTCCGCGCCGGCCAGGAACTGCTCCGTAAGCCGCACTGCACCGAACGGCAGGGATACGACGCGGTCCACGAGGCCGCCGATCGCCAGCACCAGCTCCAGGCTTCCGCCCCCGATGTCCGCGACCACCGCGCGGCCCCGGCCGGTGGCGAAGTGCTCGCTCACGGAGAGGTACGCGAGCCTCGCCTCGGTCTCGCCGTCGATCACCTCGAGCGGGATGCCAATCTCCCTCTTGACGCGCTCCGCGAACTCGCGGCCGTTGGCGGCGTCGCGGACGGCGGAGGTCGCGACCAGGGCCACCCGGGAGGCGCCCCGCCGCTCCGCGGCCTGCACCATGCGGCCGAGCGACTCGAGCGCGCGCTCGACCGACTTGGGCGACAGCAGTCCCGTGGACGAGAGGCCCCGCGCCAGGCGGGGCTGGTCCTTGAGGTCGTCGATGATCTGGAGGTGACCGTCCTCGCCGCGCTCGGCGATCAGACAGCGAATCGAGTTGGAGCCGACGTCTATGGCGGCGAAGCGCTCAGTCGTCGGCGACATCGGTCGCGGGCGTCAGCAGCGACGGGTCGAGCAGGTTGGCGACCTCCCGGCGCAGCTCGGCCTGCACCTCTTCGACGGTGCGCGAGGCGTCGATCGTCGTGTAGCCATACTGCTCGGCCATCTGATCGAACTCCCCCAGGATCAGCGTCTGGTACTTGCGGAACGACGTATAGAGGTCGGGAGCGAGGCCGATGTCGCGCCCGGACTCCCAGTAGTCCAGCTCGCCGCCGCGGCGCAGCGTGCGGCGGATCAGCTCGTCGGGATCGAGCCGGAGAAAGAAGACCCGCCGCGGCACCAGGGCGAAACCGTAGAGCTTGGCGAGCCAGTCACGGTCGAGTCCCCGTACCGAGCCGCGAGCCATCGTCGTGTAGATGTAGCGATCGGCCAGGACGACGAACCCGCTGCGCAGGGCGGGGATGATCTCGTGCTCCAGCCGGTCGGCGAGGTCGGTGGCGTAGAACAGGGACATCGTCGTGCGATCGAACGAATGGCCTTCCTTCGCCAGCTCGATGCCGCGGCGGGTGAGCGCCGAGCGGACCAGCCCTGTGGAGGCGACGGCGAAGCCCTGGCCCTCGAGCCATCCCTGGAGCAGCTCAATGTGGGTGGAGCGCCCGACGCCGTCCGCCCCCTCGACGACGATCAGGTTGCCCGGCAGCTCGGTGCCCACGTCGAGCTTGGCCAGGCCGGCGCCGTAGAAGCGGGTGTCCATCAGGCGATCCTCGCGGTGGCCAGCCGCGCCGACCCCGCGCTCGGCCGCTCCGCGTGGGCTCGGCGCAGGCCCTTGAGGATCGGCTTGACCAGCTTGCGCATCTCGCGCTGCTGCTCGACCACGGAGCGGGCGCCGTCGAGCACCGTCAATCCGAACTCCTCGGCCACATGGTCGTACTCCTCGAGCACGCGGGTCTGGAAGATGCGGAACGACGTGATGGGATCGGGCGAAAGGCCGAGGTCCATCCCCGCCTCGTGGAACTTGAGCGAGATCCGGCCGCCGGTGATCCGCGCCACGGCCGTGTCAATGTCCACCCTGAAGTAGAGCGCCAGGTCTGGGCGGGTGGCGAAGTCGTACATGTTCCGGATCCACGCCTGGTCGCAGCCGCGGGCGGCGTCGCGCGCGAAGGCGGTGTAGGCGTACCGGTCGGCCAGCACGATCAGACCAGCCTGGAGCGGCGGCAGGATCGAGCGTTCGTGCCGGTCAGCGAAATCGGTCGCGTGGATCAGCGAGAAGGTGGTCGGCGAAAAGAGGTTCTTCTTCTTCCCCCGTCTCGTCGTGTCCTTCACGATCGGACTGGAATTCCACTCCGTGAACGAGACGTCGTAACCCTCCGAGACCAGGTACGTCTGGAGGAGCGACAGCTGGGTGGACTTCCCGGAGCCGTCGATGCCTTCGACGACGATGAGGCGTCCGGGGAAGTTGTGCGAGTCGTGGATGCCCATGGGTCCTTCACGCCGCGCCGTCGGGTGCGGGCCGTTCGTCTTCCGCGTGGTGCTTGATCGTCTTGCCTTCCGCCAGGAAAACTACGTCCTCGGCGACGTTCGTCGCGAGGTCGGCCACCCGCTCGAGGTTCCGCGAGACCAGGAGGAGCTCCATGCCAGCCCCGATAACTCGTTGATCCTCCATCATATGCGTGAGGAGGATGCGGAACACGGAATCGTTGAGCGAATCGACCGCGTCGTCCCGCCTGCAGACCTCCCGCGCCAGCGGGGCGTCGCCCCGCACAAAGGCGCTGAGGGCGTCCGCGAGCATCTTGCGCGAGAGGCGGGCCATCTCGACGATCTCCGGCTCGGGCACGATGTGCGGATTGGTCGCGAGCCGCTCGGCGGATTGGGCGATGTTGACGGCGTGGTCGCCCACCCGCTCCAGGTCGCCGACGATCCGGATCGCAGCGAAGATGAGTCGCAGGTCCTTCGCCATCGGCTGATGGAGCGCGATCAGCTGGAACGCCTGCTCCTCGATGCTGCTCTCCAACGTGTTGATCGTCTTGTCGCCCCGGATCACGTCCTGCGCCTTGACGCGGTCCCGGGTGAGGAGCGCGCTGACCGCCTTGCCCACGGCCTCCTCCGCCTCCGCCGATACGGCCATGAGGCGCTGCTTGAGCTGCGACAGCTCCTCGTGGAAATGGCGCTGTGGCTCGAGCGGAGTGGTCATCCGAATCTCCCGGTGATATACGCGTCGGTGCGCTCGTCGCGCGGGTTGGTGAAGATCTGCTGCGTCGCCCCGAACTCTACGAGGTGGCCCACGAAGAAGAAGCCGGTGTAGTCCGAGACGCGTGCGGCCTGCTGCATGTTGTGCGTGACGATGACGATGGTGTAGCTCGCCTTCAACTCCACGATCAACTCCTCGATCTTCTGCGTCGCGATTGGGTCCAGCGCCGAGCACGGCTCGTCCATCAACAGGACCTCGGGCTCGTTGGCCAGGGCCCGGGCGATGCAGAGCCGCTGCTGCTGGCCGCCCGAGAGCGAGGTGCCGAAGTCGTCGAGCCGATCCTTGACCTCGTCCCAGAGCGCGGCGTTGCGCAGCGACCGCTCCACCCGCTCGGGCATGTCGCGTTCAGCAACCGAGCCCGTCACTCGGGGCCCGTAGGCCACGTTGTCGAAGATGCTCTTGGGGAAGGGGTTGGGGCGCTGGAAGACCATCCCGATCCGCCGGCGCAGGTCCACCGGATCCACGGAGTGGCCGAACACCGACTCGCCGTCAAAGGCGATGTCCCCCCGGTGCCGGGTGCGCGGCAGCAGCTCCTGGAGCCGGTTGACGGAGCGGAGGAAGGTGGATTTCCCACACCCGGACGGGCCGATGAGCGCCGTCACCGCGTTCGGCTTGGCTTCGATGCTGATGTCGAAGAGCGCCTGCGTGGCGCCGTACCAGAAGCAGTAGTCCTTCGCGGCCAGCGTGCCGACGAGCCGGACCGTGCCGCCCGGAGTGACACGGACCGTGGGGGCGGCGGTCATCCGAACCGCCCGGTGATGTACGCCTCGGTCTGGGGCTTCTGTGGCGCGGTGAACATCCGGCTCGTCGGGCCCACCTCGATCAGCTCGCCAAGGTAGAAGAACGCGGTCACGTCGGACACCCGGCCGGCCTGCTGGAGGTTGTGGGTCACGATGACCACGGTGAACTCGCGCTTCAGCTCCTGGACCAGCTCCTCGATGTGGGCGGTGCCAGCGGGGTCCAGCGATGCGGTCGGCTCGTCGAGCAGGATCACCTCCGGCTCCGGAGCCACCGTGCGGGCGACGCAGAGCCGCTGCTGCTGGCCGCCCGAGAGGTTCATCGGCGAGTCGTGCAATCGGTCCTTGACCTCGTCCCACAGGGCGGCGCGCCGGAGTGAGTGCTCGATCACGCGGTCCCGTTCGGCACGCGCGATGGGAGGTCCAACCGCCAGACCCGCGGCGACATTCTCCGCGATGGTCATGGTGGGGAACGGCGTCGGGCGCTGGAAGACCATGCCGATGCGCCGGCGCACTTGGACCGGGTTGATTCCGGTGTCGTAGATGTCGTAGCCGTCGAGCAGGACGCGGCCGGCGACGCGGGCGCCCGGCACCAACTCGTGCATCCGGTTCAGCGACCGGAGCAGGGTGGACTTGCCGCAGCCGGAGGGACCGATCAGGGCTGTGACGGTGTTCTCGCGGCAGGCGAGCGTCACGTCCCGCACGCCGGAAACGCCCCCGTACCAGGCCGTGAGCGCGTCCGTGGCGAGCCGCGGCACGGTCGCGGGCGCCGCCTGGGCCGGCGGGGCCGCCTTTGCAGGCGGCGTGGTGGCGGGCGGGTTCGTCACGGGCGGACCAGGCCGCACCCGCTCACGCGTGCTGGCGCTTGGCACGGACCACCGCGCGGGCGATGAGGCTCAAGGCGAGGACGAGCACGATCAGCACGAGGGCCCCCGCCCACGCCTGCCGGTGCCACTCGTCGTACGGGCCGAGGGCGTACGCGTAGATCTGGAGCGGGAGCGCGGCCATCGGGCCCAGCAGCCTCGTCGAGAAGAACTGGTTGCCCAGCGCCGTGAACAGGAGCGGCGCCGTCTCTCCGGCGACCCGGGCCACCGCGACGAGGCAGCCGGTCACGATCCCGGCGGCCACGCTGCGCACGACCACCTGCAAGGAGGTACGCCAGCGCGGGTAGCCGAGAGCCAGGGCCGCCTCCCGGAGCGAATTGGGGACCAGGCGCACCATCTCCTCGGTGGTCCGGGCGACGATCGGCACCAGGATCATGCCGAGGGCAAACCCGCCCGCCAGCGCCGAGAAGTGGCCCATCGGCTTCACCAGCCAGGTCCACGCGAAGATGCCGATGACGATGGAGGGAACGCCGTTCAGGACGTCGGCCACGAACCGGACGGTGAAACCGAACCGTCCGCCGCCGAACTCGGCGAGGAAGATACCGGTCGCCACGCCGATCGGAACGCCGATCAAGCAGGCCAACCCGACGATGATCAGCGTGCCCACGATGGCGTGGGCGAATCCGCCGCCAAGCTCCCCGACCGGCACGGCCGACTTGATGAAGAAGTTCAGATCGAGGGATCCAGCGCCCTTGACCAGGAGCATGATGAAGATGACGGCGAGCGGGAGGATCGCGAGCGCCGCGGCCCCGTAGGTCACGCCCGTCATGGTCGAGCCGATCAGCCGGCGAGCGAGACGGCCGCGCATCAGATGGCCGTGCTGCCCACCGCCGAGCCCCGGGCCACGCGCCAGACCAGCACGCGCGCCAGGGCGTTGACGATGACCGTGATGAGGAACAGCACCGCCCCGACCAGGAAGAGCGACGAGAGGTGTATGTCGGACACTGCTTCGGAGAACTCGTTGGCGATGGCGGCCGCGATGGTGTAGCCGGGCTGGAGCAGCGATGCCGACACCTCGTGGCGGTTCCCGATCAGCATGGTCACAGCCATCGTTTCGCCAAGGGCGCGGCCCAGTCCGAGAATCACAGCGCCCATGATGCCCGCCCGCCCGTACGGCAGCACGACGTGCCACACGGTCTCCCACCGCGTCGCGCCCAGGGCCAGGCCGGCCTCCCGCTGGTCCGCAGGCACCGCCAGCAGCACTTCCCGCGACACGGCGGCGATGTACGGCAGGATCATCACGGAGAGAATCACGCCCGCTGCCAGGACCGAGGGGCCATAGAACACGCCGCTGAAGATCGGCAGGTGCCCCAGCACCGGCCGCACCACGGGCCAGAGGTGGTCGCGCAGGAGGGGAATCAGGACGAACATGCCCCACAGACCGTAGATGACGCTCGGGACGGCGGCCAGCAGCTCGATGAGCGTCGCCACCGGCGTGCGCAGCCACCGCGGGGCGAACTCGGTGAGAAACACGGCGCACCCCAGGGCCAGCGGCACGGCGATCACCAGGGCCACCAGCGAGGAGTACAGCGTGCCGAAGATCAGCGGCAGGGCGCCGAACTGGCCGCGCACCGGGTCCCACACGCTGGTGGTGAGGAACGACAGGCCGAACTGGCGCACCGCCGGCATGGCTTCCGACACCAGCTCGACGGCGATCAACAGGAGCAGCAACGGGAGGAGACACGCGAGGACGGTGAGCGCGACGCGGAAGATTACGTCGCCGCGGCTCACCGTCCTCAGGGCCCGCCACCGTTCTTCGGCCGTGGAGCGTGGAGGGATCTCCGGCTCCAGAACGGTGGCGGAAAGGTCAGTCAACGCTTAGCGCCCGCGGTAGTTGCGGGGGAGGACCGCTTTGCCGTCTACGGTCACGCTCTTCAGACGCTCCTCCTCCAGTTGCACGACGCGGCGGGGGAGCGGCGCGTATGACAGGTCCTTGCAGTACTGCTCGCCGTCGTGCACCGCCCACCACACGAACTCGAGCAGGGCCCTGGCCTTGGTCGCATCGGTCATCTGCTGCGGCACGAGCAGCCATGTAAACGAGGCGATCGGATATACGTCCCGGCCGTCCGCATCGGTGATGGACACCCGGAAATCGGTGTTCGCGTCCAGCGAGGCCACGGCGCCCGCGGCGGCGTTGGTCGTCGTCTCGAGCGTCGCCTGGATGTAGTTGCCGGCCTTGTTGCGCACCAGACCGTACCCGATGTTGTTCTGAATCGCGTAAATCAACTCCACATAGCCCAGGGCGCCAGGGGTCTGCTTCACGATGTTCGCGACGCCCGGGTTCCCCTGGCCGCCGAGGCCGACGGGCCAGTTCACCGAGGTCCCCTTGCCGACGCGCTGCGCCCAGTCCGGGCTCACCTTCGAGAGGTAATCGCTCCAGATGTACGTGGTGCCGGAGCCGTCCGACCGGTGCGCGACCACGATGTCCTGATCGGGCAGATTCACGCCCGGGTTGATGGCCGTGATCCGGCTGTCGTTCCACTTGGTGATCTGGCCGAGGAAGATGGCCGCCAGGACGTCGCCTGTGAACTTCAGCTGCGCGGTGACGCCCGGGATGTTGTACGTGGGCACCACGGCGCCGAGCACCGTGGGCAGGTGATACACGTTGCCGTTCACTGCCTGGATCTGCGCGTCGGTCATCGGGCCGTCGGTGGCGCCGAAGTCCACGGTCTTGTCGGTGAACTGGCGGATGCCGCCGCCCGAGCCGATGGCCTGGTAGTTGATCTCGACGTTGGGATGCGCGGTGTGATACTCCAGCACCCACTTCGAGTAGATGGGATTGGGGAACGTCGCGCCGGCGCCGTTGAGGCGCACGGTCTCCTGGGCCGCCGCGCCACCGGCGAGGAGCGTCGTCGCGGCCGCTGCCGCGAGGAGGTACGTCAGTGCCTTGGTCATCAGTATGCCCTGGTCAGAAGGTGAACTGGGTCTGGAACGCGACCTGCTGGAGCTTGCGCGGCGCCGTCGTGGAGCCGGTCACGCTGCCCTGGAGCGACGTGTTGTCGAGATCCAGGAGCAGGCGCAGGTTCGAGGTGAGCTGGTACGAGGCGCCCACAATGATCGTCGTGCGCTTGTCGTTGCTGTTGGCCACGGCGCTGTTGGCGGTGTTCGGATCCACGATGTCCACGCGCCCGACGACGGCCAACGGCGAATCCGGAATGTGCAGGACGCCGAACGCGCTGAGGATGGAGCCCTTGACGTCCGGCTTGGCGCCGGCGGGGTAGCCAGACGTGCTGTCTTCCGTCGACACGTACTCGCCCGCCAGGGTGAGCATCTTCGAGCGGAACGACAGCATGCCGATGAAGCGGTTGCGCGTGCCACCGCTGGTCGGCGCGCCGCCCTGCGCGTACCCCGTCAGACGGAGGCCGCCCACGCGGCTGCCGTCGTCGGTGCCGAGGACGCGGACCGACACGCGGCCGGCATACGCCTTGTGCTGGTCGCCCGGGGCGCCGCTGTAGTTGTTCCCGTTGAAGACCGACGCCTGGAAGTCAACCAGCTCGCTGTTGATGTTGCCGTCAACGCCGGCGCCGAAGTCGGCGGAGGACATGTAGCCGTTGCGGTCCACCGCCACGGGCCCCTGCATGCGGTAGTCCCACAGCGCCTCTTCCCAGTCGATCCACGGCGTCGTGATGAGTCCGATCCGGTAGGTCAGAGCGCTGCCGGCCGGCGTCCAGTTCACGAACGCGTACTTGAGCCGGTAGGTCCGGGAGCCGTCGGCGTTCTGATAGATGTCGCCGGTCACGCGAGTCATGATCCCGCCATTGAATCGCCCGATGACGTTCAAGTACGCGCGCTTGACGTCGAAGTTGCTGTTGCTGTTCGCGCCCGGGGGGGCCGAATCCAGCTGCCCGGCGAACTGTGCATACACGACGCCGCCGACGGTGACCTGGGGTGCCGTGGGCGCGTTCTGCGCGACCACGGGTGCGGCGGCGACCGCTGCGGTCACGAACGTGGCCGCGAGCGTCCGACGTAGCAGTTGCGCCATGACTTGCTCCTTGAGGCTTTGTGGTGACGTGGGGACGACGGATCGTCGCTTCGACAGCGCGGCTAAGAAAGCGCCCCCGCGTCACGCTGAGGTGCCCGGCACGTAACAACCCTGTAACTGCGAATGGCGGCCTCGCCACAGCCGTATGCCGCTAGCTGAGCAGGCTCCGCGCTGCGAGCGCTCCTGCGAGGCCAAGTGCAGCACCCGCAAGGACATCGGTGCGGTGATGGACCCGGAGCCGGACGCGCGAGAGGCAGATCGCCCCCGCGAGTGGCAGTGCCAGCGGGGCCAGCCAGGGGTGCGCGAAGGAGAGCGAGGCCGCCACGGCCGTCGCGGCGGCGCTGTGCCCCGAGGGGAACGAGAAGGGATCGGGGATGGCGACCTCGGCGAGCAACACTCCGTTCGCGTCGCACGGTCGGGCGCGGGCCACCGTGCGCTTGAGGATCTGCACGGCGACGTGGGACATCACATTGGCGACGAGGGCGGTGCGACCGGCGGCCGCCAGGTGCCCACCCGCCAGAGCGAGCGCGGCGGGGATGCCGACCGTGGACGGGGCGCCGCCGAGGTGCGTGATCCAGCGCATCAGGCCACCGCGGCGACCGGCTCGGCGACCACGAACGCGTCGCGCAGCACGCGGCCCTCGTACTCATCGGGGACGTCGAGGCCGAGCCACCAGAGCAGGGTGGGCGGAACGTCGAGGATCGATGTCGGCTGGTGAATCACGTGTCGCCTGCGGACTCGCGGCCCCGCGAGCAGGAGCGGAATGCGGTCGTTGACGGGGTGGGGCGCGTCGTGGTCCGTCGGGGCGACGCCGCCTCCACCATGGTCCGCCAGGACCACGAAGAGGGAGTTGGCGACGCAGCCGCGGAGGATGCCGGCGGCGACATCCACTTCGCGGACTGCCTCGAGATACTGGCGCGACATCCAGCCATGCGCGTGCCCGGCGCGATCGCAGTCGTTCACGTACACGAACACCAGTCCGTCGGGGACGAACCGGAGCCGCCCGAGCGCGGCGGCGGCGACGTGCCGCGCCGGCCCCGCCGTGGCAATGAACCGGCTGACGCCCGCGAACGAGCTGAGCACGCGAGCGATCGGGACCTCGGTCGCCTTGATGGCGCCCGCCACGACGACGGTGGGCAATCGGCGCGCCGCGAGCTCCTTGGGGATCGGGCGGAGCTTGCCGAGCCGACGCAGCGCCGTGAGCCCGGGCTCCGTCAACTGGTGCGTGGCCGGACCGACTCCGGTCGTGAGCGACAGCAGCGCCGGGACGGTCGCGCTCGGGCGGACGGTGAGCGCGAACGCCGCGTGCGAGTAGTCGGAGGTCAGGGTCGAAAGTGACGGCGCGAGCGCCGGACGGATCGCGTCGGGCTGCAGGCCGTCCACCAGGAAGACTACGCAGCGCGCCATTGGGACTCCTCGGTGCGGCGTCCAAGGGCCGCGGCGTAATCGGAGAGCAACCGCTCATCCTCCTCGCCGCGGTCGGCCATCACGGCCGCGAGCCGGGCCTCCGCGCCCATGCGCTGACGCAGATCCGGATCGAGAACGAGCTGGGAGATGGCTGAGGCGAAGCCCCGCGCGTCATCAGGCGGGATCAGAAACCCGTTCGTCCAGGTCGTGACGCTCTCGCGGAACCCGCCCGCATCGGCCGCGATCACGGGCAAGCCGGATGCCATCGCCTCGACCGCCACGAGGCCGCAGGTCTCGGTGCGTGAAGGCAGGACGCAGAGGTCGGCGCTCGCGTAGAGCACGGCAAGCGTGGACACGTCCATGAAGCCAAGCTGGATGGCCCACGGCATCTCGCGGGCACAGCGTCGGGCGAGAGGGCCGTCGCCGGCGAACAGGAATACGGCGCGACCGCCCAGCTCGGCGTGGGCACGCGTCCACGCCTCGGCGAGCACCTCGATGTTCTTTTCCTTCGCGATCCTGCCGACGTAGAGCACCAGCGCCGCCGCGTCGGGCACCCCGAGCCGGCGCCGCAGCGCCACGTCCCGCTTGCGGTGGTCGAACTGCGCCGTGTCCGCCGTGCGCCCCCAGACACGCACCCGCGTAAGCCCCCGCCGCTCCAGCTCGGCCTTCACGAACGCGCCCGGCGTGTGGGTAAGCGCGGCCGGGTGGTGAAACCAGATCAGCCAGTGCCAGATCGCGGCCTCCAGCGTGCCGAGACCGTAGTAGCGGCTGTGCTGGGGAAAGTCGGTGTGGTACGAAGTCACGAGGGGCAGGCCGCGCCGCAGCGTGTACTGGCGCCCGATGAGCCCCACCGGGCCCTCGGTCATCACGTGGACGAGGTCGGGACGGAAGGCGTCCAGGAAGAGCGCGACGCGGCGTGGCTGGGGGAGCGAGAGGCGTAGGGCCGGATAGAGAGGAAAGGCCACAGAGGGTACGCGCAACTCGACATCCGCCGTCCCCGGCTGCGAGACGGGATACTCCGGCGCGACCACGACGACGTCTTGTCGCGCCCGGCCGAGTACCTCCACGACGCGACGGACGATCGTGGTGACGCCGTTGACCTGTGGCGTGTAGGTGTCGGTCACGAGCGCGATGCGCACGCGTCGAGGATCGCCACGCTCCGTCAAGCCGCGGCGACGCCCGCGTCACGTATCCGTAACGGCTTGCGGTTCTTGGTCTTCCGGGGAACGCCGCGGATCGCGGCGCCGGCTCAACCGGTGGGGGGCTCCGGGAAGAGCACGCGGATGGTCGTGCCGGCGCCGAGTGCGCTTTCGGCGGTGACGCGCCCGCCGTGGGCTTCGACGAGGTGCTTCACGATCGCGAGGCCCAGGCCGGTGCCGCCCAGCTCGCGGGAGCGCGCCGCGTCCACCCGGTAGAACCGCTCGAAGATCCGGGGCAGGTGGTCGCTGGGAATGCCCACCCCGGTATCGCTGATCTCGACGATGACCCCCTCCGTCGACCGGCTGGAGCGCACGGAGACCCTGCCGCCCGGCGGCGTATACCGCACGCTGTTGTCCAGGATGTTGAGGAGAATCTGGCGTGCGCCCGGGCCGTCGGCCTTCACGGCCGCGGCGTTGGGCGCGATCTCGGACTCGAACGTGAGCCGCTGCGCGTCGGCGCGCGGCTTGACCGTGGTCCAGACCTCCTGGATGAGCGGCGCCAGCGCGAGCCACTCCAGACGCGGCGTCCACGCGCCGGACTCGATGCGCGAGAGGTCGAGCAGATCGTCCACCAGCTGCTGCATCCGCTGCGCGTTCGCGAGGACCTTCTCGATGAAGCCCTTCCGGATGTCGGGCGGCGTCTCTTCGGCGAGGAGCGTCTCCGCGTAACCGCGGATCACCGTGAGCGGGGTCTTGAGCTCGTGCGAGACGTTCGCGACGAAGTCGCGGCGCACGTTCTCCAGGCGCTTGAGTCCCGTGATGTCGTGGAGCACGAGCACCGCGCCGCCGGTGGGGAGCGGGTGCCCGGAGAGCAGGACCGTCCGGTCGTCGAGCTCGATCTCCAGGCCGGCGCTGGCTCCGCCGGCGAGGCTCTTCTCCACGAGGTCGTGCGCGGGGCGCTGACGGAACAGCTCCAGGGCCACCGGGGGCGGGCCAGCCGGGGCGAGCCGCAAGAGCTCGCGGGCTGCCGGATTGAGCGCAGTGACGGCTCCGGAGGCGTCGAGGGCGATGACCCCCTCGACCATCGAGGAGATCAGCGCGGTCATCTCGGCGCGTTCCCGCTCCAGATCGGCCATGCGCCGAGAGAGGTTCTCCTGCAGCGTGCGCAGGGTGCGCGCCAGATCGCCGACCTCGTCGCGGCCGCGGGTGTCGATCGTCGTGGAGGTCCCGTGCGCGAACGCCTGGGCGGCCTCCCGCAGGCGGAGCAGGGGGCGCGCGACGGAACGCGCGAATCCGAACGCCAGCACGGCGCCCACGGCGAGGGCCAGGAGGCCGCCGAGGAGCACCGCGTTCTGCGCGTCCGCGACGACGGCGTCCACCTGCGGCAGCGGCGTCGAGACGCGCGCGGCGCCGCCGGCGATCGGCATGGCGACCTTGAGCTCCCAGCGCCCGGTCGAGACGCTGTGCCTGAGGTCGGTGCCCGTCGCGCCGTGGAGCGCGGCCCTGAACTCCGGGCGGGTCGCATGGTTCTCGAGCGTGGCCAGCTGGTCGTGCGGGAAGTCGGAGTCGGCGATGACCAGGCCCGTCGTGTCGATGACGGTCACGCGCCTCCCGGTCTCGCGGCCGAGGCGGTAGACCAGCGCGTCCAGCGCCGCGCCGTGGCGGCCCGCGACCGCGTGCACGAGGAAGGCGGTCTCGCGCGTGACCTCGACGGTGGCCTCGGTGAGCAGCCGAGAGCGGAGGGAATGGTCGGCGGCGATGACGAGCGTGATGGAGCTCGCCGCGACCAGCAGCACGTAGGACGCGAACAGCTTGCGGGAGAGCGTCACTTGGCGCGGCCGCGCGGCGGATCGCCGCGGAACCGGTACCCGAAGCCGCGCACCGTCTCGATGGCGCCGCCGGCCGCGCCGAGCTTCGAGCGCAGGCGCTGCACGTGCATGTCCACGGTCCGCGTCTGGATGTCGGGCTGCGACTCCCAGACGGACTCGAGGAGCTGGGGGCGGCTCTGGACCCGGCCGCGCCGCTCGACAAGCAGCAGCAGGAGGCGATACTCGATCGGCGTGAGGTCGACGGCGGAGCCGTCCACCGTGACGACGTGCGCACCCCGGTCGATCGCGATCGTCCCTACGCGGAGCAGGGGGCCGGAGGCGGCGGACGGCGCGCGCAGGCGGCGCAGGACGGCGCCCACCCGCAGCACCAGCTCCTCGGGGCTGAAGGGCTTGGTCAGGTAGTCGTCCGCGCCGCCCGAGAGGCCCTTGATGCGGTCGGTTTCGTCGCGCCGCGCGGTGAGCACGATGACGCCGATCTCCCGGGTCTCCTCGCGGCGCCGGACCTCGGCGAGCACGTCGTACCCGCTGCGGCCGGGCAGCATCAGGTCGAGGACGATGAGGTCGGGGCGCTCCGCGGCGACGGCTTCGAGGGCGGCGACGCCGGTGCCGGCGGTGCTGACCCGGTAGCCGGCCTTGGCGAGATGATAGGCGACGAGCGCCGTGATGTCGCGCTCGTCGTCCACGACGAGGACGTGCGCCTCGGGCGCAGGCATGGCGCGGAGTATCGCCTTGCCATCGGCGCGAAGCAACCCGCCTGCGCCGGGGTGACTTCGGGATTCGAGCGGCATCGCGCGGGCGGCGCGACGGATGGTCACGCGGTATCGCAATCCTGCTCCGGCGCCATTGCGACCCCCGCCGCGGCCCTTACATTTCCTTATGGCTCTCCTCTCGACGTTCGTCGCGGGCGCCATGCTCCTCGCCGCACAGGCGCGAGCGGCCGGCGACTCGATCCTGCTCCGGGTTCTCACGACCAACGATTTCCACGGCTCGCTCGAGGCGAAGGTGCTCGCGTGGAGCAACCAGCGCCCCGTCGGGGGCGCCGCGGCCGTCGCCGGGATGATGGACCGGATGGCGCAGGCCTGCGGGTGCGTCACGATCCGGCTCGACGCCGGCGACGTGATGCAGGGCTCGCCCGCCTCGAACCTCACGTACGGCAAAGGGAGCGTCGAGGCGTTCAACGCGATGGGCTACGCGGCCTCCGCGATCGGCAACCACGAGTTCGACTGGGGCGTGGACACGCTCGCCGCCCGCGTACGGGACGCGCACTTCGCCTGGCTGTCCGCGAACCTGCGGGAACGGAGCACCGGCCGCGCGCCGCCCTGGACCGCGCCGTGGCGGATGCTGACGGCGGGGCGCTGGCGCGTCGCGGTGGTGGGCTACAGCACCGAGGAGACGCCCTCGACCACCCGTCCGTCGAACGTCGCCGCGCTGGAGTTCGACTCCGGCCCCGCCCGGCTCGACGCGGCCATCGCGTCGGCGCGCGCGGCGCATCCCGACTTCGTGATCGTGGTGGCCCACGCCGGCGCGTTCTGCGACCGCGGCCGGGGCTGCGCTGGCGAGGTGATCGACCTCGCGCGCGCCCTCACGCAGCGCCCCGACCTGATCGTGAGCGGCCACACCCACTCCCTGATCACGACCACGGTCAACGGCATCCCGATCATCCAGGCCCGCTCCAACGGCACCGCCCTGGGCGTGGTGGACTTCGTCGACAGCGCGGGCGTCCGGGTGGCGCACCTGCGGGTCGAGACGGTCTGGGCCGACCGCGAAGCCCCGGACACCGCCGTCGCGCGCGTGGTGGACACGTACGTGGCGCGGGCCCGGCCCCTGGCCGACCGGGTGATCGCGACGCTCGCGGGGCCCCTGGGCCGCACCGGCGACCAGTACCCGCTCGGGAACCTGCTCGCCGACGCCTACCGGGCGGCGGCGCACGCGGACGTGGCGATCGTGAACAACGGCGGCATCCGCGCCGACCTGCCGGCGGGCACGGTGACCTGGGGCCAGCTGTTCGAGGTGGTCCCGTTCCAGAACTTCGTCGTGCGGGTCAGCGTGAGCGGCGCGGTGCTGCGGGCCGCGCTCGAGCACGCGGTCGGGATGGCGGAAGCGCGGGCGCACGTCTCCGGCATCATGGTGAAGGTCGCGCCCGCCAACCCGGCGGGCCAGCGCGTGACGGCGGTGACGCTCGCCGACGGGCGGCCGGTGCTCGATTCCGCGACCTACACGCTCGCGGTGCCCGATTTCATGGCGGCGGGCGGGAGCGGCTTCGCGATGCTGCGCCTGCCGTCGGAGAACACCGGCGTCGTGGACGTGGAGGCGGTCGTCAACTACTTGCGGTCGCTCCCGCAGCCGGTCCGCGCCCCTGACGAAGTGCGCGTGGACGCCGGGAGGTCGCCGTGAGCGCGCGGACCGAGCGCGCGCCGGCGCTCACCAGGGACCTGATCCGGCGGATGCCCAAGCCGGAGCTGCACGTCCACCTCGACGGCAGCCTGCGGCCCAGCACGCTGGCCGAGCTGGCCCGCGACCAGAAGATCAAGCTGCCCACGACCGATCTCGCGGAGCTGACGGACTACCTGCAAGTGCACGACGCGCGGAACCTGATGGACTACCTGCAGCGCTTCGAGGTGACGCTCTCGGTGCTCCAGGTCCCCGAGGCGCTCGAGCGCGTGACCTACGAGCTGGTGCAGGACGGCGCCGCCGACGGCGTGCGCTACATGGAGATCCGCTATTCGCCGATCCTCTGCACGAAGAAGGGGATGCCGCTGACCGAGGCGGTGGAGGCTCCGCTGCGCGGGATGCGGCGCGCGGAGAAGGACTTCGGCGTGCGCACCGGGCTCATCATCTGCGGGATCCGGAACATGAGCCCCGCGACCTCGATGGACCTCGCCAACCTCACGGTCGCGTTCAAGGGGAAGGGCGTGGTGGCGTTCGACCTGGCGGGCGCCGAGTACAACTACCCCGCCAAGAAGCACCGCGAGGCCTTCTATACGGTGGTGAACGCCAACGTCGCCGCGACGATCCACGCCGGCGAGGCGTACGGTCCCGAGTCCATCGCCCAGGCGCTGCATTACTGCCACGCGGACCGCATCGGGCACGGCACCCGGCTGTTCGAGGACGCCGACCTCGAGCGCTACGTGAACGACCGCCGCGTGCCGCTGGAAGTGTGCGTCACCTGCAACGTGCAGACCCACGCCGTGGCGTCCGTCGAGCGCCATCCCGTGCGGCGCTACTTCGACCTCGGGATCGTGGTGTGCCTGAACACCGACAACCGGCTGATGAGCGCCACCACGGTGACCGACGAGTACTGGCTCGCGCACACCAAGCTCGGGTTCTCGCGCGAGGAGATCGAGCGGATGATCCTGTACGGCTTCGAGAGCGCCTTCATGACGCACCAGGAGCGGACCAAGATGGTGGAGCAGGCGAAGGCGGACCTCGCGAAGCTGCGGGACTGACGGAGGAGGCGGAAGCGTGGCGGACATGATCCGGGACGCGGCGGACGCCGTCCGGAAGGCGATCGGGAAGCGGAAGCCGGAGGTCGCGCTCGTCCTCGGGTCGGGGTTGGGCTTCCTGGGCGACGAGATCGCGGACGCGGTCCGGCTGCCCTATGCGACGATCCCGGGCTTCCCGCAGCCCACGGTCCAGGGCCACGCCGGCGAGCTGATCGCGGGGACGCTGGAGGGGCGCGGCGTGATCGCGCAGAGCGGCCGCTTCCACATGTACGAGGGCCATCCCGACGCCGTGGTGGCGCTGCCGGTGCGGGTCTTCGCGACGCTCGGCGTCCGGACGCTGATCGTGACGAACGCCGCGGGCGGGATCCGCCGCACCTTCCGCCCCGGTTCGCTCATGCTGATCGCCGACCACATCAACACGACCGGCCGCTTCCCGCTCTCGGGGCCGCTGCTCGAAGGCGAGGAGCGCTTCCCGGACATGTCGGACCCCTACGACGCGGAGCTGCGGACCGTGGCGCGCCGCATCGCGGCCGAAGAGCGGATCCCGCTCGAAGAGGGCACGTACGCGGCGACGCTCGGGCCCGCGTACGAGACCAGGGCGGAAATCGAGATGCTGAAGCGCGTCGGCGCCGACGCTGTCGGGATGAGCACCGTGCCCGAAGTGATCGTGGCACGCGCGCGCGGGATGCGCTGCATCGGCATCTCGACGGTCACGAACCTCGCCGCGGGACTCGGCGCTCCGACGCTGTCGCATGCCGAGGTGCTGGAGACGGCGAACCGGGTGAAGGGCGACCTGGCCCGTCTGGTCCGGGGGATCGTCAGGAGCCTGTAGCAGCCGCCGCCACGAAGTGGTTCAGCGGGCCGTGGCCCCGGCCCAGACCCGGGGCGGCGGCCATCGCGCGATGTACGAAGTCGAGCGCGTCGGGCACGGCCCGCTCGAGCGGGCGGCCGAGGGCGAAGCCGGCCGCCACGGCGGCCGAGAGGGTGCAGCCGGTCCCGTGGGTCGAGGTGGTCGCCAGCCGCGCATGCGCGAACCGCGTGACGCCCGCGCCCGTCGCCAGCACGTCCACGAGGTCGCGCCCCGCGTCCGCCAGATGCCCGCCCTTCACGAGCGCCGCCCGGGCGCCCATCTTCACCAGCGCGCGGGCGGCGCGCTCCATCTGTTCGACGGTCCCGACGGGCTCGCCGACCAGGATCTGCGCCTCGTCGAGGTTGGGCGTGACCAGCGTCGCGAGGGGGACGAGTCGCGACGCGATGCCCGCCTCGGCCTCGCGCACCAGGAGCCGGTCGCCCGAAGTGGCGACCATCACGGGGTCGAGGACATAGTTGGGCAGGCGGAAGCGGGCGACGGCATTCGCGACGGCCTCGACGACCTCCGCGGTCGCCAGCATCCCGCTCTTGAAGGCGTGCGGCGGCAGGTCGTCGGCGAGCGCCTCGATCTGCCGGGTGACGAGCGCGGCGCTGAGCGCCTCCCAGCCGCGCACGCCGACCGTGTTCTGCGCCGTGACCGCGGTGATGACGCTGGTGCCGAAGACGCCGAACTGATGGAAGGTCTTGAGATCGGCCTGGATTCCCGCGCCGCCGCCGGAATCGGACCCCGCGATCGTGAGGGCGATCTGCATGTCGGGTAATCTGCACACCCTGCTCCGTGATCTCCAACGCCGCAAGGCGCGGGAGCGCCGCGGGCTCGTGGTGGCGGAAGGGCGCCGGCTGGTGATGGACGCGCTCGAGGCCGGCGTGAACGTGAAGGCGCTCCTGGTCGCGGAAGACTCGACGGGGGCGCTGGATCCGGTGCTCCAGGCGGCCACGCGGCGCGGTGTGACGGTCGAGACCGCGCCGCGCCGCGCCTTCAACGAGCTGGCGGACACGGAGACGCCGAGCGGCGTGCTGGCGGTGGTGGAGTGGCGGCCGAAGACGCTGGCGGACCTGGCACTCGAGCGGCACGCGACGCTGCTGGTGCTCGACGCGGTGCAGGACCCGGGAAACGTCGGCGGGATGATCCGGACCGCGTACGCGCTCGGCGCCGCCGCCACCGTGGCGCTCGACGGGACGGCGGACCCCGGCGCGCACAAGGTGCTTCGCGCGGCGATGGGCGCGGCCTTCAGGCATCCGGTCGTCGAGGCGCGGTGGGCCGCCTTCGCGGCGTTCGCGCAGGACAATGACGTGGCGATCTGGGCGGCGTGCCAGGGTCGCGAGCCGCCCGAGGGACGGCCGGACCGGCTCGCGCTGGTCGTGGGGAACGAGGGCGCGGGCTTGCGCCCGGAGGTCATCGCCGCCGCGGCGCGGCAGGTCGGCGTGCCGATGCAGCCGGGCGCGGAATCGCTCAACGCCGCCACCGCCGCGGCCATCCTGCTCTACGAGGTGACGCGTGGACGTCGCTGAGCCCGTGCTGGCGGTCTTCGCCGGCGTGTGGGGCGCGATGCTGGGGAGCTTCCTCAACGTCTGCGTCTGGCGGCTCCCGCGGGACGAGTCGGTCATCCGTCCCGCGTCGCATTGCCCCGGCTGCGGCAAGCCGATCGCGTGGTACGACAACATCCCGCTGCTCTCCTGGGTCTTCCTCCGGGCGCACTGCCGCCACTGCGGCGCCCCCATCAGCATGCAGTATCCCCTGATCGAGCTGGCGGTCGCGCTGATATGGGCCGGCGCGATCGTCCGCTGGAGCGCGTCGTGGGACGCGCTGAGCGCCGCCGTGCTGACGACGCTCCTGCTCGGCATGGCGCTCACCGACGCGCGCCACTACCTGATCCCCGACGAGTTCTCCCTCGGCGGCCTCGGTGCCGGCCTCGCACTCTCCTTCGTCCCCGGCGGGATCAGTCCGGTCGGGTCGCTGCTGGGCGCCGCCGCGGGCTTCGCGCTGTTGTGGGTGGTGAAGACCGGAGGCGATTGGGCGCTGGCGCGCGGGATGATCGGCGGCGAGGAGCTGCAGCAGGTGCTGGAGGCGGGCGAGAAGCCGACCACGCTGGGCGCCGGCGACCTCAAGATGATGGCGATGATCGGGAGCTTCCTCGGCTGGCGCGGCGTGCTCCTCACGGCGTTCCTGGGATCGGCCGCGGGGGTGCTGGTCTTCCTCCCGCTCGTCCTCCTCAAGCGCCGGAGCCCCATCCCCTTCGGCGTGTTCCTCGCAGTCGGGGCGGTCGTGACGCTGGTCGTCGGCGACGCGCTCATCGCCTGGTACTCTGGGATGCTGGTGGGGAGCGTGCCGTGAGCTTGAAACCGGGTGAAGGGTCCAGGGGGTAGGGTGTAGCATGACCGAAGGACTGTTCGGGACCTCCGAGACCGGGGACGACGTGCTGGAGCGGCTCGGCTACGATCTCACCGCGGCCGCGCGGCGCGGCGACCTCGAGCCGGTGCGCTGCCGCGACGCGGAGGTCAGCCGCGTGGTGGACATCCTGCTGCGCCAGACGAAGCACAACCCCGCCCTGGTCGGGGAGGCGGGCGTCGGCAAGACGGCGATCGTCGAGGGGCTCGCGCAGCGCGTGGTCGCGCGCGACGTGCCCGCGGCCCTGCGCTCCGTCAAGATCTGGGCCCTCGACCACGTCGCCCTGCTCGCCGGCACCGTGTACCGGGGGCAATACGAGGACCGCCTGCGCCGCCTGGTGAAGGCGGTCTCCGAGGACCCGGACGTCATCCTCTTCGTCGACGAGCTGCACAACCTCATCGGGCAGGGCACGGCGATGGGCGCGGCGATGGACGCCGCCAACATGCTGAAGCCGGCGCTGGTGCGCGCCGACATCCGCGTGATCGGCGCCACGACGGCCGCGGAGTACGAGCGGTGGATCAAGGGGGATCCCGCGCTGGAGAGGCGCTTCCAGCCGGTGCTGGTCGGCGAGCTGAGCGGCGAGCAGACGCTGGAGATCCTGAAGGCGCGGCGGCCGCGGCTCGAGCACCATCACGCGGTGGCGATCGAGGACGACGCGCTGCACGCCGCCCTCGTCCTGACCGACAGGTTCGTGACCGGCCGCGCGCAGCCCGACAAGGCGATCGACGTGCTCGACGAGGCGTGCGCGCACGCGCAGGCGACGGCGACGCTCCCCCCCGAGCTGGAGAGGATCGTGCGCGAGCGGCGCCGGGTGGACGCCGCCATCCGCCGCCGGCTGGCGCGGGGCGAGGTGCTGGAAGACGGAGGCACGGGGGCACGGAGGCACGGGGGCACGGAGGCGGGCGCGGCGACCGGGGCGGAGGAGGCGGACCCGCTCGAGGTGTTCGCGCGGGAAGTGGGCCCCGCGCTGGAACGGCTCGGCGCGGAGATCGAGAAGCTGTTCGGGGGGAGCGGCGCGGCCGCGGAGTCGGCGGGCACGGGGGCGCGGGGGCACGGGGGCACGGAGACCGGCGCTGCAGCGCGCGAGGGACTGCTGGCGCGGCGGGACCGGCTCGACGGCGAGCTCCGGCGCGGGCTCGAGAGCCTCGGCATCGTGGTGCGGGGCGCGGACGTCGCGCGCGCCGTCGGCGTGGCGGTGGGGAAGCGGATCGAGTGGACCGGATGAAGGTCCTCGCGGTCGCCCTGGCGGTGGCGGCGCTGGCCGGCACGGCGAAGGCCGCCCGCGCGCAGGACGAGAACGCGGCGCTGCAGATCGCCCGCGAAGTGACGCCCGGCGTCGAGCAGGCGGTGGGGCTCAAGTTCAAGCGCGAGCCGGCGATCCTGGTGCGCTCGAAGGAGCAGGTGCGCGGCTACCTGAGCCGGAAGCTGGTCGAAGAGATGCCGCCCGCCGAGATGACGGCGGTCCAGCGCACCTACCGGGCCTTCGCCTTGATCCCGGAGACGACCGATCTGCGGAAGCTGATGCTCGACCTCTACAGCGAACAGGTGGCCGGCTACTACGATCCGGATTCCAGCGCGCTGTTCGTCGTGCGCGGCGCCGATCCGCTGGTGCTCAAGCTCATCCTGGCCCACGAGCTGGTCCACGCGCTGCAGGATCAGTACATGTCGCTCAATTCCATCCTGAAGCTACGGCATCAGAACGACCGGCAGATGGCGGGGCAGGCCGTGGCCGAGGGGCAAGCGACGCTGGCCTCGATCGAGGCGATGGCTCCGGGCGCCGATCTTTCGGGAGTGCTCGGGGACTGGGACCAGGTGCGGGAGCTGATCCGCTCCCAGCAGGCCGCGATGCCGGTCTTCGCCACCGCGCCGCCGATCATCCAGGAGGGGCTGCTCTTCCCGTATCTGGCGGGCGCGCAGTTCATGCGCGACTTCAACGCCCGGCGTTCCCGGTCCGACGAGGAGCCGTACGGCGACCGGCTGCCCATCTCCACCGCGCAGATCCTGCACGCGGGCCTCTACACGACGCACACCCTGCCCGTGCGGGTCGGCTTCGGGCCGGACCCGGGCGACACGCTGGTCTACGACGACGACTTCGGGGAGTTCGAGACCGGCGTCGCGCTCAAGACCTGGGGCGTGGATCCGACGGTCGCCGAGGCGGCCGCCGACGGCTGGGACGGAGACCGCTTCGAAGTGCTGGGCGCCCCGCCCGGCACCGTGGTGATGTGGGCGACCGCCTGGCGGACCCCCCAGGACGCCGACCAGTTCCAGCGCGCCCTGACGGACGGGTGGGCACGGGGGCACGGAGGCACGGGGGCACCGAAGTGGCGGGTGGACCGGCTGAGCATCCGCGGTCTCGATGTCGTGCGCCTGGTAGCCGCGCCCGCCGCCTGGAAAGGGTGGGCGCGCCTGCCTTCCGTCGCCCTCGCCCCCGCCTCCCGCTAGCTCGCCGGGCTGCCAGTAGTGGGCCCGTCCCGGTTGCCGGGCGCGTGCGCGCCGGGTATGCTTAAAGGCTAATGTTTGACGAGCTTAGCGAGAGGCTTTCCGCCGTGCTCGGCCAGCTTCGCGGGCGCGGCGTTCTGTCGGAAGAGGCGGTCGGGGAGGGGCTCGAGACCGTCCGGCGCGTCCTGCTCGAGGCCGATGTCGGGTTCGAGGCCGCGCAGCAGTTCACCGACCGCGTCGCGGCGAAGGCGGTCGGCCTCCCGGCTCTCAAGGGCGTCGCCCCCGGAGCGCAGCTCGTCAAGTTCGTGCACGAGGAGCTGGTCACCCTGCTCGGTGGCGGGGGACAGCCGGCGGCCATCCGCTTCGCGAGCGTGCCGCCGACGGTGGTCTTCCTGGTCGGCCTCCAGGGCTCGGGGAAGACGACGACCGCGGCGAAGCTGGCCAAGCGGCTGGTGGCGGAGCAGAAGGCGCCGTACCTGATCGCGGCCGACGTGTACCGGCCGGCGGCGATCGAGCAGTTGGTGGAGCTGGCGGGCCGCGCGAAGGTCGGCGTGCACGCCGAGCCGGCCCAGCAGGACGTGGTGGCGCTGGTCAAGCGCGGCCTCGACGCGGCGCGGAAGGCGCGCGCGCGGACGGTGCTGGTGGACACGGCCGGCCGGCTGGCGATCGACGCGGGGATGATGGACGAGCTCGCGCGCCTCAAGGCGGCGGTGCCGCCGCACGAGGTGCTGCTGGTGGCCGACGGGATGACGGGCCAGGACGCGGTCCGCATCGCCCGCGGCTTCCACGAGGCGGTGGGCCTGACCGGCGTGGTGCTGACGAAGATGGACGGGGACGCGCGCGGCGGCGCGGCGCTCACCATCTACGCGGCGACCGGGGCGCCGATCAAGTACATCGGCACCGGGGAGGGGCTCGACGCGATCGAGCCGTTCCGGCCGGAGCGGATCGCGGGCCGGATGCTGGCGATGGGCGACGTGCTGACGCTGGTGGAGCGGGCCGAGCAGTCGCTGGACCGGGAGAAGGCGGAGCGGCTCGCGCGCAAGGCGACGACGAAGAAGGGGATGGATCTCTCCGACTTCCTCGACGCCCTGCGGGAGACGCAGAAGCTGGGACCGCTGGAGTCGGTGCTTTCGCTGCTTCCGGGCGGGGGCGGCGCCCAGGCCCGCGAGGCGATGAAGGCGGTGAAGGCCGCGGACCCCAAGCGGCTGAAGCACGTCGAGGCCATCGTGCTCTCGATGACGCCGGAGGAGCGGCAGCACCCCGAGCTGCTGAGCGGGTCCCGCCGCGCGCGGGTCGCGAAGGGCTCGGGCCGGCCGGTGCAGGAGATCAACCGGCTGCTGGCGCAGTTCAAGGAGATGGGGAAGTTCATGAAGGGGATGAAAGGCTCGAAGGGGATGCGAGGAGCGATCTAGATGGCTGTGAGGATGCGGTTGCGCCGGGTGGGACGGAAGCACCAGCCCACGTTCCGGATCGTGGTGGCGGACTCCGAGGCGCCGCGCGACGGTCGCTTCGTCGAGCTGCTCGGGCATTACTACCCGCGCGGCAAGGGCGGGCAGATCGAGCTCGACAAGGCCAAGGTGCTCGAGTGGCTCGGCAAGGGCGCGACGCCGTCGGAGACGGTGGCGTCGTTGCTCCGCAAGGCGGGATGCTTCGCCGTTCAGGAGCCCGGGTCGCCCGTCACGGGCGCGTAGGCAGATGGACGGGCCGACCCATCTGGTGGTCGGTCTCCTGAAGAAGCCGCACGGTGTCCGGGGGGACGCGCTGGTGTACCCGGTCACCGACGAGCCGGAAGCGGTCTTCGCCCTGGGGAAGCGGCTGCTGCTGCTGGACCGGGAGGGGCGCGCGACCGGCGGCGAGCTGGTGATCGAGCGGAGCCGCCAGTACCACCGCGCCTGGCTGCTGCACTTCGAGGGGATCGAGACGCGCGAGGCGCTGGGCGATCTCCGGGAGCGCCACCTGGCCATTCCGATGGCGGAGGCGCGAGCCCTCGAGGACGGCGAGTTCTACATGCACGAGCTGGTGGGGCTTTCGGTCGCGACGGCCGCCGGTGCGGGCGTCGGGGTCGTCGCCCAGGTGATCGAGGCGCCGCAGGGGTGGCTGCTCGAGGTGACCGGCGGGGAGAAGAGCCACCTGATCCCGTTCACCCGCAGCGTCGTCCAGCGGGTGGACCGGGCGGAGCGGCGGATGGTGATCACGCCGCCGAACGGACTGCTGGAGCTGTAGGTGCTGAGCATCACGATCGTCACGCTCTTCCCCGAGTACTTCGGGGGGCCGCTGGGGCTGAGCATCCCGGCGCGGGCGGCGGCGAAGAACCTGGTGACGTTCCGGATCGTGCCGCTGAGGAACTACACGCACGACCGGCACCAGACGGCGGACGACGAGCCGTACGGCGGCGGCGCGGGGATGGTGCTGAGGCCGGAGCCGTTCTTCGAGGCGCTGGACGACCTGAAGCCGGCGGGGCCGGTGGTGCTGCTGTCCGCCCGCGGAAGGCGCTTCGGGCACGACGACGCGGTGCGGTATGCGGTGGGCGATGCGCTCACGCTGCTGTGCGGGCATTACAAGGACGTGGATCAGCGGGTTGCCGATCACCTCGCGACCGAGGAGCTTTCGATCGGCGATTTCGTGCTCTCGGGGGGCGAGCCGGCGGCGCTGTGCGTCGTGGACGCGGTGGTGCGGCTGCTCCCGGGAGCGCTGGGGGACCACGAGTCGGCGGCGGGTGATTCGCACTACGAGGGCCTGCTGGCGCCGCCGTCGTACACACGCCCGGCGGAATACCGCGGGCACGGGGTGCCCGAGGTCCTGCTCTCGGGGGACCACGGCAGGATCGCGATGTGGCGGCAGGCTGAGGCCGAACGATTGACGCGGGAGCGGCGCCCCGACCTGTGGGCGAGCTACCTCGCACGGATGGGAGAATGACCATGGATCGGTTGGCGACGTTCCGGCAGGCGGGGCTGAAGACGGACCTCCCCGATTTCCGCCCCGGGGACACCATCAAGGTGATGGTGCGGGTGCGCGAGGGGGACAAGGAGCGCCTGCAGGCGTTCGAGGGCGTGTGCGTGGGGCGGCGCGGCGGCGGGGTCAGCGAGACCTTCATGGTCCGCAAGGTCTCGGCGGGCGTCGGCGTCGAGCGGCTCTTCCCGCTGCACTCGCCGAGCATCGCCTCGGTGGAGATGGTCCGCAAAGGCAAGGTGCGGCGCGCGAAGATGTACTACCTGCGCCGGCTCGCCGGGAAGGCGGGCAGGATCAAGGAGCACCGCGAAGCGGTCAAGGAGACGGAACAGGTCTGACCGTGCTCGACCTCTCGGTCGAGCGCGCGTACTTCGCCCGGGGCATCGGCCGGGTGGCCGGCGTGGACGAGGCCGGTCGCGGCAGCTGGGCCGGTCCCGTGGTCGCCGCCGCCGTGGTGGTGACGCCCGACTCCGCCTGTCTCGAAGGTATCGACGATTCCAAGCAGCTCACCCGCCGCCGCCGCGAGCAGCTCGCGGCGGCGATCGTTTCCAGCCTGGCGTACGCGGTGGGCGCCGCCAGCGTGCGCGAGGTGGACCGCCTCAACATCCGCCGGGCGACCGCGCTGGCGATGCACCGTGCCCTCACCCGGCTCGGCGCACCCGCGGGCGTGATCGTGGTGGACGGCCTGGCCGTGCCGGAGCTGGGCTTCGTGCACGAGGCGATGGTGGACGGCGATGCGCGCTGCTACGCGGTGGCCTGCGCCAGCATCCTGGCCAAGACGGTGCGGGATCGAGTGATGCAGCGACTCGGCGGGCGGCATCCCGACTTTCTCTGGGAGCGGAACGCGGGCTACGGGACCGAGGCGCACCGCTCGGCACTCGAGCGCTGCGGCCCGACGCGGCACCACCGCAGGTCGTTCACCCCCGTCGTGCAGGGGCGCCTGCTCTAGTTCGCTTCGGCCAGCCGGAGCGCCTCCGCCACGCCCTTCGACTTCGCGACGAAGTCCGCCGCCCCGGCACGCCGGCAGGTGGCGACGAGGATCGGGTCCTCGAGGCTCGAGCACGCCAGCGCCCGCGTGCCGGGCGCGCTCACCTTGATCTGGCGCAGCACGTCGAAGCCCGACGCCCCCGGCAGCCCGATGTCCACCAGCGCCGCCGTCGGCTGGAGCCCGCCCTTGACCAGGGCGATCGCGTCCGAGCCGTTCCGTGCATCCACGGTGTTCCAGCCGGCGGCGCGAAACGCGCGGTCGAAGCGCTCCATCGCCTCGTCGTCGTCCTCGACGATGAGGATGGTGCGGGAAGGAGCTTCCTTCTGGTCCGTCATCTGCCCCGCCAAGTCTAGGCCGCCCCAGGGCGGCGTCAAGCGCCCCGAACGCGAAGCGCCGGCCCACGGGATCTCCGTGGACCGGCGCTCACGTTAACAGCCAGGCGTCAGTCGACCGTTATGTCCTTCACCATCCCGTGCAGGGCGTGGGGTTTCCCGTCCTTCGCGTCGTCGACGAAGCAGATCATGCCGTAGTTGCCCTTGGCCAGCGTCACCGTGATGGTCGCGTGGCCATGCGGGTCGAGGGCGGTCACGCCGCCCATCGGCTTCGCCGGCGGCATGCCCTTCATGTGCCCGTTCACTACGAAGTTCACCAGGTCCATCGACTTCTTGCGGGGCGCGAGCTGGGCCAGGATCAGCTCGTGGGGCTGCGGCCCGTCGTTGATGACGCGGATCGTGTGCGTCCCCGCCGTCAGGTTCCCGGTCACCGTGAAGTCGTAATCCTTGAGGTGGATCATCACGTCGGGGTGCGGCTCCATCATCGCGGTGGCCGGCGAGGACGTCACGGTCAGCGCCCGCGCCATCCCGAGCATGAAGTGCGGCCGGCCGGCCGTGTCCGGCACGAAGCAGAGCATGGCGTAGTTGCCCGCGGCGAGCGTCAGATAGGCGACCGACGTGTCCACGCCCGTCGGCGCCACGGCGTTCGGCCCGCCGACCATGTGGACCCACGCCGGCGGCGGCCCCGGGTTCTTCATCGCCGCCATGAGGTCCGCCAGCGTCTTGCCGGAGTCGAGCTGCACCAGCTGCAGGTGGTGGAGCGACGGACCCTTGTTCACCAGGTGGATCATCGCCAGGCCCGCCGGGACGCTGTCCGGAGCCTGGAACGCGAAGTCGCTCGCCGTCACGAAGACATGGTTGGGAGCCGTCTGCGCGACCGGCTCGGCCTCTTTCTTCGCGCAGCCCGCGGCGAGCGCGAACGCCGCGACCGTACCCAGCGCGCTCAAACGTGAAGACGACCACCCCGCCATGTCCTGCCTCCCGGTGTAGAGTGTGTGTCCCGCGTATAATGGTTGGAGCGGGCGAAATGCTATCTTGTCTGTCTGGATTGCGCCAGACCCAAATCGCGTCATAAGAGGTGTTTCCCAACCCAGGTCTCGAGGACTCTCCGATGCGGAAGATCCAGGTCGCGCTGCTGCTGTCGCTGGCCGCCGTTCCGGCGCTGGCGCAGTCCAACGCGGAGCTGATGGCGAACGATCATTACACCCGCTCCCACGACTACGACCTCGTGCATCAGCGGATCGTCGTGTCCGACTTCGACTGGGACTCGACGTCGTTCCGCGGGAGCGTCACGACGACGCTGATCGCGCTCCGGCCCGGGCTAGACTCGATCGTGCTCGACGAGGGTGCGCTGCTGGAGAACACGGCGGTCGAGGACCGATCGGGGACGGCGCTGCGGACGGCGCGTCACGGCGACACGGTGGTCGTCTTCCCGGCGGCGCCGGCCCGGTTCGGGGACACCCTCGTCTTCACGATCGCCTATCGGGGGCGGGTCAAGAACGGGAACGGGCTCACCTACATCACGACCGACGGGCTGCCGCATCGGCCCCGCCAGATCTGGAGCCAGGGCGAGGACCACGACAACCACTACTGGTTCCCGACCTTCGACTTCCCCAGCGACAAGATGACGTGGGAGCTGGTGGCCACCGTGCCGCGGGAGGACATGGCGGTCTCCAACGGGCGGCTCGTCTCGGACGTGACCCGGGGGGCGACGCGGACGCTCACCTGGCGCCAGGAGCAGCCGTCGGCGACCTACCTCGTCTCGCTGGTCGTCGCGCCGCTGGTGAAGATCCAC
>Ga0335082_10000762_pt1 | contig 33677 bp, 27 predicted proteins | sample Lox_Sample_41_FD_206718 | JGI IMG/M metagenome (GOLD analysis project Ga0335082, IMG submission 206718) | Soil microbial communities from Loxahatchee National Wildlife Refuge, Florida, United States - Lox_Sample_4.1 | ecosystem: Environmental > Terrestrial > Soil > Wetlands | place: USA... | reverse complement strand
ACACTGCCGCGGCCGCAGCGAACGCGCGCACCTTCGTCGATGCCCATCCCGCGAACGCGCGTGCCCACGCGCAACTCGGCGAGGCGTTGCTCGCCAGCGGGGAGTACGAAGCCGCGCTCTCCGCAATTGACCGCGCGCTCGCGCTCGGCCCGGGTCCGGCACTCCTGCATGTAAAGCGCGGCTACGCGCTCGCCGCGCTGCGCCGGTTCGACGCGGCGCGGGAGGCCTTCGACACGGCACGCTCGTTCGATGCCGATGCAGTGGACGGGTTTCGTCGGTCGCTTGCGGCGGGCCATGCCGCCCCACCCGAGCTCGACCCTGAGGCAATCTATCTTGCGCGCGAATACGAGCGCCAGCTCCGGTGCGACTGGTCCGACCGAGATGCCTTCCTCGAGGTATTCAGGAACGCGCTCGTCCGCAGCGACGGCCCGCCAACCGAACGCGGGCTCCTCTTCGCCAGCCTCTCGCTGCCTCTGACGCCGATGGAGCGCCTCGCGCTCGCGCGTGCGGCATCCGTTCACGTCGCCTCCAGCGTGCGCACCGTGAGCCGGAGAGCGCCAGGGTCCGGCCGGTTTCGCATCGGATACCTCTCTCCGGATTTCCGCCACCACGTCACTGCTCGGCTCGTGCACCCGCTGCTCTCGGCCCACGACCGGAGCGATTTCGAGATCTTCGCGTACGCGCTGTGCCCGGGCGATGGCAGCGAGCTGCGCGCTGCGGTGGAGCGGGCCGCCGATGCCTTCCGCGACGTCTCGGACGTGGACGACCGGGCTGCGGCGGAGATCATCGCCGGGGACCGCCTCGACGTGCTGGTCGACCTCGGCGGCTACACACTCGGCTCGCGGACCGAGATCCTCGCGATGCGGCCGGCGCCGGTTCAGGCGAGCTGGCTCGGCTTTCTGGGTACGATGGGTGCCGATTTCATCGACTACGCGCTCGTCGACCATACCCTCGTAGCCGCAGCTCACGCATGGCATGAGCAGCACTTGTTCCTGCCGCAGACATTCTTCCTGTACCCGCCTGTCTCTCAAATTGCGCCGGCGCTGCGTCGCGACGAGTACGGGTTGCCCGAGGACGCTCTCGTGCTGTGCGCGTTCCATCATCCGCGGAAGATCGACCCGGCTGCGTTCGGCGCCTGGATGGAGGTGCTGCGTGCGGTGCCGCGCAGCGTCCTGTGGCTGACTGATGCGGACGTCGACTACGTCCCGCACCTCCGCCGGGAAGCTGCAGCGTGCGGTGTCGCGGCGGAGCGGTTGCTCTCTGCCGGGCGGGAAGCACACGACCGTTACATGGGACGGCTCGCACTAGCCGATCTGTTCCTCGACACGTTCCTCTGGAACGCAGTGTCGACAGCCTGTGATGCGCTCTGGATGGGGGTGCCGGTCGTGACCCTCGCCGGGAGCACGGCCAGCAGCCGCGGGGCCGCGAGCATCCTCGGCGCATCGGGGTTGGCCGATCTCGTCACAGCCACCCCCGATGCCTTCGTCGCGCTTGCAGTACGGCTTGCCCGCGACACCCCCGCCCGCCTCGCGATGCAGGCTCGAGTACGGGCGAGTCGCACCTCGAGCCCGGTCTTCGACGTCGCAGGGCGCGCGCGAGCCCTCGAAATGGCGTTTCGAGCGATGGTCGCCCGGTCACGGCGCGGGCTGCCGCCCGCCGCGATCGACGCCGGCCGCGAGGCCGGACCGGGCACCCCCGCGGTAAGTTCGTGAAGTAGTTCATTTTGCAGGGCTAACGTCCCGATTGCCGGGGAGTTCCCTCTTGCGCCCCGCCCCCGGATGGCGCATCTTTCGGCGGTCCGGACCAGCCGTTTCTCTGGGGGATAATCAAGCCATGAACCAGCGCCGCAAACTGCTCGCCGCGCTCGCTGCAGCAGCGCTCGCCGCGCCGTCCACGGTCCTTGCGCAGGGCACCGGCGGCACGATCGTCATCGGTCAGTCCGCACCGCTCTCGGGTTCGAACAAGGACCTCGGCACCGACATCCGCAACGGCGCGCTCGCCTACTTCAAGCGGGTGAACGACGCGGGTGGCGTGAACGGGCGCAAGATCGAGCTCGTCACCCTCGACGACGCGAACGACACCAAGCGCGCCGAAGCCAACACGAAGCAGCTGCTCGAGCAGAACAATCCGATCGCGATCTACGGCTACGGCAGCGCGACGCTCAGCCGGCCGGCGCTGCCGCTCGTCGAAGCGGCCAAGGTCGCATTCGTGGCACCGTTCACCGGCGCGGACCCGATGCGCAAGTTCAACCGCTACGTGTACAACCATCGGGCGAGCTACGCCGACGAGCTGGAGAAGATCGTCGAGCACTACACCACCTTCGGGGTGAAGCGCTTCGTGGTGGTCTACTACGACGACGCGGTCGGCAAGGAGAACTTCGGTGCGGTGGAGCGCGCGCTCAAGGCGCGGAATCTGACGCCGGTAGCGACTGCGGCCGTCACCCGCACGCAAACCGACTTCGCGAAGGAGCTCGGCGCCGTCGGGAAGTCGGCCCCGGACGTGGTCATCCTGACCACGCTCTACAAGACCTCCGCCGACTTCATCAAGGGGATGAAGAAGCAGGGCGTGGGTGCGCAGTTCGTGAGCACCTCGTTCGCCGGGTCGACTGCGCTCGCGCACTCCCTCGGCGCCGACGGCCTCGGCGTCGCGATGTCGCAGGTCGTGCCGTCCTACCTCAAGCGCTCGGTCCCCGTGGTCAAGGAGTACCAGGCGGCAATGGAAGCGGCGTTCGGGAAGAAGGAGTTCTCGTACACTTCGCTCGAGTCCTACATCGCCGCGAAGGTGCTGGTCGAAGGCTTGCGCCGCGCCGGACCGAACCCGACGCGCGAGAAGCTGCTCGCCGCGCTCGACACCGTCTCGAACTACGACGTCGGCGGTTACCTCGTCTCGTTCTCGCCGACGAACCACAACGGCTCGAGCTTCGTGAGCCTCTCGATCCTCGGCCGGGATCTCGCCTTCAAGGAGTAGCGCCTCCCTTCGTCCCGGCCTCGAACCGGGACGGAGCCTGCCGAGGGGTTCGGCCGGACACCGCGCGGGCATGAATGCGGCCTCCGGCCCGTACGCGGCGCGCGGTCCTACAGCCGGCGCCAGGTCGTTCCCTGCGCGGAGTCCTCGAGGACGATGCCGGCAGCGAGCAACTCCTGACGGATCCGGTCGGCCTCGGCAAAATCCCTGGTCGTGCGCGCCGCCTTCCGCGCGGCGATCGCCGCCTCGATCCGCTCGGGCGCCCATTCGCCCGCGACCCCGCCTTGCAGGAACGTCTCCGCCGGGCGGCCGAGCAGGCCGAGCACGCCCCCAAGCCGCCGGAGCAGGTTCGCCGCGGCCGCCGACGCGCTCCGGTTGACCTCGTTCGCGAGCTCGAAGAGCACGGCGATCGCTTCGGGCGTATTGAAATCGTCGTCCATCGCCGCGCGAAAGCGCGCGGCGTGCGGCTCGGCCCAGTCGATCGCGTCCGCCGGCACGGGAGCGGCGCCCTTGAGCGCGGTGTAGAGCCGCGCGAGCCCGCTGCGCGCTTCGTCGAGATGCTTGTCCGAGTAGTTGAGCGGACTGCGGTAGTGCGCCCGCAGGATGAAGAACCGCACCACCTCCGGGTCGTACTTCGCGAGCACCTCACGGATGGTGAAGAAGTTGCCGAGCGACTTCGACATCTTCTCGTCGTCCACCCGGACGAAGCCGTTGTGCATCCAATAGTTGACGAACTTCCCGCCGTGCGCGCCCTCGGACTGCGCGATCTCGTTCTCGTGATGGGGGAACTGGAGATCCTCGCCGCCGCCGTGGATGTCGAACGTGCGACCGAGCAGCGTGCTGCTCATGGCCGAGCACTCGATGTGCCAGCCGGGCCGGCCGTCGCCGAACGGCGAGGGCCACGCCGGCTCGCCGCCCTGGGAGTGCTTCCAGAGCACGAAATCGAGCGGATCCTGCTTCTCGCGGTCGATCTCGACGCGCTCGCCTGCGCGCAGCTCGTCGAGCGACTTGCCGGAGAGCTTCCCGTACCCGGGGAACTTCCGCACCGGGTAGTTCACGTCGCCGCTCGGGACCCGGTAGGCGAGCCCGTTCGACTCGAGCTCGCCGATCATCGCGAGCATCTGCGGGATGTATTCGGTCGCGCGCGGCTCGTGGTCGGGCTTCTGCACGCCGAGCGCCGCGGCGTCCTCGTCCATGTAACGGATGAAGCGACCCGTCAGATCGCCGATCGCCTCGCCGTTCTCGGCCGCGCGGCGGATGATCTTGTCGTCGATGTCGGTGATGTTGCGGACGTAGGTCACCCGGAAGCCGCTCGCGCGCAGCCAGCGCTGCACGACGTCGAACACCACCATCACCCGCGCGTGCCCGATGTGGCAGTAGTCGTAGACGGTCATCCCGCAGACGTACATGCGGACGCGACCCGGCTCGATCGGGACGAACGTCTCCTTGGTGCGGCTCAACGTGTTGTAGAGCTTGAGCATCGGCGGGGATCGCGACTGCCGGAGAATCGCTGCGCGCGCGGCTTCGCGGGCACTCTTCTTGTTAGAATCGCGTCGCACTACGGCGTCGAAGTATACCCCACACGATGCGCATTGCGCCCATCCTCGCACTCCTCGCCTTCAGCGGAATGCTCGGCGCCGCCGTCGCGCAGAGCGACGATCTCACCGCCGCGGGCACCGCTCTGCGCGTGGGCGATCTCGCCGCCGCTGCCGCGGCGATCGACCGTTACCTCGCCACCAAGCCGGCCGACGAACGCGGCCGGTTCATGAAGGGCGTGATCCTCTCCGAGCAGGGCCGCACGAGCGAGGCGTTCGACGTCTTCTTCGCGCTCACCGTGGACCACCCCGAGCTCGCGGAGCCGTACAACAACATCGCGGTCATCTACGCGTCGCGCGGCGAGTACGAGCGCGCGCGCGACGCGCTCGAGAGCGCGATCCGCGCCAACCCGGAGTACGCGGTCGCGTACGAGAATCTCGGCGACGTCTACGCCCGTCTCGCGGCGCGCGCCTACCAGAGATCGCTCGACCTCGACATCGGCAACCGGACGGTGCGCGCGAAGCTCGCGCTCGCGCGGGAGCTGCCGGAGGCGACGCCCAAACGCTCCGCCACCAGTCCGCCCGCGAGCCCGGCGAGCCCGGCGAGCCCGCCGCGCTAGACTTTCGACCGTCCTCTCACCGACCGTCCCCTCAACCACCGGAGCCGACCCTTGCGAATCCTGCTGCTTGCTCTCGCCCTAATCGCCGCCTCGCCGGCGCTCGCCGCCGACCCGCGGGTCGAGCTCAAGACGAACCGCGGTGTCATCGTCCTCGAGCTGTATCCGGACAAGGCGCCCAAGACCGTCGCCAATTTCCTGCAGTACGTGAAGGACGGCCACTACAACGGCACCACCTTCCATCGCGTCATCGACGGCTTCATGATCCAGGGCGGCGGGTTCGACAAGGACATGCGCCAGAAGCCGACCCGCGCCCCGGTCGAGAACGAAGCCGGGAACGGCCTGAAGAACGACGTCGGCACGATCGCGATGGCGCGCACGCCGGACCCGCACTCCGCGAGCGCGCAGTTCTTCATCAACCTGAAGAACAACGACTTCCTGAACTACAAGGAACCGACCCCGCAGGGTTACGGCTATACGGTGTTCGGCAGGGTCGTCGCGGGCATGGACATCGTCGAGCGGATCGCCAAAGCGCCGACCGGAAACGCCGGTCCGCATCAGAACGTCCCGCGCGAGCCGATCGTCATCGAATCGGCGTCCCTTCTTCCGGCGAAGTGAGAGGCCCTCATGGTCAAGCTGCACACGAACCACGGCGTAATCACCCTCGAGCTCGACGACGCCCGCGCACCCGAGTCGGTCAAGAACTTCCTCGCCTACGTCGCGAGCGGGCACTACTCGAACACCCTGTTCCACCGGGTCATCGACGGCTTCATGATCCAGGGCGGCGGCTTCGAGCCGGGAATGAAGCAGAAACCGACGTCGGCGCCGATCAAGAACGAGGCGCAGAACGGCCTCAAGAACACGCGCTACACGGTCGCGATGGCGCGCACCTCGGATCCGCACTCGGCGACCGCGCAGTTCTTCATCAACGTCAACGACAACGGCTTCCTCGATCACACCGCGCCGAACCCCCAGGGCTGGGGCTACTGCGTCTTCGGCCGCGTTACCGACGGCAAGGACGTCGTGGATCGGATCAGGGCGGCGAAGACCGGGCGCCGCGGCATGCACCAGGACGTCCCGGTCGAGGACGTGATCATCGAGCGCGCCGAGGTGGTCGGCTGATCGGGACGCGCATCTGCGCGTGAACCCGGCGCTCTTCATCTCCGACTTGCACCTCTCGCCCGCGCGCGCGGGCGTCGCGGAGCGGTTTCTGCGCTTCGCCGCGGAGGAGGCGCGGTCGGCGTCGACGCTGTTCATCCTCGGCGACCTCTTCGACCGGTGGCTCGGCGACGACGCCGCCGGGGACGCCTTCAACCGGCGCCTGCTGGACGCGCTCCGTGCGCTCGCCGGGGCCGGCGTCGCGGTGCGGCTGATGCATGGCAACCGCGACTTCCTCTTTAGCGAGGGCGCGGCGCGCGACGCCGGCCTCGAGTTGATTGCCGACCCGACCGCGCAGGATCTCTTCGGCGTCCGCACGCTGCTGATGCACGGCGACCTGCTCTGCACCGACGATCTTCGCTACCAGCGCTATCGCGCACGCGTGCGGCGACCCGGCGTGATCCGCGCCTTCCTCTCACTGCCGCGCGCGGTGCGCCAGGCGATCGGGGGCGGCCTGCGGCGCGTGAGCGAGTCGGAGAAGCAGGCGAAAGCGCCGATCATCATGGACGTCAACGCCGGCGCGGTGGAAGAGACGTTACGCCGGTACGGCTATCCACGCCTGATCCACGGCCATACGCACCGCCCCGGGAAGCACGTCCACGTCGTCGATGGGCGCGCGTGCGAGCGCTGGGTGCTCGCCGACTGGTACGAGCGGGGCAGTTACCTCCGCTGCGACGAGCGGGGCTGCGCGGCGATCGCGCTGGACTGAGCGCGCGCGAAGCCCCTAGGAATCGAGCCCGCGGGCGAGATCGGCCTTCAGGTCCTCGACCGACTCCAGCCCGACCGCGACGCGCACCAGACCGTCGCCGATCCCGGCCGCTTTGCGCGCCTCGGCGCTGATCCGTCCGTGTGTGGTCGAAGCCGGATGCGTGATCGTCGACTTGGTGTCGCCGAGATTCGCCGTGATCGAGATGAGGCGCGTGGCATCCACCACCCGCCAGGCGGCGGCCTTGCCCCCGCGTACGTCGAACGAGACGATCGCCCCGCCCGCGCGCTGCTGGCGTCGCGCGAGCGCGTGCTGCGGATGCGACTCGAGCCACGGATGGTAGACACGCTCGACTTGCGGATGCCGCTCGAGCCAGCGGGCGAGCTCGAGCGCCCGCGCCGACTGCGCCTCCATCCGCAGCTTCATCGTCTCGAGCCCCTTCACCAGCACCCACGCGTTGAACGGCGAGAGGCTTGGTCCCGCAGTGCGGAGGAACCCGAGGACGCCGTCGAGGATCAGCTCGCGCCGCCCGAGGACCGCGCCGCCGAGCACCCTGCCCTGGCCGTCGAGGTATTTCGTCGCGGAGTGGATCACCAGATCCGCGCCGAGCTTGAACGGCAGCTGGAGCGCCGGCGTACAGAAGCAGTTGTCCACCGCGAGCAGCGCGCCCGAGCGCCTCGCGAGGTCGGCGAGCGCGGCGATGTCAGCGATCTCGGTGAGCGGGTTCGACGGCGTCTCGAGGAACAGAAGCCGGGTCGTCGGCCGGATCGCGCGCTGCCACGCGTCGGTGTCGGCGCAGCTCACGAACGTCGTTTCGATGCCGAACTTCCCGAGCACCGTCGTGAAGAGCTGAACGGTCGCGCCGAAGATGCTCGACGACGAGACGAGGTGGTCGCCGCCCTTCATCAGCCCCATGACGCACGACAGGATCGCGGACATGCCGGAGGCGGTCGCGACGCAGGCCTCCGCACCCTCGAGCGCGGCGAGGCGCTCCTGGAACGCGGCGACCGTCGGGTTGCTGAAGCGCGAGTAGACGTAGCCGGGCTCCTCGTTCGCGAACCGGGCCGCGGCCTGCGCCGCGCTCTCGAACACGAAGCTCGAGGTCAGGTAGAGCGCTTCGGAGTGCTCGTTGAACTGGCTGCGGTGGATGCCTGCCCGCACCGCGCGGGTCTCGAAATCCAGGGAATCGTCCATGGCGTCGGTCCAGAAAGCAGAAAACCCGTCACAGCCTGCGCAGCTATGGACGGGTTTCCCACGCTTTAGCTGGATTTATTGCCGGCCAGGAGGCCTGGGCCGGCGGCGCCCGCAAGCTGTGCTCAAATCGGCGCGAACCGTCACGTTACCCCGTCGCTGCCCGGCGGTCAAGCCGGTCAAACGACGGTCAGATCGGCGTTCTCGCCGTCGAGTTCGTCCGGCGCTTCCCGCCGCTGGTCGTCGCGGCGGTGCTCGACCTCGGCGAGGTACTCGGTCGTCACGTCGCCGGTCACGTAGTTGCCGTCGAAGCACGACGCCTCGAAGCGCTCGAGCTTCGGGTTGGCCTCGCGGACGGCTGCCTTCAGCGCCTCGAGGTCCTGGTAGATCACGCTGTCCGCACCGATGTGGCGCGCGATCTCCTCTTCGCTCCGGCCGGTGGCGATCAGCTCGGCGCGGGTCGGCATGTCGATGCCGTAGACGTTCGGGAAGCGCACCGGCGGCGCCGACGAGGCGAAGAACACCTTGTTCGCGCCCGCCTCGCGCGCCATCTGCACGATCTCGCGGCTGGTCGTGCCGCGCACGATCGAGTCGTCGACCACGAGGACGTTCTTGCCTTTGAACTCCATCGAGATCGCGGTCAGCTTCTGCCGCACCGACTTCCGGCGGATCGTCTGGCCGGGCATGATGAACGTGCGGCCGATGTAGCGGTTCTTGACGAAGCCCTCGCGGTAGCTCACGCCGAGGCGCGCGGCGAGCTGGAGCGCCGCCGGCCGGCTCGTGTCGGGAACCGGGATGACGACGTCGATGTCGAGATGCCGGTGGTGGCGGTTGATGCGCTCGGCGAGCTGCTCGCCCATGTGCAGCCGGGCTTCGTACACCGAGACGCCGTCCATCAGCGAGTCCGGCCGCGCGAGATAGACGTACTCGAAGATGCAGGGCGAGAGCGCCGCCTTCGCGGCGCACTGGCGGCTGTGGAAGCCGCTCGCCTCGTCGAACAGGATCGCCTCGCCCGGTGCGACGTCGCGCACGATCCGGAATCCGAGCGATTCGAGCGCGACGCTCTCGGAGGCGACGAGCCATTCCGGCCCGGACTCGGTGTCGTTCGAGCCGATCACGAGCGGCCGGATGCCGTGCGGATCGCGGAACGCGAGCACGCCGCACCCCGCGATCATCGCAACGATGGCGTAGGCGCCGCGCACCCGCCGGTGGACGTTGGCGACGGCGTTGAAGACCGTCTCCGGGTCGAGGCGGGGCCCGGTGGCGGCGCGCTCGAGCTCGTGCGCCAGCACGTTGAGCAGCACCTCGGAGTCGGAGTTGGTGTTGATGTGCCGGAGATCGCTGCGGAACATCTCCTGCTTGAGCTGATCGGAGTTGGTCAGGTTGCCGTTGTGGCCGAGGACGATGCCGAACGGCGAGTTGACGTAGAACGGCTGCGCCTCGCTGCCGGCGAACGCCGACCCTGCCGTCGGGTAACGGCAGTGCGCGATGCCGAGGTTTCCCGGGAGCGAGCGCATGTCCCGCGTCCGGAACACGTCGCGGACCAGGCCGGGACCCTTGTGCATGTGGAAGGTCTGGCGCTCGCTCGTGACGATTCCCGCCGCGTCCTGCCCGCGGTGCTGGAGCAGCAGCAGCCCGTCGTACAGGAGCTGGTTCACCGGGGTCTTCGCCACCACGCCGATGATTCCGCACATAGCTAGAACTCCAGTGACCCGGTTTACCGTCCGTACCGTACCTTATCCGCCAGCGCGGGCGGAAGGTAGGGTTTCACCGCGATCGCCGCCGTTTCGAGCGGCGGGGCGAGCTTCGCCTCGCGCCAGAACGGCTCCTTCGACACCGCCGTCAGCCCCGCGGCCAAGGCGATCACGAGCAAGATGAGGGCGCCCCGGGCGAATCCGAAGACCCCCCCGAGCGTCCGGTCCGCGAACCCCAGCCCGACCGCGCGCACCGCTTTGGTGAAGAGCAGCCCGGCAATCGACACCACGACCAGGATGACGATGAACAGCACGGTGAAAGCGATCACCGTCCGCGCGAGCGGGTTGGCGAAGCCCGGCGGAATCAGCCTGGCCGCTTCGCCCGCGAAGAGCAGCGCCACCGCGATCGCCGCGATCCAGCCGGCGAGCGCGAAGACTTCGCGGACGAGGCCGCGCCAGATACCGATCAGCGCCGAGAGTCCGACCACCGCAATGAGCGCATAGTCGAACCAGGTCATTGGCGCGCGATCACCGCCCCGGGCGAAAGCCCGAGGCTTTTCAGGTGCTCGCGGCTCTTCTCGGCCGCCTCCTTGGTCGCAAACGGCCCCGCGCGCACCCGCGTCTGCTCGCCGGCCGGCGTGGTCACGACCTCGGTGTAGTACTTCACGCCGGCCTTGGCGAGCTTCGCCTCGAGCGCCTTGACGTTGTCCTTGTTCGCGAACGCGCCGAGGGGCACGAGATACGCCTCGGAATTGAGGATGGCCTCGGCCCGCTTGGCGTCGATGTCGCCGCGCGCGGGTTCCTGCGGCGCGACGCGCGCGACGGCCTCGGGGTTGGGCGGGGGCTTCGCCGCCTCCGCCTCCGGCTTCGGCCGTTCTCCGGCCTTGCCTGTGCTCGGGCTCACGTCCGGGGGCCGCGGTACCGCCCCGCCCTGCTTGTCCGCCTCGGCCGGCGCACCGGTGGACGTCGGAGCAACGGCGGAAGTCGAGGCCGGCGCGGGAGCTCTCGCCGGCGCCGCCGGCGTCGGCTTCAGTGCTCCGGTCTCCTGCCGCGGAATTTCGACGGTGAGGTTCGTTGCGACCGGCTTCGGCTCGAGATCCATCACCCAGGGCGGGATGATCACGAGCGCAAGGACGAGCGCGACCGCACCGACGAGCCGGCGACGGGCCCGCCGCCGCAGCTCGAGCGTCTCGTCGTTATCCGGCATTTGGGGTCCGCGACGTCGCGGCGCGCGCGGCCATCACATTCGCCACGGTGAAGAAGGAACCGAACACGACGATTCTATCATCGCTACCTGCGCTCTCTCGCGCTGCGGCGAACGCTGCGTCGGGTGTCGGGAACTCGCGCACGTCGCCGCCGGCGCCCGCCGCGGCGATCGCCGCCGCGAGCTCACCGGCGGTCGCGCCCCGCGGGTTGTCGAGCGTCGCGGCGAACCATCGGTCGACCCGCCCCCGGAGCTTCGCGCAGACGCCAGCGAGGTCCTTGTCGCGGAGCATGCCCACGACGGCCAGCGTGCGCCGGTGCGGTCCCATCGCCGCGAGGTTCTCGGCGAGCACGCCCGCCGCCTGCGGGTTGTGCCCGACGTCGAGGATGATCGCCGGCCGGCCCGGCAGCACCTGGAACCGCCCCGGCAGCTCGACGACTGCGAGCCCGCTCCGGATGTCCTGGGCCCCGACCGGCAGGCGCTCGCGGAGACTGTCCAGCGCAGCGATCGCACACGCGGCGTTCGAGAGTTGGATGGCCCCGCGCAGCCCCGGGTACGCGAGCCCGCCCCGCGCGCCGCCGGGGCCGAAGTAGCGCCATTGGTTCGCGTCGGCCGCGTAGCCGAACTCCCGGCCGATGACCAGCAGCTGCGCGGCGATCGCGTGCGCATGCTCGAGCACGGTTCGGGGCGGGTTGGGGTCGCCGACGATCGCCGGCTTCCCCGGACGAAAGATGTGGGCCTTCTCCCAGCCGATCTTCTCGCGCGTGCCGCCGAGGTAGTCCTGATGGTCCAGCCCTACGCTGGTCAGCACCGCCGCGTCGGGCTCGAAGACGTTGACCGCATCCAGCCGGCCGCCCAACCCGACCTCCAGCACCAGCGCGTCGAGCCCCGCGCGTGCGAACGCGACCCACGCGGCGAGCGTCCCGAACTCGAAGTAGGTGAGCGACGTCTCGCCCCGGGCGGCCTCGACCAGACGGAAACCTTCGCTCAGCGTGGCATCGTCGGCCTCGCGGCCCGCGATGCGCACCCGCTCGTTGTACCGCAGCAGGTGCGGCGACGTGTAGCAGCCGGCGCGGTAGCCCGCGGCCACGAGGATCGCCTCGAGCATCGCGCAGGTCGAGCCCTTGCCGTTGGTGCCGCCGACGACGACGATCGGGCAGAACTTCGGGATCGCGAGCCGGTCGAGCACCGCGCGCACGCGGTCGAGACCGAGCGCAATCGTCTGCGGGTGCAGCCGCTCGATGTGCCGGAGCCAGTCCGCGAGGTCCATCAGCCGGGCGCGGAACGCGCCGCGCCGGAGGACACGGCGAGCCGCCCGATCGGGCCGCTCGCTGCGTTCTCTGCGGTTCCGGGCGCCAAGTCTTGCGGCGTCTAGGCGCCCGCGGGAGGCAGGCGCATCAGGAGCGTGACGAGGGAGGCGATCTGGTCGCGCAAGGCTCGGCGGTCGACGATCATGTCGATCGCGCCCTTCTCGAGCAGGAACTCGGCGCGCTGGAAGCCCTCGGGCAGCTTCTCGCGCACCGTCTGCTCGATCACCCGCGGCCCGGCGAAGCCGATCAGCGCCTTCGGCTCGGCGATCACGACGTCCCCGAGCATCGCGAAGCTCGCCGACACGCCGCCCATGGTCGGATCGGTGAGCACCGAGATGAACGGCAGGCGGTGCCCGGCGAGCTGCGTCAGCGCCGCGGTGGTCTTCGCCATCTGCATGAGCGAGAGCAGGCCCTCCTGCATGCGCGCGCCGCCGGTGGCGGTGAAGCACACGAACGGCAGGTTCTGGTCGATCGCCGCGTGCACTCCCCGCACGAAGCGCTCGCCGACGACCGAGCCCATCGACCCGCCCATGAAATCGAACTCGAACGCGGTGGCGACGAGCGGGACGTTCTTCACCGCGCCCTGCATCACCACCAGCGCGTCGGTCTCGCCGGTCTCCTTTTCGGCCTCCTCGAGCCGCTCGGGATACCTGCGCGAGTCCCGGAACTTGAGGGCGTCGACCGGCGTCACCTCGAGCCCGATCTCGTACCTGCCCTCCGGGTCGAGGAAGAGGTCGAGCCGTGCGCGCGCCGAGATACGGTTGTGATGACCGCATTTCGGGCAGACGTTCGCGTTCTTCTCGAGATCGGTCGTGTAGAGGACGGCATCGCAGGCCGGGCACTTGCTCCAGAGGCCTTCCGGCATCTGGCGCCTCACGCCGCCGGTGCGCTGGATCTTCGGGGGCAGCAGCTTCTGCAGCCAGCTCATAGGACCGCGCGCTTCATGCTGTGCGCGCGACGCCCGGTTCGAGGCGATCCATCGCCGCTCGGATCCCGCTCAGGAACTGCGTCGCACGGTCGACCGCGGCGGCCGGCCCGGCCTGTTCCATCTCCTGGATCAGCCGGCTCCCGATCACGACCGCGTCGGCGACGGCGCCGATCGCGCGCGCCGTCTCCCCGTCGCGGATCCCGAACCCGACGCCGAGCGGAAGGGAGGTCTTGCGCCGGATCGCGGCGAGTTTCGCGCCGACGTCGGCGACGTCGAGGTGCGCCGCCCCGGTGACGCCGGTGAGCGACACGTAGTAGACGTAGCCGCTCGCGAGGCGCGCCACCTGTTCGATCCGCGCGTCGGTCGAGGTCGGCGCGAGGAGGAAGATGAGATCCATGCCGGCCCGTTTCACTAGCTCCGCGAACGGCCCGCACTCCTCCGGCGGATAGTCGACGACGAGCACGCCGTCGACGCCCGCAGCGCGGGCGCGCTCGACGAACCGCTCGACGCCCATCGCCTCGATCGGATTCGCGTATCCCATCAGCACCACCGCGGTGGCGCCGTCGCGAGTGCGGAACTCGCGGGCGTAGTCGAGAACGGTGTCGAGGCTGACGCCTGCCTTGAGCGCCCGCTCGCTCGCGCGCTGGATGACCGGGCCGTCGGCCATCGGGTCGGAGAACGGCACGCCGAGCTCGATCACGTCCGCGCCGGCCTTCGCGAGCGCGTGCATCAGCGGGACCGCCGCCCCCGCCGCCGGATCGCCGGCGGTGACGAACGGGATCAGCGCCTTGCGCCGCTGCCGTGCGAGCCGCTCGAACACGCCGCCGATTCGGGACATGCGCTAGAACTTCAACCCGGACCGCTCGGCGACCGTCTGGATGTCCTTGTCGCCCCGCCCCGAGAGGTTTACGAGCAGGATGCGGTCGCGCCCGAGCGTCGGCGCGAGCTTCGCCGCGTAGGCGAGCGCATGGCAGGACTCGAGCGCCGGGATGATGCCCTCCAGGTGGCAGCAGTCGTGGAACGCGGCGAGCGCCTCCTCGTCGTCGATCGTCACGTACTCGGCGCGTCCCGAGTCCTTCAGCCACGCGTGCTCCGGGCCGACGCCCGGGTAGTCGAGCCCGGCCGACACCGAATGCGTCTCGGCGATCTGGCCGTGCTCGTCCTGGAGGAGATACGTCCGGTTGCCGTGCAGCACGCCCGGCCGGCCGGCGTTGAGCGAGGCCGCGTGCTTCCCGGACGCCAGACCGTGGCCGCCCGCTTCGACGCCGATCAGGCGCACGTCCCGGTGCGGGATGTAGTCGTAGAAGATGCCGATCGCGTTGGAGCCGCCGCCGACGCAGGCGATCACCGCGTCGGGCTGCCGACCGGCGACCTCGGGCATCTGCTCCAGGCATTCGCGGCCGATGACGCGCTGGAAATCGCGCACCATCATCGGGTACGGATGCGGGCCGGCGACGGTGCCGATGATGTAGAACGTGTCGGCGATGTTCGTCACCCAGTCGCGCATCGCCTCGTTCAGCGCGTCCTTGAGCGTCTTCGAGCCCGACTCGACCGGCACTACCGTCGCGCCGAGGACCTTCATCCGGTAGACGTTGGCGGATTGCCGCTTCACGTCTTCGGAGCCCATGTAGACGACGCACTCCATCCCGTAGCGCGCCGCGACCGTCGCGCTCGCGACGCCATGCATGCCGGCACCGGTCTCGGCGATCACCCGCTGCTTGCCCATCCGCCGCGCGAGCAGCGCCTGGCCGATGGTGTTGTTCACCTTGTGCGCGCCGGTGTGGTTCAGGTCCTCGCGCTTGAGGAAAACCTGCGCGCCGCCGAGCTGCTCCGACCAGCGCTTCGCGTGGTAGACCGGGCTCGGCCGGCCGACGTAGTGCTTGAGCTCGTAGCGGAGCTCGGCCAGGAATTCGGGGTCGGCGCGATAGCGCTCGTACTCGCGCCGCAGCTCGTCGAGCGCGTGGACGAGCGTCTCCGCGACGAACACGCCGCCGTACGGTCCGAAATGCCCCCGGCTGTCCGGGAGGTCATGCATCTGCATTGCGAGCTCCCGCGATGAGCGCGGCGATCAGCCGTTCGTCCTTGACACCCTTCGCCGACTCGACGCTGCTCGAAACGTCGACCGCCCACGGACGCACGCGGCGGATCGCTTCACCCACGTTCCCGGCATCGATCCCGCCCGAGAGCACCACCGGCCGGGCAAGGCGCCGCGGGATCAGCTCCCAGTCGAACGCTTCGCCTGTCCCGCCATAGAGGTCATCCCGGTACGCGTCGAGCAGCCACCCCGCAGCGTCGTGAAAAGGCGACAGGTATTCTAGCAAATCGACCCCGCGCTTCACGCGCACCGCGCGCAGATACGGCAGCCCGAACGCACGGCAGAATTCGGGCGTTTCCTCGCCGTGAAACTGCACGAGATCGGGGCGGCATCCGCGAATGACCGCGTCGACCTCCGTGGCAGACGGGTTGACGAACACCGCAACGCGCGCCACGAACGGCGGCAAGGCCGCCACGATCTCGCGCGCACGCTCCACGGTGACGAGCCGCGGGCTTGGCGGATAGAAGATCAGCCCGATCGCATCGGCGCCCTGGCGTGCTGCCGCCGCGCCGTGGTCAGGCGACGTGATGCCGCAGATCTTGACGCGCGTTCTCATGCTCTCGCTCCGAGGAACGGGAGCATAGGCGGGAACGCCGGCAGCTTCCACCGCGCCGGATAGGTGACGCGAGTGAGGTAGAGGCCTTCGGGCCCGAAGGTCGCCGCGGCGCGGCTCCGGTCCCGTCCGCCGAGCACCCCGGCGAGCCATTCGGGCGGCGCGGCGCCCTTGCCGACGTGCACCAGGCAGCCGACGATGTTCCGCACCATGTGATGGAGGAAGGCGTTCGCCGCGAGCTCGAACAGCACGTAGTCGCCGTGGCGCTCGACCACCGCGGCCGAGAGCTGCCGCACCGGGGTCTTCGCCTGGCATTCGGCGGAGCGGAACGCGCTGAAGTCGTGCTCGCCGATGAGCAGCTGCGCCGCCGAGTGCATGCGCTCGGCGTCGAGCGGGAGATGGAACCATCCGACCCTCCCGGCGAGGACCGCGGGGCGCACCGGGTGGTTGTAGAGCACGTAGACATAAGTGCGGGCGGCAGCCGAGTAGCGCGCGTGGAACTCGCGGTCGACCTCGACCGCCCACTGCACCGCGACGGCCGCCGGCAAATGCGAGTTCGTGCCTCGGACCCACGCGCTTTGCGGACGCGCGAGGTCGACGTCGAAGTGCGCGACCTGGCCGCTAGCGTGTACGCCCGCGTCCGTGCGCCCGGCGGCGGTGAGCCGCACCGGGCGCACGGCGATCGCGGCCAGCGCGGCCTCCAGGCAGTCCTGGACGGTGTTCCCCGCGGGCTGCGATTGCCAGCCCGCGAACGGCGCGCCGTCGTACGCAATGCCGAGCGCAATTCTCATATTCATAAACGACGAAGGCCGCGTCCGCGGCCTTCGGGGATTTTTCCGGCGCAGCCTACTTCATCGCGTCGATCATCTGCTTCGCCTGCTGCTGCTGCGCCGCGTCGCCCTCCTTCATGACCTCGTTCAGGAGCTCGCGCGCGCCGTCCTTGTCGCCCATCTCCTCGTACGCCTTGGCGAGATCGAGCTTCGTCGCCACCTCCTGCCAGCGCGCGTCCACCGGCGAACCTGCGCCCGCGCCGCCCTTGCCGAGGTCGAAGCTGATGCCGCCGAGGTCGACGCCCGCCACGCCCGGGGCGGGCTTGGTCGGCGCGTCGAGCTTGAACTCCCTGGCACCGACCGCCGCCGTTGCCTGCGAGGTCGACATCTTGGTCGTGTCGTCGGCGGCGGGCTTCGTGCCCGGCAACTCGAAGTCGATGGAGAGCGCGCCCGGCTCGCTGCTGCTCTTTTCCACCATGTCGCTCACCGCCTTCTTCGTGGCGGCGTCCATGATGAACGTGCCGCTCGGGGAGAAGTCGCTCTGCTCCTCGGCCGGCTTCTGCGAATCGCCGCCGAGGTCGAGGTCGAACCCGAGATCCGCTGGCGCCTGGCTCGCGACGTCGAGCGAGAGATCAGGTGCCCCGGCAGACGCCCTCGCGCCGCCCGCCTCGAGATCGAAGTCGATCGTCGGCGCCGGCTTGGTGCCAAGGTCGAGGGCGATGTCGGTGGCGGCCGCCGCGGCCGCAGCACCCGCTACCGGGGGCAGGACCACGGTGTCGGGCAGGCGCGACCCGCCGCCCCCGGCCGGCTTTCCGCCGTACATCGGGTTGGTTGGGTCGATCGAGAGGCCGAGGTCCATCGCCTTCTGCCACTCCGGTCCCTGGCCGCCCGTGGCGGCGTAGATCTCGCCCGCGGTCGTCTCGAACGCCTTGAGGTCTTTGCGCGCCGCGTAGATCTCCAGCAGCTTCACCCGCACCGCCTGCCGGTTCGGGTCCTTCAGCAGCGCTTCCTTGAGGATTTCCTCGGCCTGCGCGTCGCGGCCGTACGCCATGTAAACGTCGGCTTCCGCGACCGGGTCGACCTCGTCGGTGTCGATCGCCCCGATCCCGCTCTGGCTGAAATCGGTCTGCAGCGAGCTGCCGCCGGTGTCGACGCTGCGCCCGCCGGTGGTGCCGAAAACGGAGCTCGAATCAGTCGTCGTTACGCCGAGCAGGCTGTTCTCCAGCTTGGCGCTTCGCTTTTTTCGCCAGAGGTACCCCCCGACAAGCAGCGCCAGGATCGCACCTCCGCCGCCTGCCAGGTACAGCGGCTCGTCGAGAACGGTCTCCAGCAGGCTGGGCTCGGGGGGCGGCGGTGGCGCCGGCTTCTTCGGGGGTGCCGCAGCCGCCTTGGGCGGCTCGGGCTTGAGCGCCGGCGGTGCCGCCTTGGGCGCTTCGGGTTCCGGCGCCTTCGCGATCGGTGCAGCGGCGACTTCGGCCGGCTTCTCAACCGGCGGCGCGGGCTTCGGCGGTTCCGGGGCCTTCGCGGCAGCAGGCGGTTCCGGCGGCGATGCTTTCGGCGCCTCGACCTTCGGCGGCTCAGGCTTCGGCGCTTCGGCTTTCGGCGGCTCGGGCTTGGGCGCCGGGGCGGCCTTTGGCGGCTCCGGCGCCTTCGCGACCTCCACCGCCTTCGCCGCCTGCGCCTGCTTCTGGAGGTCCGCGAGCTGCTGATTCTTCATCTCGAGCAGCTTCTGGAGGTCCTTCACGTTCTTCTCGAGCTCGTTCACCCGCGAGTTGGCCTCGGCGATCGCGCGGTCCCTCGCGGCGATGTCGTCGGCGCGGGCCTGGGCCGCGGCCTTCGCGCTCTTCGCGGCCTCGGCTTTCGAGATGCGGAGCTCGTCGCGCGGCGCAGCCTTGGCCGGCGCGGGGGCTTCGTCCGCCTTGGCGACGATCCGGCCGGTGGCGCGCTGCTGCGGCGCCTCCGTCGGGGCGGGCGCGGTGGCAACGGCCTGCCCGAGCTTGGCACGGTACTCGCTGAAGTCCTGGAACTGGGCGTTGACGATCTTGTTCGCGTCCGGCGGTGCGACCGTTTCGGCCGCGGCGCGGTCCGGGATGTTGAGCACGCGTCCGCTCCGGAGGAGGTTCATGTTCTTGTTGATGAACGCGTCCTCGTTCGCGCGGTACAGGGCGACCAGCATTTGCTGCGCCGTCACGCCTTCGGGCTTGTACTGGGCAGCGATCTTGCCGAGCGTGTCGCCCTGCTTCACCTCGTAGGTGCCGGTGGGCTCGGAGACGAGGGCGGGGGCAGCCGGCTTCTCCTCAGCGGCCGGCGCGGGAGCCGGCGCCGGGGCAGGGGTCGGAGCGGGCGCCGGTGGCGCTGCCGCGGTGACCTCGGGGGGCTTCGGCTCCTCGACCGGTCTTGCCTGGGGCGCCTGCGGCGCGGTGACTGCGGGCGGCGCCGCCGCGATCGGCTGCGGCCCCTTGTACTCCGCGGGATCGAGCAGGAACGTGTACTGACGGACCAGGCGCCCGGACGCCCAGTTGAGCTCGACGAGCAGATCGACGAAGGGTTCCTCGACCGGGTTGAGCGTCGAGAGCCGGATCACGTAGCGGTTGTCGCCGCGGCGCTCCAGCGCGGCGCGCACGAGCGGCACGACCGCCGCGTATTCGACACCTGCCTCGCGGAACGCGTCGGCGGAAGCGATGCGCGCGGCGAGCGATTCGGCTTCGCCACGCTGAAGATTGGTGACCTCGATCTCGGCACGGAGCGGCTGGCCGAGGCCCGACTGCACAGCGAGCCTCCCCAGCCCGGCTGCCAGCGCTCCCGGCGGCACCAGCGCAAGCCCCACAAGCGCCAGCAATGTCGTTGTAATCGTTCGTTTTCCCACCGGGCCCCCCTCGGGGACTTAGTCCGAGGTAACTAACATAGCATCAGGGGGTTAGCTATGCAAGCTAATCCACCTCCTCAGAATAGCCGCCAAGCCAACTATTTCTCAGGCCATTTTGGCCGCAGTCAGCGACCGCCCCACGACGCGCAAATCACACCGCCGCCGTCTCGCGCGACCCGCTGCGGACACGGCTTCCAGTGCCTTCGAGCAGGATGCGCAGCATCCGCCGCAGGGGTTCCGCCGCCCCCCAGAGCAGCTGATCGCCGACGGTGAACGCGGCGAGATACTGCGGTCCCATGGAAAGCTTGCGCAGCCGCCCCACCGGAACCTGCAGCGATCCGGTGACCGCCGCCGGCGAGAGCTCGCGGATGCTCGGCTCCCGCTCGTTAGGCACCACGCGCACCCACGGGTTCGCTTCCGCGAGCATCGCCTCGATTTCCGCGAGCGGCACGTCGCGGCTGAGCTTGATCGTCAGCGCCTGGCTGTGGCAGCGCATCGCCCCGATCCGCACGCAGATGCCGTCGATCGGGATCGGTGCCTGCGTGCGGCCGAGGATCTTGTTGCCCTCGGCCTGCGCCTTCCACTCCTCGCGGCTCTGGCCGTTGCCGAGGTCCTTGTCGATCCAGGCGATCAGGCTCCCGGCGAGCGGCACGCCGAAATGCTCCTTCGGCATGCGATCGGACCGCAGCGCATCGGCCACGCGCCGGTCGATCTCGAGGATCGCCGAAGCCGGATCGGCGAGGAACGCGTCCGCGGCGCCGTGCGCAGCGCCCATCTGGGCGAGCAGCTCGCGCATGTTCTGCGCGCCGGCGCCGGAGGCGGCCTGGTAGGTCATCGCCGTCATCCACTCCACCACGCCGTGCTTGAAGAGCCCGTGCAGTCCCATGATCATCAGGCTGACCGTGCAGTTGCCGCCGATGTAATCCTTCAGACCGCGCGCGAGGCCGTCCTTGATGACCTCAAGGTTCACTGGGTCGAGGATGATCACCGCGTCCTTGTTCATCCGGAGCGCCGACGCAGCGTCGATCCAGTAGCCGTTCCAGCCGGCCGCGCGGAGCCGGGGATGGATCTCGTTCGTGTAGTCCCCGCCCTGGCAGGTGACGACGACGTCCAGCGACTTCAGCTCGTCGATCGAGCGGGCGTCCTTGAGCGCCCCCGTCCCGCGGCCGACCTCGGGGCCCTGCCCGCCGGCATTCGACGTGGTGAAGAACACCGGGTCGATCAGCTCGAAGTCGCGCTCCTCGCGCATGCGCTGCAGCAGCACGGAGCCGACCATCCCGCGCCAACCGACAAATCCGACTCGCCTCATGACTCCAGCCCTCGATGCGCTTCTGCCTAACCCAGCGCCTTCACCACCGCGTCGCCCATTGCCGCCGTCCCGACCCGCGTCGTCCCGGCCTCGTGAATATCGGCCGTGCGCAGCCCCTGCGCCAGCACTTTCCGCACCGCCCCCTCGACCCGTTCCGCCGCCCGCGCCTGGTTCAGGCTGTAGCGCAGCATCATCGCCGCCGAGAGGATGGTCGCGAGCGGGTTCGCGACGTCCTGCCCGGCAATGTCGGGGGCCGAGCCATGGATCGGCTCGTAGAGGCCCTTGTCGCGCTCGTCGAGCGACGCCGAAGGCAGCATCCCGATCGAGCCGGTAAGCATCGATGCCTCGTCGGACAGGATGTCGCCGAACATGTTCCCGGTCACGATGACGTCGAACTGCTTCGGCGCGCGCAGGAGCTGCATCGCCGCATTGTCGACGTACATGTGGGTGAGCGCGACGTCGGGATACTCGCTTCCGACCGCCGTGACCACCTCGCGCCAGAGCTGCGAGGTCTCGAGCACGTTCGCCTTGTCGACCGAGCACAGCCGTCGCGCGCGCTTGCGCGCCGCGCGGAAGCCGGCGTGCGCGATGCGGCGGATCTCCGACTCGGCGTAGCGCATCGTGTCGAAGCCCTCGCGCTCGCCCGCGTCGGTGGTCCGGATGCCGCGCGGCTGCCCGAAGTAGATGTCCCCGGTCAGCTCGCGCAGGATCAGGAGATCGAGGCCGGCAACGACCTCCGGCCGCAGGGTCGAGGCGCCGGCGAGCTCGGGATAGATCGTCGCCGGACGGAGGTTGGCGAAGAGCCCGAGCTCCTTCCGCAGCCGCAACAGCGCCTGCTCCGGCCGCTTGGCGCGCGGGAGCTGGTCGTACTTCGGGCCGCCGACTGCACCGAAGAGGATCGCGTCGGCGCCCCTGGCGAGGGCGAGCGTGGCGTCGGGCAGCGGATCGCCGGACGCGTCGTAGGCCGTGCCGCCGACCGGCGCCTCGGCGAGCTCGAATGCGGGGCCGTCGCGCGCGAGCGCGCGCAGCACCCGCACCGCCTGCGCGACGATCTCGGGGCCGATCCCGTCCCCGGGGAGAACCGCGATCTTCAACTGAACAGCCACGGCTGCTCGGCCTGCCGGCGCTCCTCGAACGCGCGGATCTTCTCGGCGTGGCGCAGGCTGAGGCCGATCTCGTCGAGGCCGTTGAGGAGACAGTGCTTGCGGAACGGGTCGATCTCGAACTGGAACGCGCGCGTCCCGTCCGGGTAGGCGACGGTTTGCGCCGCGAGATCGATGACGAGGCGAAAGCCGGGGAACGCAGCCACGTCGTGGAACAGGCGGTCGATCTCGCTCGGCGCGAGCCTGATCGGGAGGAACCCGTTCTTGAAGCTGTTGTTGAAGAAGATGTCGCCGTACGAGGGCGCGAGCACCGCGCGAAAGCCGTAGTCCATCAGCGACCACGGCGCGTGCTCGCGCGAGGACCCGCAACCGAAGTTCTCGCGCGCGAGGAGGATGGTCGCACCCCGGTAGCGCGGCTGGTTGAGCACGAAGTCCGGGTTGGGCGGCCGCTTCGCGTGGTCCATGCCCGGCTCGCCGATGTCCATGTAGCGCCACGCGTCGAAGAGATTCGGCCCGAAGCCGGTGCGTTTGATCGACTTCAGGAACTGCTTCGGGATGATCTGGTCGGTGTCGACGTTGGCGCGGTCGAGCGGCGCGACGAGCCCGTTGTGGACGGTGAACTTTTCCATGTGCGGCGCTTCCCCTCAGCTCCAGTTCCGGACGTCCACGAAATGCCCCGAGATCGCCGCCGCAGCCGCCATCTCCGGGCTCACGAGGTGGGTGCGCCCCCCGGGGCCCTGGCGTCCCTCGAAGTTGCGGTTCGACGTCGAGGCGCAGCGCTCGCCCGGCGAGAGCTTGTCGTCGTTCATGCCGAGACACATCGAGCAGCCGGGCTCGCGCCACTCGAAGCCGGCGTCCCTGAAAATACGGTCCAGTCCCTCGCGCTCGGCCTGCTCCTTGACCGGGCCGGACCCGGGGACGACCATCGCCAGATTCACGTTGGACGCGACCCGGCGTCCGCGCACCACCGCCGCCGCCGCGCGCAGGTCCTCGATGCGCGAATTGGTGCACGAGCCGATGAAGACCTTATCGAGCTTGATCGCGGTCAGCGGCATGTTCGGCTCGAGCGCCATGTACCGGAGTGCGCGCTCGATGCCGTCGCGCTTGGTCGCGTCGCGCTCCTTGTCCGGATCGGGTACGCGCGCGTCGACCGGCAGAACCATCTCCGGCGAGGTCCCCCACGTGACCTGAGGCCTGATCTCGCGCGCATCGATGGTCAACACGCGGTCGAACTTGGCGTTGTCGTCGCTGACCAGGGTGCGCCAGACCGCGGCGGCGCGCTCCCACTCGTCGCCCTTCGGCGCGAACCTCCGGCCCTTGAGATAGTTGATCGTCGTGTCGTCGGCCGCGACCATCCCGCAGCGCGCGCCGGCCTCGATCGACATGTTGCACAGGGTCATGCGGCCTTCCATCGACAGCGCGCGCACCGCGGCGCCGGCGTATTCGATCGCATAGCCGGTGCCGCCCGCGGTGCCGATCCGGCCGATGATCGCGAGCGCGAGATCCTTCGCCGTGACGCCGCGACCGAGCCGCCCCTCGACGAGCACGAGCATGTTGCGCGACTTCTTCGTGACCAAGCACTGCGTCGCGAGCACGTGCTCGACCTCGGACGTGCCGATGCCGTGCGCGAGGCATGCGAACGCGCCGTGAGTGCTCGTGTGGCTGTCGCCGCACACGAGAGTCATCCCGGGCAGCGTCGCGCCAAGCTCGGGACCGATCACGTGGACGATCCCCTGGTTGCGGTCGCGGAACGGGAAATAGGCCTTGGCGCCGTACTCCTTCATGTTCCGGTCGAGCTCGTCGACCTGGAGGCGCGAGGTCGGGTCGGCGATGCCCTGGTCCCAGTTGCGCGTGGGCGTGTTGTGGTCGGCAGTCGCGACCACCGACCCCGGGCGCCAGACCTTGCGGCCGGCAAGCTTCAGCCCCTCGTAGGCCTGCGGGCTGGTGACCTCGTGGACGAGGTGCCGGTCGATGTAGAGCAGCGTCGTGCCGTCGTCCTCGGCGTGCACGACGTGGCTCGTCCAGAGCTTGTCGTAGAGGGTCTGCGGTCCCATTTGGTCAGCCTGTGGGTCGGCTCGCGCCGTGACGCGGAAAAGCGAAAATTATAGCGGAAGGTGAGCCGCCGGCCGCCCCCGCGCGCGTGGCTCAGCCGCGCTTGCGCACCGCCGCCTCGTAGAACGGCATGACCTTGTCGGCGTAGACCTGAAGGTCCTTGATCCGGTTCTCCGCCGAGGGGTGCGTCGACAGGAACTGCGGCGGCGCGCCGCCGCTCTCCGCCTTGGCCATCTTCTCCCAGACCGACACTGCCGCCCGCGGGTCGTAGCCGGCGCGCGCGGCGAGCTCGACGCCGATCCGGTCGGCCTCCTGTTCGTGGAGGCGCGAGTTCGGCAGCGTGAAGGTCACGTTGGCGACCATGCCAGCGAGCTGGGTGCCGCCCGAGCCGAGGCCGAGCGCGGCCGAGGCGATCCCGACCGCGAGCTGGGTGGCCATCTGCTGGGACACTTGCTCGCGGCCGTGCTCGCGCAGCGCGTGCGCGATCTCGTGCCCCATGATCGCCGCCAGCTCGTCGTCGGTGAGCTTCAGCTTCTCGATCAGCGCGGTGTACACGGCCATCTTGCCGCCCGGCATGCACCAGGCGTTGACCTGGTTCGAGGTGATCACGTGGACCTCCCACTTCCAGCCGGGGGCATCGTTCCGGAAGGCGCCGGTCTGGACGATCAACCGGTTCGCGATCGTGCGCACCCGCTGGACTTGCGCGGGGTCCTGGTCGAGCAGGCCCTTCTGCCGCGCGGCGGCGATCGTCTTCGCGTACTCCTGGGAGGCGGCCTTGTCGACCTCGGCGGACGACACGAGCATCGCCTGGGACCGATCGACGCCCACCGCGCCCGCCTGGGTCGTGTGCACCGTCGCGCAACCGGCGACCACTGCTGCGGCCACGGCACTGGTGAGCGCGAGCACCAGAATTCGGGAGCCCATCGTGATCTCCGGAAGCTATGAGGCGGCGGCGTCAGCCGCCGCCGCCGACACCTGCTTTAGCAGTTTCGCTCGGGCCGCGAGCAGAATCAACCCGGCGGCGGCCGCACCGCTCGCCGCGGTGAACGTCCACGCCGGGCCGATCGCGTCCCACGCGAGACCGCTCACTGCGGTGCCGAGGAAGCCGCCGACGCCGAACGCGATCGACATGTACAGCGCCTGGCCGCGCACCTGCCGCGCGCCGCCGAACCAGCGGTTCATCAGCGCCACCGATGCCATGTGGCAGGCGCCGAACGTCGCGGCGTGCGCGAGCTGCGCGACGACGAGCAGTCCGAGGCTGCCCACGCCCCAGCCGATCAGGGCGAACCGGACCACGGCGAGCGCGAAGCAGGCGAGCAGGACGTGATGAGCACCGAAGCGCCGCATCCACCAGGGCGCGGCTAGGAACACCGCGATCTCGGCCACGACGCCGAGCGACCACAGCGCCCCGATCAGCGTCTTGCTGTACCCCGCCCCGTCGAGATAGATGCTGTAGAACGCGTACAGCGGCCCGTGCGCGACGTTCATCAGGAGGTTCGCGCCGAGCAGCGCCACCACTTCGGGGCGTAGCGCGTGCGAAAGGAAGCGCTCCGCCGCGGCGCGGTGCGGACCCGGCGCGTCCCGCAGCGGCGCAGCGAGCGCGAGCGTCGCGGCGAGCGGCGCGAGGAGCAGCCATAGCAGATTCGCGATCGGGATCCGGTCGAGCATCCAGCCCACGCCGAGCACCGCGGCGATGAAGCCCACCGACCCCCAGAGCCGGATCGGGCCGTAGCCCTCGAAGCGCTCGCGGAGCCGCGCGAGCGTGATCGCCTCGACGAGCGGCATCGTGGCGCTCGAGAAGAACGCGAACGCCGCGAGCACGACGAAGAGGCCCGCGAAGTCGGTGGTGGCGAACACGCCGCAATACGCCGCGATCGCGGCCGCGAGCGTCGCCCGCAGCAGCCGCGCCCGCCACCCGTGGCGGTCCGCAAGCGACGCCCACAGGTTCGGGGCCACGATCCGCATGAGCTGCATCAGCGAGAGGAGCAGCCCGATCTGCCACGCCGCCTGGCCGATCGACTGCAGGTAGAGACTGAAGTACGGGGAGAAGGCCCCGACGAAGACGAAGTACGCGAAGTAGATCCCGCCGAGGCGGAGATGAGGGAGGCGAACGGACACGGCGCGGGCGCGATTTTCGCACGTCGCCCGCGTCGCAAGTCGCGGGGCCGCGCCGGCGCCCTGCACGAACGCACGCCGATTCGCGCGCGGGCCACCTGGCGGACCGGCGTTCCCGTAGAATCCGCACCGGCCTGCGGCGTCCGCTCGCGGCACCCAACTTAAGACACGCTTTGTCCGCACCGCCCGCGCCCGACGCAACGCCCTCCCGCCGCCGGGCGGCGCTGTTCCTGCTCTTCACGGTCTCCGGGTTCGCCGGGCTCATCTACGAGTCGATCTGGAGCCACTATCTCAAGCTCTTCCTCGGTCACGCGGCCTACGCCCAGACGCTCGTGCTCGCACTCTTCATGGGCGGGATGGCGGCCGGCGCGTGGCTCGCCGGCCGCTTCTCGGCGCGCCTCCGGAATCTGCTTCGCGGGTACGCGATCGTCGAGGCGGTGATCGGGCTCGCCGCGCTCGTCTTCCATCCGGCGTTCGTCGCGATGACCGACGCGGCGTACGACTCGATCCTCCCGGCGCTCGGCTCCGACACCGGCGCGGCCGCGCTGAAATGGCTGCTCGCGGCGCTGCTCATCCTGCCGCAATCGGTGCTGCTCGGCGCCACGTTCCCGCTCATGAGCGGCGGGCTGCTCCGGCGGCATCCCGAGCGCCCAGGCGAGTCGCTCGCCATGCTCTACTTCACGAACAGCCTCGGCGCGGCGGTCGGCGTGCTCGCGAGCGGGTTCGTGATGATCGAGCGGCTGGGGCTGCCCGGTACGATCCAGGCCGCGGGCGCGCTCAACCTCGCCCTCGCCGCGATCGTCTGGCTGATCGTGCCGGGACGCGACCCCGACCCGGCGGGCGTCGCCTCGGTGACCCTCGCGCGACGCATCGAGACGCGCGGTGCGGACGCGCCGTGGCGCCTCCTCCTCCTGGTGGCGGGCCTGACCGGGATGGCGTCGTTCATCTACGAGGTCGGCTGGATCCGGATGCTCACGCTCGTGCTCGGCGCGGCGACCCATTCGTTCGAGCTGATGCTGTCGGCGTTCATCCTCGGGCTCGCGTGCGGCGGGTACTGGGTGCGCCGCCGCATCGACCGCGCCCGCAGCCCGCTCGCCTTCCTCGGCGTGGTGCAGATCGTCATGGGGCTTTGCGCGCTCGCGACGCTGCCGCTCTACGGCGCGGCGTTCGAGATGATGCAGCTCGTGATCCGCGGGACCGCCAAGACCGACGCGGGCTACGGCATCTTCCTCGTCGCGAGCCACGGCATCGCAATGGCGGTGATGTTCCCGGCGGCCTTCTGCGCCGGGATGACGCTGCCGCTCATCACCTACGCGCTGCTCGCCGCCGGCCATGGCGAGCGGTCGATCGGCGCGGTGTACGCGTCGAACACGCTTGGCTCGATCGCCGGCGTGGTGTTCGCCGCGCACGTCGGCATGCCGCTCCTGGGGCTGAAGGGGCTGATCACCGCCGGCGCTGCCCTGGATATCACCCTCGGGCTCGTGCTGCTGTGGCGGCTCGCGGTCGGCCAGCCGCTGCGCACGCCGATGTCGCGACCGGTCGGCGAACCGCTGCCGGGCGGGCTCACCCTCGGCCTGACGCTCGGCGCGGCCGCCGCGCTCGCCGTCGTCGCCTTCGCGGTCACCCTCGATCCGCACAAGATGGCGTCCGGCGTCTTCCGCCGCGGCGATCTCTACACCGCGCACGACGCCGAGCTCAAGTTCTACCGCGACGGCAAGACGACCTCGGTCGCGCTGCTGCAGTTCCGCGAGGGGCTGTCCTTGCGCACCAACGGCAAGTCGGACGGGGCGATCAACCTCGAGGAGGGCGCACGGATCTCCGACGAGGTGACGATGGTGCTGACCGCCGCGGTGCCGCTCGCGCACAAGCCCGACGCGAAGCGCGTCGCGATCATCGGCATCGGTACCGGGCTGACGACGCATACCATGCTCGCCGCCACGACGATCGAGCGCGTGGACACGATCGAGATCGAGCCGGCGATGGCGCAGGCCTCGCGCGCGTTCGCGGCGCGCAACGCGAACGCGTTCGCCGATCCGCGCAGCCGCATCGTGTTCGACGACGCGAAGACCTACTTCTCGACTCACAACGAGCGCTACGACATCATCGTGTCGGAGCCGTCCAACCCGTGGGTGAGCGGCGTCTCGAGTCTCTTCACGACCGAGTTCTATCGCCACGTGCGGCGCTATCTCAACCCGGGCGGCGTGATGGTGCAGTGGTTCCAGCTGTACGAGATCGACCCCAGCCTGGTCGCTTCGGTGCTGCGCGCGCTCGCCGACAACTTTCCCGATTACGCGATCTACGCCGCGACCGACTCCGACCTGCTGATCGTCGCCGGCGACCGCGAGACGCTCGCGCGTCCGCTCTACGACGTGTTCCAGATGCCGGGCGTCGCGGCGGAGCTGCGCAAAGTGCACGTGCAACGCATCGGCGACCTCGACATCCGCCGGCTGGGCGGCAGGGACTCGTTGCACCCGCTCTTCCTCTCCTACGCCGCGCCGGTGAACTCGGACTACGCGCCGTACCTCGATCTCAATGCGTCGCGCTACCGGTTCCTGCAGAGCGGCGCCGGCGATCTCACTCGGATCGGCGCCGAGGGCATCCCGATCGTCGCCATGCTCGAGAGCCGCAAGCGCGTGGTGCGACCGCTCTCCTACGACGGCGACGACTTCCTCGAGCGGATCGAGCTTGCGCGGCGCGCCCGCTACGCGCGCGACTTCTACCTCGAGCCGAAGCCGCCGGTCGCACTCGGCATCCCCGCGGACCTCGAGAAGAACCTGGAACTGTCGAAGATGCGCGGGTTGGAGTGCGTCGATGCCCAGACGTACGACGTCTGGCTGCATTCGCTCTTCCACGTCGCGCGGATTACCAACCCGGTGCTCGAACCGGCCGATGCCGACGCGATCTGGTCCCGATTCGAGCGCGCGCCCTGCTACAAGCGGCTCGTCGCCGAGGACCGGGAATGGTTGCAACTCTTCCGCGCGGCCGGCGCGCGCGAGGCGCCGGCGATGGCGCAGCACGCCGACGAGATCCTCGCCGCCGGCAAGGAACTGTCACCGAGCCACACGCAGTACCTGCTCACCGCCTCGCTTACCGGCAACATCCTGACCGGACAGCTCGACCGCGCGCAGAGCGCGTGGGACAAGCACGCCGCGGAAGCGGCGCGCTCCGGGCTCTCGCTGGATCTCAGGCTGCTCTACGCCTATCTCGCGGTCGCGAAGACCGCCGCGCCCGCGCCGACGACGCCGCGCTGAGCCCGCTGGTCAGCCGGCCTTGCCGGGAATCGGGGGCGCGGGGGGCGTGACGTCGCCGCACTGGGCGCGGTGGCGCAGCGCGTGGTCCATCAGCACGATCGCGAGCATCGCCTCCGCGATCGGCGTCGCGCGAATCCCCACGCACGGATCGTGGCGGCCGGTGGTCTCGACCGTCGTCGGCTGCCCCTGCCGATCGATCGAGCGGCGGGGCACGCGGATGCTGGAGGTCGGCTTGAGCGCGATGCCGACCACGACGTCCTGTCCGGTGGAGATGCCGCCGAGCGTGCCGCCGGCGTTGTTCGACAGGAAGCCCGCGGGCGTCAACTCGTCGCCGTGCTCACTCCCCTTCTGCGCGATCGACGCGAACCCCGCGCCGATCTCCACGCCCTTGACGGCGTTGATGCCCATCATCGCGTAGGCGATGTCGGCGTCGAGCCGGTCGTAGACCGGCTCGCCCCAGCCGACCGGAACGTTTTCCGCCACGACCCTCACCCTCGCGCCGCACGAGTCGCCGGCGTGCCGCAGCTCGTCCATGAACTGCTCAAGCCGCGGCACGACAGCCGTATCGGGGGCGAAGAACGCGTTCTGTCCGACCGCCTCCCACGACTTGAACTCGATCGGGATCGGACCGAGTTGTGCAAGGTGTCCGCGGATCACCACGGCATAGCGCTCGCGCAGCCACTTCTTCGCGATCGCACCGGCGGCGACCCGGATCGTCGTTTCGCGCGCCGACGCGCGCCCGCCCCCTCGATAGTCGCGGCGCCCGTACTTCTGCCAGTAGGTGTAGTCGGCGTGGCCCGGGCGGAACGTGTCGGCGAGCTTGCTGTAGTCCTTGCTCCGCTGGTCTTCGTTGCGGATCAGGAAACCGATCGGCGTACCGGTCGTGCGGCCTTCAAAGACACCGGAGAGGATCTCGATCGCGTCGGACTCCTGGCGTTGGGTCACGTGACGCGAGGTGCCGGGCTTCCGCCGGTCGAGCTCCTGCTGGATGTCTGCGGCCGAGAGCGCCATGCCCGGCGGGCAGCCGTCGACGACCCCGCCGTACGCGGGCCCGTGACTCTCGCCGAACGAGGTCACGCAATAGAGCTTGCCGATAGTGTTGCCGGACATAGGCGTCGTTGGAACTCAATCCAGTTTAGCATTCGACCGGCATGCCAACCGACGATCCCGACAAGCTGAAAGGCCCCGGCGGGCTGACGATGCGCCAGATCCACGAGCAGGTAAAGAAGAGCGTCGAGCGCGACCGGGACGCGCAGAAGATGCGCAATCCGCTCGCGCAACCGCAGAGCCGCTGGCAGCGCGTGGTGCGCTACGTCTGGGGGCGGAGCGGGCGGCGCTAGACGCCCGCAGGGCCGGGCGTCAGCTCTCGGGTGGTTCGGGCGGCTTCGACATCTGGCGCCCGAGCCTGAGCGCCATCAGGCCCAGCAGCGCTACGCCGAGCACCAAGCTGCCCCAGAGCGTCCAGCGCTTCCACTCGATCTGCTCGCGCGTGGCCTGCTCACCGCCGAGCGGTTGTGGCGGGGAAGTCTGGGCGGCGCCGATCGCGACCGCCGGAGATCCCGCGCCCGGCTGCACCGATCTCACGTCGAGGGTGGCTTCGTCCTTGTAGCCGGGCACCAGCGTTGCGATGGCGTACGCGGCAGGCTTCGCGTCCCGGCTGCCATACGCCAGCTGGAACGGCGCCGCGCCGCGTGCGGCGAACACGAGCCGATGCGGTACCCATCCGACGCCGAGCGCGAGCGGTCCGCCGCCGATTCCACCGCCGCGCGGATCGACCTTCACCAGCCAGTACCGGTCGGCCGTGCCGCCGGTCGCGATGTCGGGACTCTTAAGCTCCTCGCCCTCGCGGTTCAGCCGATAAACCGTTGTCCGCGTCACCGGCCGCCAGGGGTCCGCCGGCTTCGCGCGCGCGAGCACCTCGATTACGGCCACGGTATTGGGCTGCGGGAGCGCGACGCGCAGCCGGTCGATCGGAAGCTGACCGCCCAGGTCGAACTCGAACTCGCCCGGCTTGTCCTTGACCGCGGTGCCGGGCACTTCGTGCCACTGGCGCGGCGCTTCGACGATCGTCTCTCCCGGCTCGACCGCAATGCCCGCGAGCTCCAGCGGCATTCCGCGCCCGGGCCAGGTGAGACGGAGGTATTTCGCCTTGCGCGCCGGGAGCTCGATCCGCAGCTGCTCCAGCCGCTCACCACCCGCGACGAGCCGGAGGACGCTCGCGCCGGACGCGAGCGTCGTCCATTGCCGCAAATCGTCGCTCGCCTCCAGCGTCACGCGGGTCGTTACGTTGTCCACGTTCGCCGGCAGCTCGAGCACGACCGCCCGGGCGATCGCGTCGAGGCCGCTCACGTCGACGACGTAGCCCACCAGCTTCGTGCCGGGTGCCGGCTTGCCGTCGCGCGTCCGGAGGCTGACGACCGTGCGGTCGCCGGACTTCTCGACGCGCAGGTCGAGGCCCTCGATCCCCGCCGGCGCGTCGGTGCGGAGCGGGAAGAGTGTCGCCTCCACCGGTGGCGGCGTCTTGGTCGCAGTGACGCGCGGCCGCAGCGCGTGCGGGACGACCTCGCCCGCGGCGTTGAAGACGCGCACGTCGCCGAGGTCGGCGCGGACGACGCCCTCGTACAGCGCCCGCGGCACCTCGACCTGGTAGAACGCCTCCCGGCCGTCGACCGCGAGCGGGATGCCGTAGGCGAAATCCTGCGGCCGCTCGGCGGCGGCGAGCGCGGGCATGAGGAGCAGGAACGGGGTGAAACGTCTCATCTGGGTTCCTCGCGGACTTTCGGCGGCACCGGGGAGAAGTAGCCGACGACGAGCATCAGCACGCCGACGCCGATGAACGACACGATGCGGGCGATCGTGCCGACGTTGGAGAGGTCGACGGCGAACAGCTTCGCGACCACGACGAGGAGCAACGCGCCGCCGGCGAGCCATGCCGCCCGCACCCCGCGACGCGTCGCGAGCACCATCGTCGCGAGCGCGATCAGCGTCCACAGGATCGAAAACGAGGTCTGGACGAGATCGGAGCGCAGCATCCGTTCGAGGTCGAACGGCACGCCCGCCCAGTGATGCAGCGTCCGGAGCAGCACGGCGTTCACCCAGACGAACGCCGCCGCCGCGCAGAGGCCGTAGCCCGCCGCGGGCGATCCGATCGCGAACGCCGGGATCGCGAGCTTGCGGCCCTCGACGAACCAGAGCGCGACGACGAGCACTGCGCCGAGGACTGCGAGGTCGAGTGGGTTCAGCATCGGCACATACGGCAGCGGTGACGGGTCGCCGTTCGACACGAAGTTGACCAGGAACGCCCAGAGCGCGAGGAAAACGGCGAGTGGCGCGCTGCCCGCGACCAGGTATGCGTCGCGATGCGCGGCAACCGGCCAGCCGAGACGCGCCCCGCGCGCCGCGAGCAGGCCGAGCAGTGCGCCAGGCACGAGCGCAAAGGCGATCAGCGGCCAGACCGCCTTGCCGCGGACCAGGTGGTCGATCGTCCAGCCGACCTCCCACGTCCCGAGCGCGGCCAACAACCAGAGGCCGGCGGCGTGCAACCAGTATTGATACCGGCTGCCCGGCGCCTCGTGACGTCGGAGCACGAGCAGGTGCGCGACGAACGCAAGCGGCCACGCGATCCAGCCGATGCGCACGAACGGATGCGTGTAGGCGCCGGCCGCCGCAATCGCACTGCCGATCATCAGCGGAAGCTGGGCGAGCGCCGCGTAACGCGCCGCGCGCCAGTCGAGGGGAGTGTGCAGCCAGCTGAGCGCGACGCACGAGCCGGTGAAAAAGAGCAGCGCCGCCTGCTCGCGATAGCCGTACTCGACGTGGCGCTCGATCTCGTGCAGCCCACCAGCCACCCACCAGAGGATTCCCCAGCCGAAGAGCACGTGTGCCGCGATCCGCTCGCCGCGGCTGACCCGCTCGCGGTGCCGGTCGAGATACCACGCGCAGAACAGGCCGCCGAGCGCGACGGACAGGCAGCCGAGATAGAAGCTGTTGGCGATCGGCACCGCGCCGCTCGCGCGGCCCGCGTCGACGAGGAAGGCACCCCCGGCGAGAAACTGCAGTGCGAGGCCGAACAGCCGCGCCGCGAGCCGCTGCTGCCGCACGCCGACCCAGACGATCGCCGCGCCCTCGAGCGCCCAGGCCGCCGACGTCCACCGCCCCTCGAGCGCGAGCGGGATTGCCAGGGTCGCGAATACGACGCCGAGCGCAAGGAAGCTCTCGGCGAGCAACCGGAGCCGCTCCCCGGCACGGCCCCAGAC
>Ga0335082_10000759_pt1 | contig 33712 bp, 28 predicted proteins | sample Lox_Sample_41_FD_206718 | JGI IMG/M metagenome (GOLD analysis project Ga0335082, IMG submission 206718) | Soil microbial communities from Loxahatchee National Wildlife Refuge, Florida, United States - Lox_Sample_4.1 | ecosystem: Environmental > Terrestrial > Soil > Wetlands | place: USA... | reverse complement strand
GTTCGGCCAGCAGCCCATGAGAATCGGGAATGTCCTTGTAGGGCGGGGCCTTGGCAACGTAACTGAACTTCTCGTGCTTCAAAGCTTCGCAAGTCGAACGGTAGACAATCCAGTTTTGTTGGAACTGGTTGAGTTGCAGCACCCCCTCCAGAATTGTGATTAAGACTCCGAGCCCGCCGATAATCCAGCTCACCAAATGACCATATACCGTGCTTCCTTGGGGAATATTGAGCGCTGACAAGAAAGGGATAAGGGCGGCGGCAACGATTTCGACGACCTTGATAGTCTTGTAAAACCTCTGGCATCGTTTGCTTTTGTCGCCATACCACTTGATCTGCTCCTCCAAACGTTGCCACGTTGGGTCGCCTGAAGGCGTTTCGTAAACCGCTGTCGCCAATGCGGGTGCGCTACTCATATCTGGATATGCTCTCCCTCCCGGTGGCCCAACTTAGTGTCTGTTTGCCCAGAGATGCTGCCGCCGCGAGGACTTATCATAGCTGGCCTTACGCCTTTGGGAAAACACAATTCACGAAGGGAACTATCTGGCGCTGACGGGTTGATCCGAGCAGGCACACCTGTCGATACCTGCTTGAGCATTGCAGGCCACCGGCTATGTATCGGACGGTGGAAACCAGCTTTCAGCTAGAGCTGCGCGCTTAGGGCGATGGCCCTCGCGCTCACCACACCCGGCACTGCGGAGTATGGACCATGGGCTGGCCTTCCTTGCAGCCGAACGCCTGCTGGAATTCCTGCATATTCGACAGTGGCCGGTTCACGCGGAATTTCGCCAGCGAGTGTGGATTGCTAAGCACCTGGGCGCGCGCGGCCTCGGGCCGTACATCCTCGCACCAGCTAAACGCATAGGCCAGAAAGAAGCGCTGACGTGCGGTGAGGCCGTCGGCCTCCGGGGTATCCAGCGACTTGCCTTGCGACTTGTATTGGTTCTCCAGCGCCATCATGGCGAGGTGGATGCCGCCGTTGTCGGCGGTGTCTTCGCCGGCGGTCAGGTTGCCGTTCTGCTTTACGCCGTATTCGGGAATCTCCTGCGAGTATTGGTCGACGATGCACTTGTCCTTTTCGTCGTAACGCTTCGCATCCTCCGGAGTCCACCAGTCACGCAGGTTGCCTTGGGCGTCGAACTTGCGTCCCTGGTCGTCGAAGCCGTGGATGGTTTCATGTCCAATGACCATGCCCATGGCGCCGAAATTGGAGGCGTCATCCTGCGTCCCGCTGAACATCGGAAGCTGCATGATGCCGGCTGGGAAGTTGATGGTGTTGGTCTGGGGGTCTTCGTAGGCGTTGATCGTGGCCGGCGTCATCGTCCACTCATTGCGGTCCACAGGCTTGCCGATCTTGTTAACCTGGCGGTGCATCTCGAACGCATTCGCGGCATTCATGTTGGCCAGGTAATTGTTGGGAACCACCTTGACTGAGCTGTAGTCAATCCACTTATTCGGGTAGCCAATCTTCTGCAAGGTGGCCGCCTGTTTGACGAGGGCCTGCTTCTTGGTCTGATCGCTCATCCAGTCCAGCTGCCCGATTTCTTCCACCAGCGCAGCCCGAATCTGGTCCACCATTTGATTAGCGCGCTGTTTGCTCTGCGGCGGAAACGCAACGTTCACGTAAGCCTGGCCAAGCGCCTCGCCCAGAAAGCGGTCGGTTGAGGCAACGCAGCGACGCCATAAGGGGAGCATCTGCGGCGTGCCGGAAAGAGCCGTGCTGAAGAAGTCGAAGTTGGCCTGCTCAAATTCATGCGAGGTATAGGGGGCTCCGCGGTGCAGGGCCCACCAGCGCAGGTAAGCCTGCCATTCCTGCGCAGAGCGAGTTTTGATCTGCTGCTCCAGGGCATTGAGGAATGCCGGCGTGCTCACGATGTAGAAGGGCACGCTGGGTGCACCCATGAGATGGAGGTACTCATCCCATCCAAAGTCGGGCACGGAAGCTTTCAGGTCTTGCAGGCTTCGCTTGTTGTAAATGGCTTTCGGGTCGCGGCGGGTCACGTTGTCCATCGAGGCCTTGGCCAGGGCCGTTTCGATTTCCATGACGGTCTTGGCGTCCGCCGCGGCCTTGTCACCCGGCTCACCGCCCAGCTCGAACATCTTCTGGATGTGCTGCACGTACTTCGCACGGAGCCCCTGGAAACGGTCGGAGTTGTCGAGGTAATAGTCGACGGAAGGCAGGGCCATGCCGCCCTGGTCAACGCCTGCGACCACCTTGGAAGCGTCCGCCAAGTCCTGCGCTGGGCCGAAGCCGAACATCGGCGCCCTGGTGTAGTTGTCGTCGTCATTCCACATCGCCCACGCGGCCGGGAAATTCGTGTGCAGATAGGCCAGCACGCGCGGCAGGTCCTTCTTCGACTTCAACGAGGCAACGGTATCAAGGGCGGGCTGTAGCCACGACCGCCCGTTCGCGTTGCGGACGGTCTCGTCCATGCAGCTTTCCCAGTAGTCGCCAATCTGTCGCTCGCTGCCGGTGGCTTTCTTGTCGGCGGCTGCAGCTACCAGGGTATCGCGCAAAATCGTCTGGTTGTAGAGAAACAACGGAAGCGAGGTGCTGGTTATCGGCAAATCCGGGGTGATGGGATGAGCGGCCAGCCAATTGGCACATGTGTATTCGTAGAAATCAACACAGGCATGCTTGGTCTTATCCACGATGGAGGGATCGAACTTCTCCAGTTTGGGAAGGTCGGACGCACCCTGATTATCGGGAGACCGCCCACTTTCGGCGTACATCGGAACAGCGGCGAGAGCCACCAGGACAAACAGGATCAAAAAGCAACGACGCATGATCACCTCGAAAATCGAACCAGGACCAGCAAGTGTGCGATTGTAACGCTTCCTGCAGAGCGAGCGTTACTCGGCGGGACGCCAGCCGTCCCGCTTTGGCAGCAATCCGGCCCAAATCGTACGTGCCTGCCCCGATCCTGGACACCGCAAAAAATGCTTGGTCGCGGGTAGGAAACTACCAGCATTGCCCTGCTGTAGATTTGTTGCGACTCACCGATATCGAAAAACGAGATCGGTCGCCAGCAACGTCTGTTACGATGTCTGCGCGTCCCGGACCCAAGCTCAGCCTGCAGAGACGCTCCAGCGCATGACACTCAGGCGCAAGTTCAGGCAAAGTATTGCGGTGGCATGTTTGGCCGCGATCCTGCTGTTTGCGGCCCCAATTGCGGCCACTACTGTGGTTGCTCTCATCGACCGTTGGCATCACCGGGTCGTCATCGCTGCCGACAGCCTGCTGCTGTACAAGCTTGCCGGGAACCGCACGCAGACGTGCAAGATCGTCGCCAAACCCGGATGCACTTTCGGCATGGCGGGCTTGTTCTATAAGGAATATCCGGTCTTCCACCTGCAGGAACTCGCCGAGCAAGCCTGTAGTGTTCCGGGGGATTTGCGCCAGAAGGCGGACGCATTTATGGACCTTGCCAAGGACCCGGCCATGGAGGTCGCGCAATACCTCCGGGGGAGTGAGCCTGACTTCTACGGCGAGCTGACCAACAGCAATGGGGGAGAACTTATTATGGTCGTCTTTGCCGGGCCAGAGGCCGGCAGCGCTTCAATTTTTGCGCGCGGCTACAGGTTGGGCACCGATGGCGGCCTGGTTCCCGTCTCGATGGACGTCAGCGAGGCGAACAACGGCGCGGGTTTCTTCGGCGGGTCGAATGCCCAGATCGCTTCGTATCTCAAGACCCACCCCCACTGGCAGGACAAGGACACCGTAAAGGCCGCGCGCCAGTTCGTGCAGATGGAGATCAAAGCGCGCCCGGACTGGGTCGGTCCGCCGGTTTCGGTGATGACTGTCAACCGCCTCGATCAGCAGAAGTGGGCCAATGCCGGCGTGTGTAGCGTCGCCCCGGGACAACAGGGGAAGAAAAAGAAACGCTAGAGGCTGCGGGCCCGTCACCCTAGAGCGACCCGCAGCGCATCCTTCAACTGCGGATGTTGGAAGGTATAACCGGCGGCTTTCAGTCTTGCCGGTTCAACGCGGGTGGAGGCAAGCAGGGCCGTCTCGCCCATTTCACCCATCAAGGTGCGCACGACGAAAGCCGGCAATGGAAATACCGTTGGCCGATGCAGTGCATTCCCCAGCGCGCGAACGAATTCTTCGTTGCGAGCGGGCTCCGGGCTGACAACGTTGATCGGCCCCTGCAATTTGTCGTTGTGCAGCGCGAACAGAATGATTCCCACTACGTCGTCCAGCGAGATCCAGCTCCAATACTGCTGCCCGCTGCCCACCCGTCCGCCAAGGCCAAGCCGGAACGGCGGCAGCATCGGCTTCAGCGCGCCTCCATCGCGCGCCAGCACCACCCCGATGCGCAGATTCACTACTCGCAAGCCGGCCTCCCTCGCGGCGGTGGTTGCGGCCTCCCACTGCCGGCTGACTTCCGGCAGGAATCCCTCGCCCGGTGCACTGTCTTCGGTCAATAGCTCGCCGCCGCGGTTGCCGTAATAGCCGATGGCGGAGGCAGAGATGAAGATGCGTGGCATTGCGCCGCGGCGATAGGATTCCGCGGCCGCTTCGGCCAGGGTCTGCGTACCCAGCACCCGGCTGTCGCGAACCTCCTGCTTGAACCGGGCCGTCCAGTATCCCGCGATGTTCTTGCCTGCCAGATGGACGACCGCGTCGAAACCCGCAAGCTTGGCGGGATCCAGCATCTTGCCCGGATTCCACTGCTCCTCGTCCGCACCCGCAGGCCGGCGAACCAGAGCAATGACCTGGTCGCCGTTCTCCCGCAAGGCCCGCGTCAGGGCCGATCCAATCAATCCCGAAGCGCCTGTGATGGCCACGCGCATAAGTTTCTCCAACGCAGATTAGCAGTATCACAATCTGCGGAAATCTCGCACTCTTTCGCTCCCGAAGGCGCCCCGCACTCTCATCGTATAATCGGGTATGGCGACACTGCGCCAACAGATCGCAACTAGTGTTCTGGGCGTTACCCGGTTCCGCGATCTTCTGAATACCGTCCGGTCCTACCGCCCTGAAGAAGACCTGGTCCTCATCCGCAAGGCCTACGATTTCTCCGAACAACATCACAAAGGACAGCTTCGCGCCTCGGGCGAACTCTATCTGGCGCATCCCCTTGAGGTCGCCATTGTGCTTGCCGAGATGCGGTTGGACGCCACGGCCATCGCCGCCGGCCTGCTGCATGATGCGGTGGAAGACACGTCGGTGACGGTGGACGAGATCAAGGCCGAGTTCGGCGAACAGATCGCCCACATCGTCGAAGGCGTCACCAAGATCAGCAAGATTGACTTCGCTTCCTCGGAAGAAGCCCAGGCCGAGAACGTGCGCAAAATGGTGCTGGCCATGATGGACGACATCCGCGTCATCCTCATCAAGCTGGCCGACCGCCTGCACAACATGCGCACGCTGAAATACCTGTCCGAAGAACGGCAACAGAAGATCGCGCGTGAAACCCTGGACATCTACGCACCCATCGCCCACCGCCTCGGCATGGGCAAGATCCGCGGCGAACTGGAGGACCTGGCGTTCCAGTACACCGATCCCATTGCCTACAACCAGGTTAAAGAGGGCATTGAATCGCGCCGCAAGGAAGGCGAAGCTTTTCTGGCCGAGGTGCAGAAGGTCATCGAGCAGAAGCTGCGGGAGCACAATATCGAGGCGCGGGTCGAAGCGCGCATCAAGCGCATTTACAGCATCTGGCAAAAGCTCCAGCGGCAGCGTATCACCGTGGACCAGATCTACGACATGCTGGCGCTGCGCGTCATTACGCAGACAGAAGTTGACTGCTACGCGGTGCTGGGCCTTCTGCACGGCCTCTGGCGGCCAGTACCGGGACGCATCAAGGACTTCATCGCCATTCCGCGCAATAACTTCTACAAATCGCTGCACACCACCGTCATCTCCGACAAAGGGCATGCTTTCGAGGTACAGATTCGCACGGAAGAGATGCACAAGATGGCGGAAGAAGGCATCGCCGCCCACTGGAAGTACAAGGACGGTCCGATTTCGGCGCGCGATGAGCAGCGGCTGGCCTGGTTGCGTGAGGTGGTCGACCGTCACCGCGACGAGAAGAACCCCGACGACTTTTTGGCCAATCTGAAGATCGATCTTTATCCGGAGGAGGTTTACACCTTCACGCCGAAGGGCAAGATCGTGGTGCTGCCACGCGACGCGACGCCGATTGACTTCGCTTATACCGTCCACACCGAGGTCGGACATACATGCGTGGGCGCGAAGGTCAACGGACGCATTGTTCCACTGCGTTACAAGCTGCGCTCAGGCGACATCGTTGAGATCCTGACCCAGCCTGGCCACAAGCCCAGCCGCGACTGGCTGCAACTGGCCAAGTCGTCGCGGGCCCGGCAGAAGATCAAGCATTGGCTGAATATTCATCAGCGCGAGCGCGCCATCGAAATCGGCCGCAACCTGATCGAGAAGGAAGCCCGCAAGTACCACATTGCGTTGAAGAACATCAGTGAGGCGGACCTGACGCGAGTGGCCAGCGAGAATGGACTGGCGAAGCCCGATGACCTCCTCGCCGCCCTGGGCTACGGCAGATTCTCTGCCCGCAGCATCCTGGCTCGCGTGCTGCCCAACGAAGCGGCGCAGTTAGGCGGACGCGCACCAGTTGATGGGGATCGAGAGCCCGCGGCCCCGTCGGGAATCACCAGCGTTGTGCGGCGCGTGTTTGGCGGCGAGACGTCGGCAATCAAGGTCACCGGCCACGACGACCTGCTGACCTATCGCGCGCAATGCTGCAACCCCATTCGCGGCGAGGAAATCGTCGGCTACGTGACCCGCGGCAAGGGCGTCGCGGTGCACTCCAAGTCGTGCACCAACGTCTTGAACCTGATGTTTGAGCCGGAGCGTCGCATCGCGGTGGAATGGGGACGCGACACCCAGGCGCCGGCGTGGGCCGCAGGCTATCCCGTCAAACTCAGTGTGCTCTGCGACAATCGTCCCGGCATGTTGAAGCAGATTGCCACCGTCATCGCCGATGCCAATACCAACATCCGCAACGCCGAAGCCAACACCCAGGAAGATCACGCCACCGTGGACATCGTGGCCGACATTGCCGACCTTAAGCACCTGGAGCGCATTCTCGCCGGGGTGCGCAAAATCCCCGGCGTCCGCGACGTGCAGCGCGTGCAGAAACTGTAATGCGGCGGTTCGTCCTCAGTGTTCTGCTTTCGCTTGTGCGTGCTTCTGCTCCGGCGCCAGCTTACACGCGATGTAGTACTTGTAAACGTTGCCGACATACGTCGCCGTTTCCTGCCCGATGCCCTGCGCCACCATCAGCTCAACGTTGCCGTACCACACGTTGGGATCGAGCCCCTGTTGCGCAGCCTGTTGGCGAAGCCGCGCGATGCGGTTCGGCCCAGCGTTGTAACTCGCAGATACCGTCAGGGTCTTATTCAGCTGATCGATCTTGGGACTGTTGCAGGTCCGGGAATGCGGCAAAGGTTGTCCCAAGGCCGGGCAGAAAGCCGACAATTTCTGACAGTCTGACACTGGGCTTGAATAGTTTGTCTGCGTCAATGACCAGATGCTGACAACCCGCGAGCGGGAGCCGGCTTAGGAAGATGACAACAAGCGCCACTCGTTTGAATCGGCCCATGCCCGCCTCCAAAGATAAACGTGCCACCGGATAACAGATCCGCGAGCCAAAAATACAACATTCTTGTTCTGCTCGCGGTACTGCAATTAAAATTCGGTCGCCCCTTCCGCTATTGCATCCATGAACTCTGTAACCGCAAGTCTGATCGTCTTCGTTTGTGCGTTTGGCAGCGCCCTGTTGGGCATGTTTCTCCGCCACGTGCTGCCAGAGCACCACGTAAGCCCCGAATCGAAAGATGTAATAAGAATCTGTATGGGATTGGTGGCAAGTACGGTCGCGCTGGTGCTCGGGCTTCTGGTCTATTCCGCCAAGAGCTTCTACGACACCCAAACCAACGAGGTAACCCAACTCGCCGCCAACGTCCTCCTGCTGGACCGCGTTCTGGCCCGCTATGGTCCCGAAGCGGCCGATGCCCGCGCCGAGTTGCGAAATGGAATCAACCACCAGATGGAGCTTTTGTGGCCCAAACAGGGTTCCCGCCGCGCGAATCTGTACGCCATCCCACCCACCGGCGAAGGCGTTATGGAAAGCATTCAAAACCTCTCTCCCCAAGGTGACAGACAACGGACCCTGCAATCGCAAGCGCTGAACCTGGCCTTGCAAACCGGACAGACCCGAACACTGATGTACACCCAAAGAAGCGTGCCCGTGCCCGAGCTTCTCCTGGTTATCCTCGTATTCTGGCTGATTGCGCTGTTCATCAGCTTTGGTCTGTTTGCGCCTGCCAATTACACCGTCATGGTCAGCTTGTTTATCGCTGCGGCGGCTGTCAGTGGCGCGATCTTCCTGATGATCGAAATGTATTACCCTTATGGCGGCCTCATCCAGATCTCGTCCGCACCGCTCCGCACCGTCCTGGAGCAGGTTGGCCGCTAATTGGTTTCACATTTGCCAGGCGAAATTCCCGCTTCCAGTCGTAATAGGCAGCGAACTCCTTCATCTCGTCGAAGCCGTGATTAGTTGGGTAGGCTATCGTGCTTCCGCCCCCACATTTTCCGGAGACACGAGCATGGCCCATGATGGCACGGAAGTCTAGCCCAACTCTGTCACTTTGGGAACGCGGGAAAACGCCAGCTCTGCATTCCCCGGTGGGAACTCTTGGCCATCGCCGGACCGCATTGGTAGCATATGGCTTCGCAGGTATGGCAGGAAACGACCCGCTTGTCTGCGGACCGAAGACCGAGGCCACTGCAAATGGTAAACCCCATGAATTTTCCATTTGTGCTTTTCGTGTTGTCTTTCCTACTTATGTGGGGGACGGCGCAAGTCGGCGCGCGCTTATCCCAGGGTATGCAGGAACTCAAATCTGAAGAGCGTGCCGACTTCGGCTTCGTTATCGGCGCTACTCTCACTCTGCTGGGCCTGATTATCGGCTTCAGCTTCTCGATGGCGGTGGGACGCTACGACCAGCGTAAGAACTACGAGGAGGAAGAAGCCAACGCAATTGGAACCGAGTATGTTCGCGCCGAACTGCTGCCTCCCGCCGATGCACAAGCCGTCCAGGCGTTGTTGAGGCAATACCTCGACCTGCGCATCGTGTTCTACAACGTCCGCTATGGGGCACCGCTCGAACATATCGATGCCGACACGGCACGACTGCAGAACGAAATGTGGTCTGCGGTAAAAGCTCCCGCTCTGGCGCAGCCCACGCCAGTAACCGCCCTGGTCGTCTCGGGCATGAACGACGTGCTGAACCGTCAGGGCTACACGCAGGCCGCCTGGTGGAACCGCATTCCGGTGGCAGCCTGGGGGCTCATGTTCCTAATCTCTATTTTTTGTAACGTGCTGCTGGGGATGGCGACCCGCCCCGACAAGCGCAGACACTTGCTGCTGGTGATCATGCCACTGGTGGTGTCCATCTCATTCCTTTTGCTGGCTGACCTTGACAGCCCGCGCGGCGGCATCATCCGGGTGCATCCGCAAAACCTGCTGAGCCTCGCCCGCTCCCTGCATCAATAGGGAAGCTCTGATTACGTCGGCGTTGGAAGGGGGGAGCCTTGAGGGCGGAGCGGGTTTCAGGTACTTGGCACTTAGCGCCTGGCATTTAACCCCTGCATTTGCGCACAGCGAGACGTTTGCTAGTTGCTAATTGCCAACTGCTGAGTGCTAAATGCTATTACATGAAAAATCTCGGTATCCTGCTCTCGGGCCGGGGCTCGAACTTCGAGGCCATCGCCGACAACGTTGCTTCGGGTAAACTTGACGCGAAGATTGTGGTCGTCATCTCCAACCGCGCTGATGCGCTGGGCATCGAGTCGGCGCGGCGGCGCGGCCTGAACGCGCTGGTGATTCCGTCGAAGGGTAAACAGCGCGAAAAGCACGATCACGAAGTCGTCGTCGCGCTGCGCGAGCATGAAGTTGATCTGGTCTGCCTTGCAGGTTATATGCGCCTGCTGTCGCCCTGGTTCGTGCAGCAGTTTCCCAATCGCATCCTCAACATTCATCCTGCGCTGCTGCCGGCCTTTCCCGGGCTGGAGGCGCAGCAGCAGGCTTTCGATTGGGGCGTGAAGGTCTCAGGCTGCACCGTGCACTTCGTCGACGCGGACCTCGATCACGGCGCCATCCTCGTACAGAAAGTTGTCCCTGTGCTTGACGGCGACGACGCGCACACGCTGGCCGCGCGCATCCTCGAGCAGGAACACATCGCTTACAGCGAGGCCATCCGCATGGTGTTGGAAGGGAATTACAGAATCGACGGCCGCAGGGTGGTGTTTGGGCCTGTCACAAAGTGACCACGTTAGAATGACCATGGTCATCTGGAGGTGACCCCAGCGTGGCCAAGGCCGCAACAAGAAGAAAACAGCGCGGCAAGAGGCCGGATTCAACGGTGTGGGTCAAATGGCCGCGGGCCGACGAACAAATCCTGAGCTGCCCTCTGGTAAAGACGATCTGGTAGGCTTGCGAAACTGGGTCGGATTGAGGCGAAGAACCATGTCTTATCCTACTTGTCGGGGGCGAATGTCGTACTGCCGGATCTTGTAGAGCAAGGCCTTGTAACTGATGTTCAACTTGGTAGCCGCGCGCTTGCGGTTCCAAGCCGTCTCTTCCAGGACCTGGGCGATGGCCTCCATCTCCGCACCATTCTTCAGGCTGCGCACCATCTCCTTCAGGTCGGGCTGCGACTGCGGAGCCTTTTCCTCCAACGGAATCACCAGGGCACTGCTGGCCTCGTGCGCCGGGCCTTTCTGCAGTTCCGCGATAGCGGCCGATTCGTCGCCGAGGACCAGAAACCGCTTGACGAAGTTCTCCAGCTCGCGGATGTTGCCCGGCCAATCATAGTTCTCGCAGGCTTCCACCAGCCGCTGTGAAACAGTCAGCGGCGCGCAAGCATAACGGTCGGCGAGGTGAATCATGAAGTGGCGCAACATCATGGGGATTTCCTCCCGCCGCTCGCGCAGCGACGGCATGCGCAATACGAAGCTGTTCAGGCGGTAGTAAAGATCCTCGCGGAAGGTCTTCTGCGAGATGGCCTGCGGCATATTGATGTTTGTGGCTGCCAGCACGCGCACGTCTACTTTCACTGTGGCGCGTCCGCCAAGGCGGCTGAACTGACCATCCTGCAACACTTGCAGCAGCTTCGCCTGTAGCGCCGGAGACATCTCACCGATCTCGTCGAGAAGCAGTGTTCCCTTGTTGCAGAGCTCGAACTTACCTGGCTTGGACTTGTTGGCTCCGGTGAACGCCCCCGGCTCGTAGCCAAACAGCTCGCTCTCCAGCAGTTCACTGGGAACGGCCGCGCAGTTCACCTTCAAAAATGTTCGGTGCGAACGATCGGAGTACTTGTGAATGAGATGCGCCAGCACTTCTTTGCCGGTTCCGCTCTCGCCCAGCAACAGCACCGGGAAATCAAAGCGTGCAACCTGCATGGCCTGGGCACGCAATTGCCGCATTTGCGGCGTGGCCGAAAAGAAGTACACGCCCTGGCTGACCTCGATCGCTTCACCCGCGCCCGGCGCAGTCGGATCCGTGTTCTCCAGGCAGAAGCGAAGTACCTCCTCCATCTCCTCCTTCTGCACCGGCTTGGACAAATAGTCCTGCGCCCCCAGCCGCATAGCCTGGGCCACTTTTCGGGTGTCGCGCACGCAGGACAACATCACCACCTTGGTCGAAGGACGGGCCTCACGAATGCGCTGCAAGGTCTCCAATCCGTCAGCACCAGGCATGACCATGTCGAGCAAAACCAGGTCGGGATTACCGCGTTGCACCTTCTCCACCGCTTCGGTGCCATTCGAAGCTGTAGTCACTCGATAGGAATCGAGTTCCAGCACCGTCTGCAGGTACTTCAGCATACTGGGTTCATCGTCAACCACAAGAATGTGGCCAGCGCTCATTGCTCCTCCGCAACGCGTTGAGGTGTAGGATTCAGCAGCAGCAGGAAGGAAAACTTGCTGCCCGCATCGGGTTCGCTCTCCACCCAGATCTTTCCGCCCGCCGCGTGAACCAGCCGCCGGGCGATCGCCAGGCCGAGGCCATAACCTTCAGCGCGCGTCCCTTGCGGAGTCAGACGGAAGTACTCATCGAAGATCTCCTGCTGGAATTCGGGGGCGATTCCCGGCCCGTTATCGGAAACCGAGATGCGGCAGCAATTGGGCGACGTGGAACGCTGCCGCCGGCGTTCTACCGCACGCGGCCTCTGGATCGTACGCCGCTCCCAGAAATACGGCTCAATGTGCAGCCACACCGAGCCCGACGACTGCGTGTACTTCATTGCGTTGTCCAGCAGATTGGAAACGATGTGTTGCACCTTGTAGTAATCGAACGGGAAAGGACTTAATTTCTCTCCAGGCAAGAAGTAAAAGGCAATGGCCTTGTCCTGAAAGCGCTGCGCCCAGACTTCCGCGATCTCCCGCACACAGGCATTGATGTCGCCGACCTCGTACTGCATCTCGAAGCGGTCGACCTTAAGCGTGGCATAAGTCAGCAGGTTCTGGACGAAGTTCGAAAGGCGAGCGCCATTCGCCTGCATTTCCGTCAGCACTTCCATCTGGCGGGAGTTCAGCGGGCCGAGCTTTTGCGTCAACAACAGATGCAAGTAGCCTCCCATGATGGCCAAAGGCGTCTTAAGCTCATGGGCTGCAGAGGCCAAAGCATCGCGGCAACTGCTGCAATGCTCCTCGCTGAACACTTCGAACTTCGACCGGATGGAGGTTACATTCGCTGGTTGCATGGCAGCGGCTCCCTTGCCCGCCACTGACGGTCGCGATGATGCAAACTCGGCCACTTTGTCAGGCAGTCTTCCCCAAGTTTGTTCCATAGGCATTCTCTCGACAAAAGTCAGCCCACGGTTTAGCAACTTCAGCAAATCCTCAGGAGATAGAGCGGAGTAGGCTCTACAGGGGGAGACTTGATAATAGCGCAACCAGATTGAAAGTCAACCGAAAATCTAAGATATCTTCCAATGAATGTGCAAGATACTTCCCCTTTTAGGAAATAGCTTGCACTTCAGCGGTATTTGGATTCTACTGAACCGCAAGAGATTGCAATCCCGGCTCGGAGCCGATGACTCTCGTAACCCTCTATGTCTAACAAAGATTGAGAGTTGCTTTGTCCCGTAGGGGTGTCAAGTTTGGCCGTCGGTGTGCGTAGCATGATTGGACATAGAGGTATCAGGGTTTAAGCAGGTCGTAGGAGCGTGCAGTGCGTAAAACCGCTTCCGGAGCTGAGCGCCGCGGCTGGGACCGGTTACCCATTTCCATTCCCTTTTTTGTCCGAGGAACCAAGGCCAGCGGTGAAGAATTCCTGGAGTTCGCCACCGCATTGAATCTATCTGCGGGCGGGCTTCTGCTGGCCACCCGCCGCTACCTCGATCCAGGCACACAGATCTCTCTTGAGATCCCAGTTGCTCTCGTCAACAAAGCCCAACTGCCCCGCTCGGTTTCCCTCCTGCACGCTACGGTGTTGCGATGCACTCCGGACCGGCAATACTTCCTTCTAGGACTGCAATTCCAGGAGCCTCTGCTCAACCACCACTCTGCCGATAACGAAAGGCCACGCACCGCAGGGAAAGCGGCTTCCTCGAAGTGAAAGCTGTTGCACATTGTTGAGCGCAAAATGATTCCGTTCTGTCGATTTGATTAACCCTTCCCAACTCCGATGGTTTCATTGTAAGCTTATTCGACACTTGAGCTTATAGCCAAAACATGTGCGGTCGTGCGATGGTGCACAAAATTGGCGCACGAAATGCAACTCCTTGCTATGCCGCCATTCACGGCGGCGTGGGAACCACACAATGCCCCTGCTGGCCGGCTCGAATAACGAAAGCCCGATTGCCGTACAACAACTGCCTCCAGAGCCAGTGGTCTTCGGCCTAACGCCCGCGATGCGTGATGTGCGCCAGAAGCTGGAGAGAGTTGCCGGGGCCAATCTCTCCGTGCTGATCTCGGGCGAGAGCGGCACGGGAAAGGACATCGTTGCCCGCTTACTGCACCTGTATTCCCCATGGTCGAGCGGTCCGTTCGTCAAGGTGAACTGTCCGGCCATCCCCGGCACTCTGATGGAAAGCGAGTTGTTTGGCTATGAACGAGGCGCTTTCACAGGAGCGTTCAATCATAAACCGGGACGAGTGGAGATGGCGCACCGTGGCACCCTGTTCCTGGATGAGATTGCGGAATTGGATGCAACGCTGCAAGCCAAGCTGTTGCAGCTTCTGCAGGATGGACAATTCAGCCGCATCGGAGCACAGGAGGACAAGAAAGTCGAGGTCCGGGTAGTGTGCTCGACCAATCGCGAACTGCACGAGGAGATCGAACGCGGGAATTTTCGCCCGGACCTGTTTTACCGCATCGCCACCATGACAATACACCTTCCTCCCCTGCGAGAGCGGGTGGTTGACTTGCCGGTCATCTGTGATTACCTGCTGCAGTACTACAACGAAAGGCTCAATGGCAGGGCGCTGATGGTACGACCTGCGCTGATGGCGAAGATGCAGCGTTACTCCTGGCCCGGCAACATCCGCCAACTGGAAAATCTCATCAAGCGCTATGTGGTTATGGGCACGGAAGATGTTATCTTGAGTGAATTATTGCAGCCCAACGAGCGGGATAACGTTAGCAACCTCATGATCGACGGTCCCGTCTCGTTGAAGAAGCTGACCCGGCAGGCCGTCCGGAAGCTGGAAGCGCGCATTATCCTTAACGCCCTGCACGCCAACAATTGGAACCGAAAGAAGGCGGCGCGTTCGCTGGACATTAGCTATCGCGCCCTGTTGTACAAGCTCAAGGAGGTCGGGATTCCGCAAAGGCGATCGAGTTCCACGAGCAAGCATGAAGACGGCGAACCGGCCGAGTAATTCGACAAGGTGGGTAAATGCATTCGTACAAGTCGGGACTGCGAAATCATCTAATTCTTGCATTGGCACTATGGTTACCAGGGTTCATGGGGGTAGTTGCGTCGGCGCAGAATCCGACGAATTCAGCCAGTGTGGCTAAGCCGGCGTTACCGGACTCTCCCACCTCGGCCAAGGCGAACGAGCCGGGGGCTGCCGATACTACACCGCCGCGAGTGGCCGATGTTCACCCGGAAAGCTTCGTCATTGGAGTGGAAGACGTGCTGAACATCAACGTGTGGAAAGAGCCGGAGATGTCCCGCACACTTCCGGTCCGGCCCGATGGCATGATCACCTTGCCCCTGGTCGGAGAGATTAAGGCGGTCGGTCTGACGCCAGTGCAATTGCAGGACCAGATTACGGCCTCGATGAAGAAGTTCATGTCGGACCCGCAGGTAACAGTAATCGTCGCCGAGGTCCGCAGCTTGACCTTCAACGTTGTAGGACAAGTGCTAAGGCCGGGATATTACCCCCTCATCCGACGGATGACGGTGCTGGACGCCATCGCATTGTCCGGTGGTTTCCAACCGTTCGCAAAACAAAAGAAAATCTACGTGCTTCGTACACAAGCCGATGGAAAACAGATCAAAATACCGTTCAACTACAAGGACGTGATCAAGGGTAAACGTCCGGATGAGAACATCGAGTTGCAGCCGCGGGATACGTTGGTCATTCCGTAGAAGGGGGAGTGTCATGAAACTCCAATTTGGGCCATTTCTCGTGATCACAGCGTTGTTGTGGACCCCGTCTGCGTGGTCGCAGTCCAGTGGAGGCGATTCCTCATCGCAAGGCTCCTCAAGCTCCTCAAGCTCCTCATCCCCAAGTTCCACATCACAAGATTCCACATCCCAGAGTTCCTCATCACAAAGTAGTCCCGCAGAAACTTCTCCACAGCAGACGACCGAAGGCCCGCAGCCCGTGTTTACTCATCCCGAGGGACGGCCTCCCCTGGCCCTGCTTGATGAGGTTACGCAGCACAACTACATCAGTCTCGGATTGGGGCTGACTACGGCATACGACAGTAACGCAGCCGCTTTTTCCTACTACCCCTACTCTCAGACGATGTTTATCGCCAGCCCGTCATTGGCGTTGAAACAAACCCGGCCCACATTGACATGGTATATCGGGGCATTTGGCGGGCTCACGACGAGTACACTCCCGGGCTATTACAACACCTCAAATCCGTCAGCGAACGCCGGCGTACTTTGGCAGATCAATCACCATTGGCAACTGAATGTCAATGACACGTACATGTATACGTTCGACCCGTTTCGGCAGTACTCCGTTCTCAGCAGCCCTCCGACCTATAATCAGCCCAATCCGACGATATATGTGCCGCTGACGACAACCGAGGCAAACTACGGAAACGTAGATCTGACCTATCAGATCGACGCGCACAACAGCGTCACCTTTACAGGGACGGAAAACTTTCGCCGTTATCTGCACGACACCTACACGGCTTACAACTTGTCCAGCTGGGGTGGCGTGGCGGTATACCAGCATCTGTTCTCGCCGCGGTTGTCGGCCGGTGGCGCCTACAGCTTCACCTCCCTTGATTTCGGGCATGGCCAGTCACGTTCCGGAATTCAGCTTTTCGAGTTTTTTGCCAGCTATCAGCTTTCTCAACATATAAGGGTGAGTGGATGGGTCGGTCCCGAATACACCTCTACCAAGAACCTGGTCCCGATCCTTTGCACTCCGTACGGCTGTTTTATTGAGGTGGCGCATAACAGCTCCTGGGACGAGTCCTTCGGGGGAAGTTTCAGCTGGCAGGGACTGCGCAACGCAGCCACCGCCGGCTTTTACAAATCGATTTCGGATGGCGGCATTCTTTTGGGAGTTGTGAAGCTGTACGAGTTTAACGGGAATTATGTCCGGCAATTGACGCCACGCTGGAGCTTTAACCTGGGCGCGCTGTACGGCAACAACACCGGATATTCGACCCGGTTCCACTTCCGCCATCTCAACTCGTTCACCGGTAATGCAAGCTTGACACGGCAATTGACTCCGAGTTGGAGCGCGATCTTTGAATACCTTCGCTACTGGGAAACGCAGGAAAACATTATCGGTGCGGCAGCACCGAAATGGACGGACAACCGCATTCAATTCACGCTTCAGTACTACTGGGGCCATTCCCTTGGACGGTAAAGTATGCAGGAACTTGAGCAGAAACAAACACGAGGTATAGAAGAGTACGGGGCCATCTTCAACCGCCGCAAGTGGTGGATCCTGGGACCCTTGTTCTTTGGCTGGCTGCTGGTGTTCGTCTCGACCTGGGTTCTACCGAAGACGTACACCTCGGAGAGCGTGATCCTGGTTGAGCAGCCGAAGGTGCCTAAGAGCTACGTTGAGCCCAACGTGGAAGTCGACCTCTCGGAGCGCGTCCAGGCCATGACGCAGCAAGTCCTCAGCCGAACCCGGTTGATCAACCTGATCGAAAGCCTCAAGTTATACCCCAGGTTCGCAAGTTCGCCGGACGACCAGGTGAAGCAGATGCGCGAGGACATCAAGATGGAGCTGGTGCAGGCTCCTTCCGGGGCGGGCAAGAATGCGGGGGAGTTGGTGGCCTTCAAGATTGACTACGAAGCTCCAAACGCCATAGCCGCGCAGCAGGTGAACGCCAAGCTGGCGTCGTTCTTCATCGACGAGAACGTGCGCGCCAGCCAGGAACAGTCGGAAGCTACCACATTGTTCCTCGACGCCCAGGCCCGGGCTGCTGCCCAGTCTCTGGCTGACCAGGAGGCCAAGCTTCACGCTTTTGAGGCCCAGCACGAAGGCTCGCTGCCATCAGAACTGCAGACCAACATCCAGATCCTGAACGGGACCCAGACGCAACTGCAGGCGGCGCTCGCTGCCCGGGAGCGAGCTCTGCAGCAGCAGACCTATCTCAATTCGCTCTTGAATCAGTATCAGTCCATGGGTACCGAGGGCCTGGCCGGCGCTCCCCCCAGTATCGACGCTCAGCTGGAGGGCGCGCGTGCAGCCCTGGCACAGTTACGTGCCAAGTACACCGACGACCACCCCGACATCAAGACGCTGAAGGACAACATCGCCCGCCTGGAGAAGCTGAAGAAGGACATGGGCGCGGAAGCCAAGGAGAACCTGGAGACGAATTCCGCGACACCGGCCCAGGTGGCCGCCATGACCCCATTGATGCAGGTCCAGAGTCAGATGAAGTCCAATAAGCAGGAGATCCAGGCCATAGAGGGCAAGATCCAGCAGCTCCAGGCGACGGTGCAGATGTATCAGCAGCGGCTGGCAGAAACTCCTGCGGTTGATGCTCAAATGACCGGCATCATGCGGGATTTCGAATCCACCAAGAAGGCCTACGACGATCTCATGCAGAAGCGAGGAGGCTCGCAGCTGGCTACCAACCTCGAGAGACAGCAGCAGGGTGCCCAGTTCCGCATCATTGATCCCCCCAGCCTTCCGGATAAGCCTTCATTCCCAGACCGGTTCAAGTTCTCCCTGGCCGGGCTGGCCGTGGGGATCATTCTGGCGGTTTTGTTTGGAGCGGGGATGGAGTTTATCGACGATCGCATCCGCACGGAGCAGGACCTGGTGGAAGCGGTTTCTTTGCCGGTGCTGGTCGAAATTCCGCCACTGCCTACGGAAGCAGAAATTCGCCGTGCGCGTTGGACCCCGTGGATCACGGCGGCAGCCGCTCTGCTCGTGGCAACCATCATTCCGATGGGCATGGTCTATGCCTGGTATTGGGGATAGTGAATGTATAAGCAATTTTTCGGATTGACGCGCAATCCTTTTGAGATAAGCCCGGACCCGTTCTTTTACCATCCGACGCCGCGCCACAATGAAGCGCTTGCCAATCTTCATTACGGCGTAGGACGCAGGAAGGGGTTCATCGTCATCACCGGAGAAGTGGGAACCGGCAAGACCCTGCTGGTTCGCTGCCTGCTCTCGGAACTGCGGAAGAACAATATCTCGTTCGCTTATGTCTTTAACCCGTTGCTCCCGGTGGTGGAGTTCTTCCAATACATCATGGCCGACCTGGGCTTGCCGCATGCGGGGAGAACCAAGGCCGAGATGTTACTCGATCTGAACCGCTTCCTCATTCAGCGGCACGCCAGGGGCCTGATAACTGCCCTGGTTGTGGATGAGGCACAAGCGCTGCGACACGAACTGCTGGAAGAGATCCGGCTGCTGACGAACCTGGAAACTTCGCAGCAGAAGCTTCTGCAAATCGTCCTGATGGGTCAGCCGGAGTTGGAGGTTATCCTCGACTCGCAGGAACTCAGGCAGCTGAAGCAGCGGGTTGCCTTACGCTGTCAATTGCAGCCGTTGGATGCGCAGCAGACCCATGGCTATGTCTTGTCCCGTCTGGAGCGCGCCGGGGCCGCGCCTGCATCACCGGTGTTCTCCGCGGAAGCCCTGGACCGGATCTACGAGTATTCGCGCGGCATTCCGCGCGTTATAAACACCCTCTGCGAGAATTCGATGGTCAATGCGTTTGCCCGGGAACAGCGGCCGGTGACACCGGAGATCGTTGCCGAGGTGGCGGAGGACTTCCGCCTGATGCCGCCTTCACTTCCCGAGGAAGCGCCAATGCCCGTTGCCGTGCGCGAGGAGAATGGCGAAAGCCTTTTGCGTTCTTTATTCCGCCTGTTGCGCACCATGGATGATCAAACGCTTGAAGGCGAAAAAACGCTACAAACCGTTGTTGGGAGGAGAGCTTAATAATGAGTCGAGTGTTCGATGCATTGCAGAAGTCGCAAGGTGAAATTCCCGGTGCCTCGCCCTTGGCTCAGGATCATCCCGAGTCGGTGCCGGTCGAAGCTTCCGCCAGCGTTGCACCGGCTATTCCGGCGGTACCTGAGGAGGTTCCCTCGGTCCTCGCAGACATGCCTGTCATAGGCACAGAGGGAATGCGTGCACCTTCCGCAGCCGACGGCAGGTGGCTGAACGTCCCGGCGGACCGGATCCTGCATCCCCATCCCATGCCCGAACAGCGACTGGTTTCCATTGCCGAACCCGACAGTCCGGGCGCAGAGATGTTTCGCGTACTCAGCACGCGCCTGGCCCATATTCAACGCAAGCGGCGTCTGCAAAAGCTTCTCATCACCAGCTCGGAGGGAGACGAGGGAAAATCTGTCATCACTGCCAATCTGGCCTTCTCCATCGCCCGGCGGCCCAACACGCGCGTGTTGCTGGTTGAGGCGGACTTGCGGCGGCCTACTGCCAGCGCATTGCTGACCAGCTCTCCTCTGCGTGGGATCACGGAATGGAACGAGGAAAAGCTCCAACTGGAGGACGCCCTGTACCGGGTGAACGACTTGCCCCTCTGGTTTCTTTCTGCCGGCCGCGGCATCGACGAGCCCATGCCCTTGCTGGAGTCCGAGCGTTTCGCCCGCATGCTGGAGACGGTCTCGGCCCTCTTCAATTGGGTACTACTTGATGCAACACCCTTGTTGCCCATGGCTGACTCCACCTCGCTGTCCCGCTTATGCGATGGCGTGCTGGTGGTGGTGCGAGAAGGCTACACCCGTCGCAAGGTACTTAACAAAGCGCTTGGCTCGATCGAAAAGAACAAAGTTATCGGGATGGTCCTCAACCAGGCCTCAATGCTGAAGATTGGCTACGACCACTACTACGGCAATAAGAACGGTAAGGCGAAAAAAGAGGTGAAGGCGGAAGGCGACCAAGTGCCCGCGGCCACGGCATGATTCGTCTGTTCAATGCCTATTTCCCCACACGCACCATACTGCTGACGGTGACCGAGGCCTTACTCGTCACTGCCTCCTTTCTAGTGGCTGTTGTGCTGTGGAAGGGGCCAACCCTGGACGCCGATGTTTACCTCTTGTATGACAACGGCGTAGGCCGCATTCTGCTGGTTGTGGCCGTGTTCGTTGTCCTTATGTATTACTTCGACCTTTACGACTCCTTTGTACTCTCGAATCGGCGCGAAGTCGTCACGCGGCTGGTGGGGGTGCTGGGTTCCGCGTTTGTGGCGCTCGCGGTGCTGTACTACGCCTTTCCCGAGATCAGCCTGGGCGGCAGCAGTTTGTGGGTCGGCGTGGCCATCGTGGTTGTGGCCCTGCCGTTGTGGCGGCGCCTGTTCTTTACCTTGAATCGTTCGGCTCGTTTTTCCGAGCGCGCCATCCTCTATGGCGGTGGTCCGTTGGCAACGGCGCTTATGCACGAAGTCACGAACCGCTCTGAACTGGGAGTCAAGATAGTCGGTTTCTACGGCGACGATGCGCCAACCGTGCCTGGCATTCCGCGATTTGAAGGTGAAATCGACGACCTGGTGGAACGCCAGGGGATCCAACGAGTTGTGGTTACCATGGGCGATCGCCGGGGGAGGTTGCCGGTGGAAGATCTGCTCAAGCTGAAAGCGCGCGGAATTTATATCCAGGACGGTCCCGACTACTACGAGAGCGTCACGGGGAAGATTCCACTGGACTCTCTGCGTCTGAGCTGGCTGCTGTTTTCGCCCGGATTCCACGTCCGCCCCGCGCTGCAACTTTACAAGCGCGTATTTTCCCTGGTGCTGGGCACGCTGGCCATCGTCATAACTTCTCCGATTATGTTGGTGGCGGCTGTCGCCATCCGGATGGATTCGCGGGGACCGGCGCTGTTCCGTCAAAAGCGCGTTGGCCAGAACGGACGTCTCTTCGATATTTACAAGTTCCGCTCGATGTATGACGGCTCGGATAAACGGGAACTGACGCCTGCAGAACATGGTGATGCGCGGGTTACTCGGGTCGGGAAGTGGCTGCGCCGGACTCGACTCGATGAGTTGCCGCAATTGTTCAACATCGTTAAGGGCGACATGGCTTTCGTGGGCCCGCGCCCGTTTGTCCCCGAGCAGGAACTGGAGTGTGCCGAGAATATTCCCTTTTACAAGGAACGATGGCTGGTCAAGCCCGGCGCCACGGGCTGGGCGCAAATCAATCGCGGCTACAACGTCACCCTGGATGATAACCAGGAAAAGCTGGCTTACGATCTTTTCTACATCAAGAACGTTTCTTTTGGGCTGGATCTCTACATCATGTTTGCGACGGTCAAGACCCTGATTCTGGGTCGGGGTGGACGATGATTGCAGCTCACGCAAATGCAACCCATGGAGTCCGGTGAGTCAAACTGGAGATCACTATGACGCACGGACAAATCGCCGGAGTCCCGATTCTTGATTATCACCGGATAGTGCCCACCGGTGGTTCAGCGATCAGCGACGATCGCTTCGCAGTCCATGAGTGCGAATTCCGTGGTCAACTGCAGCTTCTCCACGACTTGGAAACACCGGTAATCGCTCTGGAAGATGTAGCCTCTGGCCGGCTGCAAAACAGGTCCGTGGCGCTCACCTTCGACGACGGCTATTCCTCGCACTACGAGGTGGCATTTCGCCTGATGATGGAATTTGGCGTATCGGGCACGTTCTTTCTGATCACCTCTCGCGTCGGTACAGGAGAGTTTCTTGATTGGAGCATGGCGGCCGAGATGGCTCGTTCGGGCATGCGTTTCGGATCACACGCCCACAGCCACGTTGTGCTGACCACCCTCAGCTCCGAGCAAGTGAAGGAAGAACTCCGGGTTTCGCGGCAAATTTTGGAGCAGCGGCTTTCCTGCGCCATTGAAGTCCTGGCTGTCCCCTACGGGTTCTGCGATCAGCACGTGCTGAATGCGGCGTGGGAATCCGGGTATCGGGTGGTTTGCACCTCAAGGCCTTGGCCAGCGCAGCCCGGGAAGCAAGTATTGTCTCGCGTAGCGGTTTCGCTGCAGACCTCCTTGAGCGAGTTTCGCAAACTTGTGGAGAATGATACGGCAGTGTATTTGCGGTTGTGGGCGCGGAGTTGCGCCCTGGCGATTCCCCGTTATGTCTTCGTCCGTCTTAAGCCTGAACTTCTGGGCGTGCGCAGAGCGGAGGGCAGTCTGTGAACCAGCGCCTCCAGGTTATTGCTCTGATTGACGCACTGGGATGGGAATACATTCGAGAGCGCCCGTTCCTGGATGATGTACTGTCTTATCGCACGCCGTTGCAAACGGTGTTGGGTTTTAGTTCCGGGGCGATCCCCACCATGTTGACCGGGCTTATGCCGGAGCGCCATGGCCATTGGAACCTGTTTTATTACGATCCCGAACACGCCCCCTTCTGGTGGCTGAAAGCGTTCAACTGGTTGCCCAAGCCGGTGCTCGACAATCGTTATAGCCGTAAAGCGATCAAGGAACTTGGCCGGCACGTGCTGCACCTCGGCCCGACGTTCGAGTGCGCCGTGCTGCCGAACCTGCTGCCGTATTTCAATTTCTCTGAACGCCGCGACATCTATGCGCCCAACGGAATCGAGACTGTTCCGTCGCTTTTTGACGAACTGGAGCGCGAGCGCCGCAGTTATCGTGTCTATACCTATCAGCAGTGTTCCGATGCGGAGATCATGCGCCGCGCCAAACGCGACATGGTCGAATCCGACGCGATCCTGCTGTTCCTCTACCTGAGCGAGATGGATGGCTTTCTGCACATGCACTGCAAGGAGCAGGATGCCATCGACAAGAAGCTGCGCTGGTACGAGGAACAATTGCGTGAAGTGTTTGCGGTGGCCCGCCGGCGCGATCCGGAAGCTTTTCTGGTGGTGTGCTCCGACCATGGCATGACGCCGGTCAGCCGGCACGCCGACCTGGTTGCGGCGGTAGAAAAACTCGGCCTGCGAATGCCCCAGGACTATCTTGCGGTGTACGACTCGACCATGGCGCGTTTCTGGTTTTTCAATGAGGCGGCCCGCTCGCGCGTCTCGGATGTCCTGCAGTCTGCTGACTGCGGCCGCGTCCTGGCAAAATCGGAACTGCTGGACTTCGGATTGAACTTCCCCGATGATCGCTACGGCGAACTGATATTTCTATTACACCCGGGATGGATGGTAGCCGAGAGCGAGTTCAACGGGCGCGGATGGTATCCCGAGGGCATGCATGGCTACCATCCCGGCGATTCTTATTCCCACGCTATATTCTTGAGTAACGAAAAACCATTACAGCCAATGCTAACCATCGCGGATGTGTACTACGCAATCCGCCATGCCGAGCACGCGGCCGAAGAGAGGGTTGCACCATGAAGAAAGCTCTGATTACCGGAATCTCCGGTCAGGACGGCAGTTATCTTGCGGAATACTTGCTGGAGCTTGGCTACCGGGTCTATGGCCTGGTGCGCCGGGAATCCGGGACCATGCGCTGGTTGAACGGCATCGAGGACCGGCTCGAACTGTTGTTTGGCGATATGCGCGACGCAGCATCGCTGGAAGTGGCCTTCGCTAAAGCCTCGCCCGACGAGGTTTATAACCTGGCCGGACAGGTGTTTGTGCCCACGAGTTGGCAGATTCCAGCCGAGACCTTCGACATCAATGTCGGTGGCTTGGCCCGACTGTTAAACATCATCGAAAGGCAAAAGCCTGACACCCGCCTCTACCAGGCTTCCAGCTCCGAGATGTATGGCAACCTGAACGGCCTGCGCAACGAAGAGACGGTGCTGGCTCCCACCTCACCATACGGCATCTCCAAGACAGCAGCCCACCGTTTGTGCGAGGTCTATCGCGCGCGCGGGATTTTCGCCGTCGGCGGCATTCTCTTCAACCACGAATCGCCGCGCCGCGGGCCCGAGATGGTGACCCGCAAGATCACCCTGGCGGCGGCTGATTGGGCCGCCGGCAAGAAGAACAAGCTTAAGCTCGGCAACATGCAGGCGCGCCGCGACTGGGGATTCGCCGGAGATTACATTCGCGCCATGCACGCCATGCTGCAAAGCGAGAAGCCTGAAGACTACGTCATCGCCACCGGCCAGTCGCACAGCGTGTATGAGTTCGTGGTGGAGGTGCTGCACTGCCTCGACTTGATCGGGGATGGCCGCAACGTTGCCGACGTGGTGAACGAGTATGTCGAAGTGGATCCCAAGCTCTTTCGCACCGGCGAAATCCACGATCTGCGCGGCGATGCCAGCCTTGCACGTCGCGCCCTGAACTGGCAGCCCAAGGTGGACTTCAAAGGGCTGGTACGCATGATGGTGGAAGCGGATACGGCAGGGCGCGCCGGTGCGCGAACTCGTGAGCATGCCGGCGCGGGAGCGGTTTAGGCCCGCAAGTGAAGTACTGGCAACCGCCGAAGGGAATCTGTGGCTGACCTGAAGACATCGCGAGAATTCTGGGAGGAGAAAGCGGCCGAGAACGCTGCGTGGTACATCTCGTCCTACGGCAGCTACTACGACCGGGACATGGAAGGATTCTGGCGGTCAGGATGTCTCATCTGGAATGATTTGAAGCGGGAAACTGGCTACACACCCAAGCCAACCGACATCGTGGTTGACATTGGATGCGGCATTGGACGCCTGACTCGCGCGATCGCCCAGGAGACCGGCCATGTCCACGGGTTCGACATTTCACAACAGATGCTGGAGGAAGCACGAAAACTGGACCTGCCCAACGCTACGTTCCACCAGACAGAGGGCAATTCACTTCGGCCTCTGACTGACAAGTCGTGTGACCTGGCGCTCGCCTACAACGTCTTGCAGCACATGCCCAGCACGGCCGTGTTGGGCGAGTATCTGCACGAGATGGCGAGAGTCTCACGTGGCTGGATCGCCTTCACCCTAAGTCCCCGTGATTGGAAGACGCACCTGCTCCCATTGCTTCGTGTGCGCTCGTGGCTGAAGGATGGTAAAGGTCCCCGCGGCATCTACAAGAGTGAGTGGACTGGAATACGGCCGCCGAAGAGAGAAGTCTATGGTCTCTCGCCGCTGCCGTTGCGATTCTCCTCCTTACACGGGGACAAGTGGCTGTTTTATGGTCAGGTTCGCTGAATCCTGGAGATAAAGGCTGGCAAGCTTTCCGCTCCAAGCTATGAACAAGAGTCCCATCCCGGTGATGCAGTTCTGCAACACCTCGGTGCGAGCCGGGGCCGAGGAGCATATCCTCACCTTGCTTCGGGGATTCGACCGCGACCTGTTCCGTCTCCATTTCGTGTGCAGCCCTCAGGTCGCCGATGCGGTGCGCTCGGACCTGCCCCACGATGTGGAACTGCTACCGCTGGTCTTCCCCACTCCCTCCCATGTGGCGGGAGCGGCACAGTTGCGCCGCTGGATTCAGCAGCGCCACATCCAGGTTCTGCATTCGCATCTCTTCAGGAGCAGCCTGTGTGCCTCGCCGGTGGGCTGGGTGTGCCGGGTGCCGCTGGTCGTCGAGACACCGCACGTGCGCGAATCCTGGCGCCGGGGCTGGAAGGCGAACAACTTCACCATCGATCGCATCGCAGGACGCTTCGTTGACCGTTACATCGCGGTTTCGTATGCCAATGCGCGCTATCTGGCGGAGGTGAAAGGCCTGCCCCCGGAAAAGGTGCACGTCATTCAAAACGGCACCGACCTTAGCCGCTTTAATCCCGCGCATATCCCTCCACCCGGCATGCGTGCAGAGTTTGGTATCGGGGAGCGCGACCCGGTGATGCTGGTCGCGGCCCGGCTCGAACCGCAGAAGGGTCACAAGGTCCTGCTCCACGCCATGCCGGAAGTGCTGCGCGAGTTCCCTGACGCGAAGTTGTTCTGTGTTGGACACGGCGTTCTGCGCCTCGAGCTGGAACAACAGTCCCACCAGCTTGGCCTGCAGGCGAGCGTGCGGTTCCTGGGCTTCCGCAGCGACGTCGCAGACTGGCTTGCGCTCTGCGATTTTACGATATTGCCGTCATTCTATGAGGGCTTGCCTCTGGTAGCCGTCGAGTCACTCGCGGCAGGCAGAACCATGGTGGCCACATCCGTTGATGGCACGCCCGAAGTGATTATCAACGGCCGCACCGGCATCACGGTTCCTCCCGGAGATCCGTCGGCGCTGGCCGCCGCGATTTGCAGCCTCCTGCGCTCAGGGGAACTGCGTCAGCGCTTGGCAGCACAGGGCCGCGCCCATGTGCTCGAACGCTTCAGCCAGGAACGGCAGGTGCGCGAAACCAGCGAGTTCTATCTGGAGATGCTGGGCCGGGCCCCGTCCCCGGCACAGAGCACTGAAGCGCAACAGGCGGTGGCAAGTTGAACGAAGTGGCCAACTCGAATCGCCGGGTGCCGAACACCGGCTCTGTCGACAGCGGCGTTGAGCTCTCCATCACGCCTGATGCCGGAGAGGCAAAATCGCGCATCACCGGGACGATGCGGCAGCTCTGCCTTCAGAGGCTCGGCGCACGACTGAAGGCCGTGATACTGACCGGCAGCTTGGCGCGTGACGAAGCCACATGGCGGCAGACTGACGACGGCGTACGCTTCCTAAGTGATGCGGAATTCATCGTCATCGTAACCGACGATGCTGAGATTCCATCGCGGGAACTTGGCCATCTTCTTTGCCGTGAAGTTGAGGCAGAGCTGCGCAACCGCGGGATCCTTTGCAAGCTCAGCTCGGGTGTTGTCCACGAATCATTTCTGCTGAATTTGGGTGAGACCATCTTTGGCTATGAGCTGTTGACCTGCGGCGAAGTCGTGTATGGCGATCCGGACATTATCCGCAACAAAAGCCGGCGCATCCCTAAGATCGGCCAGGAGGATGCGTGGCGGTTGCTGGCAAATCGCACCGTCGAGCTCCTGGAGATCGTACCCGAGTTAATGGCTGATTCGGTGTCGCTGTCCGAAGCTGCGCAATACCGGCTGATCAAGCTGTATTGCGACATGGCAACTTCGGTTCTCGCCTTCAAACAGGAATTCGTCGCGGGTTACCGGGCGCGTGCCGCTGAGCTTTGCGAGTTGCACGAACGGGGCGCGCTGTCAGGCTTGCCGTTGGATGTGGGCTGGTTTGCAGGCATGGTCCGGCGCTGCACCGATTACAAGCTTTCGCATTCCCAGGTTGGCGATCCGCCGCTTGCGACCCGGGATTCCGTGCTACAGGCGGTTGCAGTCCTGCGCTCATTGTGGACATGGGAGTTGGCCGAGATGCATGGCATCACCCTGCCCTCGCCCGAGGACGCGCTGTATCTGCACATGCGCAAACAGCGGCCGAAAGAGCGACTGCGCGGATGGGCCTTCGTGGTGCGGCGGCGGGGACTGCTCGATGGCGTGCGCCACGGCGGGCGCTGGTTGCGTCTGGCGCTCAGCGCGTCACCGCGCTATTGCGTCTATGCCGCGGCGCTCAACACAGTTTCAAGTTTCGAGTTTCAAGTTTCAAGTACTGCGAATTCTGTGCAGCGCACCCCACCTGAAACTCGAAACCCAAGACTTGAAACTGCCTTGAACTGGCTGCCCATGGCGAATTTCAATGCAGGCGCCGTGCCCAATGAGAGAACTGTCGCAGAAGCGATCCTCTGGAATTACTTCGAGTTCCTGGTGGAGACGAGGGCATGAGCGCGACCACAAGTACAACCAGCCCCCGCCTCAAGCACGGCGCCACTGTGCGCTACGCATTGGAGCCACTCACCAAAAGGGAGCAGGCAAGCTGGGACACTCTCATCTCCGGCTACGAAACCGCGCACTTGTTTCATCGTCAGGCCTGGTTGGATTATCTGGCCGAAAGCCAGAGAGTGGAGATTCACTACTGGGCAATTCGCCAAGATGGAAGGACCGCTGGGTACTTCTGCGCCGGAATATTCCAAAAGGGCCCGTTCCGCGTATTGGGTAGTCCGCTCAAGAGCTGGGGAACCAATTTTATGGGACCTGTGGTCAATGCGGACTTCGACGGTGAGGCCTTCCTGATCGCCCTGGATGAACTGGCGGCGAATAAGGGTATCGCGACGCTGGAGATCGAGAACCCGATACTTAACGCGCACCTGATGGCGTCTCACGAATACGAAGTAAAGACGGACAAGACTTACATCATCGAGCTCACCCCCGATGATGAAGATAGGGTCTGGAAGCGCATTGACAAGAAGGACCGCTCCACGGTGAGGAAGGCACGCCGATTGGGGCTGAACGTCGTGGAATGCCGGGACGCCGGCATGACCGGCGAATACTACGACCAGTTCATGGAAGTGATGACGCGCAAAGGTCTGTTTCCGCCTTACGACCGTGATCGCCCCCGGCTGCTCTTCCAGCACTTGCATCCGAAGGACATGCTGTTGGCCCTGCGGATTCTGGATCCGGAGGGGCAAACGATTGCCACCGGACTATTCCCGCATGATGATCGGACGATCTATTACTGGGGAGGGGCCAGCCGCGCAACCGGACGGCAGTATTCGCCCAACGATCTCATGCACTGGTACGTGATGGAATGGGCGCTGAAACGCGGTCTGACTGCCTACAACATGTGCGGTCCCGGAAAGTTCAAGGAGAAGTTCGGCGGCGAGCTGGTCACCATTCACCGCTGGCAGAAATATTACTCTCCCATGGCGCGCCTGGGACGGGCCGCTTATGCCCGCTACCACGGGGTGCGGACCAAAGTTCTTGGCCACTGGGGACGCCTGACCCATGCAGGCGGAGGAGCCAACTGATGCGCATCCTCTACGTCGCGACCCAGTACCCGCTTCCGGTCAACAACGGAGTCAAGATGCGGGTGTGGTCGCTGCTGCGCGCTATAGCCGGCGCCGGTCACGAAATCACGCTGGCGACGTTCGCCGAGCCGCAGGATGCGGATGGTACCGAAGATGAACTCCGGACCGTCTGCAAAGACTGTGAAATCGTCCGGCGACGCACGGAGAGCCTGTCGGGAAGCACGAATTACATCGCACGATTAGCCGGGGTGCTGTCGCCATTGCCCTTCACCCTCGGCCGCTGTCGCTCGGACGAAATGCGCGCCGTGCTTGAACGCAGGCTGAACGGCGGCGGCTTTGATCTCCTGCTCTGCGACAACGTTTTCACGACCGTAAATCTGCCGCCGACCTCCCTGCCGTTGATGCTGAATAGCCACAACGTGGAATACGTGGTCCCGCAACGCTATGCCGAGCAGCAGACAAATCCGCTCAAAGCCATCTACGCGCGAATGGAAGCCGGCAAGCTGCGCCGCTATGAAGCGGCCGTCTCCAAGCGTGCCCTCCTGGTGACGGTCTGCTCCCGGCTCGACGGCGAGATCCTTCAACAGCTTTGCCCGGGCCTGAAGACCGCAGTGGCGCCCAACGTCGTGGATGTGCACGAGTACGAAGTAACCGCGGACGAGGATCCCGACACGATTGTGTACCAGGGAGGCATGGACTGGCTTCCTAACCGCGACGCGCTGGAGTACTTCGTACGCGCAATTTTTCCGCTCGTAAAGAAGGAAGTCCCCAATGCCAGGTTGATAGCTGCGGGGCGTAACCCTTCTTCCGAATTTCGCGCACGATTTTTCGGCGTCTCTGCCCTGGAATTTACCGGCACGCTGGCTGACCTGCGGCCGGTTGTCGGCAAGGCCGCGGTGTCCATCGTTCCTCTACGGGTCGGCAGCGGGACCAGGCTGAAGATCCTCGAGAGCGCGGCCATGGGCAAAGCCATTGTCTCGACCACGATCGGCGCAGAAGGCCTGGATTTTGCCCCCGGGGAGGAAATTCTGATTGCCGACGACCCTGCAACCTTTGCCGGGAGTGTCGTGGAACTCTTGCGTTCCCCTGCCCGGCGCAAAGCGATAGGCAGGGCCGCGCGCAATCGCGTTGCGCGGGATTATGATGTCAGTACATTGCAACGCTCCGTCGCGGAAATTTTTCGGAGCCTGGAACAATCAATCGGTAGCAGAGCCGGGAAGGCGCAACTGGCGCCGGTGGGGTAAAGGAGAGGCAGTTTGCTTACTTACTTTTTCGTAATCCTTGGAATGCCGTTTCTGCGGCATCCATTTTGGAACGCGGAGTTCGGTCCGGGTCTCACGGTGACGAAGTTGTCGGGGGCCGTCTGCCTGATTTACGCCCTCATCTACCTGGCACGCCGCCATGGTATTCCGCGCTATTTCGCCGCGCCGCAGGCGGCTTTGATGATGGCGTTTTTTGGGGTCGCGGTCTTCTCCTGGGTCAGCACCGGGTGGCAGTCCACGACGATCGACATGATCAACCCCATCTACATGTACTTCTCCACCATTGTGTTCTTCTTTATCACCATGACCGTCATCGATTCAGTAAAAAGGTTGTACTGGTCGTGCATGATGGCGGTTGGCTCGGTGGCCTTTGCGTCGCTGTACATGTTGCGCGAATGGCAGAAGGGGATGGCGTTCTATGGTGAGGGATACCGGCCCGGCTGGGTGGTCGGGGATGCCAACTATTTCACCGTCGCTGCCCTGGCGGTGATGCCCATTGCTTTCGAACTTACATTAGTAGCCGAGAGCAGGCTGCAGAAGGCCTACGCCATCGTGTGTACGATTCTCACCTTCGCAGCAGTCACTCTGGGCGCCTCGCGCGGCGGCTTCCTGGGCATTGTGCTGATGGTGACCTACCTGCTTGCCCGTTCGCGCAAGCCCCTCCGTAACTTCCTGGTGGTTTTTGTGCTGGCGTTGCCGGTGCTGCTCTTCGCGCCCAACTCGCCCATCAACCGCTTCTTCCATCCCGATGCCGGCGACCAGGCATCGGTAAGCAAGCACCTGGTGGGATGGCAAGCCGGACTCAACATGATTAAGAAGCATCCGTTCGGCGGCGTAGGGTTCGGCAACTACAAGGCCGTCGTCACGCGCTATGACAAGACCGGTGAGGTGCGCCTGGATCCTCATGTGGCGCACAATGCCTATCTCGAAATTGCGGCCGAAACCGGCATCCCCGCAATTCTGCTTTTCTGGGTCTTCATGGGGGCGGCATTCTTCTCTGCGGGCAATACCAGGAGACTCGCCATGGCGCGCGGCGCTCCGGTTCTGGCGGCGCTGGCCGTCGGATGTCAAGCTTCCATCCTCGGGACCGGCATCGGGATCTTCTTTGTCAGCGGCCAATATACGCGCCTGTTTTGGTTTGTGATGTGTATGACCATGGTCATGCCGCTGCTGGTTCCGGCCCGGGCCACGCTGCCGATTCAACTGCCGGAAGGTAAGCAGGCGGCGCAGGAAACGCAGGAGACGGAAGAGAGCTTCAAGGTGGGCGAGGCTCTGGTGGAGTTGAGCTGACTTCTTCGCCGCATACGGATACAGGGGCGCTCCATTTCGGCAAAGCAGGCTGGAACTCTTGCTCGAGCCCTGATCGCGGCAGCCTTAACGTCGCTGACTGACGACTCTGCGCCTTTGCGGGCGCGAGTTCGGGAAAGAAAGCAAATCGTCGAATGTTTCGAGGGTTCCTCTCAACCTGGGCCGGGCTGATCGTCAACGGCATCGTCACCATCCTGCTCACCCGTGTGCTGGTCCATGGCTTGGGGAATTTCTACTACGGCCTCTGGATCCTGGTCTCCTCCGTTCTTGACTACTACGGCCTGCTCGACATGGGCATGCGCTACAGCCTGCAACGCTTCGTAGCCCGCTACGGCGGGGCCAACGAGCGCCAGGCGCTGAATGAAACCTTCATGACCGGCGCCTCCATGGCGACCTGCATCGCCACTGCGGCGTTCATCCTGTGCGGCATTCTGCTGGTTGTTCTTCCCGGCTTCTTCAACTTGACCGGCGAGTCGCGCCACCTGTTTCGCACTCTGCTGGTGATTCAAACCTTCACGCTTGCCCTCGATTTCCCGGCGCGCATCATGGGCGCCTACCTGTGCGGCCTGCACCGCTTCGATCTGTTCAACGGCGCAGGCATCACCTGGGGCATTTCGCGCGGCCTCATCTTCTGGGCGGTGATTCGCCTCGGCGGCAAAGTCACCTCCATCGCCGTCGCACAACTCATCATTGTGACCTTGATGTTTGTGCTCTACTGGTCCTTCGTCAAGATCGCCGATCCCGGACTCAGTCTCGGCTGGAAGCACACCAGTTGGGCGCGCACCCGCGAACTTATCCACTTCAGCATCTTCGTGTTCATCAGCGACCTCGGCGATCGTCTGCGCTTCTACACCGGCGTCATCATCATCTCGCGCATACTGTCCGTCGCTTTGTCCACGCCGTGGAACGTCATCACCAAGCTGATGGAAACCTTCAAAATGGCGTTCTATCCCATCACCGGGCCGCTCAACACCGAAGCCAACCGTCTCGAAGGTGCCCAGAAGTTCGAGGAGTCACGGAAGCTGTTTCTGCGCTCCACCAAGTTCTGCGTACTGCTGGCCCTCGCCGGGGCGACGGTCTTGTTGTCGCACGGCCGCGACATTCTGCACTTCTGGATCGGCGAAGGTTTCACCAGCAACTGCAACGTGCTGTTCGTGCTGGCCATCGGCTACTCCGTCATGCTGATGCAATCGGCGTCCACGGTTTTCCTCTACGTTCGCAGCCGCCACAAGCTGCTTGCGGCCTGGACGCTGGCCGAGGGGATCGCCAACCTCGCGCTGAGCATCTATTGGGCGCGACACTATGGCGGGATTATCGGCGTTGCGCTCGGCACCACGATTCCGCTGCTCATCGTGCGCCTGGGCATTCAGCCCTTCTACACGCTGCACGTGATGGAAGTGACCTGGGGCGAATATCTCTCGCAGTCACTGCTGCGTCCCGCGCTGGTCACCGCCGGGGTTCTGGGCATCGGCTCGGTGACCGGACTGCTGCATCGCGCGCCCAGCCTGCCGGTCTTTGCGGCCATGATGATCGCCCTCGGACTGCTGTTTGCCGGCTTGTCGTATTGGATCGTGCTTGACGACCACGAGCGCGAAAGCCTGCGCCATCGCGGCCAGCTCATCCTCCAGCGAGTCCGGCCGCAGCAGGCGTAGGTGCGATCGCTCCACACCCAAGACAGAGGATTTGGTTTGTCTCGCGCTGCGACCGCTCGTGCAAGAAACCGCAGGTCCCGCCGTTGCCAGGCGCCCCCGCTGAGGAATCCGGGGGACCTGACGTACTCTCCTTGGCTTGTCACTTGACCACGTGTCAGGCGTCACTGACGGACCGGAGCCTCGGATCCTACAA